>Ga0233425_10008250_pt1 | contig 13989 bp, 10 predicted proteins | sample Watercolumn_Towu_2_FD_181712 | JGI IMG/M metagenome (GOLD analysis project Ga0233425, IMG submission 181712) | Freshwater microbial communities from Lake Towuti, South Sulawesi, Indonesia - Watercolumn_Towuti2014_140_MG | ecosystem: Environmental > Aquatic > Freshwater > Lake | place...
ATGATGGTCTGCGGCGTGATGCCGTGCTCCTCGTTGTAGGCGATCTGCCTGGCCCGCCGCCGCTGCGTCTCCTCGATGCACCGCGCGATGGACGGCGTGACGGCGTCGGCGTAGAGGATGACCATGCCGCGGGCGTTGCGCGCCGCGCGGCCAACCGTCTGGATCAGCGACCGCGTGGACCGAAGGAAGCCCTCCTTGTCGGCGTCGAGGATCGCCACGAGCGAGACCTCGGGCAGGTCCAGCCCCTCGCGCAGGAGGTTGATCCCCACGAGCACGTCGAACTCGCCGCGCCGCAGGTCCGAGAGGATCTCGATCCGATCGAGGGTCTGTACGTCGGAGTGCAGGTAGCGCACGCGCACGTCGAGCTCGGTGAAGTACTCCGTCAGGTCCTCTGCCATGCGCTTCGTCAAGGTCGTGACGAGCACGCGCTCATCGCGGGCGGCGCGCTCCCGGATCTCGGCGAGCACGTCGTCGACCTGCGTCTGCGCCGACCGCACCTCGATCTCCGGGTCGATGAGCCCGGTGGGCCGTATCACCTGCTCCACTACTGCGCCGCGGGTGAGCTCGAGCTCCCAGTCCCCCGGGGTGGCCGAGACGAAGATGGTCTGCCCCATGCGCTCGCGGAGCTCGTCGAACCTGAGCGGCCGGTTGTCCAGCGCGCTCGGGAGCCGGAACCCGTATTCGACAAGCGTCTGCTTGCGCGAGCGGTCGCCGCGGTACATGGCCTGGAGCTGCGGGACCGTCTGGTGGCTCTCGTCGATGACGAGCAGGTAGTCCCTCGGGAAGTAGTCCACCAGCGTCGGGGGCGGCTCGCCCGCGGCGCGGCCCGCCAGGTGCCGCGAGTAGTTCTCGATGCCGCTGCACCAGCCCATCTGCTCCAGCAGCTCGAGGTCGTACATGGTCCGCTGCTCGAGCCGTTGCCGCTCGACGAGCTTGCCCTCGGCCTCGAGCTCGCGCAGCCGCTCGAGCAGCTCTGCCCGGATGGACTCGACGGCCCGCGCCAGCATGTCGGCCGGAGTCGCCCAGTGGCTCCCGGGGTAGATGGCCACCCGGTTCAGGTCGTGCAGGCGCTTGCCGCGCAGCGGGTCGACCTCGCAGATCCTCTCCACGGTGTCGCCCCAGAGCTCGATCCGTATCGCCCGGTCCTGCTCGTGGGGCGGGAAGACCTCGACCACGTCGCCTCGCACCCGGAACGTCCCGCGGTGGAAGTCGATGTCGTTCCGCTCGTACTGGATGTCCACGAGCCGCCGGAGCAGCGCGTCCCGCCCCACGTCCTGCCTGCGTTCGAGCTGGATCACCATGCCGTAGTACGCCTCGGCCGACCCGATGCCGTAGATGCACGACACCGACGCCACGATGATCACGTCGCGGCGCGTCAGCAGGCTCCGCGTGGCCGCGTGGCGCATGCGGTCGATGGCGTCGTTGATCGACGCGTCCTTCTCGATATAGGTATCCGACGCGGGGACGTACGCCTCGGGCTGGTAAAAGTCGTAGTACGAGACGAAATACTCCACAGCGTTCGAGGGAAAGAGCTCCCGCAGCTCCTGGTAGAGCTGCGCCGCGAGGGTCTTGTTGTGCGCCAGCACGAGCGTGGGCCGCTGGACCCGCTCGATCACGCTCGCCACGGTGAAGGTCTTCCCGCTCCCCGTGACGCCGAGCAGCACCTGGAACGGCTCGTTCCGCTCCAGCCCCGCGGCGAGCTCGTCGATCGCCTGCGGCTGGTCGCCGCGCGGCACGAAATCGGTCGCCAGCTCGAACCGCTCGACGAGGTCGTTCATCGCGCGGATCACGAGTCCTGCGCGCTCGGCAGCGGGATGTCCAGCGACCGCATCTTCTTGTACAGGTGGCTCCGCTCGATCTGGAGGTCCGACGCGGTGCGGGTGATGTGCCCGTCGTGGTGCTCGAGGGCCTTGAGGATGAGCGCGCGTTCGGCCGTCGCGACCATCTGCCGCAGCGGGACCCCGGGGACGTACCAGTCGCTCGAACCGCCGCCGCCGCTCTCGAGCGGCAGCAACGCGCGGACGTCGTCCATGCCGATCGCATCGCCCGGCGTGAGGATCACGAGCCGCTCGATGAGGTTCTTCAGCTCGCGCACGTTGCCGGGGTAGTGATAGCGGCTGAGCGCATCCGCCGCGTCGCCGGCGATGGCCTTGCGGCGCCTGTCATTGGCCTCGCACGCCTGGGTGACGAAGGCGTCGATGAGCAGCGGGATGTCCTCGCGGCGTTCGCGCAGGGGAGGGACGCGGATGGGGACGACGTTGAGTCGGTAGTAGAGGTCTCCTCGGAACCTGCCCTCCGCCACGAGCTCCTCGAGGTTCTTGTTGGTCGCGGCGACGACCCTCACGTCGACCCGGATGGTCTCCGCGCCTCCCACCCGCTCGAGCTCGCCTTCCTGGAGCACCCTGAGGAGCTTGGCCTGCATGGCGGCGGGCATGTCTCCCACCTCGTCCATGAACAGCGTCCCCGTGGACGCCTGCTCGAACTTGCCGCGCCGCTGGCGTGTCGCGCCGGTGAACGACCCGGCCTCGTGCCCGAACAGCTCGCTCTCGATCAGCTCGCTCGGCACTGCCGCGCAGTTGATCTTCGTGTAGGGTCCCTCGGTGCGCTTCGAGCCCTGGTGGATGGCCCGCGCCACCAGCTCCTTGCCCGTGCCGCTCTCGCCGATGATCAACACGGGCGCCTGGGCGCTGGCCGCGAGCTGGACGCGCTGCGCCAGCTCCTTCATGGGCCGGCTCTCACCGATCATCTCGCCCGTGGCGCCCACGCGGCGCCGGAGCTGCTCGGCCTCGTCCTGGAGCCGCTGGAAGCGCAGGATGTTCTCGACGGTGATGAGCAGCTTGTCGGTCGAGAGTGGCTTCTCGATGAAGTCGTGGGCGCCGAGCTTGGTCGCCTGGACCGCCGTCTCGACGGTGCCGTGCCCGCTCATCATCAGCACCGGGACCTGGTTGCCGCCCTCGCGGACGCGGCGCAGGACCTCGAGCCCGTCGATGTCGGGCATCTTGACGTCCAGCAGCACGAGGTCGTAGGTGCACGCCCCCAGCCGGTCCAGCCCCAGCTTGCCGCACCCGGCTACGTCCGAGTCGTAGCCCTCCAGCCGGAGGGCGCGCGACAGCGAGGACAGGATGTTCTTCTCGTCGTCGATGATGAGGATGTTCGCCTTGCCCACGTCGTCTTCTCCGGTCTCGCACCTTAGTACGCGTCATCGGATGGGATCAACGGCCACGATCTCAGCTCGGCATCAAGCTCTGCTGCCAGAAACGGACGACGTGGACTCGGTGGACGGGGTGGACCGTGCTGAACCGGGGCGAGCTGGCCTTCCTCTCATTCACGGTCCACTCGGTCCACTTGGTCCACATCGTCCACGCTCGGCGTTCGTGCTGGCGCCGTCGCCTGCTTCGCCCCCAGGGGGTTGCGCCCCCCATCTTCGGAACAACAGAACACCACGCGTTCTTCGGGCACGAGATATGTGCTCGATCGACCAGTGAATGACCTGGGAAACAGGCTCGATGCTCCATGGCACGCATGTTGAGTCGACAGGCTGCCATGTCATATCGATTCAGTCTTTCTTTCGCTTTCACCCTGTTGCTCCTGGCGGGGTGCGAGACCTCGCCAGGTCCGGCTCCGGCCGTCCAGCAGCAACTGCCCATCGTGCCGGAGGTCCCGGCGATCCGCCTGGCCGACATCCCGACTGGCGCGTTCGCGAGCCCCGAGGTGGTCGTCCAGGCGCCCTGGGGCACCGAGGACGGAGCGGTCGGGCGCGAGACCGATGACGCCGATGTCGGACCAATGGCCGTGGCGGCCGAGACGGACGGAGGCGTGGCGCTGCTCGACACCGTCGGCGGGCGCATCTACCGGTACGGACCGGACGGCGTCCGGCGGGAATCGATCCAGACCCACGTCGAGACCGCCGACGACCTCGTCGTGCTCGAGAACGGCACGCTGGCGCTCCTGGTCTACAGGCGCTTGCCCTCGCCGCGCCACGTCGTTCTGCAGCGGTCGCGAGACGGCGAGTGGCAGCAGCCGATCACGGTCCCTGCCGACATCACCCTGCCCACGGGCCTGCTCGCCGACGGCGCCAGGCTGTACGTGGAGCAGCGTCACGGCTGGTTGACCGCGCTCGACGCCTCGCCGGGAGTGTGGGGGCGCCCGGCCGGCGCCGTGCTCGTGCGGGTGCAGCGCGAGGACGACGGCTCGGTGACCATCGAGGCGCGGGACCGTCAGGACGAGCGCGCGTGGCTGCGCCGCCTCGAGTGCCCCTGGCCCGTGACGGACATCGTCGCTCTCGAGGCCTCGAGCGCGCACGTCGCGGTGGTTGTGCGCCACATCGAGGACGAGAGCGAGGCCCGCGGGGCAGTCCCGGGCCACGAGACCTGGCTGGTCGCGCTCTCCGGCAGCGGCGAGCCGCTCGGCCGTACACTGCTGGTCGACCGGAGGATCACGGACGCGGGACGGCCCGTCACGCTGGCCCCCGACGGCGACGTGTTCGAGCTTCAGACCGACGAGACCGGCGTCACGGTGCTCCGCCACCGCTTCGGAGGTGCGCGATGAAACGGCTGGCGGCAGCGTGGTCCGGGGCGCTGGTCCTGGCCGTGGCCGCGGGCGCCGCGGCGCAGGACGCGATCTCGCTGGACGAGGTCTTCGACATCGCCGAGAGCGGCGTGGGCAGCCCGTACGTCTGGGGCGGCGGGTGCTGGGACCCGTCGAACCGTTCTCGACTGGGCGCCGACTGCTCTGGGTACGTGGCCAAGTGCTGGCAGGTGCCGGAGCCGTCGGCTGTCACGACGTGCGAACATCCTTACTCCACGTACAACTTCCGCTACGAGACCCCCGAGTGGACCAACGTGGACCGGTCGGCGGCCCGGCGGGGCGACGCGGCCGTGTACCGCTCGGGAGACTCGGGGCACGTCGTGCTCCTCGCCGGCAGCGATCCGTGGGGCAGCGCCGAGGTGTACGAGGCGCGCGGCCGGGCGTACGGCATCGTGCACCGGACGCGATCGCTCGACAGCTCGTACGTCGCCCGCAGACGCCGGAGCCTGACCGACGGCGGCGGCGGCACGAGGAGCTGGATCGGCGGGCCCTGCGAGCGCGACGCGGACTGCCTCCAGGGCACCTGCTTCACCGAGGCGCGCGGGTATCCCGACGGCATGTGCACCGACCGGTGCGACACCTACTGCCCCGACCGCAGCGGGCAGCCGACGACCTTCTGCATCACGATCGGCGGGAACGGGCAGTGCGTGTCGCGGCGCGACACGGGGGTGTACCCCGGCGACGGGTGCCGCGATCGCTACGACTCGGTGTCGCGCACCCGCAACGGCCAGCCCTGGGTCTCGCAGAACGTGTGCATGCCCGAGACGGTGCCCGAGCCCGAGCCGCCGCCCGAGCCCGAGCCGCCGCCCGAGCCCGAGCCGCCGCCCGATCCCGAGCCGCCGCCCGATCCCGAGCCGCCGTCCGATCCGCCCGCACCCACGGGTACGACGTGCGAGCGCTGCGCGAGCTCGAGCAGCCTGTGCTGCAACATCCCGAGCGACAATCGCTTCTATCTGACCTCGTTCACCGGCGGCGAGAGCATGGCCTGCGGCCGCCGCGCGGACGGCAGGTGGTACTACACGACGAGCCGCGTCAGGTGGTACTGCGGGGCCAGGGTCAAGATCACGAACCCGCGCACCGGCGCGTGCGTCGTGGCCGAGGTGGCGGACGCCGGGCCAGCGGCGTGGGTCGAGGAGAACGCGGGTGGGCCGGTCATCGACGCGAGCCCGCTCGTGTGCCGCGACCTGTTCGGCACGTCGAGCTGCGGATGGTCGGACCGCTACCGGGTCGAGGTGGTCCAGGTCGCCGACGGCACGGCCCTCGGCGCGGCCGGGTGCCGGACGGCACCCCCGACGCCTGACACGACCGACACCTGGATCGGCGGCCCCTGTACGCGCGACTCGGACTGTGCGTCCGGCACGTGCTTCACCGAGGCGACGTACGGCTACCCGGAGGGCATGTGCACTCAGCGTTGCGACGTGTACTGCCCGGACCGGAGCGGCAATCCGATGACCCAGTGCATCACGCTCGGGACCAGCGGCTACTGCTTCTCCAGGCGCGACTGGAGCGAGTACTCCGACACCGGTTGCCGGGTCGGTTACCATGCCCTGAACCTCCAGCGCCGCGGCCAGTCGTGGTTCCGGCGCGAGGTCTGCGTCCCCGACGGCGTGAGCTCGAGCGACGGGTGGTGGGGCGGCTGGGCCGACGACACCGAGGGGACGGGCTTCATCTACCCGGATCCCGAGCTCGATCCGACCATCGGCATCCAGGGGTCGTGCTCGGCAACAGGCGCGCGGGGCGCGCCGCTCCCGTGGATCGTGCTCCTGATCTTCACGGGTCTCGGTCTGGCCGTCATGCGCCGGCGCTGACGCAGACCCCACCATTGGTATCGGTCCTCCGCAGGCCGACTTCCACCCATGGTATTCAGATGTCCCCGATCCGCGTCACCCAGGTACCGGGCAGTCATACTGTGGGTGAATCCGAAATACATCCACATTGGCCCATCGTACATTGGTAGTGCCGAGTGGGTAACCGACAGCGAAGGTCGAGTGGTAGCTCGAGTGTTTCTCGGCCCTGACCACCATGACGAGTTCGATACTCGTCTCTATTGTCACGGTCGCCCGTGCGTTGGCTCATGGATGTCCCAGACGAGATCGTTGGCGCAAATGGCTCAGCGTCCATCCTCCTCCTCTGACGCGACGACCACGACCTCGACGCCGCCACGAATTCCATTGACCTCGACATTCAGCCGGGTCGTACCAACAGCGTACCCCTCGATAACCGTCATGGCACCATGAGGGGGATCGCCACCAGGAAATACTGCGACACCTTCGTCAACAAGGGACCAGAACGGGGCGTCACCAGGAAGCAACAGGTTGTCGTCAGCATCTCTGGCATTCATGCCTGCAAAGCCGAGCTCTCCGACTTCAAGTCGCATTGATTCCTCATCGTTGGCTTCCTGGGAATGAAAGACTTCGAGCGTCACGACCTCGGAAACGCGAACCCGGAGGTGGTCGACCTCCTCGCCATCCTCATCGCAGGCGACGAGGTGGGCTTCCCCCGGAGCGATCCCCGTGATCTCCGTGGTCGCGATGTCACATCCGTGGGAATCAACGGCCAGGGTGGTCTCACCAACGCCGAAGATCTCAGGACGTGATGATTTGATGAGAACGAAAAGGGTGCTTGGGTATGCCACAACCCTCTCGCTGGCACCGAGCATCAATGGCCGGTCGATCGGACACCCCCAACACGACATGCGCGCCTGGAAGCTGACTCGGCCAGCGACGCCGTCGTTGCTCTGTGTAAAGAACCCGTCCGGCCCGAACATGCACGAGTCGCTCAAGTCGAGTGGTCCAAGTTCGATATCGATGCACCCTACGCTGAACAAGAGGACCGTGCACGCGAAAACACGGAGCATCGATATTCCTGTCGTGCAGGATCCTGGCCGATCCGTCACCTCGAGAAATCCACGGCGTCTGTAGGGAGGGTATGGGGGATCGCGCACGGCGGATGTTGCTCAATAGCGACGGTGTGCTTCGCGGCCACAGCGGTGAACGAAGCGCTGGGACATCACACGTATCCCTGTATCCCGAACGACTCCGGGCCGGTCGAGCCGGCCCTTGATCGCGGTTCGGGGCCCTCGTACCGTTGGTGGACGTCCCCGTCAGGCACTTATGGAGGATCACCCCAGCCGCACTCCTGTCAAGGCAGCGCTCGACATCCCTTGATCGGCGCGGCGGATTGCGCAGCGCGCCACGGCGCACTAGGCTCACTGGAGTGACAGCCACGGACAAGCTCGAGTTCCACAAGAGCGCCCGGATGTTCGCCATCCGGATGGGTGCTCTCCTGCTGCTGACGTTCGCGGGGCTGGCGCTGCTCACGCGAGGCGACTTCCCCGCGGCGTCGATCATGACCGGGCTCGGCGGGCTCGTTGCCGTGGCGTGGTACGTCCTCACCCAGCACCGGCGCGTCGTCATCCAGGTGGACCACGAAGCCATCCGGCGCATCGAGCGGGACGACTCTCAGCGCATCCGGTGGGTGGACGTGTCCGAGGTGGCCCTCGGCGAGGTCCTCGTCCCCCAGCGTGACGAGCCCGTGGCCGTGCGCTTCGTCCTGGTCCGCGGGATGGGCTCGCAGAAGATCGCCTTCTCGGACCTCACGTACCTTGACGGCGCTCACCTGGACGTGGGCGCGCCGGACCCGACGCCCGTGACCGACGTGGCCCAGGCCGACGTGCTGCTGGGCCTCGTGGCGGACCGGATACACGACGAGCGGCTCCTGCCGCTCCAGGCCGCGGAGACAGGCGCTCGCGAGGCATCCGCGGGCGTCGAGGGCGCGTCCGTGCCGCGAGAGCGGAAGCTGCGGGCCGGGCTATTCGCCCTGTTCGTCAAGCTCGGGGCCAAGGCCGTCAAGCCGGCGCTCGGGTTCTTCAAGGGCACGCAGGGTGTGCTCGCCGCGGCCTCGGTGGGCGCGCTCGCGCTGGTCCTGTCGTGGCAGGCCGCGCTCGCGCTGGCGCTCATGCTCGTCGTCCACGAGCTCGGCCACGCGCACGCCATGCGCCGCTGCGGCCTGCGCGTGCGGGGCATCTACTTCATCCCGTTCCTCGGCGCCGCGACGGTGCCGGAGGACGTCTGGCGCACCAGGGGCCAACAGGCGCATGTCGCGCTCTCCGGCCCGCTCTGGAGCACGGCGCTGAACCTCGTCCCGGCAGCGTATCTGGCCGCGAGCGGCTCGCGCGATCCCATGCTGTTCGCCATCACCGGCCTGATGGCGCTGCTCAACATCATGAACCTGCTCCCCATCGCGCCGCTCGACGGCGGCAGGCTGCGCTCGGCCATCGCCAGCTCGCTCGGGACCAGGGTGGGCCTCGTGGTCTCGTCAGTGGTCGCCCTGGCCGTCGTGGGGCTCGCGCTCGCCGTCGAGCTCTACCTGTTCGTGCTGCTCGGCGCGATCGGGTTCGTCGAGCTCGCGGCCGAGCGGTCCGTCATGTCGCGGTCGCGGCTCCTCGCCCGAGCTGGTCGCGTGGGCGAGCTGGAGCCCGAGGGTCTCGCCCGGCTCCGGCAGCTCACCCGCCCCGCGTTCCCCGGCGATTCGGAGCAGAAGCTTCGCGAGCTGGAGCTGACGAAGATCCGGCGCTCGAACATGCTGGCCCGGGTCGAGCCCCTGTCGGCACGGGGCGTCGTGGCGTGGGGCGCGCTGTACCTCGCGCTCCTCGTCGTCCTCGCGGGCCTGCTGTTCTGGATCGCCGCCGTCCACCCCGACCTCGAGGCGCTGCGGAGCGTGCTGAGCTGATGCGGAGGCCTGAGGCTGGAGACCAGAGGCTGGAGGCAGGGCAAAGTCGGTATGAACACAATGACCGAGCACAAGCACGAGGGAGAGAATGGACATCCGAGCGGCGCGGCGCACGAGACACCTCAAGGGCTATGCCTTCGCGGAGATCCAGGAGCGAGTGAGGGAGCTGGAGGCCCAGGGGCACGAGGTCATCGACTTCGGGGTCGGCGACCCGACCGCGCCCACGCCCGAGCTGGTCCGGCGGGCTTGCCAGCACGCGGTGGACGAGCACGCGGCGGCGGGGTACCCGCGATACGAGGGCTCGCCGGCGTTCCGCGAGGCGGTGTCGGCGTGGATCGCGCGCCGGTTCGGCGTCCGGCTCGACCCCGCGCGCGAGGTGACCTCGACCATCGGCTCCAAGGAGGCGGTCTCGCACCTCCACGAGGCGCTCGTGGACCCCGGCGACGTGGTCCTGTGCCCGTCCCCCGGGTACCCGCCGTACGTGCGCGGCACGCTCCTCGCCGAAGGCGTGCCGTATCACGTGCCGGTGTGGCGCGAGAGCGACATGCTGCCCGACCTCTCCCTGGTCCCCGACCATGTGGCGGAGAAGGCGCGGATGCTGTGGCTCTGCCATCCCCACTCGCCGACCGGACGCTGTCTCGACCGCCGGGAGCTCGAGGCCGTGTACGAGTGGGCCTCGCGCCGCGGCATCGTCGTGGCGTCGGACGAGGCGTACATCGATTTCTACTTCGGGATCGACCCGCCCCCGTCCATGCTCGAGGTCTCGCGGGACGGGGTCATCGCCTTCTTCTCGCTCTCGAAGCGCAGCACCATGACGGCCTACCGCGTGGGCTTCGCCGCCGGCGACGCGCGGCTCGTCGGGCTCCTGCGCACGGTCAAGACCAACCTGGACTCCGGAGTGCCCTGGTTCGTCGATGCCGCGGCCGTGGCGGCCCTCGGCGACGAGGCCCACGTGGAACAGGCGCGCGAGGGGTACCGGGCGAGCCGCGACACGCTCAGCCGCGCCCTGGCCGAGGCGGGGCTCGAACCCGGCACGGGGAACGGCACCATCTACCTCTGGCCGCGCGCTCCCGACGGGATGTCGTCGCTCGAGCTCGCCCGCAGGCTCCTCGAGCCGCCGCTCCCGCTCGTGGTCACGCCCGGGACCTGGATCGCCGAGCCCCTCGCCGACGGCCGCAACCCGGGCGAGGGCCATGTCCGGTTCGCCCTCGTCCCGCCGCGGGAGCTCGTCGACCGCGCGGCCGAGAAGATCGCGCGGATGCGGTTCTGACCCCCCGCGCCCTCGTGCTACGATGCCCTCGGTGCTCGACGACCGGACAGTGTTCCTCGTGCCGCCCTGCGACTCGGACGCAGACGGGGAGCTCACCGTCCAGGGCGCCCGCCAGAGCCGCGCGCTCGGCGACGCGTTCGGCGACGTCCCGCTGATGGCGGTCTACACCGGTCCCGGGCAGGCGGAGCGTGACACTGGCGAGGCCGTGGCCCAGCGTCATGGCCTCGTGGTCCGGCGTAAGCCGGGCCTCGTGGTGCATCGCGGCGAGCTCCTCAGCCGCGCGGTCCACCGGATCACCGAGGTGTTCGAGACGATGGCCCGGGCGGGCCCTGGGCGGACGATCCTCGTCGTCGCGGAGGTCGCCGTCGCGCGGATCGTCCTGTCCCACTGCTGGGACCTCAGCCCGAGCCCGGACGACCAGCTCCAGCTCGGACCGGGTAGCATCACCGAGATCACGGTCGCGCCGTCGCGGTACGTGGTCGCCAGGCTCAACGACACCTCGCACCTGCGGCCGTCGACCCCGGCGTGACGCTCGATTTGACGTGGGAGCTCACGGGGGAGGGACTTTTCTGAAGTTGCATGAAAGTCCCTCCCCCAGACCCCCTCTTCAGAAGACTTGAACAGTTTTTTTTCTCAGCAACCTGCAGAGCATTGCTCAGAACCAGTTACTGGTGTTCGGATGGAAAAATCTCTGAAGTCTTTCGGGAAGGGGGGTCTGGGGGAAACCACTTTCTTCAGAAAGGGGTTTCCCCCGAAAACGTTTCCTCCTCGCAGTCCTGGATCTCTTCCTCGACGTCGAGCTGCTCGAGGAGCTTCCGGATCGCCGCGGCTCGCGCTCGGCCGGACCGGCGCCGCTCGAGCAGGGTCGCGAGCTCGCGCCAGATCTCGAGGACCTTCCCCGTCTCGCAGCGCTCGCAGTCCACGTCGGCGAGGAGCATCCAGTAGACCTGCTCGAGCTTGTAGCCACGGCGCTGCTGCAGGAGCACCTCGCGGAGCCCGTTCCGCGCGTCGGCGCAGAACGGATCGGCCTTCAGCGCCTTCACGTAGTACTTGACGGCCATGCCACGCCGCGAGAGCGTGCCGCGCAGCACGTCGCCCGCGGCGCACAGGTAGACCGCCTGGAGCGTGACCGACGGCTCCTCGGCGATGCGTCTCTTGATTTGATCGAGGACCGGTCGGGTCCGGGCCCCGTTGCGGAGCTGATCGAGGAGCTCGCGGAGCTGCGCGTCGGCGCCGGACGGGGTCGCGAGCTTCTGCCGGACGGCGCGGCGGAGCGGGGCGCGCAGCAGACCGTTCCACAGCAGGAACATGATGAACAGGACGATCACCGCGGCCGCGATCAGGGGTTCGAGGAGGTGGTCTTGCATCTACTTCTTGCCCCAGCCCCTCCGCCCGCCGGGAGGGTGAGGTCCGAGGCTGGTCACACCGACCATGGTGTGGGAGCTCTCCTCGGACATCCCCTTGAGCGCGACGTCGGTGTTCCGGCGCTTCGCCTCCGGACTCGCCTTGACGTCTCGGAGGATCTCTTCGATCCGGTTGCAGCCCGCCTCGAACCGCGCGATCGCCTCGGCGGCCTCGGGCGACGTCCTGAGGTCCTCCGCCAGGCCCGCGAGGTCCTTGCGAGCGAGCGCGATGACCTCCGCGACCCTCCGGAACGAGGGGTCTCGCCCGCAGTCCCAGATCTTCTGCTGCCAGCGGGCCACGGTGAGCGGCACGAACGCCGCGCCCACGCGCTCCAGGTCGCCGGACTCCTGCCCGGGCGCGGGCACGAGGATGCGGACCGGGTCGACTTCGCGCGACTCGCCGTCGCTTCCCATGCACGACAGGCCGATCGCGCCGAGGTGCCGCGCGTCCCCGGTCACGGTGACCTGGATCAACACCTGCCTCGGCCGCCCCGCGAAGACGCGACCGACATCGACGGCGACGCCGTCACCATCTGGGCGGCACTTCAGCTCGTGGAGCACCTCGAACTGCGAAACGACCCGGGCGAAGCCCAGGTGCAGCACCGCGTCCTCGGCGACGAGGCCGGTGAGCCCCTCGACCTCCTCGTCCGCCACGGCGATGGTGTCCTCGTCGTGCTCGGCGAAGCGGAACGAGCCGCCGCCGGCCACGGCCATCCGCGCCAGCAGCTTCTCGTCGAACCGGTCCCCGATGCCCACGGCGCTGGTGACGATGCCCTGGGCAACGCCCGATCTGGCGAGCGCCGCAAGCTCCTCGTGCTCACGCAGACCCCGGCTCGGCAGGCCGTCGGTCATGAGCAGCACGGTCTTGCTCGCACCCGGGATCCCGCCCCGGGCAATCGTCTCGACGGCCTTCTTCCAGGCCGCCGAGATGTTCGTCCCGTACCCCACGCCGAGCTCGGTCAGCTCCAGGACGATCTCGGCCGCGGTCTCGGGTGTCACGGCGCCGGGCCAACGGACGACCTGGGCCAGGCCGTCGAAGGCCACGACGGCGAGCCGGTCGCGCTGGCCGAGCCGGAGGCAGATCTGTCTCGCGGCCTCGACGGCCGCGGCGATCCTGGTCCCGACCATGGAGCTGGACCGGTCGATCGCCAGTACGAGGTCGATGGGCGGGCGCACCGTGTCGGCGACCGCGGACGGGGGCGAGATCTCCACGGCCACGAGCCGCCGGTCGGCCCGGTCGGGCGCGGCGGCGACCCAGCACCCGATCTCGATCTCTGTCCTGGCGGGCTCGGCCATGCTTTGCGTCGACCTTCTCGCACGTTAGCACAAGAGCCGGCAGGCAGGTAGGACGCAATCGATGGTGCGGTAGATGACACCGCGCCGATGTGATTGAGAACGTTCCTCGCTGAGAGCCTTCGCCCTGGAGGTGCGGGACTGGCAACACACCCCCATTGAAAGGAACCGCACCCGCGTTGGATCTTGACTCCCTTCTCCGCTCTGCTACGGTCCGGCGGTCACCGATGGACGAGGGAGAAATAATGCCGAAGAAGAAACCGAAGTGGGACGAGAAGGACGCGGCGCGCCGAGGGAGGGCCGCGTCGGGGCTCGCGAAGAAGTTCCGTGAGAAGGTCGAGCCGCGGCTCGATGCGGGTACCATCGACGGGCTCGAAGCCGACGTGGCCACGCTCGACGGGAGCAAGGCCGCCCGTATCGAGTCGAAGACCGCCAAAAAAGGCAAGACCGGCGCCAAGCGTGATGTCTCGGGCGACGCCCACGAGTTGATCATCGACATCCGCGAGGCCGTTCTGCGCACCGACGGCATCGGCGACGGAGTGAAGAAGACCTTCGGCGTCGGTGATCAGATCAACCCCAGCGCCACGGACAAGATCAAGGGGGTGCTCAGCTCCATCCTCGCTGCCTTCGCGGCCGATCCAGCTCTCGCCCGCCGCATCGGTGTGCTGGAGGAGGACATCGCCGCCGGCCGCAGGCTCCTCGAGG
>Ga0233425_10008251_pt1 | contig 13988 bp, 10 predicted proteins | sample Watercolumn_Towu_2_FD_181712 | JGI IMG/M metagenome (GOLD analysis project Ga0233425, IMG submission 181712) | Freshwater microbial communities from Lake Towuti, South Sulawesi, Indonesia - Watercolumn_Towuti2014_140_MG | ecosystem: Environmental > Aquatic > Freshwater > Lake | place...
CCGCAGGCGACACGGAGACGGAGCTGGTCATCAGCGCCCTCGACCTGTCGAGTCAGGTCGTCTGGCAGCGGGCCAATGGCGGCCCGTACACGGAGTCTGTCCCGGGCAGCCGCTCGACGCCGACCCTCGTGGACGGGAAGCTGTACCACATGAACGGGCACGGCAACCTCGTGTGCCTGGACGCGAAGACGGGCGCGCCGGTCTGGGAGGTCGATACCTTCGCGCGCTTCGGCGGGCGGCCGATCACTTGGGGCGTCGCGGAGTCGCCGCTGGTAGACGGGCAGAACGTCATCTGCTGCCCCGGGGGCGAGACCGTGTTCATGGCGGCCCTCGACAAGGACACGGGGGAGACGCGCTGGACGTGCACCGGCGTCGGGGATCAGCACAGCCACACCTCGCCGCTGCTCATCGACTACGGCGGGCTACGCCAGATCGTCACGATGACGGCCGCCGCCGCGATCGGCGTCGCCGCCGACACCGGTCGTCTGCTCTGGAAGTTCCCGCACCCAGCCCGCGTGAACTGCAACACGCCGGTGTTCCATGAGGGCAGCCTGTATGTGACGGGGACCTGGGGCTATGGTGCGACGCGCGTGAAGCTCACGGTGGAGGGCGAGAACTGCTCTGCCGAGGAGGTCTGGCACACGCTGGACCTCGACAACGAGCATGGCGGGATCGCGCTCGTGGACGGGTACCTCTACGGCCATGCCGACGCGGACCACAAGCAGCGCCATCTGGCGTGCCTGAAGGCCGAGACCGGTGAGACGATGTGGGGCGCCGAGGACCTGAAGGGGCAGCTCTCCTCTGTTCTGACCTTCGCCGAGGGGCTGCTGTACATCGTGAGCGACACGGGCGAGGTCGGCCTCGTGCGTCCGAACCCCGAGCGGCTGGAGGTCATCAGCAGGTTCCAGCTGCCCGCGGGCGGCGAGGGGCCGTTCTGGGCCTTCCCGGTCATCTCCAACGGCCGCCTCTACCTCCGCCACGGGCAGTTCCTGTACGCCTACGACATCGCCGGCTGAACGATGGACCTGGCGAACCTCGCGGGTCGCGCCAGAGGGAGGCAGTGACATGGATGCGGCGTCCTGGCCCTATCGGGGCCTCCTCGTGGGCCTGTTCACGTGTGCCTCGACGGTTGCGGCCGGTGCCCAGGACGGCGTCTTCGTGCGCTTTCGGCTGCTGGAGCCGGAGGGGACGACCTACTTCGTGCGGCTGGGTGGTTACATCCACAACGACCCCTGGTACCTGCCGGAGGCCGTGGTGCCCGCGGGTGCCGACGCCGACGCAGCGGTTCGCGTACCCGCCGGGGAGCCGACGCCGTGGTTCGACCTCGGGGCGCACGCGGGGCCCCGACTGCACGGGCGGCTGAACCGCGCCGGGGGCGTCGCGGAACTGCCCAACGTCTGGGCGCGCTTCATCACCGGCGGCGCGGCCCCGGAGCGCAAGGCGGTCATCGAGTTGGCGACAGCCCCGAACGAGGGCAGCGTCGTGAAGCGGCACGAGGAGACCTTCGTCGGGGAGGAGATCAGCTTCCTGGTCTCGCCTACGCTGGAGGCCGACCGAGAGAGCCTCGAGACGATCTCGCAGATGGAGGCGCGGCATCTGGCCTGGGCCCGCGAAGCGACCGGCGGCGTTCGCGTGTCGCCCAAGGACCTCATCGTGCAGACGAGCTTCTGGCGCGCGACGCCCGCCGGGGCACAGGTGCTGTCGCTGCTGGGGTTCAACGTCGTGGGGAACCAGACCGCCGAGATCCACGCCCAGTTCCCCGAGCTGCGGCTGCCCGCGGCGAGCCACGATGTGGAACTCGGCCTCGCAGCGACCCGCGAGCAGATCGACGCCAACATGCGCGGTCATGCCGAGCGCCTGAAGGAGGTTTGGGGCAGCGGGGCGCCCTTCAACCTCGCCGACGAGATCTGCGCGCGTCCCCCCATCGGCGACGATGCCGTGGCCCTCCAGTGCTTCCACACGTGGCTGGCGGAGCGCGGGATCGCTCCCCGAGAACTGGGCGTGGAGCGCCTCACTGGCGTCGTGCCCATCGAGACGCCGCAGGCCCTCGCCGAGCGCGAAGCGGCGAACGGCCCGGCTGCGCGGCGGGTCTTCTACTACACCTCGCGGTTCCGCCAGCTGGCCGGCAGTGAGCGGATCAAGTGGAACACGGAGGCCTTCCACCGGCACTTCCCGGCGGGCTGGCTGACCTCGTCTCTGGTCGCCGATCACCCCTACTTCGGCGGCACGGGCTTGGGCATGGGCATGGTCCCGAATACCGCCTGGGGCGGGGCACCGTTGGCGTTGGACTGGTTCGACATGGCGCGCAACGGCGTCGTCGACCTGGCGGGGATCGAGGACTGGATGGGGCTGCAGTACATGTACGGGCCCTCCTACACCTGGGAGGGCTTCCAGCTCATGGGCTTCCAGGCCGCCATGTTCCGGAGCGGCAGCCGGGGCGCGATGCCCATCATCTCCTGGATCACCCCCAGCGACGAGACGAACCTGTGCCTCAAGAGCGCTTCCGCCCTGTGCCAGGGCGCCAAGCACTTCTTCTACTGGACGTACGGCCCGACGGCCTACGCGACAGAGAACTACTGGTCCGACCTGCGCAGCGAGTACGACGGCATTGCGCGGACGGCGAGGCAGCTTGCCGCCGCCGAGCACATCCTGGCGCCCGGCAAGCTGCGTCCGACGCGCGTGGCGCTCATGTACAGCGTGTCCTCGGACCTCTGGCAGCCCTTCGGCTACATCCACATGCTTGAGCGCCGGGCCACGTACCTGTCCCTCGTTCACGACCAATACCTCGTCGACATACTCCCCGAGGAGGACGTGGAGGCGGGGCGGCTCGCCGAGTATGACGCGCTCTACGTGACCGATCCCTGCCTCACGACTCGCTCGGCCGCGGCCATCGTGGAGTGGGTGCGAGGGGGCGGCCACCTTTACGGCTCCTGTGGCGCGGGCAGCCGCAGCGAGTTCAACGAGCCGGCCTCGGGGCTCTCCGAGGCCTTCGGTCTCGAACCCGGTATTGAGACCCGCGTGCAGGAAGGCGAGTATCGGGTCCGCGGCAACCTCAACGGCCTGGAGTACATGGACCGCATGGCCTCAGGCGAGGGAGATCTGGGCGTCCTGGGCGTGAAGGCCACCATCAAGCCCACCACCGGACAGGTGACCATGACCTTCGCGGATGGCTCCCCGGCCGCGCTGACCAACGCCCTCGGCGCCGGCGAGGCCACCTACTACGCCGCCTGTCCGGGACTCGCTTACCTCAAGGACGCGAAGTTCGTGCCTGCGGAGCTCAAGGAGCAGTACCCTCCGGCGCACCGGAAGCTCATCAACGCTGTCGCGGCCGCGAGCGGGGCCCTGGCCCCGGTGGCGCTCTCGGAGCCGGTGGTGGAGGCGGGCCTCTACGACGCCGACGCCGGCTCGGCCCTGGTGCTGGCCAACTTCATGTACCGGCCGCTGGCGGCGCTGACGGCCCGGGTGCCGGTCGCGCGGGAGGTGCGTCGGGTCCGCTCCGTCGAGAGCGGCGACCTGCCCTTCACCGTCGAGGCCGCGCCGGAAGCCCGCCGAGCCGCCGGCTACCCGTCCGTCGTGACCTTCACACTGCCGCTCGACCTCACCGACATCGTGACAATCGAGTAGCTGGTGCGGGTGCCGCTTACATGGGGCTTCGTCCCTCCGCATGAGGCCGGGCCAGAGACGGTCCAAGTCTAGGTCTGCGGGGACGGCCCAGTAGACCGTCGTTGACGTTTCCGGGAGCGCCGGCACCCTTGCCGGCAGAGGTGGCGCGTCGTTGCGGTAGACCGGACGACAGTGTGCCACCTCAGCCGGCAAGGGTGCCGGCGCTCCCAGGAACGGCGGTTGCGCCTCCGGATGGAGCTGTGGCGGCGGTCCTGGACTCATGAGCCCCGGGAGCTACGGTCATCGTCTGCCTGCCCGCCGACGTCCACCCGCCAGGCGCCCGGATTGCGCTCACCGCCCGAGCCTCTCAATCCTGCGCGCGATCCGGTCGCGCTGCTTGCTCACCGTCTGCGCATCGCGAGTGAACTGGACCATGCTGGTGGTGACGGGGAGACAGGCGGCGCGGGCGGACTCGACGCTGCCCTCCAGCTCGGCGAGCTTCCAGAGGTACTCGTAGTCCTCGAGGCCGTCGCGGATGTTCGCGAGGCGGATGCAGCCGATCGGGCCGTCCTTCCCCGCGTACAGCAGCTCGCCGTCGCCCTGGAGCCACGCGTAGTCGCCGCCCGTGGAGATGCTCCAGCGCAGGCGCGGCCCGTCGGTCTCCGGGTCGATGAGGTAGTCGTTGTTGGCGCGGCCCCAGATGTTGAGGCCCCAGTAGAGGAATCCGTCCATCTGCTGGTGGTAGGCTTGCCACCAGATCACGCGCGCCTCGATCAGCGGGTCGTCGGCGAGCCAGTTCGCGTACGGGTGGCGCGGCCCCAGGCAGACGTACGCCCAGGTCTGCAGGCCCTCCGCGCGGCACTTCGCCGCCTCCTCGTAACGGTAGACGCTCGAGAGCGGGCAGTTCCAGTCCACGTTCAGGTCGCGCATGACCCGAGGGTCCTGCTTCAGGTAGGCGGTTGTGAGGGTCGGGATGCCGTACCGCTCGCGGATGAGACCGAAGTACTCGCGAATGGTGGGATAGAAGTCCTCGCCGCGCTCATCGAAGGTGTACACGTAAGCCTTGTCGGCGAGGCCGCGCCGCTTCAGCTCGGCGACATACGGGTCGAGCCGCTGGATGAGGTCCTCCTTGAAGCGCGCGGTGTAGACCTCCAAGGGGCTCCAGCAGACCCACGTCCGCTCGCCGCGCGGCTCGACCATGTTGAGGACGTTGAACGCGTTCAGCCCGCGGCCGTCATAATACGCGAGGTCGTCGAGGTCGGGCGGATCGGTGCGGGAGATGTCGTCCGGGTTCAGGCGGTGCTGCAGCACGTAGTCGCCGTACTTCCGCCGCAGCTCGGGCGTGAGCGGCTTCCCGTAGAGCTGCTCAAGGTACCCGTCCATCAGCGCGAAGGCGGTCTTCAGGTGCGACTGAACCGGCAGGTCGAATCCGTAGACGCGCACCTTGAGCGGAACCTCGATCACCCGTCGCCCGGTGCCGTTCGTCCGCACCCGAACCGTTCCCCGGTACTCCCCGGCCGGCGTCCCCGGTGGCGCGTAGACGGTGAACCACAGGGACTGCGTCGTACCACCCGGCACGTCGAAGTCCTGCACCGGCAGCAGCGGATCGGGCCACCAGCCTGGCGCCGCGTCGGGGAGCTTCGGATGCTTCCAGAGGTCCGTGCACTCCACGAACCCCACCTGATGCCAGTCCACGCGTAGGACGGGATTCTCAGCCCGTCGGCCGCCTTCCCGTACCAGGTCGCCCACCTCCACCGGGCAGTCGTCCAGACCCTCACCCGGCGCCGCGCGGATCGCGACCTGGAAGCTCTCGTACTCGTTCCCCGCGAGCGCGAGGCGTGCGGAACGCTCCGGCTTCGCCGGAGGAAGCGCGCCCTCGAGCACCCGGTCCATGCTGCTCTCGGTCCACCAGACGTACCCATCTCCCGGCCCGGGCTTCGTCGTCACGGCGCGGCCATAGGATAGCGTCTCGCCGAGGAGGTCGTCGTTGGCCTCGACTCGTACCTCGCACTCGCCGCCCGGCCCTCGGCCGGCCCACGAGAGGCTGATCGCGCGTCCCTGGCCGCGCGCCGAGCCGACCTCGCGGCCGTCTCGCTTCACCGACACGGCCCACTTGCCCGGCAAGGACAGCGTCGCGGAGTAGTCGATGGAGTCACCCCCGTAGAGGCTCGGGGTCAGGCGCTCGTGGGAGACCTCGAAGGGCGCCAGCTCCAGCCGCACATCATCGAACCACGCTTTCCCCGTGCAGCCGCGGAAGAGGATGAAGTACTGCAGCTTCGCGATGGGCTTCTCGGCGCTGAACACGTACTCGATCTTCTGCCAGTCGTGAGTGCCCTCGTCGAAGTTCATGCGCTGGCCCCAGAGGTTGCCGCCGCCCTCCAGCCAGCAGTCCATGTAGAGGCAGTAGTCCGGCCCGAACGCGTCCTCCGAGCGGCTCCAGCCGCTGACCTTGAGGGGGTGGGTGAGAGGGGGGTCGAACACGAGCTCCTGCACCGCGCCCCAGGTCTCGTTCGACCGGTCGGAGTCGCAGCGCATGGCCGCGCCCCCGCCTCTCCCCGCGGCCAACACGTACCCGTTGGCCGCGGGGCTCCAGCCCGCCGCAGTGGCCGCGGCGGCGACCTCGAAGCCGGGATTCGACAGCAGGTTCTCGCCCCGCTGCGGAGCGGCCTGAACCACAGGCGCGATGAGCAGCCCGATCAGCCACATGAGAGCGCACCTCCCGATGCCACGCGATTCCGCGCGCTCCACCGCCGCTCCTGCCTCCGCGGGTGCTTCCAGGAGGCAACCGAGCCGCCGGACCAGGCGTCCTAGCCCGCAGGGGAGGGTGTGCGATGGACGAGCGGGTCTGCGCGGCTTCGGGCCGGGGCCTCGCCAGAGCGAGTCTGCCACTGCTGGCGCTGCTCCCCGTGGCCGGAGCGGCCGCCGGTCAGCGAGCGCATCTCGTGCGTATGGGGGCGTCTGCGGTTCTGGACGCGGAGGCCCTCCAGCCGCTTCGACCGCATGGCGAGCGCGGACTGCTCGGGTCGTCCAGCGCCGGGGAGGTGCTCTTCGCTGCGACCCCTGGTCCGCTCGTCCCCTCAATGGATCAGGCCCCCGGGCCGCTTGGCCCCGGCTGGCGGATGTGCGTGATCCCCCCGGCGTCGCGGAGCGTGGCCCCAGTGCGGGATGCGCCACTGTGCCCACTGGCCGTCAGCCGCCGGGCCCCGGCCATCTGGGTCGCCGCGGCTGAGGGGCTTTCCCGCGTTGCGAACGACCGGGCCACCCGCGCGGGACAGGCGCTCTGGGTAGGCCAAGGGGCCGTGGACCTTGGCGTGCTCGTGTCGGCCGATACGCCCGCCCTTGGCGCCACGGGTCCCCTTCCCGTCCTGGAGCTGACAGTTGACCGGTCGGGCCTCATCTGGTCCCTGGCTGACGGTTCAGTGGCGTGCTTCGCTGATGAGCCCGCGGCCCTGGTGGCCACCGGATTCGGGATCGGTCCCGCGAGTGCAGCGCTCGGGGTTCACCCTCGCGAGAGGGTGTGGCTCTACACCGCCGCCGGTCCGCCGGACCAGCCGGCTCAGCTGCGACGCCTTCGCGCGGAGGGCTCCGGCGTCGGTTTCCGCATCGCCGAGGCTGACAGCCTCCCCGACCTGCCCCGGCTGGCCGAGGCGCGCATCGTGCCGACCCTCGACGGCAGGCTGATCTTGGCCGGCCAGACCCTTGCAGGTGACCTGCTGGTGGAGGTTGTCAGCGGCGTCGTGCGCTCACAGGCCATCCCGCCCGCGCTCACCCATGGTCGCCGGGTTACCGCCGTCGACGTGGACCAGGAGGGCTGCGTGTACCTCGCCACCGACGGCGCGGGGGTGTTGACGTACCGGGAGGGGGAGTGGGGTGTGCACCCGATCACCGAGCATCTTCCGGTGCTGGAGGGCTCGGACCTCAAGCCTGTGGACGACATCCTGGTCACCGACGATGGCACGCTCCACGCCGCCTGCCAGTTCCAGGTCGTCATCTGGAAGCCCGACTGACCCCTACGGAACCACGCGATGAGTCTCTCTGCCTTCCCATCTGCCGGGTTGCTGGGGTACGCGGGCGCGGACGTGGAGGCGGTGGCGACGCGGGTGGCGGGGAAGGTGGCGGCCCGGTACTCCCCCCCGTTGGCGCACTGCGACCTGTTCGTGACCGAGGACTGCAACCATCGGTGCGGGTACTGCTTCGTGAAAGGGAAGCGGCCGCGGCGCATGAACGAGGCCGTGGCGCGGGCGGCGGTCGATTGGTTGGTGGGGGCCTCGGGGAAGATGAGCTGGGTGTCGATCCTCTTCTTCGGCGGGGAGCCGCTGCTGGAGTTCGAGCTGATCCGCTTCCTGGTGGGCTACTCGCGCGAGCGGGCGCAGGCCGCCGGCAAGGAAGCGCGGTTCAGCATGACCACCAACGGCACGCTGATGACCGAGGCGATGGCGCGATACCTCGCCGAGGAGCGGATCACCTACCTCCTGAGCCTCGACGGGTCGCGCGAGACCCACGATGCGCAGCGGAAGCTGGTCGGCGGCGGGAGTTCCTACGAGGCGGCCATGGCGCGGCTGCCGATGATGAAGCGCTACCAGCCGTGGCAGGGCTCGCGCGCAACGGTCTGGTCACGGACCGGCGTCCCGCTCTACGCGCCGGGGGTGCGGCGGAGGTCGATGCGCTGGAGGAAGTCGACGGCGCTGCGGCGGTGCTCCAGGGCGTTCTGGATCTTGAGCACCAGCAGGTCGAGCACATCCACGCCGGGGATGTTCTTCTCGAGGTAGTCGAAGGCGCCGCGCTTCATGCACTCCACGGCGTTCTGCACGCTCCCGTAGGCGGTCAGCACGATGACCTCCCCGAACACGTCCCGCGCGACCGCAGCCTTGAGCACGTCCAGGCCGCTCTCCTCGGTCTCCATCACCATGTCGGCAATGATCACGTCATAGGGCGTGTCGGCCGCGCGGATTCTCTCCGCCGCCGCCGCCGCGCTGTCGGCCATGTCGACCCGGAAGCCCTCGCGCGTGAGCCGACGCTCGATGATCCCTCGGACATCCGGTTCGTCGTCCACCAGTAGTATGCGGCACATCTAGCGTACTCCTCCTCCGTCGTTCACCGGCAGCAAGACCACGAAATGGGCGCCGCCGCCGGAGCCGATCTCCAGGATTTCGCCGCCGTGGGCCCGAAGGACCTCCCGACAGATGGGTAGGCCAAGGCCCAAACCCCGCCCTCGGCTGCTGACGAAGGGCTCGAAGATCTGCTGCTTGAGCCCCTCCGCAACGCCGGGGCCGTCGTCCTCGACGTCCACGCGGACATAGCGGGCGGCCTGCCCCAGCTTGGCAAGGCCCGCCGCCTCGCTACCGGAGATCACTGCGCTCCGGAGCCGCACCGCGCCGCCGTTCGGCTGCCAGGATACGGCGTTCTGGACCAGTTCGTCCAGCGTCTCGCTGAGCCGGGGGAGGTCCCCGGGCACAGAGGGCACATCGGGGGCGGGGTCGGTAGTGAAGCGGATGTGAGGCGCCGAGGTCTCGCCCCGGCGGGCGGCGGCCGCGATCAGCTGGTTCACGTTCACGCTGGTCCGCTTGATGTCCCGCGAGGCCACGAAGTCCTTGAAGCTCTGGATGACCGAGTCCGTCTCGGAGAGCGAGCGCGAGAGCATGTCGATCAGCTCCCCGCACTGTGCGCTGCACTGCCCGCTCGACTCCAGCAGGTGCCGGAGTTCACCCATCGCGCCCTTCATCGCGAAGACCTTGTTCCCGATGATGTGGGCGGAGCGCGCGGAGAGCTGCCCCCACGCGGCGAGCCGCTCGGTCTGCACCAGGCGCTGCAGCAGGCGCCCGCGTTGTAGGAGCACGGCCACCTGGCTGGCCAGTGAGGAGAGGATGATCTCGTCGTCCTGGTCGAAGGCGTTCGGGAGTGAGGCCGGGGTCTTGTCCCGGATGACGCGCAGGACGCCCTCGACGCGCCCATCCTCGGCGACCACCGGCACGGCGAGGAAACCCGCGATCCGGTCGCGAGGGATCTCCTGGTACTTCCCGATCCAGTGAGGATCGCCCGCAACGTCCTCCAATCGGATCGCGTACCCGTGCTCGGCCACGGAGCCGGTCACGCCCTCGCCGACCTCGTACGAGGCCTCCCCGATCAGCTCCCGCAGCGGCCCGTGGGACGCCACCAACAGCAGCGTGCGGCCGTCCGGTTGTAGCGTGAACAGGGAGCCGTCGTACGCCTGGAGGATGCGCGCAGCGGCCTCGGTGAACTCCGCGAGAAGGTCCTCCGTCGTGCCCCAGCGGTTCAGCTTCCGCGCCGTCTCCGCCAGCTCGTGCTCACGGCGGTGGTGCTCGGCCATCGAGACCGCCACCGTCGCCAACGCGCCCAAGGCGCTGACGACGTAGAGGTCCTCCTCGGTGAAGGCGTTCGGGGTGTCGCTCTCGAGGTTCAGCACCCCGGCGACCCGGTCGCGGCTGCGGATCAGCGGCACCGCGAGTTCGCTGCGGGTACCCTCGATCAGCGGGTAGTAGTGGGGATCTTGGGACACGTCGCCCGCGTAGTACGGCTCGCCCGTCGTGGCCACGTACCCCACGATGCCCTCGTGAACGCCCTTCCCCGTCCGGAGGCGCTCCTCGCGCTTCTCGGGCGTCCAGCCCTCTCCGGCCGCGCGCTGGATCGCCAGCTCGCCGTTGCGTCGGTCGACCAAGGCAATCAGCGCGTGGGTGGCGCGGGTCGAGTCGATGGCGGCGTTGAGCACCGCTTCCAGCACGTGCTCAGGCGCCGCGCGGGCGGTGATGAGCCGCGCCGCGATCTCAAGGGCGTGTTCGCTACCGGGCATGGGAACCTCTTCGCCATGCCGGGCGGTCCGGCCTGCCGGCGCAACCTCCATGGCTTCTCGTGCGTCCGAGTCAACAAGGGAGGGATGACCATGCGATGGCATTGTGGCGTCGTGTTGGTGACGGTCTTCTGTCTCAGCCCCGCAGTTCAGTTGCTCCACGCCGACGAGATCCTGCTGCAGCACGATGACGACCTGGCCGATGGGAAGCGTTCCTACGGCGGCTCGGGACACGTGGTGGAGTTCCAGGCCCCTCCCGAAGGGGACTGGTACGTCGACCGCATCGACCTCTGCGCCTCGCAGTACGGCGCCGGGTACGACCCGGCCAACACCTTCGTTCGGGCGTATGTCTGCGACCTGGGCATGAACGTGATCGCCGAGGCGCAGGCCCCATACCAGCTCTTCCCCCGCGCCCAGAACCAGGAGTGGGGCAGCATCGACGTGCCCTCGGCGCTGGTGAAGGGCGGCTTCTATGTGGTCGTCGCCCCGGGCTCGCAGCAGTTCCGGGGCCTGTACGTCGCCTTCGACAGCACGGGCAAGACCGCGGCCAACTGCCACTCCGGGGCGGGGTCGCCGGGCAGTCAGCCGAAGCCGCTCGACCCGCCCGGGGACTGGATGATCCGCTGTCACCTCACGACCGACGCCGCTGAGGCGCCCGCGGAGGAGGAGACCGGTGAGGTGCTCTCCTGGGACGACGGCTCGGCCGAGGACCAGCAGAGCTTCGGCGGGCCGACGGGCATGGTGGTGCGCTTCGATCCTCCGGCCGGCGAGGGGGTCGTGGACGCGATCCGCCTCTTCGCCTCCACCTACGGCACGGGAGAGGGCTCAGATCGCACCGGCTTCACCCTGGCCATCTGCGATCCGGACATGAACGTGCTCTCCAACAACCTGTACCCGTATGCTCTGCTGACCAGCGACCCCCATTGGGTGCGGGTCGATCTGCTGCCCGATGTCCCGGTCACCGGACCGTTCTACGTGGTCTATGTCGGGCACTGCCTGCAGACGGACGGCATCTACCTGGGCATCGACACGAGCCGGGGCTCAGGGCAATCGGCGCTCGGAGTGCCCGGTGAGCTGCAGGACTGGGGCGGCTTTCGCCTGCCGCAGAACCAGGTCAACTGGATGATCCGGGCAGAGCTGAAGAAACCGTAGGTGCGAGGGCGGCGCTCTCGCGGCGGCGAAACAGCGGGCATGACGACCCCGGCTGAGCGTCTCACGCGGTACGAGTCGAAGGACGAGCGCCTGCTCATCGGCCTGATGTCGGGCACCTCGGCGGACGCCGTGACCGCCGCGGCCGTCCGCGTGTGCGGCGCCGTGCCGGACGTGACCGCCACCTGCCTCGGCTTTCGGCAGCACCCACTGCCCAGCAAGCTGCAAAGCGCGGCGCAGTCGCCTGCCTCCCTGAAGGCGGCCGAGAGCGCCGCGCTGAACATGCAGTTCGGCGAGGTGTTCGCCGACGCCGCCCTCGCCCTGATGGACGATCTGCGCCTCTGTCCCGAGGACGTGGACGCGATCGCCTCCCACGGACAGACGCTGGCTCACCTCCCCGAGCAGTCGGCCACGCTGCAGGTCGGTGAGCCCTCGGTGATCGCCGAACGCACCGGCCTGCTCACCGTCGCCGAGTTCCGCTACCGCGACCTGGCGGCCGGCGGTCAGGGCGCGCCACTCGTGCCGCTGGCCGACTACGCCCTGTTCCGCAGTCCGACGCTCAACCGCGGCGTGCAGAACCTGGGCGGCATCGCCAACGTCACGTGGCTTCCGGCCGGGGGAAGCCTGGAGGACGTGATCGCCTTCGACACGGGCCCGGGCAACATGGCCATCGATGGGGTAATGCGGCTCGGCTCGCGCGGCCACTTCTCCCTGGACCCGGACGGGCGCTTCGGCGGGAGCGGCGCGGTGGACGAGAAGGCGCTGAACTACCTCCTCGAGGGAGAGTACTTCCAGCGCCCGCCGCCCAAGACCGCCGGCCGCGAGGAGTTCGGCCACGAGTACGCGCGGATGCTGCTCGCCCTGCTGAAGGGGCGCGACCTGGGGTACCGGGACATCCTCCCCACGGTCACCGCCCTGACGGCGGCCAGCATCGCCCATGCGTACCGCACGCACCTCCCCGCCATGCCCGACGAGATCGTCCTCGGCGGCGGCGGAACCCGCAACCCGACGCTCGTGCGCATGATTCGCGAGCGCCTGCCTGAGTGCCGGGTCCTGACCCACGCCGACTTCGGCCTCGCCGATGAAGCCAAGGAGGCCCTAGCCTTCTGCCTCCTCGCCAACGAGACGCTCCTCGGCCGACCGGGCAACGTGCCCTCCGCCACGGGTGCGCGACGTGCGGTGCCGCTCGGGAAGGTAGTGTTCCCTTGACCGGGGGGCAGGGAAGACCTCGACCGGCAGGAGACCGCAGGCGACGGCGCGAAGCAAGGGCCGACTCGCGACGCGGAACCATCGAGCCGAAGGTGAGACCAATGGCCAAGACCGAGCGAGCGATTGACCGGAACCTCTGGGAGCGAGCCTACGCGCGCATCTCTCGCCTGCCGCTGGATCGCCAGGAGGAGATCGTGGACTACATCGACTTTGTGGTTGAGCGCGAGGAGGGGGAGGAGTGGGAGCTCACCGCGGAGGACTACGAGGCCATCGCACGTCACCGCACTGGCGACCTCTCCGACACCGTGCCCTTTGAGGACGTGAAGGATGCCGTGCTCGAGGGACGTGCCGATGACATATGAGCTGCGGATCCCGCGAAGGGCCGCCAGACAGTTGGCCTTGCTGCCGGCGGGCGTGAGAACCCGCATCGTGGGCCGCATGGAGCGCCTGCGGGGCTGGCCAGACCACGGTCAGGACGTGAAGGCTCTGAAGGGCCGCCTGGCGGGGTGCTACCGGCTCCGCTGCGGGGACTAGCGCGTCCTCTTCCATGTGCTGGACGACCCACGGGCCATCGTGGTCGAGCAGGTGGGACCCCGGAAGTCCATCTACAGTTGAGCCGGAAACGTCCGCAGCGACCGTCGATCATTCGGCCACCGCAGGTCTCCCTCATGCACGCTGAGATCACGCGCTACCCGCTGGACCGCATCCCCCTGTCGCTGATCATCGACGATTCGACCGTCCTGGTGAACCTGAACTACTTCTTCATGCGCGATCGGAACCTCGCGGACGGGGAGAACCGCCGTTGGGAGGACGCGCCGGTCGTGCACCCGGAGTCGTTCACGCGGGAGTTCGCCGAGTTCTGCCTGGAGCACGGCGTCCGAGGCAAGTTCAGCGTCGTGCCCTGCCCGGCGGCGCTCGGGCGCATCGACGAGGGCCTGCCGCTCTTCAGCCGCGCGCAGCAGGCGAGCTGGCTGGCGATGTGCCGCGAGCTGATCGTGCCTGCCTTTGACATCACCCCCGAGATGCTGACCCACACGTTCGTCGTCGATCCGCGCACCTGCCGGCCCGTCGAGCCGCCGATCTGGGAGCAGTACGAGTGGGAGACGCTGCCCATCGACCAGGAGGAGCGCGTCTTCGAGTACATCGCAACCGCCTGCCGCATCCTCGCGAACGTCGGCCTGCCGCCCGAGGGCGTCACCTCGCCGGGGGGCTTCGGCGGAAG
>Ga0233425_10008253_pt1 | contig 13984 bp, 9 predicted proteins | sample Watercolumn_Towu_2_FD_181712 | JGI IMG/M metagenome (GOLD analysis project Ga0233425, IMG submission 181712) | Freshwater microbial communities from Lake Towuti, South Sulawesi, Indonesia - Watercolumn_Towuti2014_140_MG | ecosystem: Environmental > Aquatic > Freshwater > Lake | place: Indonesia...
GTGGTCTGGGACGGGTTGGTGACCAACGCTCCGCGGCCTGCGGGGTACCTGGCGCGCGCCGCGCTGGCCGCGGCGTTCCTGCTGGGGACGGGCCTGGTGATCGCCTGGACGGCGGCGGGTCTGGGCGACCTCGGGGAGGCCGGCGCCCTCGCCTGGAATGGGGCGATGCGACGCGTCGCGGCCTGCCTCGGTCCGTCGGCCGCGCTCGGCCTCGTGTGGGTGATCGCCGCCCGGTTGGCCCTGCGACGGGAGGGGGCGGCGCGCGCCTGACCCTCCATGCTACCCTCCCCGTCTCGTCCCGAGGAACCGTCCGTGGCCCGCCTCCCGCGCAGCGGCCCACTCCTGGCCGCCGTGCTCACCGCCCTGCTGATCCTGGCCTTCGCCTGGCCGCTGCCGCTGCACTTCGGCAGCCGCATCCTCGGGCCGACCCAGGCGGACTTCTACGGCATCGCCTGGGGGCTGGACCACGTGGCCCGCGAGCTGTTCGCCGGCCACTGGCCCGTGCTGCACACCACCGCGCTGGAGTTTCCCCGCGGCACACGCCTCCTGGTGGCCGACCTGCCCGAGGCCGTCCTGCTGGCGCCCGTCACCCGCCTCTTCGGGCCGACTGCGGCGTTCAACCTGCTGGCGCTCGGGCACCACGCCCTGGCCGCGGCCGCCGCCTGGTGGTGCGCGCGCCGCCTGGGCCTGGCCCCCCCGGGCCGCGCCATCACCGCCCTGGCCTTCGCCTTCGCCCCGGCCTTCGTGGGCACCACCTTCAACCAGAACCCGGACGTCACGGCCTGGTACTGGGTGCCGCTGGCCGCGGGCCTGGCTGGCACCGCCGGCAGCGCCCGGGCGGCCGCCGGGGCCGGGCTGGTGGCGGGGCTCGCCGCCTGGTGCAACCCCTACGCCGGGGTCATGGCCGCCACCGCCGCGGTGCTGCTGCTGCCGGGGCGCGCTCTGGGGCGCTGGGCCGCGATGCTCGGCGCGTTGCTGTTCGTCGGGGGAGGCGCGGCGCTGCTGGCCTGGTGGGCGGTAAAGGATCCGCTGAGCGCCGGGCACAAGCCGGGTGGCCTGCTGGCCCTGCACGGCGCGGCCACGCTGCGGGACTTCTTCGATCCCTGGCCGCAGATCCACGTCAACCGCGAGTGGACCATCTCGCGGTTCATGCACCCGGCCTACCTGGGCTGGTCGCTGCTGCTCTTCGGCGCGGCGGGCTGCGCGCGGGGGCGCCGCTGGCGCTGGGCTCTGCTGGCGCTGGCCGGGGTGCTGATGGCCTTCGGCCCGCGCATCGGCCTCACCGAGGACCGCGCGCTGATCAACCCCGTCTGGTGGCTGGGCGGCCACCTCGGCCTGGACCGCCTGTGGCTGTACCACCGCTACACCGCCCTGGCCGCGCTGGGCCTTGGGCTGCTGGCCGGCGGCTTGGCCGACGCGCTGGGTCGCCGCGGTTGGTGGCTGGTGCCGCTGGTGGCCCTCGACCTGCTGATCCTGAGCCCGGCCTGGAAGTACCTCGGCTCCGTCGAGCGCTTCGACGACGGTGCCTGCGCCTTGCTCCGGGAGCTTCCCCCGGGCCCGCAGTTCGACGTCCCGCCCGGTGAACACGAGCTGTGGCTCTTCGGTGGCGCCTGCTCCGGCAACCCGGTGGCCGCCGGCATCAACCGGCCGAACTCCCGCTTCCTCAACCTGGTCTTGTCCACTGCCCAGACCCACGGCGCGCCCGCTGCGCTGGCCGCCCTCCGGCAACAAGGCTTCCGCTACATCGTCTACCACCCCGGCGGTCCCCGGGGCCCCTTGCTGGATCCGGGCACCCTGCTGGCCCTGCCCTGCGAGGTGGCCGGCAACGAGGCAGGGGTCAAGGTGCTGGACATCTCGGACTGCCCGGCGAACCTGCCCAGGCCCCTGCCCGTCCCGCAGCGGACCGCGGCGTCGGGGGACCGTTTCTGACTCGCTTCAGGAGCCCTGGTCCACCCGCAGCATCATCCCCACCTTGGGGGGCACCGGCGGCAGGCCGCAGGGCGGACCGGGTTCGAACCCGGCGAGGCGCCAGGCCTCCAGGCCCTCGTCCACGACGGCCGGCGGACCGAGGGCGTCGCGCAGCAGCGCGTCGAGGGCGGGGCCGGCCGGCTCACCGGTCAGCAGCACCAGCCCCGCGATGCCGCGGGTGGACAGCGCCGCGGCGTCGGTCCGGGCGCAGGCACGGTCGGCCCCCGAGAGGGGGGCGGTGACCCCGGGCAGGCCGGGGCCGTTGTGCGGTCTGGCGCTCTCGGCCAGCGCGAACTGGCGGTTGACCGCGAGGCGCGCCAGGTAGCTCCAGCGCAGGGAGGTGTCGGTCACCACCCCGGGGGTGGCGGTGATCGGGCGCCCATGCTGCAACTGCCAGAGGTGGGAGCGGGCTGCCTGCAGCTTGATGCCCTTGCCGATGGAGACCTCGGAGGGGAGCTGGATCAACGCGCCGGCCGGCAGGGACCCGAGAACCCGCGCCAGGGCGGGGGGCGCGGCCACCGTGAAGGTCGGGCGCTCCAGGGAGAAGGCCCGTGGCCAGGAAGCCTGGTCCGCGGCCACCGCGAGGACCAGGAGGGCGCCCAGCAGCCCCCGCGCCCAGCCCCGCCGCAGGCGTCGCAACAGGGCCAGCGCGCCGTACAGCGCGGCGATCCCCAGCGGCAAGGGCAGCAGGCAGCCCATCCGGCTCCAGGCCTTCATGTGGGTGAGCGGCGGCAGCAGGGCCTGGGCCCAGCCCGCAGGCAGCAGGATCAGGGTGGGATGGTCGCCGGCGGGCAGGGCCAGGGCCGGGCCGAGCGCCACGGCCGTGAGCCACAGGCCGAGCAGGAGCCAACCCAGGGCCCGGCGTGGTCTGAGGGCGGCGCCCGCGATCCCCAGCGCCAGCAAGGCCACGCCCGGGTAGGGCGGCTGATCCAGCAGGGGTGCCAGGTCGGGCCGCGGGCCGAGGCGCAGCAGGCCGAGCAGGACCTCCGGCCCGCCCTCCGGCATGGGGCGCCCCCCGCGCGCCAGCAGGGGAGGCATTCCCGGGGGGGGCCACACCAGGAGCGCAGCCACGAGCGGCACGGCGCACAGCGCGGCCACGCCGGCCACCAGCGCGAGGCGCCCCAGCACGACCTGGCGGCGCCCGCGCGCGGCGAGCAGCAGCCCCGCGGCCAGCGGGATCTCCAGCGCGGCGGCGAAGACCGCCAGGTAGGGCCCCCCGAGCGCCATGCCCCCCAGCAGCAGGCCGGCGACGAAGCCCACCCGGTGGCCGCGTTCGCCCCGCAGGTAGGGCAGCAGGCAGGCCAGGTGCCAGGGCATCAGGACCGCCGGCAGGTACTCGGTCCGCCCCATGTGGGGGTGGGAGAGCAGGAAGGCGCCGCCGGCGAACGCGGCCAGCAGCAGGGCCCAGGTCCAGGGGGCGCCAGGCTCGGAGGGAGCGAGGACCCGTCCGAGGCGCAGCGCTCCCAGGCCCGCGAGCAGGACCGCAGCCAGGTGCAGCAGGTTCCAGCCCAGCACCGCCCCGTGGACCCCACCGCCCGAGCCCCAGAAGCCCAGCAGGAAGGGGACGAGATCGATGGGATCCACCAGGTGGGCCACGAACCCGTCGGGGAACCCGAGCCCCGGCGCCACCCGTACCAGCGGGCCGTGCTCCGGGATGCCCCCGGCCGTGCACCACAGCCCCCAGAGGTGGCCCGGTGCCTCGGACCAGGCGCTACCCAGGGCCCGGGTGAGCGGGTGCCGCCAGGATGGCCCGCCGTACCAGGCCAGCAACGCGCAGAGCAGCAGCAGCGCGGGGGCGCGAGGCCAGCGGGGCGGGGGAGGCGCGACCATGGGCCCGCGTATCATGGCGCCGACTGGATACACCTCAGCCGTGCTCCGTGCCTTCGCCCACTTCCGCCCCCCGCCCGCCTGGCTGGCCCTGGCGGTGCTGCCCGTGGCCTGGGTGCTGGGCGCCAGGGGGGAGGTGCTCGGCGTCTCCTGCATGGACCTCGTCGGGCACCTCTCGTGTCTGCTGCACGCTTCCCTGGGCGAGCCCTTCACCACCACGATGGTGGCCTGGCCGCAGGGTGCCGATTTACTGGCCATCAACGGCGGCTGGCTCGACATCTTCCTGGGGGCGCCCCTGGTGGACCTGGTCGGGGTCGGCGGGGCCTACAACGCCGTGTTCGGCCTCTACGTCCTGCTGGCTGGGGTGGGCGGCGCCGTGCTGGCTCGCGCGCTGGGCGCCTCACGCGGGCCCGCGCTCGTGGCGGGGTTGCTGCTGCAGCTCGACGGCTTCCTGCTGCGCAGCTTGAACGATGGGCGCCTGGAGCAGGGGGCGCTGGGGCTCGTCGCGCTCGCCCTGGCGGGTGCGGTGGTCGTCTGGCGTCGGCCGGGCCCGGGCACCGTACTCGGCACGGGCCTGGCGGGGGCCCTGGTAGTCTACGCCTCCTGGGAGCTGGCCATGTTCCTGGGGGCGGCGGTCCTGCTGCTGGCCCCGTTCCTCGCGTCTGCGGGGCGCCCGGCCGGTGCCTGGCGGCGCTGGGCCCTGGCGCTGGGGGTGGCCGTGCTCGTCGCGGGTCCGTGGGTGCTCGTGTTCCTGCACCACGCTGGCCCGGTGCGCGACCTGCACGAGGGCCGGGGCGCCCTGGAGGATGCCCACATCGCCTCGGTGGGCTTGCTCACCTGGCTTGCGGGCGTGCGCGCCGCGAACCCCCCCGCCCTGGCCCTGCTGGCCGTGCTCGCCCTCCCGTGGACCCTGCGCCCGGAGGATCGTCGCCTCGGCCTGGGGGTGGTCTCGGTCATCCTCCTGGCCTTGGTCCTGGCGCTGGGTCCCGACCCCGGCTGGCGCCAGCCCGGCGATCTCCCTCTCCTGCGGGGGCTCGGCCCCTTCCGCGCCTTCCTGCACCTGCCCTTCCTCGGGTGGTTCCACACCCCAGACCGCCTGCTGTGCGCCTGGAGCCTGGCCGCACCCGTGGCGGCCGCCCTGCTGCTGGAGCGCGTGCGCCCGGTGCGGCACGGCGCCCGGCTGGCCGGCGCCCTTGGGGTGCTCATGGTGGGCAGCGCGGTGGGGGAGACCTTCCTGGGCCGGTACTGGCCCCGGGGCGGCTACCACGTCCCGGATCACCCTGGCCTGGCCGCGCTGGCCGGCCTGCCCGGGAGGGAGCCGATCCTCGATCTCCCGCCCCACACCCACCGGGTGCGCGTGCTGCCCTACCAGGCCGAGCAGTTGGGCCACCGCCGCCCGATCCCCTACCACATGACCAACCCGGCACTGACGAAGGACATCATCACGCCCATGGTAGAGGAAGAACCGTTCTTTTCCTGGTTCGGTGCGATCGAGGCAGGCCGGCCCCCCCCGGCGCCGTTCTCGGAGGAGTACCTGCGGCGCCTGCGCCGGCGCGGGTTCCGCTACCTCGTGCTCGATGTGCCGCAGCTCCGGCCCCCGGACCGCAGCCGCACGGTGGCCGCCATGCGCCGGGCCCTGGGGCGCCCCATGCTCGACGACGACGGTCGGTGGCTGTGTTGGGAGCTTCCGGAGGTCGATCAGACCAGCCGGTAGGTCATGGTCCGCCGCGCTCCCCCGTGGGTCACCTCCAGCACCACCTCGTCCTTCGTCCGGAGCTGCCACCAGAGGGCGAGCATCCCGGCCATGGAGTCGAGCGCGTGCCCGTTGGCGCTGCGCACCACGTCACCCTTCATGAGGCCGGCGTCCGCCAGTGGGCTGCCACAGCGCACGCGCAGCACGCGGATGCCGTCCACCGCGCCACCGTGATTCTTGTGCCAGGCCGCGCTACCCAGGCTGGCGGCGGCGTCCTCGTCGCGCAGGTAGCGGTCGAGCATGGAGCGCTGCACCTGGTAGGTGCCGCCGCCCAGCGCCTGCACTTCGCCCGTGCTGGCCATGCAGGTGGTCCGGGAGCCGCGGCTGCGGCTGCGGGTGGCGCCCGGGATGGCGGTTGTCCGCTGCGTGCTGGTGATGCGGGCGGTCGTCGTCCGGACGGGCGCGGCCTGGGCCTCCACCGCGGCGGCACGAGCTTCCGGTATCGGGCTCGGGAGCGCGACGGAGTAGACCGCCTCGCGGTCGGGCGCGGCGTCCGGGACGGCGGAGGGCTCGGGGCGCTCGAACAGCGCCGCCACCCCGGCCGGCAGGACGTAGAGGCAGAGGACCACGGCCGAAGCGACGGCGAACCTCAGGATCTCGATCAGCATGGCGGCACCCGGGAACGGGACGGCCGAACCGACGCGGGCCGCGACCTGCCATTCGGCTCAGAATTGCATCGCCAGGCTCAGGGCGTGGCGGGGCGCGGCCAAGCCCGCGGCGCCCGTGCCGGGTCCGAGGTCGATCCAGATGCCATACTGGAGGTTCAGGGCCTCCGAGACGATCCCGGTTCCCGCGCCCAGGGCATGGCGCACGTCGCCGGCGCAGCGCGAATAGCCGATCCGCACGGGCACGAGCGCGGCGATGGTCCCCTCCGTGGCGAGGCTCACGTCGAGCCCATCGACCGGGCGCAGGGGCAGCGCGGCGTCGGCCATGAGGGCCAGCGGTTCCACGACCTGCCAGCGCGCGCCGGCCTCGACCCAGGGGAGATTCTCGCCGTCTCGGGAGCCGTCCAGCAGCAGGGGCAGCGTGCCCGCCAGGGTCAGGGTGAGGGAGTCGGCCGGGCGGCCGGAGACACTGGCTCCCACCCGCAGACCGCTGGCCTCGCCCGCCACGGCGGCCCGCCGCCAGAACCAGCCGCCGTGCAGGCCGAAGGCCACCCTCCGCTCGTCTCCCGGCGCGAAGCCTGCGCCCGCCGCCACGTGTTGTGTGACCGCGCTGTTGTCGCTCCCGGCACCTGGCACCTTCCAGCCGGGGAGCTCGTCGGCGGTCATGGGGAAGTCGGCGGTGTAGGCGAAGGAATAGAGGAGTCCGAGGGAGAAGGCGCCGGTGCGCGAGTCGCGTGCGGCGACCTTGAAGCCCTTCCAGGTGCCCGGATCGAGGAAGCCATCGGCCACGATGTCGTAGCGTGGATCGAGGGCCAGCACGGCCGACCCGCGCCAGACGTTGTCGAGATCGCCAGCGTCAGCGCGGGTCGCGCCCGCCAGGCCCAGCGTGGTGGCACCGCCATGGGTGGTGGGGTCGACGACGGTGCTCTCAGCCCTCGGAACCCCCGGTACGAACAAGGCCGAGAGCAGCGCGCCGACCCCCGCGCCCCGGGCCCACCCGCGGGAGGCGCCCGGAGGAAACGGGAAAACCCGCTGTGACCGATGATTCTGGACCTGAATGATCTTGCGGTGCTGCATGGAATCCACTACGATGGGGCGCTTTCCGAACCGGCACTCCCGGTTCCTAATCCGTCACGCGCGTAGCCGCCGGCCCCACCTCTCGGAGACCAGGCATGGACAAGAAGAAGCAAGAGTTCTTCCGCAAGCTCCTCATGGACAGGTTGCAGGCCCTGCTCGAGGACGCGGGGGCGACCATCGGCGATCTCACGGACGACAAGGAGCGGCTGGCCGACGACATCGATCTGGCCTCCATGGAGTCGAACCGCGACTTCCAGCTCCGGATCCGCGACCGCGAGCGCACCCTGATCCACAAGATCCGCCAGGCCCTGCAGCGCCTCGATGAGGGTGAATACGGTGTCTGCGTCGTCTGCGGCGAGGAGATCAGCGAGAAGCGCCTGCTGGCCCGCCCGGTGGCCACCCATTGCATCGACTGCAAGACGGAAGCCGAGCAGCTCGAGCGGCGCTCCCGCGAGTTCTAGCGTCCACCCACGGGGGGCGCCTCTTCGGCGGTCTTCCGTGCGCCGCACGCGGTGGAGGAACCCATGGCCGCAGCCCGTGTGACCCACGCCGTGTTCCCGCTGGCGGGTCTCGGTACGCGCTTCCTGCCGGCCACCAAGGCCGTGCCCAAGGAGCTGCTGCCCCTGCTCGACCGCCCCTGCCTCGACTACATCGTGGCCGAGGCAGTGGAGGCCGGCATCGAGGACATGGTCTTCGTGCTCGCTCGCGGCAAGGGCGCCATCGAGGATCACTTCAGCCGGGATGCCGAGCTCGAGCGCTACCTCGAGGAGCGCGGCAAGGCCGACCTGTTGGCCGAGGTGCAGCGTGCCGCCCGCCTGGCGCGGTTCGTCTCCGTGCGCCAGAACCAGACCCTGGGCCTCGGGCATGCCGTCTACAGCGCGCGCCACGCGGTGGGGACCCAGCCCTTCGCCGTGCTTCTGGGCGATGACATCATCCACTGCCCGGGTCGCCCTGCGCTCAGCCAGCTCCTGGATCTCTGGGCCCAGACCGGGGGGTGCGTGGTGGCCCTGGTGGAGGTCCCGGAAGACCAGACCCACCGCTACGGGATCTGCGCGGGCCGCATCACGGGCCGGCGGATGCACGTCACGGGCATGGTCGAGAAACCGCCAGCGGGCACCGCGCCGAGCCGCCTGTCCATCGTCGGCCGATATGTGCTGCCTCCCGAGATCTTCGACATCCTGGCAAAGACCCGCCCGGGCAGTGGTGGCGAGATCCAGCTCACCGACGCCCTGGCCGTGCTGGCCGGCCGAGGCCAGGCCTGGGGCTGCCTGTTCGAGGGCCGGCGCTACGACACGGGCAACGTGCTGGGCTGGCTCGAGGCCACCGTGGAGCTGGCGCTCACCCGCCCCGACCTCGCCCCCCGGGCGCGGGAGATCCTGCAAGCCGCCCTGAAACGCTAGCGGAGCGGCCCCGCTGGCGCGCGGCGCCAGGCTTCGGGCGATGCCGTCGGACCCAGCGGTACCTGGTCCCAGCCGCCATCGCGCAGGGCGGCGTGTACGAGGGCGTGGGCCGACTCCTCGGCGGGCCCGTTCGGGGCGCCCACCAGCATCCACTGGGCCCGCGCCCCGGCGGGCGCGGCGGCGAATTCCGCGCAGGCCTGGAGGCGGAGGGAGTAGTGTCGGACATTCGGCGTGATGGCACGGCCGTCGCGGCAGCGGAACCAGTCGGTGTTGTCGGTACGGTCGGGATCGTAGGTGTAGTGCGCCTGCCAGGGCACGAGGGCGCCCACCGGGGTGTTGGAGCAATCGATCACGGTGTCGCCGGTGCCGACCCCATCGGCGAGCGCCACGACGGACGCGAAGTTCGGTGCGGCGTCCACGGTGTGGGGATCGAGCGGAGGGTTGGTGGACAAGGCGCGCAGCCCAGGCCAGGCGCAGGCCATGCCGACGATCAGGGTGCTGCCCACGGCCAAGCGCCGGAGCCAGGGCGTACGCCAACGCGCCGGGAGCCAACCGGGAAGCCCCCGCGCGACAGCGATCGGCGCCAGGCAGAGGGTCAGGGCCCAGGTGGTGGAGGTGTAGCGGGGGAACAGGTCCACCAGGCTGGCGGCGGCCGCCAGCACCGCGATGGGGGGGGTGAAGGCCACCAGCGCGATGGTGTCGGTCCGCCGCCAGCGGCCACGGATGCGCCCAGCCACCAAGGCGAGCAACCCCAGCGCGACGCCCACCGTCAGGTCGAACCCGACGTTCGCAGCATTCCGAGCTACCAGGCGCATCCCCGGAAGCGTGATGGCGCGCCACAGCAGCTCGCGGGTGACCTCGGAGCGGACCCCGGGATCCGCCAGGTCGGGGAGGGGGGGCTGCTCCATCTGGGTGTGGTGGACCTTGGCGTTTTGATCGACGATCTGCTCCAGCAAAGACACGTGGGGGAGGCACCAGCGCTCGCCGATCCAGAGGTCCGCCGCGGGCCCGAGCGCGACACCGACCAGCACGGCGAGCAAGAGCACCGCGCGCCGCCAGGCGCCTGGACGCAGCGGGACGAGCGCGACCAGCCCGAGCACCGAGAGAGCGGCACCGACGGCCCGTCCGTCCATGGCCGCGGCCAGGCCAGCCGCCAGGCCGGCCACGCCCAGCAGGATCGGGCGACCCCAGCGCGCCGCGACGCAGCCCAACGCCACCGCCGTGGCCGTACAGGCGCCCACCGCGGGGTAGGGGTCGAGCCAGAGCCAGGCCTCCACCAGGAGCGGCAACCCCAGGGCCACCGGCCCCACGAAGGCCGCCGCGGTCCGCCCGGCCAGGGTCCTGGCCGTCAACGCGGCGCCGAGCACGATCGCCACGACGGAGATGTGGGCAAAGACGAACGCGACCTCCCACGCGGCCATCCCGCTGACCCGGGCGCCCATGGAGACCAGCAGGCCCCACATCGGGTGGCGCCAGGGGTTGAGCGAGGCCACCCCGCCAGGATCCAGGAAGAGACCTGCGAAGGAGAGGTACTCGCGCCATCCTCCATTGAGGGGCGCCGGGACGTCCTGGTGGGCTCGGCCGGCGATCCACGCCAGGCTGACCACCGAGGTCGCCAGCCACCCGACCTCGCCCGCCCAGCACCGCCAGCGGGACGCGGGGGTGCGAGGGCCCTGGTCCGGGGTCGTCGTGGTGGCGTCGTGGGCGGCGGTCATGGCGGCCGTGGAGGGGTCGAGGGCGGTCTAACCAGGAACCGAATAGCTGACGCTCTATGCCCATCCCCTGTGCCAGGGTCGCGGTCGCAGCCCCGCTGCCCGAGCCGCTCACCTACGCGGTCCCCTCCTCGCTGGAGGGGGCGCCGGATGGTTTCGAGCTGGCGGCTGGCCACGCGGTCCTCGTGCCCCTCGGGGCGCGGGTGGTGTCGGGCTGGGTGGTGGCGCTGCTGGATGAGCCCGATCTGCCCGAGGAACAGCTCAAACCCATCGCGCGGCTGCTCGATCCGCAGCCTGTGTTCGGGGAGGAGCAGCTACGTTTCCTACGCTGGGCCGCCCGATACTACCTCGCGCCCCTCGGCGAGATGCTGGCCACGGCCATGCCGTCGGGGGCCAAGGCCAGCGCGCGGCGCGTGCTGGAGCCCACCGCGGCCGCGGCCGACGCCCTGGTGGCCGGGGGGCTCCCAGAGCCGCGGGCTGGGGTGCTGCGCGAGGTGATCCAGCACCCGGGCGGCACCGCGGGCGTGTACCAGCGCCGCCTGGCTCAGGAGCTGGACGCCCCGGCGGTGCGCGCCGCGCTGGACCACCTGCGCAAAGACGGACTGTTGAAAGCAACCTACCGGGAGACGAGCACCCCGCGCGATCGGGTCCCCGAGGTGCGCCTGCGGATCGATGCGGGCGATCTCTCGGTCCACGCACCCCGGGCCGGCGCCCGCCAGCGCGGGGTGGTGGCCCGCCTGGCCGAAGCGGGCGGAGCCATGGACCTGCCCGACCTGCTCCGGTTGGAGGGTACCTACGCCAGGGACGCCCTGCGCGCCCTGCAGGCGGTCGGGGTGATCGCGCTCACGCGACGCGAGCGCTCCGACCCGGTGGTGCTCGGGGAGCTCGGCGGGGCCCCGGTGGCGCCCCTGCCGCCCACTCCCGATCAGCAGGCCGTGCTCGACGCGATCGAGGCGGGCGGGCCAGGCACCCTGCTGCTGCACGGCGTGACCGGCTCCGGTAAGACCGAGGTCTACCTCCAGGCCGCCGCCCGGGTGCTGCAGAGGGGCCTGCAGGTGCTGGTGCTGGTCCCCGAGATCGGGCTCACGCCGCAGCTCGTCGGCCGCTTCCGGGCCCGCTTCGGCGACCAGGTGGCGGTGATCCACTCCGGGCTCACGGGGGTGCAGCGCCTGCGCTCCTGGCGCCGCATCCGCAGCGGCCAGGCCCGCGTGGCAGTCGGCGCGCGCTCGGCCTTGTTCGCTCCCTTCCAGGCGCTGGGCCTGGTGGTCGTGGACGAGGAGCACGACGACTCCTACAAGCAGGACGACGGCGTGCGGTACCACGCCCGCGATCTCGCGGTGGTCCGCGGGCAGTTGGCCGGCTGTCCGGTGGTGCTCGGCTCGGCCACCCCGGCGGCCGAGACCCTGCACAACGCCGTCCAGGGCCGCTACCGCCTGGCCCACCTGCACCGCCGCGTCAGCCCCCGACCACCGCCCGCGGTGGAGCTGGTGGACCTCAACACCATCCGCCGCAACGCCGACGGCCGCGTGCCGCTCTTGTCCGATCCACTGGTGGACGCCCTGGAGCGCACGCTCTCCGGTGGCGGCAAAGCCATCCTGCTGCACAACCGCCGGGGCTATGCCACCATCGTGCAGTGCCCCGAGTGCGGCGGGCGCTACACCTGCCCCTCCTGCGACATCTCGATGGTGCTGCACAAGCGCCGCGGGCAGCTCACCTGCCACTACTGCGGCCTCACCCGCCCCTTCACCGAGCGCTGCCCCACCTGCGGCGGCGCCGTGGAGATCCTCGGCGAGGGTGCGGAGCAGCTCGAGGAGGCGCTGGAGAGGCGCTTTCCCTGGGCCCCGGTAGTGCGGATGGACGCCGACACCACCGCTTCCCGCGGGGCGCACCACCGCATCCTGGAGACCTTCCGGAGCGGCCAGGCCCGCCTGCTGGTGGGCACTCAGGTCGTGGCCAAGGGGCACGACTTCCCCGATGTCCAGTTGGCCGCCGCGGTCAACATCGACATGGTGCTCGGCCTGCCCGACTTCCGTTCCACCGAGCGCACCTGGGCGCTGGTCACCCAGTTGGCGGGCCGCGCGGGCCGCGCCGAGTTGCCTGGTCGCGTGCTCATCCAGACCCACCACGCCGATCACTTCGTGTTCCAGACCCTGGACGATCCCGAGGCGTTCCTGGCCCGGGAGGGCAAGCTCCGGCACGTGCTCGGGTACCCGCCGTTCACGCGGCTGGTGCTGGTGCGACTCGAGGGCGTCGAGCGGAACGCCGTGCGCGATGCCGCCCAGACGCTCGCCCGCGACCTGCGCCACGACCGTCCGCCCGGCCGGGTGGTGGACGTGCTCGGGCCGGCCCCTTCACCGCTGGCCCGCCTGGTGGGCCGCTGGCGTTTCCAGCTCATCCTGCGCGGCTGGGAAACAGGTCCATTCCGGCGTTGGCTGGACGAAAAAGCCTTGCTCCTGCAAGCGATCTCGGCCAGGAGCCGGGGGGTTCGGGTGACCGTGGACGTGGACCCGCGGAGCGTGCTGTAATCAGGGGTCAGGTCGATACAATTACAATTACCTCGGCGGCGCCGAACGGTCGAAAGCCGGTTTTCGGCTGACTGGTTGTCGTTTCAGCGACATGACTCCTCCCCGGCGGGTCGCGCACGGACGCCCAGCCAGGGGTCAAATCGAAGCAACCACGGTCTACCGGGGCTGCTGAACGGATGTAAGCCGGTTATCGGAAGATTAATTGTAATTCTAACGACCTGACCCCTCCCCGGGCAGATCGTGCTCGGACGCCCGCGGGCAGGGTCGCATGCCTTGCCCCTCCGGGAGCCCCGCGCTAGCAGAGCTGCCCCAAGGCCCCACCGGCGTCAGCCGACAGCCGCCAAGGTATTTTGGCCGAAGTAGGCCTGCTTTCCTCCGGAGCGCCCCATGACCAGCGAAGAAACCGAACGATCTCCAAACTTCATCGATGAGATCATCGCGGCCGACGTGGCCGCGGAGGTGCGGGGTGGGCGGGTCCAGACCCGCTTCCCGCCCGAGCCCAACGGCTACCTCCACATCGGGCATGCCACGGGAATCAACCTGGCCTTCGGGATGGCACGCAAGTACGGCGGGGTCTGCACGCTGCGCTTCGACGACACCAACCCGACCACCGAGGACGTGGAGTACGTCACCTCCATCCAGGAGGACATCCGTTGGCTCGGCTTCGACTGGGGTGAGCACCTCCGCTTCGCCTCGGACTACTTCGAGCAGATGTACCGGTGGGCGGTGCTGCTCGTGGAGAAGGGCCTGGCCTACGTCGACGATTCGTCGATGGAGCAGATCCGCGCGCGCCGCAGCGGCTCCGACGCCCCCGACGAACCGAGCCCCTGGCGCGACCGCCCCGTGGCCGAGAGCCTGGATCTGCTGCACCGCATGCGCGCCGGGGAGTTTTCCGACGGCAGCCGGGTGCTCCGGGCGAAGATCGACCTCGCCAGCCCCAACCCGATGCTGCGCGATCCGCTGATGTACCGTATCGTGCACGCCGCCCACCACCGCACGGGCACGGCCTGGCCCATCTACCCCATGTACGACTGGGCCCACGGCCAGTCCGACGCCATCGAGGGGGTCACGCACTCCACCTGTTCGCTGGAGTTCGATGTCCACCGCCCGCTGTACG
>Ga0233425_10008254_pt1 | contig 13979 bp, 10 predicted proteins | sample Watercolumn_Towu_2_FD_181712 | JGI IMG/M metagenome (GOLD analysis project Ga0233425, IMG submission 181712) | Freshwater microbial communities from Lake Towuti, South Sulawesi, Indonesia - Watercolumn_Towuti2014_140_MG | ecosystem: Environmental > Aquatic > Freshwater > Lake | place...
TTAACATCTTGCTTATAATATACATATCGCTCGGGTGCTATGGCGAAAGGAGGGGATTATGTGTAGTGCGTGCGGATGCAGTAAGAAACCGAAGAAAGCAAAGGCGAAACCGAAGGCGAAGAAAAAAGCGAAGAAAAAGTAATCTCCCTGCCGATTTATTTTTTTTTAACCCAGCCATCTTACATGATGGCTGGGTTATTCTTTTTTCACGTTCTTCAATAACTTCATTGCTTTTAATGACATTTTAGTGTAAATTTGTACGGTTTTGGGCGTGCTAGACGGGGAACCAGCGGTGCCCTGACTCCTGACGCAAATCAGGATGACCTGCAAACCGCTATAGCAGGGTTGAATTCCCTTTTAGAGGTTTAGCGCGAGTATATTGGAAAGACGGTCCGTGGGACGTTGAAGGTTGGGTCCCGCAGGCCGAGCGCCTATAAACCCCGCCAGGTCCGGAAGGAAGCAACGGTACATGGGAATGCTTGGATGCTGTGGGAGTGCCCGGCTGGAGTCTACCGCGTCCGGAAGATATATTTGTCTAAATCAAATGAGGGTGCACGTCCTTTTGATATTTTTAATTTGGAGGTTCTATGTGGAAGCCGGAAGTATCTGTCATATTGCCAGTTTATAACGAGGAAGAGAATCTTCCAATATTGGTTCCTCAAATTGTAGACACGCTAAAACCGTTGGGTAAAATATTTGAAATAATTCTCATCGACGACGGAAGCACGGATAAGAGTTTTAATACCATAAAGGAATTGGGCAGTATGTTTATGGAAGTTCGGTATATAAAATTTAAAAAAAATGCAGGGCAGAGCGCGGCCTTCGACGCGGGTTTTAAAAATGCTTTGGGCGAAATAATTATTACTTTGGACAGTGATTTGCAGAATGATCCAAAAGATATTGCGAAACTGTTGTCCTATATCCAGGAGTATGATGTTGTATGCGGCTGGCGCGCGGATAGGCAGGATTCCGTCGTGAAGAAAATATCTTCTAAGATAGGAAACGGTGTAAGAAACTTTTTAACCAATGAAAATATTCATGATACAGGGTGTAGCCTTAAGGTTTATAAAAAAGACGTGTTGGAACGCATAAAACTTTACAAAGGCATGCACCGGTTTTTGCCGACGCTGCTTAAAATGGAGGGCGCTAAGGTTATAGAGGTAAAAGTCAATCACAGTCCAAGAAGGCACGGGAAATCTAAATACAATATAACAAACAGAATGTTTTCGGGGTTTTATGATGTTGTTGCGGTAAGGTGGATGCAGAAAAGACGGTTATGTTATGAAATAGAGGACAGGAGTGAGTGATGAGCGCGGAAAAAATATGGATAGCAGTAGGATTGATCGGACAAAGTGCCTTTTTCTTCAGGTTTGTTATTCAGTGGATTGTCTCGGAGAAGAAAAAAGAAAGCACTATTCCGGTTGCGTTTTGGCACTTGAGTATTATCGGTAGCACGATAGTGTTGGCTTACGCGATCCATAAAAAAGATCCTGTTTTTATTATCGGGCAGTGTGTCGGTTTTGTCGTTTATATCAGAAATCTTTTCCTTATCTATCGTAAACACCAATCAGTCACGGAAGAATAATTATGAGACCGTATTTGTTGATATTGATTGTCTTATCTATTTTTTTAATTTTTTTTCACTTGGGAGTTAGGCCGCTTTTAAGTAGCGGTGAAGCGCGCGCAAGCGAAATTGCTCTTGAAATGATGCAGCGTGGAAATATCTTCGTCCCATTCTTAAACGAAGAGGTTCTGCTCACAAAACCGCCGCTTTTTCATTGGTTCATAATTTTATTTTACAAGATACTCGGAGTTTGCGAACTTGCGAGCAGGATGCCTTCGGCAATAGCGGGTGTCTTTACCGTAATCGTAGTTTTTCTTTTAGGGAAAAGGCTTTGGGGCGAGAAACTGGGATTTATCGCAGGGCTACTATTGCTCACAAGCCCTACTTTTTTTTGGTCAGTCAGATGCGCGCGTATTGATGGATTTCTGCTATTTCTTGTAACAATGTCCATATATTGTTTTTGGCGCGCCTACGAAAATTTCCCGCGTGGCAAAAGCTGGTTTGTCTTGTGGTTTATTTTTATGGCCTTGGGTTTTCTGGCAAAAGGGCCGATAGGGATCGCTGCACCTTTGGGTACAGGGGTTTTATTTCTTTGGCACAGGGGAAGAAAAGATGTTTTGAAAAAAATTCCGTGGTTGTGGGGGTTTTTGATAATATTCGGGATCATTGGGCCGTGGTTCGCGACAATCGCATTTTTTGTGCCTAAGGTAAACGCGGAGAAGTTTTTTGTCGTACAGAATAAGGCCTGGTTTTCCGGCGAGGGAAATTGGTACAAAGGATATGTGTATATTTTCCATCTGCTGCTGGGGTTCTTCCCCTGGAGTGTGGCTATCCCCGCGGCAATCGCCTTGACATGGAAAGATTTCTGGAAAAAACTGGACGAAAAAAAGGGTTTCTTGTGGATCTGGTTTTTACTTGTGTTTTGCGTCTTCGCGTTTATGGGAAAAAAAGTCAGCCGTTATATATTGCCCGCATATCCGGCAATGGCCCTTTTACTGGCGCACACGATCAACGAAAAAAATATTTTTAAAACACTATTTTCATGGATCAATATCGTGGTAGGTATTTTTGTCATAATAGCCGCAAGATTGGTGATAAATGTTGTCCCGTCTTTTATTTCAAATGAGTTTTCAGATCTACTTATTAAGCATATAGGTGTTAATATTATCTGGATCAGTGCTCTTTCGTTAGTTGTGATAATTTTCGGTATTTTAGGATTAAGGAAAAGGAGTTTTGTTCTTGCATGCTGCGGAGTGATTGTTCTAATAAATATGTTCATTTTATTTATTGTTCCGCTGGAAAAAGAATATTATTCGCCTAAACCATTTTGCGTAATGCTGAAAGAGAAGGTCCCCGAAAATTTACAAATAAAGGCATATAACTCTTGGGACAATACTATTCGTTATTACTATGGCCGGCATGTTGATATTATGCGAAAAGACAGTGAATTGATGGCATATTTGGATCAGCCGGAGCAGGTTTATTGCATCATGTGGCGGAAGGTTTATGACGAACTGCCTAAGGATATTAAAGGTAAAATTGAAATTATTTCCGATGACTACAATGTGATAGACAGGAAGATGATTTTAACGAGAAGTAAACCCCGTTAGAAAAATTACTTTTTCAATGCTGTTTGTCAGATATTATCTACTAGTGTAAACGGGGTTTTTCTAACGGGGTAAAAAATAATGCAGAAAAAATACGCTGTTTTATTTTGGATGATATTCGCTGTGGTTTCTGTAATGAAATTATATTACATCGGCTGGGGACCTCTGGACTTATCCCCAGATGAAGCGCAGTATTGGAACTGGTCGAGAAATCTGGATATTTGTTATTATAGTAAAGGTCCTTTCATTGCATATACGATATTTTTTGGGACCAAATTAGGCGAGTTAGTTGCTTTTAATCCTCCAAATCCCGCATTTTGGACAAGATTTCCTGCCGTGCTAAATTCTATGCTGCTGGGTATTATAGTTTGGTTTCTGTCATACAGATTATGGAAAGACTATAAAATTGCTTTATGGATAGTTTTAATTCTTCTCGCGATTCCTATTTATGCCGTTGGTTCGATCATTATGACCATTGATAATCCGCTTATGCTTTTTTGGGCATTGTACATTTATGTGATACTTCTTGCTCTGGAAAGTAAAAATGCGAAATATTGGTATATATCTGGTGTGGTATTGGGTCTTGGTTTTTTAAGTAAATACGCGATGTTTATCCTGATACCGGGAACAATTGTTTTTCTCCTGACAGGAAGGCAGCACAAAGAATGGCTCAGGAGAAAAGAGTTTTATCTAAGTATTCTTATTGCATGTCTTTTTGCTATACCTGTTTTATATTGGAATATGTCGCACGATTGGATTGGCATGAAACACCTAATCGGGCAGGCCGGTTTGGCAAAACACGCAGAGGCAAAACAGTTTTTTAGCCCCCATTTATTTGAATTTGTCGGGACACAGATGGGGGTGGTTTCCCCGATAATTTTTGTTTTTATCATCATTTCTTTTTATAAGGCGTGGAAACTGAGGTCGGACTACAGATATAATTTGTTATTTTGGATGGGTGTTCCTGTAGCAGTATTATACATGTTATTAAGCCTTCACAAAGAATGTCAGGCTAACTGGACTGCCCCGTTATATATTTCCGGCGCTATTTTAGCGGGCGCAATTTTTCAGAAAAATACATTTTTAAAAATCGGTATTGTCTTAGGTGTTTCCGCATGGTTATTATTGTTCAATATAGATTTTTTGCCCGGGATCCCGCAGAAATATGATCCAACATTACGTCTGACAGGATGGAAACTTTTAGGTGAAGAGGTTGGCGGCGTAAAAGAAGAATACCAAAAAGATAGTCCCATATTTATTTTTAGTGATACATATCAGATTGCAAGCGAGCTGGCTTTTTATACGCCGGAACAACCCAGAACTTATAATGTAAATCTTGGCAGGCGTATGAATCAATATGATATTTGGGGAGGCTTCGATAAATTGACAGGAAATGACGGGCTATACGTAAAACATAGGGATCAGGTTATAGATCCTGAAATAGCGTCGGCATTTTCTTCATGGGAGAAACTTCCGGTTGTGAATATCATAAAAAACGGTGAGATTATTCACCGGTATACGATTTTTTTATGCAGGGAATTTAAAGGCATAAAAGGGCATGGGGATGAAAGCAGTTATTAAAATACTTTTGCTTATTGGGGTCTTGTTGCTGACAGTGTTATTTATTTGGGCAAAACCGATATTGGAAACCGTCGGTACAAATGTATTAGACAGGCCGCTCAAAATAAAAAAAGCTCGGTTTGTGCCGTATAAATTGTCGTTTCAGATGGAAGGGATAAGTATTCCGGATGAAAAAGTGTTTTTCCCTAAGGGAACAATAAGTCTTATTCCGCTAAAAATAACGCTAAAGGGCATAAAGGCGCCTTCCCCGGTTAATATTGGGGAGGAAAATTTTACGGTAATGGTTACTAGAAAACTTGGATGGCAGCTTGATGCAGTGATAAAGAACTATGACTTGCGAAAAATAGCAGGTGATTATGGAGTTAAAAAGGGTACACTCAACGGCAGAGTGCAAGGCACATACAAGAAAAAAACATTATTTTTAGACGGTATTATGTCTTTTGGAGACATTTCTGTAGATAACAATCAGGAGTTATTCGGGTTGACCGCTGATGACATAAAAAGTATTTTAAAGCAAAACAGAGGGCGAGTTGAAATGGATTTTACCTACAAAGGCCCTCCTGATCAATTAGACAACTGGACATATTACCAACCCGGTAAAAAATCAATGTCCCTTTTGTCCGCGTATCTTATAAAAAGACTCTCCTAGAAAATTTTGCAGCACTGCAGAACGACAATTTTTCTCACCTCTAAGGTAGGGCGTAAGTAGCGTTAGGCCAGTGAAATAGCCGAAATCGGCAAAAAACATCAAAAAAATATTTTTCTCACCATTATTTTCTTAACAAAATAGCAGTAAGTATGTATACTTACTATATATAATCGCAGGCAAACAACTTAGCCGAAAAGCATTTCCTCTCCCTGCTGGGAGAGGACGGACGGAGTTCGGGTGAGGGGCAAAAAGAAAGGAGGCGGGGCATGTATCAGAACATTAAGCAGTACAAGCGTACGCTTGGCGGGCTTTTAAAGCAGTTAAAACCCAAAGGGCCTTTGGTAAGCGGCAGTGTGGTGGAAGGTTCTTGGAAATGCAAGGTTCCGGGGTGCCGATGCCGCAAGAAGGACGTATGGCACAGCGCATGTACGATTACGTGGAAAGAGGAAAAGAAGACAAGGACGCTGTACATTCCGGTGGAATTACGGGAAGAGGTGAAAAAATGGAATGAAGAATATCAACGGATAAAGGGTTTAATAGAGGACATATCGGAAGTAAGCCGTAAAATAATAAGGAAGCATGTGAGTGAAAAGAGAGGGAGGGCAAAACATGCGTGATATGCACGAAAAATACATAAAAACGGTTTGTCATATTTACTAGAGCGCCTGCCGATAAAAAGTTTAAAAAGTATTCGCCATGAAATGACACAGAGTATTCTAAGGAACAAAACACTCAAAGATTGGCGGAGAGGCTAAAAAAAGAATATCCGCAATTAAGCATATGTTTACTAATGGACGGATTATACGCAAAACGGACTGTATATGACATATGCGAAAAAAACGGCTGGAAATACTAAGCATCTCTTTTTTTTGGTTCTCGAACAAATGAGAAACAGTGTCCTTCAAGAATCCGCGCTCAAAGAACGGTTTCAGAACCGCCTGAACTCCGGCTGATAAAACCGCGGGCATAAACTGTTCCGAAATCCACCCATATTCTCCAAAAACATAAAAAATAGAAAATATTTTTCAATGGGATATCTCCGTCTTGTTACCCCGCATGCATAAAAAATACCATCGGTGAGCCGCCGGCGCCGGAAAGAGCGGCTCTCATTCCGCAGAGCTGGATTTTTAATCCTCAATTTTTAATCCTCGTCTTGACAAGTGATTACTAATGAGGCAAATATATAATATAAATGAAAACAAAACACTTAAAGATTTTACCACTGATAATTTCACTGTTATTCTCTGTCCAAAATACAGGGGTTTCCTATTCACTTGACTTGAACAAGGAAACTTTAGCGGTGCCTTCTGGTATGGATTCGGATCCAAGGGCCAATGAAGGATTGTATGCCGATATACGAGATGCCGGCAGAGTGCTTGGGAAAAATAGAGATAGTGTTTTAATAGATGACGCTATGATTCCATCCGCCGGCAGTATGTTAAGAAAGTCTCAGGAATTTACCGCGAAAGGGCTTGTTTTTACGCCTAATAACGCGGCGACATTTCTTATAACCCGTCGTTGTCCATTGAGTAAAACAAGCTGTAGAGAAGAATGTTGTGCCACTAGGTTTATGGATTCACAAATGCCGCTTGATATGCCTTTTGACATGTTTAAAAAAGCAGTAGATGATTTGGACGGCGTGGATGAAATATTTATTCTGGGTGGTGAGCCGTTTAGCTATGGCGGGAATCCTATGCAATTAGCCAAGCTTGTAAAATGTGCCGCCGCGCGGGCGAAAAGGGTTACAGTGATTACGAACGGCTATTATTTTGCAAACGGCAAGGAGTTCGCGGAGATCTTCACTGATCCTATTTTCCTGAAATTTCGAGCTACTAACGAACCTAGTAGTTATTGGCATGCCAGCAAAGAAATCTCTGCTTTTTTTGACGGTTTTTTTAGCGGTTTTACCGATGAAGAAAGGGCTAAAGTCAGATTTGAATTATCTGTGGATCCATCTCATGAAAAAGGTTTTAGCGATTTAGGCATGAGCGATAGTTTTAGACATGTAATGGGAATTTTCTCGGTGGCATGTTATATTGGCAAAGCACAGGGCTGTATAAGATATACCGGAAATGACTTAAGATTTTTTGATGAAATCGAGGAGTTATATCCAAATTTAGGACCTGAAAGGCACTCCAGATTTGCTCAAGGCGGGGCCGCGAAAGATAGAGGCGACGACGGCAAAAGAATGAGCATATCAGAAATATTCGGACACAGAAAAGAGGCCGATCTTTTTTTTACGCCTGATGGAAGTATACATTTCAGTAACCATACGGCTTATATGGAGCCGAAATCTATTCCGCCATATCTTGTAATAGGAAACCTAAATGACAGACCACTAAATCGGATTTTGCACAACCAATTCTGCAAGACTTCAGGAATAAAAAGACATACCCCTGCCGAGGTTGTGCTCATGAAAGACGTCACGGCAGGACCTGAATGGGTTAAGGAAAGAGGGCTTTGGCAAAGGGCTCGTGAGTTATCGCTAGGAGAAGGACAAATGGGTTTAGATATGTACGGGAAATTATACGCAATGCTTGAAAGGCGCATGTTGTCCGGAGAAGCGGATGAATTTACACCGGTCGGATATTACACACGCTTATACAGTATCTGTCATCCAAGGGAGGAATTAGAAGAAGAACTTTCGGCAATGCTCGATTTTGTAGAGGCGCCTGATATGATTTGCGAAATAGACATAAAAGAAAAAAGGCCGCTTTTCTTAGAGGCATACGGAAGAAGACATCCTGAAAAGTTAGATCAGGCGTTAAAAAAATTAGCAAAAAATGTAGTAGATTTAATTACACGCCCCGAATCTAATACCGGTCTTTTTGAGGCTTATGATCCACGCCTCATATGCGAAGGAAAAGGATCATTAGCTATTGTTGTTCCATCAATAAGTTCTTTACGTTATGGCCGCGAAAATTTAGGCAGATATTTAAGAGACGTATTATGTCCGTTATTTACACGCGACACGTATGGTAAATTTCTGCCGATTTTACACGATGAAATTGGGAAGTATAAGGCAGAGGCCATACAGGGGGCCAATAATCTTACCGAGGAAGAAGAAGATGTGTTAGAGAAGTTAGCGGATGTAATAGAAAGATTTTTGCTCGGCCCCAGAGAAACTCCGGAAGAAACAATTACGAGAGAATTTAAGCCGATGTTGTCCGCTGTCTCCGATGAAATGAGAACGTTTCAATCAACAACGAAGACATACGACGAATTATCAGATGAGATTGGTTTTAAAGACAGATTAGAACACTCCTGGGGCGTATTTTACAAATATCCCGAGATGCTTCCTGAATTGCTAGCTGTATTTCCGCCGGACAAAAGACACGATGTTGTATATAAGTGTTATCCAGAAAGATGTAAAGCGCGAACAGTGTTACTGGAATCTTTATAAGAAATTTATTTATCTTTCATCTTTCCTTTATCCTTTGATGAAACACCTGCAGTGGTGACAGACAAATTCCGGAACAAATCCCGACAAATTGCCGTGTCCCCGGAATTGGAAAAACAGCAAAAAACAGGGACAGACACCTATTTATTCTTGACAGACAAAGATTAAAGAATATAAAATATTGTTTATGCCAAGGATTGCGCGAATAGTAGCTACAGGGTATCCGCATCATATAACACAGCGAGGTAATTATAGGCATAATATATTTACCAATGATGCCGGCCGGGAGAAGTACCTTTCATTTATCAATCAAGAAAGTAAACGGTATGGTCTTTCGATAGTTGCATACTGTCTTATGAATAATCATGTTCATTTTATAGGCATTCCTGAAAGGGAAGATTCTATGGGGAATGTATTTAAATATGTAAACATGAAATACTCGCAGTATTTCAATAAAAGAGTGGGGGCCGGCGGGCATTTATTTCAGGGGCGTTTTTTTTCAAGTGTAATGGATGAAAGATATATGCTAGCGTGTGCTCGTTATATAGAAAGAAATCCTGTGCGTGCAAGAATAGTGAAAAAGCCATGGCTGTATAGATGGTCTAGTGCGTGTGTTCATTGCGGTTTAGAGCAGAATGATATATTAGGTGTAAATAGATTGTTTGATTTTTTGGATAATAGGAAAAATAATTGGCAGGAATATATAGAGGAAGAAGATGAAGATGATGCTATTCAGGAGTTGCGTGAACAAACACGTAAGGGAAGGCCTTTGGCTACAGCTGATTTTATTAAGAAACTCGAACATAAACTTGGTCGTTGTTTGACATTGAAACAGAGAGGGCGGCCTCGGAAAGAAAATAAATAGGTGTCTGTCCCTGTTAATGTGTTAATGTTCTGTTAATGTTCCTGTTAATGTTACACGATATTTTTATGCAGGGGATTTAAAGGGCTGAAAGGACAGGATAATGAAACTAGTTATTAAAGCGATTTTGCTTATAATGGTTTTGGTTATAACGGCATTGTTGATTTGGGCAAAACCAATAATTGAAACTATCGGAACAAGATTGGCTGATACTCAGATAAAAATAGAAAAGGTTAGATTTGTGCCGCTTACGTTGTCATTTAAAATGAAGGGAATAAGTATTCCAAGTGAAGAAATATTTTTCCCGAAAGGCACAATAAATCTTATACCGCTTAGGGTTACCGTAAAAGGCATAAAAGCGAGATATCCTATCAATATTGATGAAAAAAATTTTTCGGTAAGAATCTCCAGAAAAATCGGATGGAGTATCGATGCCAGGATAAAAGATTATGATTTAACAAAAATAGCCGCGAGTTATGGAGTAAAAAAAGGAAAAGTAAATGGAACAGTACAAGGTGCCTATAAGAAAAATACTTTATCACTAAACGGTTTTATTGTGTTAGACGGCATTGTTGTGGAAGAAACTCAGGAAATATTCGGACTAACATCTGAGGATATCAAAAGTATTCTGAAACAAAAAAAAGGACGAATCGAAATGGATTTTACATTCAATGGCCCGCCTGATAAATTGGACAACTGGACGTACTATCAACCGGGCAAAAAAACACTTGGTCTTATCTCGATATATTTAGCCAAAAAACTTTCCTAAAATTTTTATTGCTCTACCTTGACAAGAGTATTTCCGCATGGCATGTAATAGACGGGTTTTAATTTGTTATTCTAATGGAGGACATGCTGTATGAAAAAGTGCTTTAAATCTATTGTTATTTACTCGATAATTGTGTCTTTTGTCTGTCAATCTGTCTACCCATACAACAAAACAGAAAAAAGTCATTTACACCCTCAGTCTGATCTGGCGGTGTCCGGCGGACATGTCGTAACGCAGGATGTGCGGATTGTTAACGCGATTAGGCAGGCACTGGATGAGCATAGGTTAGAAGCCTTGAAAGACTGCATTTTCTCCGCGGCCGGTACTCAAAGAGACGTCACTGTCGTTTATGACACAGAAAGTGAAGAGATATTCATTCTTACAAAAACACAAGCTCTTCGCGCGTATAAAAAATCCACAGGAGCGCATGCGAATAAAAGATTTTCCTCTAATCCGATGGCGCAAACTATAAGCGACATCACAGTGGAAATATATACTGATGGCGGCGCTGTACGAACATACACAGAACAAATAGATAAAAAACTAGTAATAAACGGCAAGGCAGGAGCGGACGATATTCGTAGTATTATTCAGGATTATCGCGAAAAACACGACGGAGCTATGCCGCCGCAGTCGATCATTGAATTACTTGAAGAAGTTTACGGCCTTGAGAATGTGAGATTGGCAACGCAATCCGGAGAAACTAAATCAGGCGAGCCAACAATAGAAGGAGATCCAACCGGGCTTGTAGGTGTTGACTACAGGGCCGATACAGGTACCTTGGCGGGAATAAGACTTAGACAAGGCAATAGTCGTCTGGTGCTGATAATTATTTTGACCCTTGCGGTCCCTATAATTTTGTGGCTGGCCCATATTGCAAATGTGCGCATCAATCAATTATCATCAATATTCTCGATAGGGATTTTGGGAATGGCCACGGCCAAAAAACAAACAGATGAAGAAAGGATGATCGAAAAGGCCGAGAAAAATCCGGCGGATATGGGTGCGAGATATGAAACATATTTAGTTTTGGGTATCGCGTACCATGGGGTAGCGAGCGATAAATTACAAGAGAGAAAACACTCGGAGGTTAGAAGGCACCTTATAAATGCCCTTTATTATTACAGGCAGGCGATGTGGCTTAGAAACGGGCAGAAGAGATTTAAGAGTGTTGTTGATACGATAGTAAAAATTTGCGGGAAGCTTAATCGCAATCCGGAGCAGGATTATGAAAACACTGCGGGAGTATTAGAAGAGCTAGGCCTGTATGAGGAATTGGAGGTACTGGGAGAATTTGCCATAGATGATGAAGGCCTTTTTAGGGCGGGTGTTGCCAGCATGTTTTTAGGAAATTATGAGAAGGCCGCGCGGCGTTTCACAACAGTCGCAGAGAATAAATTAGGCGCGGCCCTTGGCTTAAAAAGGCCAGAGGATAGATTTTGCCCTGATCTGCCGTACTTTAGGATTTATACAGACTATATGGGTAGGAAAGATAGAAGCCAGGCAAAATGTTTCGCGTTGGAAATAATTTCTGACAGGAGGAAACGATCCCTTGACGCGCAAAATTACGTTAAGGCTTTGCGCGAATTTATCAGCGCGTTTATTTTTCTTCAGGCTGGTGATGACAAGAACTTCGAAGTGTTTATGCAGTCGGCCGCGGCTTTTAACGATGACGATATTTTTATGGAAAGCGCGTTTTTGTGCAATATGTTTTTTACATCCGATAGGAGATCGGAGTTTTGGAAATATTTAGTGGCACACGGAAAAAAACAACTCCTTTCGCGACTATTAAGGGAATATATTTTAATTTACGGCGGGAAGATAGACCTAACGGAATTTAGGAATAGTGTTTGTGAAATATTGAGTTTTAGCGACAAGGAGTATTTTGCGTGGTTAATGGATGAACCGAATTTTAAGGGGAATCCGCCCGCGGCCTCAATAGTTACCGGGTTTGATATGGGGCTAGTCTACGCGATAGGGGAGCTGGCGGAATCTTTGCGTACCGACGAGAGGGACAATGCCCTTCTATCCGCTATTTCCGCGCGAGTACAAAGCGAAAATGAACTGGTTAGGAATGTCGTCAGCGGACAGACCACAGTGATGGTATTGAAGACAAAAATGACAAGTCTTGGGAGATTGACCCGGGAGATGCAGTCATTTGTTCTTGGTATAGAACTTACACCCTTTGAGGATATTGCAAACGAAATATGTGAAAAAGGCCGGTATTCCCATGAGGATTTCCCCAAAGGGTTACTGGAAGAATTTATTAAGGAGATATTTGAATTCGCGAACGATTCCACGAAAAATGCCGGACGAAGAATACAGGCTAGAGAGGCGCTTGAGCGGTTTAGCAATTGGCAGGAAGAGGGGTGTGACGTTTATACTGCTTGGGCATGCAGGTATCTTGGGCGCATCTACGCCAATAGTAAGGATTGTGAAAAAACGGATGAATATTTCGGGAGGGCGGTGGCCTATGTGGCGCGTCTGGGGTTAAGTGAAAATGCAAATTTTCGGTGGATAGCAAAAGTTAGTTATTTCGATTGGGCAAGAAGTATGAGCGAAAGAATGGCCTCCACCGGTGATAGCGAGATTAGGCGGTCTCTAGCGAAAACAGGAATCAGAAATTTAAATGAATCAGTTAGATACGGCATGAATGCCGATAGATATGAGGTTCTATTTTGGTCGGCGGACTTTTATAGAGAAAGCGGTGACTATGGAAAGGCTCTTGAATATTTGGGTAAAACAAAGAACACGAAACAGACAAGGCCTGCCAATGCGGAAAAGAACATAGCGGTATTGGAAGGGAGAATTATTGATGAGTTCGCGCGGGCGATTTTTACCTCTGAAACAGTTTTGGTTCATAGGACGCTATTTATAAAAATAGCGGGTGCTGACCGGGTGCTTAGTGTTTATTGTGAACAATTTTTGAGGAAAGTCACGGAATTGGCAAACGATCCTGCAAACGCCGAGAGACTCGCGAATATTGTTACTATTGTCAAAGAAGTTGTTACTGAAAAAGGCATATTACAACCAGAGGCCAGGATTGGTATTTTGCGAATACTCAAGGGAACAGATCTTACTCTATTTAGCGAGCAGTTGCTAGACTTGGTTAAAGGCGCGATGGGAAAAGACGCAAACCCAAAAAGGAACGAAAAAGATAAGAATATCTTCGCCGCTATGATTGATCTGATGGCATATTGTCCGATAGAAGATGTAGCGCAATATCTTGAGTCAATCAAGGACAGTCCTAAATGCGCGGAACCTGTGGTTCAGACGGCAATAGTCGGCGCTATTACGTCAATTCGCGAACAAATAAGGCAGGCGCGTATTTTAGAATATGACATGGAAGAAAATTTTGACCTGTCCGCATGCCTGGCGAACCTTAAAATGCTCGAGACGAGATTAAGTGGCGGAGAGGATAGAGAAGAAATACTGTATGATGCGCGCGGATTCATTTCCGAAGTAAAAGGACAATTAAATGCTATTGACCGTCTTATTTTTAGTGATGCTTACAAAAACTTATCAGGCGAGGAACTGCCCCCAAATT
>Ga0233425_10008255_pt1 | contig 13977 bp, 19 predicted proteins | sample Watercolumn_Towu_2_FD_181712 | JGI IMG/M metagenome (GOLD analysis project Ga0233425, IMG submission 181712) | Freshwater microbial communities from Lake Towuti, South Sulawesi, Indonesia - Watercolumn_Towuti2014_140_MG | ecosystem: Environmental > Aquatic > Freshwater > Lake | place...
CGTGTCGGTGATCGCGTTGTCGGTGGGGTTGTGGAGGGCGACGAGGTCGCCGTGTCGGTCGAGTTCGGGAATGACGGTGGTGGTGGTACCATCACACGCGTGTACGACACGCTCGGCCGCCTGAGCAGCTACACCGACGCCGACAGCAACACCAGCACCTACACCTACGACGCCCTGGACCGGCCGCTCACCCTCAACGACGGTAAAGCCACCACCACCCTCACCTACGGGGTCGGCGACAACCGAGGGCTGCTCGGCACCATCGCAGATGCCCAAGCCGGCAGCTTCAGCGCCACCTATGACACGGACGGGCAACTCGCCAGCGAGACCCTCCCAGGCAGCTTCACCCGGACCTTCACATATGACGAGACCGGGCGGCCCACCCAACAGGCCCTCACCAAGAGCGGCACCACACTACTGACCGAACAGCTGCGCTGGGACGCGCACGGACGCTGGGCCTACCACGCCACCAGCGGGTTCTCGAACCAGACCTACGAATACGACAACGCCAGCCGTCTCGTCACCGTCGACGACACCGTCCCCGGCACCGGCTGCACCACCCGCCTCTACGGGTTCGACAAGAACACCAACCGGACCACTCTCACCACCAGGACCCCACCATCAGACGGGACCTGCGCCACCAGCGGCGGCAGCACCGCCACCAGCACCTACGACACCGCCGACCGAGCCACCCTCACCGGCTACGTCTACAACAACCTCGGGCGAACCACCACCATCCCCGCCGCCGACACGCCCACCAACCAAGACACCACCCTCGGCTACTACGTCAACGACCTCACCCGGACCATCACCAACAACAGCGCAACCCGGACCTTCAACCTCGACCCCAACCGCCGCTACCGCACCATCGTCGACGCCGCCGGCACCTACACCAACCACTACACCAACGACAGCGACAGCCCGGCCTGGACCACCACCAACACCGCCGGCACCAACTGGACCCGCCACATCACCGGGTTCACCGGGCTCGAAGCCACCATCAACCGCGTCAGCGGCGTCGACACCACCAAACTCCAAATCCAGAACCTCCACGGCGACATCATCACCACCGCCGACCCTGGCGACACCACACTCAACGACCCCACCCAAGACACCACCGAATACGGACTCCCACGAGACGGCACCAACACCCGCTACGACTACCTCGGCGCACACCAACGCCACAACGACACCCCAAGCGGCATCACCCTCATGGGAGTCCGCAACTACAACCCCGCAAGCGGAAGATTCACCAGCATCGACCCGATCATCGGCGGGAGCGCGAACCGCTACGAATATGTGAGCGCCGACCCAGTTTCCAACGTAGACTTGCTCGGTATTTATCAATGGAATTGCGGATACGTGAGCTGCAAGATTTATCTTAATCGTGGCGAGACGCGCGGGGCTCGCAACGCTGTATGGGTACTCTCATTTGCTAGTGTCACCTGTCTCGTCTTTGCAGCAGCGCTCCCGATTATCGGTGTTGCAATCTGCATAGAGATCGCCCGCCGAGCAGTGCCTCTTGCCCTCAATGCGACGCGCTTCTATGCCGACGGAGACTGCCTCAAGATCAAGATTACCGTCTGGCTAGATGTGAAAGGAGAACGCCACGAGCGAGGCAAGCGCAACTGTCGTTAATCTGGAAAGGCTACTACATGCTTACTATGGCAGTCGGTGCATTGATTGTCATCGCGATAGCTGTCGTTGTTGCGTTGCCTGCGACGGCCGCGAACCGCGATCTCGCATCACGAGGCGCGACGGACAAAGGGGTTCTATGCGCCCTGGCAATCCTGGCGTTCTGGCCCCTTGGGGTAATCCTCTGGTGGTACTGGCGACGGAAAATACAACGAACTGGTGGTCCATCGCTCAAATAGCGGTCTTGTGATCGTGTCTTGGGTGGATGCGGCGCTTGACGTGCGAGTACGATGCTGAGCGATTACATCACTCTAGAATTCGTTCCACATCTCGCCCAATGACTACGTTACCCTTCCGACGATAGCGCTCGCGGTTCTATTCATTTTGCCAAAGTGGATCTTAGTGAGAGTCGAATGCACTTAGGGATCAATACAAATGACAACAACCACACGACATCTCAGTATTTTGCTGTTAATGCTGGTCGGTAGTGCTAGCGCCGCTGGGTGTGGTGGACCTTCGGGCGAGTCCGCTTCTACAAGCGCGCAGACCGCTGCAGTTTCTGTTGAATCACTACTGGATGGCGTCGTGTCAGACGACAGCACCTACGCTACTTCTGAAGCAGTCGACGGGGATTGCAGAGAAGTCGGAGTCGCCCGAGACGATCACTCTGTCCTCGCGGCTGGCCAACATCGATCGTCCCATGTCTACTCGATCCGACCAAGGCCGATCTTCCCGTGCCACGATCACGAGTTCATCTGAGCCAGGGCGAACTCGATCTGGGATTGATCGAACCTGAGGCAACGTACGAACTCGGCTCGAAGCAAGGCGTCGGCCACTTGCGCCGCTGGCTCGATCCGGTGCTGAGCAATGTGGACGCGACCGTGCGAGATCACGTTGCGGAGGGATGCCAGGCGATCGTGCAACGTCGTGGCTGGGTAGCCGAGCTTCGACAATATCTTGACGAGTTCCTGAGTTGACTGCTTCCAGGCGCCTTGCCGATCCTCGGCGACACCGCACACCTCGATCATGCTCTTGATGCGATCAGCTAGTGAGCGCGCCGGCTTCTTCGGCACGTTCGTCTTGATGAACTTCCGAGTCGTCGGGTCAACCTGTTCCGATGGAACACCTGCGAGTTGAGATAGCGCAACTGTCCGGCGATCGGCGTATTGTGCGTCCTCGACCGTCTCCTTTTCAGCGTTCTGCGAGGTATTGAGCGACTCCAACGCCTGCATGCAGAGGAGGAACCGCACGGATGCGGGCAGCTCCCTGTCTCGTGCGATGTTGAACAGCTGGACGGCGGCCTCGCCTCGGAGTGAGCGCCATTCGGCGAGCATCGTCGCAAGCGGTGGCGCGTGGCTGAGTAGGAAGATTGACTCGACCAACGCCCCACTCGGGCGGAACCGTCGCGCAGCGGGCTCGTCGGTCTGGGACAAGGACGAGCGAAACAGCTGAGCTTCGATCGGATTCGGGCTCGACTTGTCGCCGTCCTTTCTGCCGCAAGCGAAGATGATTCGCGTTGCCTGCTCACGCTGACCCGTGGCAACGCTGAGCAGCGACAAAAGCGGGTCGATCCAGTTCGTGATCCAGTTTCTGGCGTTCATCGTGCTGATCGAACGAAGTCGAATCTGCCCGAAGTTTCGTACGCCGAACTGGTAGGGATCGAAGACGTTCGCACTCATGTAGTACTGGCAGACCACGGCGACATCGTCCTGCTCGCTTTCGAAGACTGGATTGGTGAGTTCGACCGAGAATGACCTCGACTCGGTTGTACCATCCGGGAAGGTCGTACTCGCCACGGCGTTGCCGAGAACAGCATCGATTCCCGGAGAATAGATCTCCACCGAGTCCCACTGGTCGCCCGCCTCGGCCGCATCGACTCCAATCAGCACCCACGGAGCGGCAACGAAAACCTGCTTCGGAAACTGCTCCTCGACGAGAGGACGATCGAACAGCACGTCATGCCTCGACGCAAGCCTCGCCACGACCCGGGGGAAGTGATGTGCGGCGGGGAGTGAGACCGTGCCGTCCCTGCCTTTGGTCAGCACTTCGTCGAGGTACAGATGTGCGACGGGGACCTTGCCGGCTTCTAGTGACAGGATCCCGGGGACATCGTGTGGTGTACCCAAGTCGAAGCGCCCGAAGTAGTCGCCAAATTCGAGGTAGATCATGAAGTCATCCCGAAGTCGGCATGACACCCAGCGAACCTTCGCCCGTTGTCGTAGTCGCTGAGGTTAGTCATGGTGTTGGAGGAGCCTGGTCGAGCGGCCGAGGGTGTTTGCCGGTCGCCTTCCGGAATCCCTCTGCCGTAGAGATGACCTTGCACAGGTGCTCCACCCATTGTGGGGTATACGCGTACTGCTTGAAGGCTGTGTCGTAGTTGGCGAATCTGATGTCGACGGTTGCGTTGGGCTCGCCCTTGGGTGATCGAGCGCCGAGATTCCGGCCCTCCGCGGCGTGCAGGTTCGTGTCGAACTTCCAGCCCGTTCGTTGGCTCACCTGACGTATGACCTCCATGGGAAGAAGCGAGTGCTTCGTGGCGAAGCCTTTCGGGAGCACCATGTACTGCTCGATGCTCTCTGCCATGGCCTCCGTGACCTCGCCAGGCTTGACGAAGTAGGCGACCGCATCCGGCGACTTCTCTGATGCGGGTACGAAGGGCATGAAGAGCACACGCAACATGAACGTGTCATCGGTGGTGAGTGCGGGATTGTCCTGTTCGGGTCGAGCGAGAAGGTGTTGCACGTCGAGCGGCAGTGACGACTGGAGGTTCTTGCGCGATGCGAGCACGTCGGGATCGCGAAAGCCTTGGAGCTGCAACGGAACCGACAGTCGCTCAGCCAACGCGTACTCGGCGCCGAATTCATCGACGATCACGCGCTCGAAGTTCATCAGCGTTGCCTGGGCGTGCGGCATGACGGTATAGTCGAGTGTCGGTAGGTGTCGGTGGGCGACGCAGTTTCGAAGACCTATCCAGACGCCGAGGTTCTCACGCAGTCCGAGGTTCGCAGCGCCTGTGAAGGCGCGGTCGATGAGCACGCCCGTCTCTTCGGCGCGAACCTGACCTGTTCTCTAGAAATTTAGTTTCGGCTGGTATCTACCACGTTCTCTTTAGGCCAACGGCAATGATCCTAGCATTAATGGCGTATTCTCTAGCAGTATCAGTTACGGACATGCCCTCATCTCGTACGGCGTCTCGCGGACACCTGTTAACCCAGCAGATTCCGGACCTCTAATAGGTACCCGAACGCGCCCGGTACAGGTTCCAGCCGTCGGTGCGGATCGTGGCCGCGGGTTCGATCGCGCTGGTGGCGAAATACCAGATCGACGTTGCGTTGACTTGGCGAAGGTGCGCGAGCCGCACCCGACCGAATCCTTTGGGCTCGAGGATCTCCGCCGCGATGGCGACAACGGCCTTGTGGAAGGTCTGGTGGCCGTCCACGCCGGATTCACTGCCCCCGACGAAGGTCTCGTCGAGCTCGATCAGACCATCGAGCAGGTCACGTTCGGGGCACACCAGTAGCGGTGGCACTCAGCGATTATTGGCATGGCAATCCCGAGCGTGAACTCATAGACGACCTCACCTCTTCGGGCTCGGTCGAGGACTGTTCGAGCAGATCGCCTGGACCGGGGGAACGCGCGCTGGTGCAGCCGCTGACTGTGGGGCCGAGGACCGGTGTCGTGGATCTGCGAGACCGCGCGCGCCGCACGCCCCACACGTCGACGCCGCCGTTTCACCCCGTCCGCGCCTGTCAATCCGCTTCTGTCGTTCGGACCAGCCTCTCCACCGCTTCAATCGCGTATTCTGCTTCTCCGTGTTGGATCAGTCGTTGACCGTAGGTCTGGGTATACTCGGCGATCAGCTCCTGTAACTGCTGTTCTTGTCGGACCGCCGCTTGGCGGTGGTCCTCAGCCTGGCTTTGGTAGCCAGGCTGAGCTTGCAGCCTTCCGGCAGCGATGAGTTCGGCTCTCCAGCCGTAGACGTGCTGCCAGATCCTGGAGACGAGTTCTTCTTCGTGGCTGAGGTCGCCGCTGGTGAGGCTCGGACTGTCACCGGTCGGTTCCTCGGCGCTTGCAGCTCGCCGGATCCGACGCTTGTAGCGAAGCAGATCCTGGTAGAGCCTGGTGGCCACCTCGTCGAGGATCTTCGGTTCGATCCGCTTTCGGAAGTGAGTGACTTCGTAGGCGAGGGTGTCAGCTGCCAGCTGTCGTCGTGAAGTCAGGGTGGTGCCGCGGGTACCACGGGCGATGGCGAACAGGATCCGAGCTGCAGTCCCGTACTCCTCGTCGTCCATCTCGACCAGGACACGGACCAAGAGCTGGTTCAGGCTGGCGAGACGCGAGATCGGGTCGTAGGGATGGATGCTGCGGGCAGCGACCGACCGGAGCCTTGGCAGGATCATGCCGGCAGTGGTCGGTGTGGCTGGTAGTCCCCGTCGGAGCAACTGGCCGAGTTCGTGCTGCAGGTCGGTGACGGACACCTGCGGGTGATGGGTGCCGTCGGCTGCGACGGTTCCCCATGGATCGATGCTGGCCTCTCCACCGGCATCGAAGAACCCGAGGTTCCCGCCATCTGAGTGTTCAGCGCCAGCAGGACGTGGCCTCACATGCCCAGTTTCTCACCTCGCGGATGCCCAGTTGCCTTCGCCACAGTGCTGGTACCGCTCCCCGCCCCGGGAGCACAGCACAGGGAGGCAACCAGCGATGCCCACGGTATCCAGTTCGATGACGAAGACGACCGTCTCATCCGAGGTGATCGCCGCCCTCACCGACACGGAGGAGCACGAACCCGCCACGCCGGAAAAGCCTTTCGACCTGTGCACGCCCGAGAGGCCAGCTCCCCGCAACACTCGACCGTCCGCTGACGACGGGTTCGTGCAGCCTGGTCGTTCCCGCAATCCCTCCCACTGGACTATGTCCACCTTCGGTCCGGCCGATCGTCGCTCACCGAAGGCCCGGGTTCGTCACCCCACCAGTGACCGTCCTAATCGATCGTTGTTCTGATGCCCGCGCATCGTTGCATCGATGGCGGCGCAGGAGTGGACGGTTGTCCGGCCCGTCCCTGGTTCGAGGTGCTAGGTCGTGACCCGTCCTGGCGTCTGGCCATCACGGCTGACTCTGGGGGCAGGTTTGGGATGCGTGGTGCGGTCGCTGGTGATGCCGCTCGACAGGGCGGCTTCGACGATGAAGTCGCCAACGGTCTGAGTGCTGTCGGTGCCGTTGACCGTGTTGGCGGTCATTCCGCCGCCGATGATCGCCACGCGCGTGGTGACCGAGAGTTCTGGGTGCCCCAGGACTCCGGCATGTCGCCACCGCTGCGGGTCGAGTCCGACGTCTCGGTAAGTGTGCCCGGTGAACGGCTGGCGCTTCTTCGGGCGGAACCATCGTTGGGGTTGGTTGATGTGCTGTTCGGTGAAGAGACAGGGACTGTGAGGTAGGGACGAGTGTCGGATGAGGGTTGGGGGTTGGAGCCGGTGCGGTCGCGTCGGGATGTGGTGAGGGTACGGCGTTCGGATTCGTCGTTGCTCGGGTACAGCCTGGCGGCGTTCGAGCGGAGTCAGAAGGATCAGATCGATTCGCAGACCACCAGGGATGCGTTGGAGTGCGCGTTCGATGAGGAGGTCAGTCTGTTCGATCATGGGATGGCCCGGGCTGGGGGGAGCGTCACCAAGCAACAGCTGCTGGCCGACAAGTTGGAGATGTTGGCGAAGATCAACAATCGGCGGATCGGTCGGCGGTTCCTGTGAGGGCCATCACCGTCACTGACACGCTCGGCTTGTTCGACGACGTGGTCCTGATGATCGTCAGGGGCTTGATCTCGATGGATGGAGCCATCACCGATGGCTTTGCTTCGGGGACCGACGGCTTCGTCCGAGTGGTCGAAGACGTGGTCGGCTGGACGCTGGTGTTCTTCGTCGGTGCTCTGGGTGGGCTGGTGGCCACGATCATCCTCATCCGGGCCCGGGAGCGTGCTGAGCGTCTGGAGCCGTTGTTGCGGTTCGATGAGGTCGAGGTTGACGACTCCCAGATTGATGCGGTGGCTGAGGCTTGGGCGGCGCGGTCGGGTCGTCCGTGGGCTGCGGGGTTGGTCGCCGACAAGCTGCGGTTGTTGGCCCGGATCGAACGTTCCCGCGCTCACCAGGATCACAGCACCCGACCTCATGAACCTCGTCGTGGTGAAGCGGCTGCCGGTCAGCGGGAACCTCGACGTCGTCGTCGTGGTGGTGATGATCGTCTGGCTGGCCGCTGGGAACGTCGACGAATCGGTCGGGTTGGTCGGAGACGGCGGAGGGGTTGGTGGTGATGGGCATCTTCCTGTTCGTGGTGGTGGCGGTAGTGCTGACGGCGATCGTGGTTCGTTCGGTGACCTTGTACGGCGATGGTTGGGATCCGGAGCAGCAGGCTCGGGCGCTGGTGGAGTTGCATCGGATCCGTCGTCAACGTGAGCTGGCGGAATTGCGTCAGGTGATGCGTCGTGACGCTCAGCAGCTGCGTCGGGCCCTGGACCGAGATTTCGGTGCGGTTGAGAACGACGGTGATGGTGGTGAGAGCGGGTGAATGGGCCGGCGCAGTGGACGGCCCTGGTGGTCCGGGCGGTCGTTGTGCTGTTGGTGGCTGGTCTGGTGCTCCGCCTTGTCGAGCCGTTGTTTGTGGAGGCTTTCCCGGGTTTGCTGTTGATCTTGTTGTTGGTCGGGGTCTACCAGATCGTCTTGGGCGGGTGGGGTCGTGGCCGACGCTTCTGAAGCAGCCCACGAACCTCGCTCGACCCGCGGTGCCCGACATGTCGAGCGCGACAAGCACCAGCGAATCGTGGATCCCGAAGATGTTCTTCGAGGCGACGACCGGCGCGCGGAAGCGTGTGCTCGGTCTCGATCTCGGGTGCTGCGACCAGTCCGGCCGGTGTCGAAGCACTGTGGTTCGTCTCCGGACTGTCGCCTACCGCTCGCTGTTGTGGAATCGACAATCTGACTTGACGGTTGCTGTTTAGCAACTCATAGTCATGGTCATACAAGGTCGTTCATTAGCAACCTGGTGGATGCCATGGTGGGTGGGTGAAGAGAGGAGGATGAACATGAGCGAGACGGTCAGGATCGGTGTTGAGGAGCGAAGCGATCCGCAGCTGCGGAAGTTGGCCCGAGCGTTGCTGTCGTTGGCGTCACGTCAGCAGACCAATCAACGGGGGCGGCAGCTGTCGACGCCGACCAGCGCAGCATCGTCGCCCGGATCGTGGAGCGATCGAGTCTCCTTGGAGGCTCGGTCGTGACGCTGCGTTGGTACGAGTTGCAGTTCGCTGCGGACCTTGATGCTGAGGGCGTGTTGGGTTTCGTGCGCAGTCTGGTGGTACGGGTCCGCAAGGGACTGCTGATGAGCGCCCTGCCGGTGCTGATCGAGGTTGAAGGCAACGCTGGTCGGTTGTGCTGGCGTCTGGGCGTGACACCGGCTGAACAGGAGCAGGTGCTCTCGGGGTTGCGTCACGCGGTCCCGGACCTGTTGCTGACCGACATCGATCATCGGCCACTGCGCTTCGATCGGGTGTGGGAACTGCGGCTCAGTTCGCAGCGTCGTCCTCTCAGCGTCAGCGCAGCTGAGCTGGTGGCCAGCGCACTGTTGTCGGCCCTGGCACGCACTGGCCGGGGTGAGCGCCTGGTGTTGCAATGGCTGATCGGTCCGTGGCTGGTACGCCACGTCGTACCGCCACCCTCGCGTAGCAGCTCGGAACTGTCGTGGTTCGATCTGCACCCTGAGGGGTTGGACTCCGAACAGACCAAAGTCCTTCGGGACAAGACCAGCGAACCGATCCTCGGCGTGGTCGGACGGATCGCCGTCAGCGCATCGCCACCGGCGCGTCGAGCAGTGTTGCGTCAAGGTGTGATGGGCGCACTGCAGCTGGTGCGAGCACCCGGAGTAGGGATTGAACGGCGTCGGTTGCCGGGCTGGGTGACGGCGGGTCGGATGGTGCGCTACCAGCGGCCGTGGGTGGCCTGGCCACTGTCGCTGAACGCCCGGGAGTTGACCGCCCTGTTGGCCTGGCCGATCGGCGGTCCTGTTCTTCCGGGTGTCGAGTACGGCGGTCATCGTCACCTGGCACCCTCCGTCTCGCAGTTGGTGACTGCACCAACTCGTCGGACGCGGGTGACGGGCCGGTCGACCTACCCGGGGTTGGCGGGACTGTTGAACCTGCGGCCGGATGACGGGCTGCGCAATCTGCAGATCATCGGGCCGACCGGGACCGGCAAGAGCAACTTGATGGCCTCGATGGCCCTCCAAGACATCGAAGCCGGGCGTGGGGTCGTGGTGATCGACCCGAAACGCGATCTGATCGAAGCGATCGCCGACCGGATCCCGGCCCACCGTCTCGATGATGTGGTCATCATCGACCCGACCGATGCCGCACCGGTCGGTGTCAACATTCTGCAGGCCGGCAGCGAGGAGTATGTCGCTGACCTGCTCACTCACGTGTTGCGGGAGTTGTATGCCGCCAACTGGGGGCAACGCACCGCCGATGTCATCCATCACGGTGTCGTCACCCTGGCACGCCATGGTGGCCTGACCCTCTGCGAACTGCCGCCACTGCTGACCAACGCGCCGTTCAGGAGGCGGGTCACCGAACAATTGCGAGGTGATGTGCTGGGCGTGGCCCCCTTCTGGTACTGGTACGACCGTCTCAGCGAACCCGAACGGGCGCTGGTCACCGCCCCGGCACTCAACAAACTCAGGAACTTCACCGCGCGGCCGAGCATGCGCGCCGTCCTCGGACAGGCCACCGGCTTCGATCTCGGAAGCGTGTTTCGTGAGCGCAAGGTGCTGCTGGTCTCTCTGGCCAGCGGTGACGGCGGCAGTGAGGTCGGCCAACTGCTCGGGTCCCTGTTGTTGGGGGCGTTGTGGTCCAAGGTGCAGTCCCGCTCGGCCATCTCGCCGCAGCGGCGCCATCCGGTGTTCTTCTATGTCGATGAGTTCGCTGATGTGCTGCGCCTGCCGGGTGATCTTGGTGACGCCCTGTCGAAGTGCCGCGGTCTGGGCTGCGGGTTCGTGCTCGGCCATCAGCACCTCGGCCAACTCACCCCAACAGTCCGGGCGGCGGTGGGAGCCAACGCCCGCTCCCGGATCGTGTTCCAGTGCGGCTACGAGGACGCCTCGACACTGGCCAAGCTGCTCGGCGGTGGCCTGAGCGCAGCCGACATCCAGCACCTCCAGCGTTATGAGACCTACCAATCGTTGTGTGTGGCTGAACGCACCCTGAGCCCGGCATCCGCGGTGACTTTGCCGCTCGGACCATCGCTCGGCACCCTCACAGAGGTCCTGGCGTCCTCACGGTCGCGTTACGGCGCCAGCCGTGAAGCAACCGATGCTGCGCTGGTCGCCCGCCGCCAGACCGAGCCGACCAGTACCGCGGTCGGGGCCAAACGGAGGCCATCATGAGCGCCTCCAGGATGTCGCTGGAACGCCCCACCCATCTGCCGGTCGCCTTACCGGTCGCCCTACCGGTCGCATCAACGAACATTGCTGATTCGAGCTGGTGGAGAACTGTTTGGGGGCAGAAATGGCCAACGACTGTCTCTGCGTCAGGAGTGGTCACATGACGCGCTCCTACCGCGCCCGGTTGGAGCTGGTTCGCGGCTCGCTCGGCGAGAGGGACCTCGGCATCTTGTGCGATCTCGCCACCGTGCGTCTGTTGAGCGTCAGTCAGGTCGAACGCCTGCGCTTCGCCGAGGGCTCAGCGCTGACTCGGGCGCGACGCTGTCGTTCCTCGCTGCAACGTCTCCACGATCTCGGGGTCGTGGCGCGCCTGGAACGTCGGGTCGGCGGCATCTACGGCGGATCGCATGGCCACATCTACGGTCTGAGCGCGCTCGGGCAACGACTGATCGGCGAGCATGGGCCGGCGGGTGGTGACCGAGCACGCCGGCATTGGGAACCATCGCTGCCGTTCGTCGCCCATCTGCTCGGTGTCAGCGAGCTGTACGTGCGTCTGCACGCAGCCGAACGAGACGGTCGGATCGCTGAACTGCGTTTCGCGGCGGAACCGGCCTGCTGGCGGCACTGGACATCAGTCTCGGGTGAAGACCTCATCGTCAAACCGGACGCCTTCGCGTCGTTCGCTCACGCTGAGTTCGACTACGCCTACTTCATCGAGGTTGACCGAGGCACCCAGAGCACCACGGTGATCCGACGCAAGGGCGAGGTCTACGTCGACTACTTCACCAGCGGAGTCGAGCAGCAACGCCTCGGGTTCTTCCCCAAGGTGCTGTTCCTGACCGAACACCACCAACGCAGCGAACGCCTCGTTCAGGCGCTGGGCCGGCTCGATCCCGAGCACTGGCAGCTATTCCAGGTCACCACCGAAGGCGACGATCTGATCGAGCTGCTGCGAGCGCCACCCGAGGCCGCGTGAACGAGAAACAACAACGAGCAAGCAACGGAAGGAAAACAACACCATGGAACAACGACCAACCACGGGCGCCGGACCCGAGACAACCGGCAACCAACCACAAGATGACGACCACGATCACGAGCCGCTGGAGCTGTTCGCACCCGAACACGACGCCACCCAGGCGCTCGGCAACGCTGCCATGCGGGCGGGTGAGAGCGGAGCTGAACACCAAGAACAACCACGACCAGCCGCAACTCGCGCTGCGGTGCGGGGGCGACGGCTGGAAGGAACCTGCGCCGGTCCCGTCGATCTCGTCTGGCGGCCACGAGAACAACAAGGCGGAGGAACCATCGTCTTGGGAGGTCGTGATGAATTCTGAATCACGACCGGACCTCGAATTGCCATCGAACGACGCTGAACGCCAACAGCACGAGTGTCGTGAACAGGAACGCCGGGAGCCTCCTCGGATCTATGTCGCGTCGCTCTCCGACTACAACAACGGGTTCCTACATGGTGAGTGGCTCGACGCCGACCAAGACCTCGACGACCTCAACTCCGCGATCACGGTGATGCTGGGTCGATCACCGAGTGATCCTCATGCTGAAGAGTTCGCAGTCCATGACTCTGACGGTTTCGGTGCCTTGGCCATCGGCGAGTACGACCCGCTGGAGTGGATCAACACCGTGGCGCGCGGCATCAGCGAACATGGTCCGGCGTTCAGTGCCTGGGCTGCCCAGTGCCAGGGTGAGACCGAACGGCTCGCTGACTTCGAGGAGGCCTACCTCGGTGAGTGGGACTCACTGTCGGTCTACGCCGAGGACCTGCTCGACGACCTCGGCTACATCGACCTCATCGACCAGACCATCCCGCAGAGCCTGCAGCCCTACGTCAAGCTCGACTATGAGGCCTTCGCCCGTGACCTGCGCCTCAGCGGCGACATCACCGTCGTTGCGCGTCCCGAGGGTGGAGTCTGGCTCTACCACGGAGACCTTGGATGATCCCCTCCGTCTACCTCTCCGCCATCGCGACGCGGTCGAGCCTTCGTGGGCGGCCGATCTCTCGGACGTGGTGGGGGCACGTCCATCGGGGGATCGGCCACCCAGCCGACACAGTAGCCGGGATGAGTAGTTCGGTTGCCAGCCGTTGTAAATTCTACGGGTTGTTGTACGGCAACCATGGGCGTACAATGGTTGGTACTATGTCACGAACCGATCTTGCGACCGCTTTTGCTCGTCTGCGTCAACGCAGTGGTCAGTCGGTGCGGGATCTGGAAGAGACCAGTGGCGTGTCCCGTTCGGTGATCTCCCGGATCGAGAGTGGTGCCTACCTGAACCCTCGACCAGCCACCCTGCACCGACTGGCATCCGGACTCGGTGTCGATGCCAGTGAACTGCTGACCGCGGCCGGCTACACCACGACCAAGGCCGAAGCCTTGCCGAGCATGAAGGTCTACCTGCGGAGCAAGTACCGACATCTCTCAGCCCAGGACCGCGAACGAGTGATCGAGCTGCTCGCTGAACTCGAAGTCGAACGAGCACCGAAACGCACCACCACCGGTGATGCGACGACCAAGAGAACCGCTGGCGCGAAGACGACTCGGAGGAGTGGAAGGAGGAAGTGATGGCCACAACGACCAACCCAGCCAGTGCGCTCTACCAACAACGACAGCTGATGCCGAAACGTCCTCTGACCCAGTTCGAGGCCTACCGTCTGGCCGAGCTGCAAGCCAACCACCTACTTGAAGCAGCCGGAATCAATGAACCGGGAACACCCGACGAGCTGATCAGCGACCATCCCTTCCTGCGGATCCAACTACGACATGATCTGCCGATCTCCGGACTGACCAACTGGTACAAGCCCAGGTGGCTGATCCTGTTGAACCAGAGCGAACCCGCCGTACGGCGACGGTTCTCGCTGATGCACGAGTTCAAACACGTCCTCGACCACGGCCTCACCCAGACCTGCTACCCGCC
>Ga0233425_10008256_pt1 | contig 13976 bp, 9 predicted proteins | sample Watercolumn_Towu_2_FD_181712 | JGI IMG/M metagenome (GOLD analysis project Ga0233425, IMG submission 181712) | Freshwater microbial communities from Lake Towuti, South Sulawesi, Indonesia - Watercolumn_Towuti2014_140_MG | ecosystem: Environmental > Aquatic > Freshwater > Lake | place: Indonesia...
CTCAGGCAGGGTTTCAGCGCAATGCGGACACCAGCTTGCCCAGAAAAGTATCAGGGTAAACCCGGCATGAATATCTGTCATACTGATTATCTGTCCGTTCTTATCCCGGACATCAAATCCCGGTGCAGGCTTACCTTCGGAAAGCTCAGCGTATTTTTCAAGGCGGGTCTGGAGATCGGTCTTCCGCTCTTCGTTTTCACAGCTTTGAGGTGAATAGTGCTCGGCGATGTAATCAAGCACTTTATCGAAATGGTACCGCTCGAATCCCTTTACCAGGTAATCCACCATGAATTCGTAAACGATCCCGTTTTCCGATGCTTTCGCCATGATCGTATCCACAGCTTTGGTGAATTCGCTTTCCAGTTCGGGTTGGGTAAGATTCGGATTGCTGTAAAGCGACATGTACTCGATGGCAATGGAGGTGAAAAAATTGCTGCGGATCAGTTCCGCATCGGTAAAGTCTATATTGTCGAAATAGTGATTTAGCGCATAATCCCGTCGACCGTATTCATCCAGAGAGGGATCATAAAATAAAGGTTTTTTCTGCCGGATGATCTTCGTAACCCATGCATTTGGAAAATGTTCCAGTATGCTGTCGATGTAAATGAACAAGTTTGCCTGAACCATGATGTATTGTTCCCTTGCTTGGAGGAAAAAACTGTCGGAGCGCGGATAATAGTCATTGAGTGGAGAAAGCAAATCGAATTTCCTGCGATAATCATTTCCTTTGCGGAGAAAATCGAAATAAATTGAGTTTTCGACCGAAGTCAGCACTTTCAATGAATCGTAAGGGAATTCAAAATCCGATGTGAGGCTGATATTTTCATGGTTGTAAACCACATCGATAAAAACCTTTTTATCCAGAAACATGCGGTACATACCGGCATTGTATTCTTTTTTCAGTTCGAAGCTGAATTTACCTGCCTGGTCTGGAAATGCAGTATCGACGATGCTGTTTTTTTCGCCATAAAAACTGGCAAGATAGATTTCCTTCGAGGGAAGGTTTTTGATTTCAGCCGAAAGATACAGCTGCTGTGCTGGTAAACTCAGAGCCATACTCATAAACAGGAAGGCGAATGTTATTCTCATTGACTCAATGATTTTGGAGCAAAAGTAAAAAATAACCGGCTGTAATCCGGCTGCAATTTTAACCTGAATTTATTCGGGCACCTGGCAACTGTATGGAAAATTCATGAGCAGGAAATCATTCACATCAAGCAGGTTCACCTCACTATCGAGATTAGCATCGCATGGTGAGTAAACATGAGTTCCGGCATCTGTCTCCCAGGCGGATTTATCTTCAGCGCCGATAAATCCGTCAGCATTGATATCTCCGGCAGGTATTCCCCAAACGTTCGGTGCAAGCAATTTGCAGGTTGCCGTTCCTCCGTAGACCTGGCTCGAATCGGTCGAAAAATCGTATTTGTAAGCACCTCCTTGGTAAATTAACGGAGATGCCGACAATACGCCCAGATGATTCCTGTGCCAGACTGCGGCATAGGCACATCAGCTGAAGACCGTGTCGAAACTGAGCAGTGAAATACCATCAATATTGAAGATTTGCCCGTTGCTCATCAGGAATCCGGCTTTGCGGACAAAAATAGTCTCCGGCGTAGCTGACCCCGCACTATCGGCTGCTCTTACGTCAACCAATACCCAGTCAACGACATTTTCCGATGGGATGGAAGTCACCGATTCGTTGCCGTCGTAATTCCATGGCGGTATATTAAAAGGCTGATTCAACGGGATAAGATCAGCCTTGGCAAGCTCGGTTTTCATTTTACCTTCACCAAACGGACCTTCCAAAAACAGGGTTAGCTTCACCAATGTTTCATCTTTGGTTTCGGTGATCACTAAATCACCATGAGCCAGGTTCGTGTTTGGTGCAGTATCTGAATTTGCCATCCAAACAGGCGCTCCGGAAAATCTACCGGTCGGCAGGTTCTGTCCCGGAACGAGGACCGGTATAAGCACAGCTAAAACAAGTAGTTTCAGATAATTCATCCAGAAAGTTATTTTAAAATTTCGGATAAACATATAAAAATTCCGGCATGTTACCCCTGTTTCATAGAAAAAATTATTAGGATTGTATTATGATTCCGGTGCAGGTTTTTTTCTAAATTTGCTGTAAACACTTTCAAACATGGCTCCCGGGATTCAAACCTCAGAAGTGCCCGATTGGGTTTTTTCGAAAATGAAGCAATATTGTGCTTTCCAGGAAAGATGCATCAGCAATGTTAGATCAAAACTCAAGACTTTTCACCTGAAAGAAGAACTTGAGGAAAAGATACTCAATAAGCTGATCAGGGAGGATTTTCTAAACGAGGAGCGGTATGCCAGGCTGTTTGCCGGAGGAAAGTTCAGGATCAACCAGTGGGGGAAAAACAAGATCTACGCGCATCTTCTCGAGGATGGGGTGCCGGAACTTTTTATTCTTGAGGGATTAAATGAAATAGATCAGGAGGATTATATTACTGTACTGCGAACCATAATTTCAAAGAAAAGCCGGGAGGTGAATGAAAAGAATTATGATCGTAAAATAAGGAAACTTGCTGATTTTGCCATCGGTCGTGGTTTCGAACCGAACCTGGTGTGGGATGTGCTGAATTACCGGGATTGATCCAGTGATGGATGATGATTTGTACACCTCGCAGATTTCCATCGGCGTGTCGAAAACAGTTGATATGGTTCAATGTAACTTCACAGGGAAACCATACCGGCAAGAACCGATACTTTGGTTCCTTATTTTTCCGATCCATTTCCGTCATTTTAATATTCCAATAAAGGTTACCTTTGCCGCTCAGAAAATAAACTGGCTAATTGAACAATTATGGTATTGAAAGAACAAATTCGTGAATTGCGTGAAAGGATTGAAACCTTGAGGAGGTTTCTTTGACATCGATAAAAAGCTGCAGTTAATAAAAGAGGAGGAAGCGATCACCCAAAAAGAGGATTTCTGGAACAATCCTAAAAAAGCCGAAGAAATCCTTAAATCCATTAAAGAAAAGAAAAATTGGACAAAACGATTCGAAGCAGTCCAGGCAAGTTACGACGACTTTGAGGTTCTGTACGAATTTTTTGAAGGCGGGGAATCATCCGAAACTGAGATCGACAGACATTACAACAGCACGTTGAAAATGATTGAAGACCTTGAGTTCATGCGGATGCTTAGCGGCGAGGAGGACAAGCTGAGTGCCATCTTGCAGATCAATGCAGGTGCAGGCGGAACCGAAAGTAACGACTGGGCATCGATGCTGATGCGGATGTACATCAGGTGGGGCGAACAAAACAATTGTGCGGTGAAGGAACTTGACATGCAACCCGGAGACGTCGCGGGGATAAAATCGGTTTCTCTCGAAATTGACGGTGAGTTTGCCTTTGGTTACCTGAAAGGCGAAAATGGCGTTCACAGGCTTGTCAGGCTTTCACCCTTCGATGCGGCAAATAAGCGGCATACTTCGTTTGCGTCAGTTTATGTTTACCCTGTAGTGGACGAAACCATCGAGATCGAGATTAATCCAGCCGATATCAGTTGGGATACTTTCCGGTCAAGCGGACCCGGAGGGCAGAATGTGAACAAAGTGGAAACAGCTGTCAGGCTGAAGCATGCTCCATCAGGCATTATCGTTGAGTGCCAGGTGACACGTTCACAGGGTCAGAACCGGGATAAGGCAATGCAGATGCTGCGTTCCCAGCTATACGAGATCGAACTGAGAAAGAAAAGGGAAGCCCAGGCGGAAATAGAAGGAAATAAAAAGAAGATCGAGTGGGGCTCGCAGATCAGGAATTATGTGATGCATCCCTATAAACTCGTTAAAGACCTCAGAACCGGGATCGAGACCGGAAATGTGCAGGCTGTCATGGATGGTAACCTTGATGACTTCATCAAAGCCTACCTGATGGAATTTGGAGGGAATTGATGTTTTAGCAGCAAGTTATGGATTTACAAGACCTCCTTTTCGACAGCTCCAGGCGGACGGCAGATATGGCTGTCGGTGTGATCGGTAACAATCCTGAGATTTTCAAAACAATGCTTGATTTTGCGTTCGAGGATAAAAACCTGTATGCAATGCGGGCTGCCAGGGTGATCCAACTTGCCAGCCACAACCATCCGGAGCTTGTACGACCTTACCTCAGGGAAATCATTCTCAGGCTTCCGAACCTGAAAAACGAAGGTTTGAAGCGGGGCATGGCAAAAATTCTGATCGAACGCTCCTTCGACCATGATGAAGAAACCCTTGGAATCCTGGTTTCCACCTGCTTCGATTGGCTGATGAATCCGGATGAAAAACCTGCCATTAAAGTTTACGCAATGGAAATTCTTTTTAAGTCCTCAAAGTTTTATCCCGAAATTAAATCGGAACTGATTTTTTCTATCGAGGATCAGCTACCGAAGTCGGGCACAGCAGTCAGGACAAGGGGAAAGCAGATCCTGACAAAACTTTACAAGCAGGTTTTGGGATAATCTCCTATTTTTCGATGATAACAAAAACCGTCCTCCGGTTTTTTGCTCTTCCTTCCTCAGTTTCATTGGTGTCGATAGGTTTCGACTCCCCAAAGCCTTTAAAGCCGAGCCGATCCTCAGTAATTCCCAACTTGATCAACTCATCATACACTGCCCTGGCTCTCTGCTGCGACAACTGAAGATTATCCTGCTCGTTTCCGATATTATCGGTATGACCCTCGATCGAAACCTTCATCGTCGGGTTATCGAGCAGAAACCGGAAGAATTCCCCAATCACAGAAACAGACTCAGGTTTTAAATCTATTGAATTGAAATCAAAATAAACATCATTCAGCCGGTAGGATTTTCCAACTTCGATGGGTTTAAGTTCCATGGTTAATTTGAGCGGCATCGAGTTGCGGGTTTCAATCTTCGAAATGTATTTGGTTTCCTGCACATAGCCCTTTTTCCTCACGGTCATAATATAATCATCCCTTAGCAGGACAGCTCCGAAATATTCGCCCGTCAATGTATCTACCTCAAGTTGCTGGATTTTCCTGGTTTCAACATTCTTTACTTCAACCCTGACATCGTTGAAATCTTTTGTCTTCAGGTTACTAATCTTACCTTTTACAATAAGAACCTTTTCGGGACGGGCACCCTCATAGAGGTCGAATGAATAAAGGTCCCAGCCTCCGAATCCTGCGAACTTGTTTGAGGCAAAATAGCCATAATGCCCATCAGTGCTTACAAAGAAACCGACATCATCGTCGAAGGAGTTAATCGGATAGCCTATATTTTTAGGCTCCGACCAGGTACCGTCCTCACGCAGTTTGGAGAAAAAAATGTCGTAACCACCCAAGCCCATTTTTCCGTCCGATGAAAAGTAAAGGGTCTGGCTGTCGGTATGAATAAACGGCGCTTTTTCATTTCCGGCAGTATTGATTGTGCTCCCGAGATTGACAGGAACAGACCACTCACCCGTTTCGTCCTTTTGGGTTTTATAAATGTCGTATCCTCCAAGTCCGCCGGCACGATCACTGACGAAATAAAGCGTTTTGCCATCCGAGGTGATGGATGGCTGCGATTCCCAGGTGTTTTCGCTGTTTACCCGTTCACCGAGATTGGTGATCGGCATCCAGGTTCCGTTGATATTCTCCGAAGTGCAAATGTCGCAGTTGTAATAGCTTTTGCCAGTGGCAAACTTACAAAGCGTGTAATACAGCGTTCTGTTATTGATCGTAATAGTAGCGCCGCCCTCGTTATCGAACTTGTTAAAAGGCGCCGGCATCAGATTTCCTCTGTCGAACTCATCCTCGTTCCGGTAACTGTACATGAACCGCTCTTTATACCCGGTTTGTGAAGTGAGATCGTCTCTGGACGACATCAGCTTTAATTTTCGTGTAAACAATGCCATTTCATTGTCAGGCGAAATGATCGGAAGGTACTCATCATACTCCGTCGAAATACCCGGAACTGGCTTTGGATCGAATGGAACCGGATTGCTTAATATGTCCGCATAAAATTTCGAAAACTCTTTTATTCTAGCGGCTTCATCATAGTCCTGGTCTGTTTTTATCTTGTCCACATCTTCGAGGAAAATCGAAATATAATCGAAAGCAGCTTTAAAATCCTGTGCGCCATAAGCTATCCTTGCAAGGTGATAATAAGCATAGACATCGTAACCCGGGCAGATGGAAATTACCTTCAGGAAGTTTTGCTTTGCCGCCTTCAGATTCATCCTGCTTTCCTTGATATAGATTAATCCAAGGACAAAGTATGCATCGGCATAATCGGGCTCTATTTGCGTAACCTCTTTCATCAGACCTATGCACTCCGAATAATCCCGCTGTGTATAAGCCCGGATCGCCTTTTCATAAACCTTGTCGGCACGGGAGCTTTTATATTCCGGGCATGAATCGGATAGGTTTTGACTCATAATATTCAACGGATTTATAAGGAAAAATGACACTAAAAGCAAGGACAATGATAGGAAAGTGCCCGGGGATGCCTTAGAAACCTGAGGATAACTGTCATCTTTCATTAGAATATCAGTAGATTGCGGGAAACAAAACTAAAATTTCTTTTTGAAAGAGCGGAAATTTTCAGGGATGCATTCAGCCTTCTTAACCTGCATTATTCATAAATTTAAACTTCGGACTCCTTATGCAGGTTAACCCCCGCCTGCGTGCTGAAGAATCTACTCCGGCGGGCAGGCTGACTTAGAAAAGCTTATATTTTAAAAATGAATTGCATTAAAATATTAGCTTTTCTTAGTCGCATAATGATCACGGATAATTTGTATTAAGTTCATGAATTATCCGGGTTAAGGATCATATTGTTGCGAATCAGGATCGGGTTCCCAGCTTTCATGCCTGATATTCCACCGGAAAGAATAATATTTACCCGGCTGGATTTCATAAATCGAGTATTTCTTATTCTTATTGCGAAACCGCAAAAACGCCTCGTCAATGTTTTGCAGCGTGATTGTTCCCGATTCATTTTTCTTCAGGTGAAACTCTTTCCAGCTGGCATTATCCAAACTAACCTGGAACCGGAAATCTTGTTCTGAAGAATTTATAATGATCACTTTATTCTTTTCCACAGGTTTGGACTGTTTTACCGGTCTGATCGCAATTGCACCAGGATTATACGGCAGTGGATCCGTGAAATCAATATCCAGTATTTCTGCTTTGAATTTCTTGCTGAAATAATCCCCTCTTTCGCCAAGCAGCCGCCTGCCAGGTCCGGCAGTTTCAGCCACCAGGTATTTTTTCCCGTTAAGTAAAACGTAGGTCAGTCCTTCCTCTCCATCGCCTGCGATGGCTGACAGCACATGGTCGCTCTGGTCGAGGAAAAGAATTTCATTTCCGGGTATCAGGTGGATCAGGATACCGGCGAATAACAAAACTTTTGAATCGCAATCCCCATAGCCGTTTTTTAGTAGTGCCGGAGGTGGCGCTACTCCGCCAAAATGTTTTTTCGCACTGGCATATTGAGGTATTCCATACGGGATGTCCTGTACGAACCGGATTGCCATTTCAATGCGGTCACGTCGGTTGTCCTTTCCGTATTCTTCAAGTGATTCGACAATGAGCTTTGCAATCGGTTTGCAAAATGAATCGGCATATCGTCTGATCACTGCACTTTTATCTACCTCGATCGAATTTCCGACCAGCATAAACATCCCTTTTTTCAGCTCCCTGTCGCGTATCTGCCTGTTTTTTTCATTATCGATGTAAGGTTCGAGAAGCCATTTCGACACCCCGAATGCATCGATCTCTTCATCAGTGAAGTCAGCAGGCATTGCCAGTTCGTAAGTCTGTAAATTTTCGAACTGATCCATGAAGGTATAGGTGATCAGGTATTTGTTATCAGAAAATTCCAGTTCGTAAACTACATGTTGATTTTTTTTGTATTCCCGTTGCGAAGAGCCAGTTCCTGGGCAACTAATCAACAGGTTTGCGAAAAGCAAAAAAAATAAGCTTCCTTTTTTCATTAGCATAGAACTGAGAACGAAGAAGCAGGAAGCTTATTACAATTCAGCAATATAATGTACTACCGGTTAAGGATGTCAGCCAGAAATTCCTTATTACTGAATAAATAGGTCACTCCGACCGAGACAAACCAGTATTTATCGTTTTCGAAACGGCATCTCCCGTCAATCCTGTCACTGTTCATAAACCGGGATGATAATTCAAGCTCTAAATTGAATTTATCGTTGAGCTTGTAGTTAACCCCAATACCGACGGGGAAAATAATATCTGTTGCAGCTGGTCCCTTTTCAGGATCCTGCCCGTTGCCTTCAATATCTCCTTCTTCCACTTTGTATCCGAACCCGTTTACGACATTGCCGTTGTTGTCGCGAAGCAGAACCCGGTAATTAATAAATCCTATTCCGGCAAATCCGTATGGTCTGAACCGTTCGAAGCGAAAATTTCTGTTGATCCAGTTATTAAAGATAACCTGGAAATTCAGGCAACCCTCCTTATACCTGTTTTCAAATGAATAGAGGTTCTTTTTACCGTTCAGGCTGCCGAAATTGAACTGCCCTTTTATCCCTCCATTGAATATTCCTGTCGAAACAACCTGCTTGTTGACGGCAAATCCGAACACTCCCGGAAACGAAATCACCTGCGCTTTGTCGAGATCGCCCTTGAAAAGAGAAACTCCGAACTGACCGGTAATTGACCAATTGTCTTTTATACTTGCCCTTGTAATGGAATAGTACCGGCTTTTTCCTTTCGGAACCATGTCGCGCATCTTGTATTCCATTTTCCAGCCCCGTGTTTCGAAGGCAAGCAGCGAGAACCCGATATTGTTTAACTGGACATTTTCCTTTATAACCACCTTTGCAGTTTCGTCGTCCCTGATAAACTTATAGGTTGCCGAAATCACGTGATTATTCCCGTATTTGTTGTAATCTTTGGTTATCGTCTGGAATGCTTTTTTCATTGCTTCGGTGTAGCTGGTTTCGCCATCAAGATAAACAATATTACCGATCCTCAGAGATCGCATATTGGATTTACTGATAGTGACTTTTTTCGGACTGATGCTGCTGTTGCCCGAGTAAATCATGAGCGAAACATCGTACCATTTGTTTATCCTTTCCCTGTTATGCAGCAGTATCCTGAACGATCTCATATACTGATTCATCCTTGTGTTTTCGCGGTTTAAATCAGCAGCATCGAAAACAAGAACTATTTTATGCTTCTGCTTCAGCACCAGTTGCTTCTGGTCTGAAATAGTATCTTTAACCTTTGGTGTTTCCTTTTTCTGAACTTCCGGTTTGGGTTCTGTTTTTTTCTGGTCCTCGGATTTGGCTGCCAGCTTTTTCTCGGGCACAGGTTTCGGGTCCTGTTTGACTTTGTTTACCAACTCAGGAGCAACTTTTGGTTCAGGTTCGGATTTAGCTTTTTTCTCTGGTTCGGGTTTTTGTTTTTTCACATGTTCAGGTTCTGCCTTCTTCTCAGGTTCAGTCACAGTTTTTTTCTCGGGCTGAGGTTCAGCTTCTTTTTCGAAAACCACCGGATTTATTTCCTGGTAAGCGATGGCGTCTCCAATTGTTGTGTAAGATTGCTTAAGCGTATCCTGGAATGTAACAATTCCCGTTCTTTCGGTTCCTATCAGCAACCTGAATTGATCATGGGCAATGCATGTGATTTCATCATCGGGAACAGAGGAGTTCTGGTAATCATAAACCTTCCACTTTTCTCCATCAAACAAGTTCAACCCTCCGATATACGTGCCGATCCATTTCAATCCCTGGTCACCAATATAAATGGGTCTGACATTATCATCGGTTAACTTTGAATTTTTTGAATTGAAATTAATCCAGCTCTGACCGTTGAAAACTGCAATTCCACCCCCGCCGGTTCCGAACCATTTATTGTTTTGATTATCGATCGCGATGGAATAAATATAGTCGCTTGCCAGCTTTGAATTTCGTTCGGTGTAGATGTTCCAGTTTTGACCATCGAAAGAAGCAGCTCCGCCACCCTGGGTGCCAATCCAGAGGAGATTCTTTGCATCTTTTTTAATCACGACCACTTTATTCGAAAGCAGAGGAGAGTTATCTTCTTTATATACCGTCCAGTTGACTCCGTTGAACCGAGCCAGCCCTCCGAAATATGTTCCAATCCATATCAGCCCGTTATTTTCAGCATAAACCGACATTACCACGTTGGATGGCAAGGGAGAATTTGAAGTTTTGTAAGTGGTCCATGTTGTACCGTCAAATTTTGTAAGCCCTCCGCCATCAGTACCGATCCACTTGACATTATTTGCATCTATGGTGATAGCATTGATATAATTGTGAGGCAGTTCGGAATTTGAAGTGTTATAAATTGTCCATTTGTCATCTTTAAGAACCGCAAGTCCGCCCATATAGGTTCCGACCCACATGGCTCCGTCTTTATCGAATTCAATACACTTGACAGATTCGTTTGGTAAACCGGAGTTACTCATGCCGATCTTTTTCCAGGGACCATCCTGTCCAACGCAAAAATGAGTAATCACCGTAAAGATGACCAGCAAATATCTGTACATTACCCTTACTGAATTGTAAATTTAAAGCTGCTACGATTACAGCAGGGTTTTAGTTACTAATAGGAAGGTAATTCTGTTATTCCCGGAACAAAACCAGATGTAACATGCTATTATCCGGATCAAATATCTTTGAATCAAAAAGGTGGTTTATATTTTGCTGAACTGACCCAATCTGAATCTGTCATTTTAAAATGATCTTTATCACCTGAATTTTATCGCCTGCGTCTACCCTGCAATAATGAAGCCCGTGCTGCTGACTTATAGAACGGTCATTCGTGCCGTCCCATTCCAACGAATATGTGCCCTTTTGCCTGAAACTGCCCGGATCAAGTTGCCTGATTTCCTGACCAAGGGTGTTGAAGACAGAAATCCTCACCAGGGTTGCCCCGGTTAAACTATATGTAATTTTTATCTTGTCATCAAACGGATTAGGGCTTGCCACAACCTGAAGGTCGTTTCTATATTCGATATAGCCAACGGTGGAATCTGCAACGATGTAATCAATTTTCAGCGCTGTATCATTGATAATTCCATTTCCTGCGATCAGCTTGACGGAAAAAACTCCGGCAGATGAATAGATATATAAGGGATTTTGTTCATACGAATCTGTAATTCCGTCGTTATCAAAGTCCCACTGCCACGAATCAGCATTCCCAACCGTCAGATTGGTAAAATGAACATCAAAAGGAATATAACCGAAAGTGGTATCAGCTACAAAATCCGCTATCAACAGGTTGCTGTTCAAGCCCCCTGAATAGCAGGTAAGTTTGCCATTTCTGCCTCCTGCCACCATTTCCCATGATCCATCTCCGGTAATGTCCGGTATAGCTGCGATTCCGTCGACAGGTTCGCTATAGTTCTCTGAAAACAAAATATCGCCGTTTGTTCCATTGATGAAATAAACGTAGTTCCCGGAATACAGGGTTCCTGCGATAAGGTCGTTAATCCCGTCTCCGGAAACATCCCCGGTTCTGTCGATATTCCAGCATTTATCCGCTAAGCTTGTGAGCCAGATATTTTCCCCGTTGTACCCGCTTTCCACTACGGCATTCGTCCCGCTATGCCCGACAGCGATGTCGGAAAATCCATCGCCATTCACATCCTCAAGGCGCTCGAACCTCAGCAGAATAGAGGTACCTACACTACCGAAATATATCGGACTTCCGGACACCGGATCGATGAGATAATACTGTCCGCCAAAATCGCCGGCAATCACATCCCTGATCCCGTCATTGTTAATATCGTCGAGTTGTTCAAGTGCCCACACCGAACTACCGGTTGTGGAATAGGTAAAGGCGATCGATCCATCGGAACCGTCGATGCCGTAAACTTTTCCCTGTGTTTCATTGAGGTTCGAAGCTCCTCCGATAGCATCCGGTAAACCGTCGCCGGTAAAGTCATCCACACCAGCCACGGCAAAATTGGGTCCGTTGGTATAAGCATCCCAGATTACTGATCCGGATTGTCCGTCGAGGCAGAAGATACGCTTGGGTCCGGTATTATTCCCATCATTCCCTGTGGCGGCAAGAACGTCATGAATACCATCCCCGTTATAATCAAAATTGCCCGACACCTGGTAAACCCAGCCTCCATCGCCATATTCGTGAGTGTCATAAATCCAAAGCTGCGAGCCGGTCTTGCCCGAAAAAGCCTTGACTGCTCTTACTCCCCAGGCAAACCCAACGACAACATCATCAAAACTATCTCCGTTCAGATCTCCCGGAATACAGATATCGTTTTGAGCATACAGCGAACCGGCTTCGTTTTCCCAGAGAATATCTGCAATTCCGGATGAATTACCATTAAAGCAGCGTACAAAATCATCTTCCGAACACGCGATCACATCCCGGATTCCATCGCCGCTTACGTCCTGAATCGGAGCAATACCTTTCACACTGTTATCCCAACTCGTGGTTATAGTATATGACCATAGCACGTCTCCCATTTCATACTCCTGATCGATCCCGGTTCCCAGAAGGTTGATAAAAATATTGCCCTGGGTGAGGTCGTTGTGCGAAATTTCAGCATAAGCATTGTAACCTGTTGCTGCTCCGGGATGGAACCAGATACCGACATTGGCACTCTCAAGAACGCCGACAGATATCGGGAATGAAACACTCCCATCGAGATAAAAATGCTCATCTGAAATGGATATACCGGAAACCTCGAGCATAGCATCACCGTCATTTTGAATTTCGAGGAACCACCTTGTTGTGGCATTCATACGCACATTGTTGAAATCGTGAACCTGAACCGGGACATTGATGTGCGGACCTCCATATACACCTTCACCTGTGACCAGCAACGTCACCTCAGGTGTTACGGGATCATTTGACTGGATGATGATCCATGTGTCGAGAGGAACAGGTTCAGTAGGTTTATAGATAAAAGGAAGCTGGGTCGATCCGCCGGGAATAATGGTCTGCGGCAAGGCGATCCAATGAAATATGGGAACTGCATTCATGATGACCAGGTTCGTAATTACCAGGTCAGCCGTTCCTGTATTATTAACGTCGCAATACCACACAGCTGAATCACCCAAAGTTACATTTCCATAATTGAAGCTGGTTACAGGAACATCGATCTGCGGAGTCCCGCTCCCCGAAAGATCAACCTTGTAAAGTGTGCTGTTCGACGATAACTCTCCATCCACATACCAAAGGTATTGACCATCGTAAACCACCCCGGATGGTTTCATATCCTCACAAGCATGATTTTCAACGATTGCGCCTGTCTGGTCAATTTTATAAAGCATGTTGGCATTGTAATCCGCTACCCAAAGGAAATCGCCCTGTTTGCAAAGGTCCCATGGCTGTGAATTCGGGGAAGGTATCTGCAAAAGAATATCCCCGGTATTGTCTACTTTATAGATTGTTCCGGGATCGGGATAATAAGTTGCAACCCAAAAATCACCGTTGTCCCATGCAATGCCCGACATGTAATGGTCGGGAAGATCGAACTGGCTCAACACATTTCCGGTCATGTCGAATTTCATCGCATAGGCTGGTGATGAAGAACTGTTGGCATGATCGGTTATCCATAAATTGCTGCCGTCCCAGGTCATCCCGAATGAATCTTCGAGCTGTGCTGAGGTAAACAAAATCTCGTTGGTTCCGCTGGACGGATCGAATTTATAAACCTGGTCACCATTCGAACCATAAATCCCGAAGTACAGGTAGGTTCCGTCCCAAGCCAGACCAGATGCTTTTCCAGGTATTGTGTATGTTGCTACAATCGACCAGTCTTTGCTGCCGGTTTGTCCGGCAAACAATCCTAACCCGGTGAAATAAAACATACAACCAAAAAGCAATGAAACATACTTCTCCGGTAACTGCCTGATAAATAAAGTATATTTATTCACTATCGTAATTCATTAACGTCTTGTTTAAACTAAAAGAGTTTCAATTGATTACAATATAGTTCTTTGACATTTTGATATTTTGGAATTGTAAGGAGTTCATTTATAGGTGTTTTATCTAAAAGG
>Ga0233425_10008257_pt1 | contig 13973 bp, 13 predicted proteins | sample Watercolumn_Towu_2_FD_181712 | JGI IMG/M metagenome (GOLD analysis project Ga0233425, IMG submission 181712) | Freshwater microbial communities from Lake Towuti, South Sulawesi, Indonesia - Watercolumn_Towuti2014_140_MG | ecosystem: Environmental > Aquatic > Freshwater > Lake | place...
GGAATATCCAGCCCTCGCCGTTTTTTGTCAGCAACAGCAAGGCAGATGCCGCCAGCGCAGGACCAAGCACCCGCGAAAGATTGAACGCGGTGGATTGCAAGGCAATTGCGTTTGGCAGCGAATCCCGTCCGACCAACTCGATCAGCATGGCCTGACGGGCGGTGATCTCAAATGCGCTGGTAATGCCGAGGATCAGTGAGGTGACGACGATGTGCCAGATTTGAATCACCCCGCTGAGGGTGAGCAGCGCCAGCGCAAAGGTATCAAGCATCATGATGGTTTGCAGGATGATGATGGCCTTGCGTTTGTCCACGTGTTCGATCAACACGCCGCCGGGCAGGGCAAGGAAAAAGGTCGGCAAGGTCACAGCGAAGCCGATCAGCCCAAGGTCAAATGGCCGGCCGCTGATGCGATAGGCCAGCAGGGGCAGGGCGGTGTTCTGCATCGAGGAGCCGATCAGCGATAGTAAATGTCCCAGCCAGAAGATGGCGAAGTCACGCGAGGCCAGCGCGGGGAAACGCTGTGCGAGTAGTTTGCGGAGTGAACGCATTGGCGGGTCAATAACCGCGATAGCCTTGTTTGACCTTTTCGATTGCGTCCAGCCAGGCGGGTAATTGTTCGAATAACTTTCGCATAATTTCCTTTGTGCGCTGGCTGAAAAGGTCGTAGTTCCCATACGCCTCGCCGCTTTGTGGATTCACCAGGTCGGACACTCCACGCAGGATCAGGCATTTTGTTCCGTTTTTTTGCGCTGTCCATGCAATGGCTCCAGACTCCCAATCGGCGGCAACAGCGTTATATTTTTTGATCAACACGGATATATCCCCGGCCACGATGTCGCGGTCGGCGGAGAGCAATGGCGCGCGCATCACCGGGGACGGAACGATGCGCGGTAAAAAGGATAGATCCAGCTTTGTCGAATAATGCTCGACGGCTTCATCGGCGTCGGTCATTTGTTCAATGATGTCATAGACAATGGTTTTTTCGACCAGAATAATCCTCCCGCGTTCAATGGAGCCCTCAAAGCCGCCGCAGGTTCCGAGGTTGACCAGCAGTTCCGGCTGGAAGTGGTCAATCACGTATTGTGCTGAAGCCGCCGCGGAAATTTTTCCCCAGCCGCCATGAAAGAGGAGCGCAGATTGGCCATTTACTGTCAGGCCTGCGAATTCACCAAATGGATAACTTTGAATCGCAAGGTTTGGGTAAAGTTCTTTTACTGCCCGCCATTCTGCGCCTGCGGAAATGAGCACTGCTGTTTTCATATGAGTTTTCCTTGGAGATAATCAATCACAAATTGCAGTGCCGCCTCAGAAGAGTATTGCTTGTTCTGCTCACGACCGCCGTCCCAGACGAAGTGCCGCGCCCAATCACCTGTGGTCGTTGAGAGTCCCAGCCAGGTTGTGCCGACGGGTTTGCCGGGCATGGCTCCGCCCGGCCCGGCGATGCCGCTGACCGACACGCCGATATCCGCGTCAAAGGCTTTTCGCACACCGCGCGCCATTTCGAGCACAACCTCACGGCTGACCGCGCCGTGCAGGTTCAGCGTCTCCCACGAAACCCCGAGCAGATTGACCTTGGCTTCGTACGCATACGCGATAATTCCGCCGGGGAAATATTCTGACGATCCCGAGACGTTTGTGATGCGGTGCGAAACCAGCCCGCCCGTGCATGATTCTGCGGCAGCGAGTTTCAAACCGAAGCGGCGCAGGCTGTCTTTTAGAGCTTCTTCGAGGATGATTTTCATGGCAAACTCCATGTCACGGTGATAATTATACTTCGGGTATAATGCGGCAATGCCCGATTGGAATGGCAAGACGATTGGCAATGTGCAAATAGGCGGATTTATTGCGCGCGGGGGCATGGCTGAGGTGTATCTCGGTGAACACACACAACTTAAACGAAAAGTCGCAGTCAAGATCATGCGCGACCATGTGGACTATGACCCAAATTCGCGCCTGCGCTTCGAGCGTGAGGCGCGCGTGGTGGCAAGCCTGCGTCATCCAAACATCATTCAGATGCTGGATTACGGCCTGATCGAAGGCCAGCCCTGTCTCGTCATGGAATATGTGCCGGGCGCGACACTTGGCAATTATCAAAAAGCGCTCCAACAGCAGGGTAAAAAACTGCCAATCGAGATGGTGGTCAAAATCGTCTCTGCGCTTGCCTCCGCGGTGGATCATGCCCATGCCCGCAGCATCATTCACCGTGATATAAAACCCGCCAACGTGCTTTTGCGCTCTGCCAGCGGACCTGTGGATGCTGACCAGCTGTTGCCAGCCGATGTTGAACCTATCCTGACTGACTTCGGGCTGGTGCGCCTGATTGATTCATCCTTCCAGACTTCAACAGGAAACGTCACCGGCACACCGGCTTACATGAGCCCCGAACAGGCGCGCGGGGATAAGGTCGATTCAAAAACAGACATCTATTCACTGGGCGTGATGCTGTATGAAATGATCGCCGGCGAAGTGCCCTTCGAAGCCGAATCATCGTTTGGTGTTCTGATGAAACACCTCAACGATCCGCCGCCGCCCATTCATGGAATTTCCAGCGACCTGCAAGACATCATCAACCGCGCGCTGGCCAAAGATCCAGAGCTGCGTTATGCGAGCGCCGGTGAACTGGCTGATGAATTGGTCTCGGTGACCAACGGGAATGTCCTGTCTCCAAAAACATTGGAGGTGGCGAGTGCGCTTCGTGCCGCGCTGCCCAAAGCAAAAGAGCCGCGCTTTATCTGGCGCTGGGCAATGATTGGCACAGCGCTGGCGCTTGGGCTGGTGTTTGCCGCTTATCGGCTTTGGCCTGTCTCTGGGCTGGATGAAAATCGGGCAATCGGGCGGATCGTATATTCGGATCAGAACGGCTTGATGGATAAAGCTTCGATCATTTTGACCGGTCTTCCTGCGCCGAAAACTGGTTCCCATTACGATGTCTGGGTGCTGGCTGAAGGCGGGGAGAACCGCTTGAACATCGGCTCATTCGCGCATGGCAAAGCGCAGGCGCAGTTGGTTTACACAAACCCAAATCAGGAAAACATCCTGTCGCTGTTTGACCAGTTCGAGGTCACGCTTGAAGCGGATAATGATCCGCAGCCGGACGAATCCTCCGGCGAGATCGTGGCATCGTCGGTATTCCCTCCGCTGGCCTTGATCCATGTGCGGCATGTGCTCGTTTCGTTTCCGCCTGCCCCGGAGGAGACAGCGCTCATTCAAGGCTTATGGGACACATCCGACTGGCTGTGGTCAAATGTTGACGATTTGATAATTGCATTTGAAAACAATGATGAGCCGCTGGTGCGCCAAAAGACCGAGGAGATCATCAACTTGATTGCCGGCAGCGCAGACGCAAACCGATATAAAGATTGGAATAATGACGGGGTTGTCAGCAACCCGACAGACGGATTCGGCCTGCTTCCAAATGGCGAGCCGGGCTACAACGAACAAGGTTACATTCAACAGACCATTTCACACGCGCAGTTTGCAGCGCAGGCCGTTGATGCCACCGAAAACATAAAAACACAAAGCGCGAACGTAATCTCATGCCTTGATAACATGAACGGCTGGGCTGCGCAGCTGCTTGAAAAGGCCTTGCTGCTCCAGTCCATGCCATTGAATTCAGACATGGCGCCGCTTATCGCGGAAATGAAAACCCTGTCTGACCAGATCATCTCCGGCGTTGACTCAAACGGCAACCAATTAATCGAGCCGATCCCCGGTGAGGGCGGGGCAACGACGGCTTATGAATACGCCTATTACATGGCTGAGATGCCGCTGCTCTTGGGCGCGCAGCGCATCCCTGAGCCGGCGCCGACACAAAACAAATAACGCCCCCGGCACGTCGTTGAAAATATGTGAAGGACGAAATACAAGTGACGTTTTTCTGTGGCGTACAATAAAAACGGCCCCGGCTTGATGGCAGTGGGGTCGTTTTTGGGCTCAATGGGGGCGGACAAATTTTATGGATACGGCACATGCAGGTAGCCAAGAACTTTGGCGAAATCCGGTCTTTGAGCAATGATGCCAAGCGGAGTCATGCCGATCACGTAGGGTTCCCCGCTCTGTTCAAAATAGAACATGGAATAACCGCCTTCGTAATAAATAATGTCGCCGATTGCGGGGCGGTCAACCGGCTTTAGTATCTGCCAGGGTCTTGCATTTCCTCCGTGCTCGCCTGAGATATAGCCGAAGTATTGCAGCACATAAATGACAAAATTGGGCGAATTGAACCCGTCCGTTTCTGAAAACCCGTAGTAGTTCCAGCCGACGCCCCGATATTGCAGGTCTTGAATATAAAACAAGACTTCCGCCTGCGCCGGGTACCTGGAACCGAGTTCATTTTTTTCAATGTAAATATCCACCGTAAACAGGTTGGTCAGAAAAACGTTGGCGCTATTCAAGGTCTGGGTGGTTTCGTCGAGTTCCTTTTTGACTTTGTTAAGTTCCTCTTTCGTTTGTTCCAATTCGGAGGTTGTGTTTTGCAATTGTTCATGAAGTGTCGCCAGGTTTTCATTGGCCTGATTGAGTTGTGCCTGTGTGTCTGAAAGCGTGGCGTCGGCGGTTGTTAATTCCTGGCTGGTCAGGCTAAGTTTGTTTTGCACGTCGGCCAGTTCTTTGGCTGAGATTTGAATTTGCCAGATCGTGTACCCCAGCAGCAGGATGCCAAAAAATAACGGCACCGCTGTTGAAAGCAGGGCGCGGCGGCGGGCTTTTCTTTCAAATTCCTCAATGTTTCTGCTGAGGATTTCCATTTGTTCCGGTTGTTCCGTCGGGTTGTCCATGTTCATTCCTTAGCCCAGGGCTGTCTTTTCAAGGACCTTCCAGATCAATTCCTCAAGACGTTTCTGTGAATCTTCCCGTTTCGACTTGGGAGTGTTTTTCATGTTTTGCATCTGCACCTTGATGGTTTCAAATGCCTGTATCTTTTCTTTTCGATTTAAAATCTCCTTGACTTGAAATGCGCTCAAAGAGGAAACGAAAGCGCCTCCCATGCCGAACAGTCCCTTGAATGTGTCCGGGATGATGGGAGAGTTGGCTCCCAGCCAGGACGGGGAGGCAAAGGCAATGGCAATGACAACGATGCCCAAAATAACCAGCCCGGCCGCAAAAAACAAATAGTACCGAATTGCGCGGCGCTGGTTTTGGATTAATTGCTCGAGAAATACATCGTTGCCTGAGGCGAGCATTTTGTTCTATATCCTGATTTCAGTATAGCCAACTTCGGGGAAATTTCAATCGCGATCTGCCCAGCCTCAAGCCTGACCGGGCGACAGCATGTCTGCCACCGCCGAAGCCATCAAGGCCGAGCCCCGAACGAGGGCTTCTTCGTCAAAATCAAATTTAGGGTGGTGGTGACTGTAGTTGAGGCCTTGTTCATTATTGTTCGAGCCGATGAAGAAATAACAGCCGTCCACTTTTTCCTGCATGAAGGCCATATCTTCCGCGCCCATGGTGAGGTAGTTTGAAGTATCCAGTTCGGTTTCGGGGAAGAGGCGGCGCGCGGTCGCCTGAACTTTTGCTGCCACTGTGTCATTGTTGATGACGGCCGGCGTGACACGCTGAATATTGATGTCCACCCGACATTGCTGTGTTTCTGCGATTCCGCGCACGATCTGCTCGAAGCGCTCCAGAACCATCTTGCGCACAGACAGGTCAAAGGTGCGGATGGTCCCGGTGAGTTCCGCTTCCTGCGGAATGATGTTGAATGCCGTTCCAGAATGCAGGGTGGTTACGCTGATGACTGCGGCGTGTAATGGCGCTACATTACGCGAAGCGATCGTCTGTAAAGCTGTGACGATATGCGCTGCCGTCACGATTGGGTCGAAGGTTGTATGCGGCGCGGCGCCGTGGCCGCCCTTGCCGGTCAACTTGATGGTGAATTGTTCCGCGCCGGCCATGACCGGCCCTTTTGCAACATTCACCCAGCCGAGCGGCTTTTCGTTCCACAAATGCAGGGAGAGGGTTTTATCCACCCTGGGGCCGTCGAGCACGCCGTCGCGCATCATCATCTCCGCGCCGCCCATTTCTTCGCCGTTAAATCCTTCTTCTGAAGGCTGGAAGCAAAATTTAACTGTGCCAGCCAGGTCTTCGCGGTGAGCATGTAACATCCTTGCAACCGTCAAGCCGATCGCGGTGTGACCGTCATGTCCGCAGGCGTGCATGACGCCCGGAGTTTGTGACGCATACTCGGCGCCGGTGTCTTCGCTCATGGGCAGGGCGTCCATGTCGAAGCGGATGAGGAGAGTGGGCCCGGGCTTCGCGCCTTCAAGCAGGCCGACGACGCCGGTTTTGCCGACACCTTTTGTAACCTCCAGCCCGAGCGCTTCAAGCTCCTTTGCCACAATTCCGCCGGTGCGGATTTCCTTGAATCCCAATTCCGGGTGCATGTGGAAGTCGCGTCGCATGGCTTGGGTATAGGAAAAAAGTTGTTTGGCTTCGTTCAAAAAATCAGTCATGGTATCTCCGTAGAAAATGAGGGTTTATTGTTGCAGGGTATTCGGCCAAAACTTGCAACCTGCAACCTGCAACTTGTAACCTGTAACTTGCAACTTGTAACATCCACCTATCCGTACTTTACAACCCTAAACTTCTCTTCATAGCGCGGATTTTCTTCAGTGCTGTCTTCTGTTCTGCGGGATTTGAATCTCTCGATCAGTTTTTCGGGATCCTGCACCTGGGTTTTATGTTCAAGGATGGCTTTCATTTTGACGGCCCAAGTATCGGTCACGTCAATGCTTGTGTTGGGTTGGTTTGTCAGTGAGCACCACACTTCCTTTGGCATGTGCGGCTGAAAACCTTCCGTCAGCAGTTCAGGGAAATATGCGATATTACCGGCGGCGGGGAAGACTGCGTCGAGCACGGCTTGTCCGCAGTAGCGGTGGTCGGGGTGATTGATGCCGTAGAGCGCGAACAGGTTTTGCGGGTCGCAGGTGACGAGGATGTCCGGTTCATGCCTGCGGATCTCGCGCACAATGTCGCGGCGCAGACTCAGGTCTGGGGTGATACAGCCGTCTTCACGGTCCAGAAAGTGAACCGCTTTTGCGCCAATGACCCTGGCTGCGTTGTTCTGTTCATCATGTCGAATCGCGCACAGGTTATCGGTTGTCATTTCAGGGTGGGTTGTGGGATTGAATCCCTTGTCGCCGCAGGTCAACAGCAGATATGTGATCTGATGGCCTGCGCGTGCCCAGCCTGCGAGCGTTGCGCCGCAAAAAAACTCCGGGTCATCGGGATGAGCCAGAATAACAAGGATGTTTTGAGGGACAGGCCAGTTGTCAGGCATCATGGTTAAGCGCGAGGGATCAGGTAATTCGAAACTGCCTGCTTGCCTGAATCCCTGATTTCTATTTTTTTGTCTTGCCGCAGGTACAGCCGCCGCTATCGTGACGGTCACAGGGAGCCTGCGATTTGCGCCGCAGGGCTTCCAGTTCATCCCACGGTTCGACCTCTTCACGTGGAAAAGTCATTTGCTGCGGGCGGTCTGTTCCGCTTTCGATCAGCACCACGATCTTATCGCTCATGGGGATCAGGTCAATGACCTTGCCTTCGCCCTTGGGCGTGACCACGCGCTTGTTGCGCTTGGGCAGGGTCTTGCGCGCTTCGACATATTGTTCATATTCGTAAATGAGACAGCAGCGCAGGCGTCCGCACATGCCGGTGATCTCATTGGGCGTAAGCGAGATGCCCTGCTCCTTGGCCATCTTGATCGAGATGGGAGAGAAGTCAGTCAGGAATTGCGAACAGCAGCGGGTTTCAATTCCGCACGCGCCCATGCCGCCCAGGAACTTAGCCACATCGCGCGGGCCGATCTGGCGCATCTCGATGTGCGTGGTTGGATACAGTTCGTGCATGTCTTTTTTTAACGATTTGAGGTCCACCTTCTCTTCGCTTTCGGTGCTGAAAAGGAAGGCCAGCCGCGAACCGTCATAGTTGTATTCAGCCGTGACGATCTTGACCTCTTTGAGCCGCAGTTCAGAGGCGCGCGCGCGGCAGTTGATCATGGCTTCGGTCTGTTTGGCCTGCCATGACTGTTGCAGTAACAGGTCGCGCGGAGTGGCGCGCCGCTCGACGGCTTTCCAGCCGCCTTCCGGCTGCGGAGGGGTCTCTTCCAGTACCTGAACGACTTCACCGAGATGTTTACCGCGGGATGTATCCACAATGACATGCTCGCCTTTTTTTACACCTGGGAGCGCCGAAGAGTCAAAGTGATAGATTTTGCCTATTTTTGTGAATTGGACACCGATAATGTTAGTTTGCATGGCCGCAATTATACCGTACCGATGTCTCCACAACCATCCAGCCTTTCTGCACAAATTCTGCACATTTGCCTTGTATCCTGTGGGCAAAACAACATCAAGGAGATACCAAAATGAACTTCCTCAAAAATAAAAAAGTCAGAAACTGGGTTATCGCCATTGCCCTTGCGGCAGCGGCGGTCATGGTCGGCTCCATGGTTTCGCCGGCCAACGCGGGAGATTTAGCTGCCGAAGCAGCGGCGGATGTCGTCTCGATAAATATCGCGCAAACGGTTGAGGCTTCCGGTACACTGGAGGCTCAACCCTTCGCGCGGCTGAGTTGGAAGACAGGCGGCATCGTGCAAAAGGTCAACGTACAGGCCGGGGATCAGGTCCATGCCGGCGATACTCTGGCGGAATTACAACCCTCCAGCACTACGGCGGCGATTGCCTCGGCTCAAGCGGACCTGGTAACTGCTCAAAAAAATCTGGAAGATTTACTCGCCTCAAACACAGACTTCGCGCAGGCAGCCATTGACTTGAAGGAACTTCGTGAAGAATATCAGGACGCGGCAGATTATCTTGATTACCTGCGCAACGACAGGCGCGTCCCGCAGACCGAAACGAAATTGATTCTGCACAGCACACCCAAAGGATATCAGTACGAGTACAAGACCCGCAGTTTCAAGGGCCCGGCCACCGAAGATATGTTGATCGAAGCAGAGAATGACCTGGCCTTGAAACAGGCCAGATACGAAGACGCCCGGCGCAGGTATGACCGTTTGAAGGACGGCCCGAATGCGCAGGACGTGCGCGCCGCACAGGCCCGCGTGGATGCCGCGCAGGCGGCGGTCAACTCATTGAGTATTATCGCGCCGTTCGACGGGCAGGTGCTTTCGGTGGATGACCAGGCCGGTGACACGGTAACCAGCGGCGAGTTATCCGTCAACATGGCGGATATGTCACGCCTGTACATCAGAACGCAGGTGGATGAATCAGACATTGCCAATATCAAATTGGGCAACCAGGCCGAGGTCACGCTGGATGCGCTGCCCGGGCTCATATTAATCGGCCGTGTGGCGCAGATCAATCCGGTGGGTGAGTCGATTGCAGGCCTCGTCAAATATTCAGTTCGTATTGACCTTGATGAAGATCGGGGCGATATTTTTCTTCCGCTTGGCGCGACCGCCAATGTGGTGATTCAAGTCCGCGATGCCTCTGCTTCTCTGGCTGTGCCGATCACGGCCATCCAAAACGACAGCAGCGGGGAATTTGTCTGGCTGCTTCAACCGGACGGTTCGTCAAGGCGGGTGGATGTGGTCAGCGGTTCGATCGTGGGTGAACTGGTGGTGGTGACCGGCGAACTGGGCGAAGGCGACCAGGTTCAATTGGTTGCGCGCGAAAGCGGCTTCCAGCCGCCCAACCCGTTTGGAGGTAACAAATGATCGAAACCAGCGGATTGACCAAGGTGTATCAAATGGGCGGGGACAAAGTCCATGCGTTGGACGGCGCAAGTTTTACCGTCAACAAAGGCGAGATGCTGGCCATCATGGGGCCTTCTGGATCGGGCAAAAGCACGTTGATGTCCATCATTGGCTGTCTCGACGCGCCGAGCGGCGGGACATATGTTCTGGACGGTGTGTCGGTTGAAAATTTGGACGAGTCAAGCCTGGCGGAAATTCGCGGGCGCAAGATCGGGTTTGTCTTTCAACAGTTTAATCTGCTGGCACGCACCAGCGCGCTTGAGAACGTCATGCTGCCATTGACCTATGCCGGCGTTTCAGGCAGTGAGAGACAGGAGCGCGCCATGAAAGCCCTGGAGCGGGTTGGCCTTGGCCAGCGCACACATCACGCGCCCAACGAGCTTTCCGGCGGCCAGCAGCAGCGCGTGGCCATTGCGCGGGCGCTTGTGAATGAGCCTGCCATCCTTCTGGCTGACGAGCCAACCGGCGCGCTGGACAGCAAGACCAGCGTGGAGATCATGTCGCTCTTTCAGAGTCTGCACCGCGAAAACGGCCAGTCCGTGATCCTCGTCACGCATGATGCGTATGTGGCGCGGCACACCGAGCGCATCATTAAACTGTCAGACGGCCGCATCGTCTCAGACCAGCCGAATCCGAATCCGATTCAGGCCGGCGCAGCAAGAGAAGAGTAGGGACGGGGTAACCCGCCCGGTGTTGTGAGGAAAAATGTTATTTTCAGAAAACTTCAAAATTGCCCTGCGCGCCTTGCGCGCCAATAAGATGCGCTCCGTGCTGACCATTCTGGGCATAGTGATCGGTGTGGCGACTGTGGTGGCCCTGCTCTCCATCGGCAAGGGAGCGTCGGCCAGCATTACAGACCAGATCGAAAACGGCGGCTCAAATTTACTGACAATTTCACCCGGCAAAATACAGGTCGGCCTTCCATCGCTTGGACAGTCGCGCCAGACAAGCCGCATGTATTATTCCGACTACCAGACCCTGGAGCGCCTGCTGGCCACCGACGTTTCAGCCGTTGTGCCTGTCTATCAGGCCTCTTACATGGTGAAGTTTGGCGATGAAAGTTTTACCGCCAATATTTCGGGCGTGGTGGCGGAGCACAAGGATATTCGTTCGTTTACGATGGCCGGAGGGCGTTTTATCACTGACGGGGACAATAAGTCCGGCGCGCTGACGGCTGTTCTTGGCGACCAGATCGCCCGGGATTTGTTTGGGTCGCTGTACCCGGTGGGCAAGACCATTTCCATCAACGGTGTGAAGTTCCAGGTGGTCGGAGTTTTGGAAGCCAAGGGATCATCGCTCGGGTCGCCGGACGAACTGATCTTCATCCCGATCGAGACTGGATACAAAAAATTATTCGGCGACTCTGCGGCCTATAACGGAAAAAAGACAGTCAACAGCATTCTGGTGTCAGTTCTGGATTCGGATAAAACGGATGAGATATCTGCCAGGGCTGAGTTCATCCTGCGCCGCTCGCATAACATTGCCACCGCGGACGAGTCAGATTTTAATGTATTGAGCCAGTCAGATACGCTCGAGACGCTCAATACAGTCACGCAGACACTCACAATTTTTCTCGGCGCAATTGCCGGCATCTCCCTGCTGGTGGGCGGAATCGGCATCATGAACATCATGCTGGTTTCGGTGACCGAGCGCACGAAAGAAATTGGCCTGCGCAAGGCTGTCGGCGCGACCAGAAACCAGATCCTGACCCAGTTTTTGATCGAGACCATAACCCTCAGCCTGCTCGGTGGAATCCTTGGCATATTGCTCGGCGTGGGAATTGCCTCCGCCTTTTCGGTTTCCGGCCTGATTGCGTCCGTCATCACGGCTGACTCGATCATGCTCGCCTTTACCTTTTCGCTTATCATCGGCGTATTCTTTGGGATCTATCCCGCCTTCCGCGCCGCGAACCTGCATCCGATGGTGGCGTTGAGGTACGAGTGAAAACCATCAACCACTGCGTCTCTTGTGACACTTTGTGGTAAAAAAGGTTTTATGCCTAGAAAAATTCTGCTCATTGACGACCAGCCCGAGATCGTGGAGGTGTGCCGCGATTATTTCAAGTCTGCGGGCTATGATGTAATCACTGCAAACAACGGCCTGACGGGCTTGCAGTCTTCCCGCCGCGAAAAGCCCGACCTGATCGTGCTCGACCTGATGATGCCTGAAATGGACGGCCTCGATTTTTGCCGCGCAATCCGCCGTGAGAGCGGCGTGCCCATCATCATGCTCACGGCGCGTGTTGAGGAAACTGACAAACTCATCGGCCTTGAGATCGGAGCGGACGATTACATCACCAAGCCGTTCAGCCCGCGTGAACTGGTGGCGCGCGCAAAAGTGGTGCTGCGCCGCGCAGCCGGCGACTCGACGGCGGATATGATCCGCGCGGGAGATGTCTCATTGGACAGGGCCCACTACGAGGTCAGGGTTGGGACGCGCGCCATCCCATTAACTCCCACCGAATTCGAGATCATGGCCGCGCTCATGAGTCAGCCCGGCCGTATTTTTTCACGCAGTCAACTGCTCAATGCTGCGCATGGCGTCGCATTTGAGAGTTATGAGCGCGCCATTGACTCGCACATCCGCAACCTGCGCCATAAACTCGAGCCGGATGATTTCATCGTCACCGTGCATGGCGTTGGCTATAAATTTCAAAGCAGCGAGGCGTCATGAAATCTGTCAACCAAATCCGTCTGCGCCTGCTGCTGTTATTGGGGCGCGCCTTTCTCGGCGCCCTGTTCATCCTTGTTTTTTTTCTGCCGATCATCACCGCGCTTGTCCTCACAAATTTTTCCGAGAGCGCCAGCCTTCGATTTCCGCTTATCGGAAACCTTGAAGGTTATTATGAGGGGCGCGGCAACTGGGATGGAATCGAGACAACCTTTCAATACTTCGATTCTTTTCCACCGCAATACACGCTTCTGCTGGATGAAAACAACCGCATCGTTCTTGACCGGGGGCAGGCTTCTGTTTCGACGGTTGGTTCGCGCTATGAACTGAACTCGACAGACCTGGGCTTTCAGTTGAGCGCCGGCGGACGAAAGATCGGCACGCTGGTTATAACTTCCCTGCCGTATGAATGGCGCGGACGGATGGCGAGTGGTATTCTCTTTCCTGTGGCCGGCATCTCGTTTGCGCTGGGTTTGTTCGTCGTGGTGATCGCCTTTCTGCTCACACGCCGTTTCGTTAATCCGCTGGCAGATGTGATCTATGCCGCGCGCGCCGTGGCAGGCGGCAAACTCAACACGCGCATCTCCACCGCAGGCCCGCAGGAACTGCGCAGTCTCTCTGAAAGTTTTAACGAAATGGCGTCTTCGCTCGAGCGCAATGACCGCGAGCGCCGCGACATGCTGGCCGATATCGCCCATGAACTGCGCACGCCGCTCACTGTGATCCGCGGCCGGCTCGAAGGCATAGTGGATGGAATCTACACAGCCGGCGGCGAACAGGTTTCGATTGCGCTCAATCAGACCTATCTGCTCGAACGCCTCGTGGACGACCTGCGCCTGCTGACTTTGGCCGAGACCCGCCAGCTGCGCTTTGAAAATCAAAGCATTGACCTTGCCCGCCTTATCCGTCATTCGATCGAAATGTTTTCTGCTGAAGCCCGCGAGAAAAATATTTCCCTCGCCCTCGAAAAACAGGGCGATGATTTCACGCTTGAACTGGACGCCCAGCGCACAGAGCAGGTGATCGGTAACCTGATCAGCAACGCCCTGCGCCATACGCCGGAAGGCAGCAGAGTATGGCTCACGCTGGATTCATCGCCTGAGTTTGTGAGAGTCTCTGTCAATGATAACGGGGCCGGCGTTCCAGATGCAGACCTGCCCTTCCTTTTTGACCGCTTCTGGCGCAAGGATAAATCCCGCGCGCGCGCTTCCGGCGGAACGGGATTGGGATTGGCAATTGCCAAACAACTCGTCGAAGCGCAGGGCGGAACGATCTCCGCGCAAAATTTGATGGATGGGGGATTGCAGGTACAAATCATTTTCAAAACAAGATAACAAAAAAGACCTGACGGGTAATTACTCCCATCAGGTCTTCCCTAATCCCTAATCTCTGTTCATTCCACAATATTGATCGGCAGGGTATTGTTTGCTGTCATGGCCGCCACACTGACGCGAGCCGCAACCATCTGCGCAATTTCATTGATTGCCGTCGCAACCGCCGACCCTGGGTTCGAGATAACGATTGGCTTGCCTGTGTCTCCGCCGATGCGGACGTTCGGGTCAATCGGCACTTTACCGAGGAAGGAAGTA
>Ga0233425_10008258_pt1 | contig 13971 bp, 14 predicted proteins | sample Watercolumn_Towu_2_FD_181712 | JGI IMG/M metagenome (GOLD analysis project Ga0233425, IMG submission 181712) | Freshwater microbial communities from Lake Towuti, South Sulawesi, Indonesia - Watercolumn_Towuti2014_140_MG | ecosystem: Environmental > Aquatic > Freshwater > Lake | place...
GGCCGGGATCGGTGGCGAAGTGGTGCGCGATGCGGGCGTCCCGGTCCTTGCGCGCGACGGCGCGGAGCAGATCGAGGGCCTGGGTGCGGGCGGTCATGGGCGATCTCGGCGAGGGGAAGGTAAAGCCCCGTTTACGGTCGGGGCGTAAGCCGGTTCAACGCCGAATCCGCGATTCGGCCTCACAAGAGAGGTTCGCCATGTCCTGCGGCGTCGCCCTGGCCGTCTCCCTGCTGCTCTCCGACCCCGCCGTGGCGGAGGCCGCGGCTCGGCCTCCGGCCGAGGCCGGAGCCCCGGTGTCGGTGGCCGGCGAGCCCCTGTTCGCCGACATCGTCGCCCGCTCCGGCGACCTGCGCAGCCTGGTCGGCGACTGGATGGCCGCCGGGGCCGCCGAGCGCAACGATTTCGCCGCCGGCGAGGCGTGGACCCGCTTCCGCGCCCGCGCGACCGAACTCGCGGCCCTCGACATGCAGGGCCACCTGGTCCTGAAGGAGCGCGGCACGGACGGCGACCTGAAGTGCATCCTGCGCGGCATCGCCGAGGACATGCCCCGGCGGCTCGAGGCGGTCGAGGCCGCCGCCGTCCCGGCCGAGCGCCGGGTGGCGCTCGACGAGCTCCACTACCTGCTCAACGACAACGTCGAGGTCATCACCGCCCCGCCGCAGCCGGAGGTCTGACCGCGGCCGCCTCCAGCGCCTCGACCACCAGCCCTTCGGTGAGCAGCTGCGGCAGGACGCGCGGCTCGGCCTCGCCCGGCGTGTAGAGCAGGTACAGCGGCACGCCGGAGCGGCCGTGCCGCATCAGCTCCGCGGTGATGGCGTCGTCCCGCCGGGTCCAGTCGCCGACCAGGTAGACGGCGCCGGCCGCCTCCAGCGCCCGCCGCACGCCCGGCGACTCCAGCGCCGTCCGCTCGTTGATCTTGCAGGTGACGCACCAGTCGGCGGTGAAGTTGACCAGCACCGGCCGACCTTCGGCGCGTGCAGCCTCGACGGCTTCCGGCGACCACCGCTGCGACGGCAGGGCCGACGTCGTGGCGGCGGTCGCCTGCGTCCCGGACGGCATGACGGCCGCGGCGCCGGCGAGAGCGACGGCGGAGACCAGGGCCAGGGCGGCGGCGACCGCGCTGAACACGGCGGTTCCGCCCTCGGCCCGCCGCGCCTGGTTCAGTCCGGTCAGCCACAGCCCGAAGGCCGCCAGCACCGCGGCCAGCAGGAGCAGGCCCAGCGCCTCGGCCCCGCTCTGCCGGGCGAAGACCCAGACCAGCCAGGCGGCCGTGCCGTACATGGGGAAGGCCAGCACCCCCTTCAGCCGCTCCATCCACGGCCCCGGCCGCGGCAGGCGCGCCAGCAGCCGCGGGGTCAGGCTGACGAGCACATAGGGCAGCCCCAGCCCCAGCCCCAGCATCAGGAACACGGCCAGCGCCATCGGCCACGGCATCAGCAGCGCCGCCCCGAGGGCGAAGGCCATGAACGGGGCCGTGCAGGGCGCCGCCACCACCACCGCCAGCAGGCCGGTGAAGAAGGCGCCGGCCGCGCCGGGCAGGCGCGCCAGCGGACCCGCGCCCGCCGCCTGCAGCCCCGCGCCCATGTGGAACACCCCGGACAGGTTCATCGCCACCGCCAGCATCAGCAGCGACAGCCCGGCGATCACCGCCGGCGACTGCAGCTGGAAGCCCCAGCCGATCGCCTCGCCGCCGGCCCGCAGCGCCAGCAGGGCGCCGGCGAGGCCGAGGAAGGTGACCAGCACCCCGGCGAGGAAGGCGAGGCCGTCGCGGCGCGCCCGCCCCGGGTCGTGGGCCGCGGCGCCCAGACTCGCCGCCTTCATCGCCAGGATCGGGAACACGCACGGCATCAGGTTGAGGATCAGCCCCCCGAGGAAGGCGAACAGCGCCGCCTGCAGGAATCCGCCGCCGCCCTCGGGCTGCGGTCCGGGCGCCGCCCCCTCCGGCGCCGCCGCCAGATCGCCCGAGCCGCGCGCTCCGGCGAGGTCCGGGCCCGGCTCGGCGCGGATCTCGAACGCCCCCAGCGAGGTCGCCAGAACCCCTTCGACCGGTCCGACGAGCCCGGAGCGGGTCTTCGCCCCCGCCTGCAGCGCCAGCGTCAGCCCGCGCGGGCCCCAGGCGCCGGTCTGGGGCGCGGCGTGGTCGATGACGCCGCCTTCGAACGGGAAGAAGTAGCTCGGCCCCGGGGCGCGCCCGACAAGGGGGCCGCCGGTCGCGGTCAGGGTCAGCACGCCGTTCTCCAGCCGCATGCGCGCCTCGAGGCCGGCCGGAGCCGGGGCTCCGGCGAGGACGGTGCCGATCGCCTCGCCATGCGCCGGGTCCGGAGGCGCCGCCCCTTCCCGCACCGGCAGGTCGAGGCCGAGGGTCAGCGTCTCGGGCACGCACATCTCGTCGCTGCACACGAAGAACAGCGCCTCGACGCGGAGCGGCAGGGTCGCGCCCGGCCGCGCGGCGGCGGGGACCTGGATCGGGACCGGCAGGTAGACCTCGCCCGAGTAGCCATAGTTGGCCAGCTGCTGCAGCCGCTGGCGCTCCGGCAGCGGCCAGACGATTTCCCCGGCCTCGACCCCCGCCGGAAGCGTCCAGTCCAGCGTCGTCGCGCCGCCGGAGTCGCCGGGATTGCGCCAGTAGGTGTGCCAGCCGGGGGCGATCTCCTGACGCACCGCCACCACCGTCGTCGAGCCGGGCGCGGCCCAGCGGCTCATCGGCACCAGTTCGGCCGCGATGCGCTCGATGCGTTGCACGCCGCCCGACGTCTGGGCCGCGGCGGCGAGGGGCGCGCCGAGCGCGACCAGCAGGCAAAGGAGACGGATCAGCGGACGCACGGCAGCTCCCGGACAGGCGGGCGGACCTTAGCCGCCGCCCCCCGCCTGCGTCACCTGCCGCGATCAGCGGCGCGTCGCCTCACAGGGGCGCGGCGTCGACCAGCACCTCGGTGCGCCGGCGCATCGGCTGGACTGCGCCGCCGGCCGCGAGCGCGCCCGACTCCCCGCCCGCCCCGAGTTCGAACGCCGGCGCGGGCCAGCCGGCGGCGGTCAGCGCCTCGCGCACCGCGACGGCGCGCCGCTCCGACAGGTCGAGATTGGCCTCCGGGGCGCCGCTGGGGTCGGCGAGGCCGAGCACCTGCACCCGCCGGATCTCGCACCCCTGCAGCCGGGTGGCGGTCAGGCCCAGCGCCTGCAGGGCGGGGTTCGTCAGCCGCGCCTCGCCCTCGGAGAAATAGACCTCGAACCGCTGCGGGGCGCAGGGGGAGGTCTCCGCAACCAGCGCGTCGCGCTCGATGCCGCGGGTCAGCCCGCACCCGGTCGTCGCCAGGGCCGCCAGGGCCGCCATCGCCAGTCCGCGCATCCCGTCCCTCCTCGTGAAAAGGGCGGTCCGCCGATCGGCGAACCGCCCTGCATTCCCTCAGGCCCGCGCCTAGTAGCGGCGCTGCCCGTTCTCCCAGTAGCACTCGTCCTGGCGGTTATCGTAGCAATAGTAGTACCGGCCCTGGCTGTCGCGGTAGCGCTGCTGGTTGTTGCGGTCCTGCTGCGAGCCGCGGATGGCGCCCGCCGCGCCGCCGACCGCCGCGCCGATCGCGGCGCCGGTCGCGGCGTTGCCGCCGCCCGTGTTGTTGCCGATGATGGCGCCGGCGACGGCGCCAATGCCGGCCCCGATGGCGCCCTGACGAACGGTCTCATTGGTTCCGCCGCCGTAGTACGGGTCGCTGGCGCACGCCGTGGCCATGAGACCCGCGCCCGCAATCGCGATGATCGCCTTTTTCATGGTGTAATCCTTTGTCCGGGTTTCGCCCCGTGGGTGAGAACGCTGGATAAGCGTGGCGGTTCCGGGGCAAAGACCTGGACCAGGGCCCTTTCGCGGGCTGCTGATGGCGGCCGGGCGGCGCCGGTCGCCGATCCTGTTCTGGCTATGGGGGCTTTATCGATGCGCGTTCCTGGACCCGTCCGCATGGCGGACGACGGTGATCACGGGCCGATCTGGGCGCGGCCGAAGCGCCGCCGCGGCGGCAATCCGCTGGTCGGCGTCGTGGTGACGCTGCTGGCCCTCTTCGGCGTGCTGACGGCGGCGCTCGGGATCAAGGAGAAGTCGCTGGCGGAAGGCGGGGCCATGATGGACCGCTGGATCGCGGCCGGCGTCGAGGCCGTCCGCGGCGAGGCCCCGGAGGTCGCCGGACGGGCCGCCGACGCGGCCGGCTCCGCCGCGGAAAAGGCCGGCGACGCCGCCCAGGCCGGAGCCGCCGCCGCTTCCGAGGAACTGAAGAAGTAGGCCGGCGGCCCTGCCGCCGGAACATCGCCTCGACCCGGGGCGTTCGGGCGGGATGAGCGACACAACGGCGACGGTTGAAGAGGCCGCGGCTCCGGGCGACGGGGGCGCGTGCGAGCTGACGTCCCACGTGCGCCTCGCCCGCGTGATCATGCTGGTCAATCCCCTCTCCGGCAGCGTCGGCCCCCGCGCCGCCGAGGAGGCGCTGGAGATCCTCTCCCGCTACGCCTGCGAGACCACCGTGGTCTCGCTCGAGCCCGGCGCCTTCGACGCCCAGATCGAGGCGGCCATTAACGACAAGCCGGACGCCCTGTTCGTTCTCGCCGGCGACGGCACCGCCGGCACGGTCGCCTCCCGTGCGGGCGCCGACGGCCCGCTGATCGCGCCCCTGCCCGGGGGCACCATGAACATGCTGCCGCGCGCCCTCTATGGCTCCAGCGACTGGAAGACGGCGCTGAAGGTCTCGCTCGAGGAAGGCGCCCCGCACGTGGTCTCGGGCGGCGAGGTGATCGACGGCGACGTCCGGCGCGCCTTCTTCTGCGCCGCGGTCTTCGGCGCGCCCGCCCTTTGGGCGCCGGCCCGCGAGGCGATCCGCCTGCGCCGTCTTCGCCTCGCCTGGCTGTATGCGCGGCGGGCGCTGAAGCGCGCCTTCACCGGCCGGCTGCGCTACACGCTCGACGACCAGCCCGACCGCCGCACCGAGGCCCTGGTCCTGATCAGCCCGATGATCTCGCGCGCCATGGACGAGGACATCGGGCTCGAAGCCGCCGCGATGAACCCCGGGGACGCGGGCGAAGCCTTCCGGCTGGCGGCGCATGCGGTGTTCGACGACTGGCGGCTCGACCCGGCGGTCACCACCCGCGCGACCCGGCAGGTGCGGCTGCGCGCCCGCTCGCGCATTCCGGCGGTGATCGACGGCGAGCCCCTGCTGCTGCACCACGAGGCGTCGATCCGCTTCCTGCCGCACGCCTTCCGCGCGCTCGCGCCGATCCCCGCGGCGGCGGAGGACAGCGTCTAGTGGGGCGGATTCTCCAGTTCTCGGACGTGCATTTCGGATGTGAGCACGGCGACGCCTGCGCGGCCGCGCTCGACTACGCCCACGCCAACCCCGCCGACCTGATCCTGATCACCGGCGACGTCACCCAGCGCGGCTTCCCCGACGAGTTCGCCGCCGCGGGCGAGTGGATCCGGCGCATGCCGGAGCCGACCTTCGTCATCGTCGGCAATCACGACGTGCCCTACTGGAGCCTGACCGCGCGCCTGTTCCATCCGTGGAAGGCCTTCGAGCGGGCGATCGGCCACCCCGCCCACGACCACCAGTTCCTCAGCGAAAAGGTGATGGTGCGGGGGGTGGTCACCGCCCGCGGCTGGCAGGCCCGGCCCAACTGGTCGAAGGGCGTCATCGACCTCGACCAGACCCGCAAGGCCGCCGCCGCCCTGCGGCAGGCGCCCGCCGGCGCCCTGCGCGTGCTCGCCTGCCACCACCCGCTGGTCGAGATGATCGGCACGCCCATGACCGGCGAGGTCAAGCGCGGCGAGGCCGCCGCCCTGATCTTCGCCGAGGCCGGGGTCGACCTGATCGCCACCGGCCATGTGCACGTGCCCTTCGCCCTGCCGATCCGGCTGGGCGACCACTGCTCCTACGCCGTCGGCTGCGGAACCCTGTCGCACCGCGAGCGCGGCGCGCCCCCCAGCTTCAACCGGATCGAATGGGACGCGCACGAGATCGTCGTCACCTCGGTCGCCTGGGACGGCGCGGGTTTCCAGCCGGCCCAGACCTGGCGCCTGCCGCGCCGGCAGGACACGCGCAGGCGGGCCACCGCCCCCGATCCGGCCGCTCCTGGCGTCCTCGAACAGACCGTCCGCCCCGAATGAAAAAGGTCGCGATCGGGGATCGCGGCCCTTTCCGGTTCTGTCTCTGCGTCAGATCTTTCGCCCTCGTCCGGTGACGAAGTGCACGACCAGCAGGATCAGGAAGATGACGAACAGCACATAGGCGATGTTCATCGACAGGCCCGCCACGCCTCCAGCGCCCAAGAGGCCTGCGACAATAGCGAGCACAAAGAAGATCAGGGCCCAACGAAGCATAGGCGACTCTCCCGGAGCGGTTGTTGCAGTTCAGGAGCGGTAGAACTGCACCGCGCCTGCCTGATCAACGTTCCGGAAGTCGGGCCGTTCCGGTCAGCGCCGGCGACGACTGTGCGTTTTCTCGGTAAAGGCCGCAGCGACCAGGCTGGCGAGCGCGGGGTTGCGCAGGAAGATCCAGCCGCCGGCCAGGGCGGCCGCCGTGCCGAGGATCGGCCGCTCGCGGAACAGCATGAAGGCGCGCTGGCCGATGCCGGCCGGCTCGTCCTCCGCCTCCTCCTCGGCCGCGTCGCGGCGCAGGAAGACCGTCGCCACCACCACGGCCGCGAGCGCGAACAGCAGGAAGGTGATCGCCGCCGCGGCCAGCGGCGGCACCACCAGGCACAGGGCGTAGAACACCGTCGCGCCGAAGGCGACCACGGCCACGAGGGCGGCCCCGGCGGCGACCGCCGCGGCCACCGCCTTCTTCACGAGGCTGCGTGCGAGTCCGCCGCCGATCATCAGCGACGACGACCGGCCAGCAGCATCCCCAGCACGACCCCGACGCCGAGCGCGATCGCGGTCGACTGGATCGGCCGCTCCTGCACCCGCTCGGTCAGGTAGCGCTGGGCCTCGTCCAGACGCTCCTGGGCGTCGTCGTAGTATTCGCGGCCCCGCACCCGGGCGGTGTCGTAGTAGCCGCGCGCGCGTTCGCGCAGAACCTCGCCCTGCTCGCGCAGCCGGGCCTCGGCCTCGGCCGCCCGGGCGCGCAGCCGCGCCTCGGTCTCGCCGGCCTTCTCGCGCAGGTTCGCCTTCTCCTCGGCTCCGAGGGTCTTCAGGTCGTCCTTGAGCGTGTTCAGGTCGTTTTTCACGGCCGCCCGTGCCGCCTTGGTGGTCGCCATTGTGCGCGCTCCGATCGTCAAGCTTGACGGTTAGATAAAGAACCCTTGGCCGGAACGCCACTGCGACGTTCCGGGTTCCCGCGCTGCAGCATGGCGGGCCCGCTGGCGGAGCGCGGCGCTCCGGCCTAGACAAGCCCCATGAGCCAGTGGTTGTTCCCGCCCGCGCCGACGCCGTCCCTGCCGGTCTCCGGCTCCGGGCTTCGCTTTCCGGTCCGCCGCATCCTCTGCGTCGGCCAGAACTACGCCGCCCACGCCCGCGAGATGGGGCAGGCCCGCGCCGAGCCCTTCTTCTTCTCCAAGCCCGCCGACGCCGTGGCGACGGACGGCGCCGACCCCCTCTACCCGCCGGCCACCGACGACCTCCATCACGAGGTGGAGCTGGTCGGCGCCGTCGGGGCTGACGGCCAATTCTGCGGCTGGGCGGTCGGCTGCGACCTCACCCGCCGTGACCTGCAGGCGGCGGCGAAGGCGAAGGGCCGGCCGTGGGACGCGGCCAAGGGCTTCGACCAGTCGGCCCCCTGCGCCGCCCTGCAGCTGGGCGCCCTTCCGGACCCGGACGCGCCGATCACCCTCTCGGTCGACGGCGAGCGCCGCCAGGCCGGCCGCCTCGGCGACATGGTCTGGTCGCCGCAGGAGATCCTCGCCAAGGCCCGCGAGCTGTGGGAGGTGCGCCCCGGCGACCTGATCTTCACCGGCACGCCCGAGGGCGTCGGCCCGCTCCGGCCCGGCCAGCGGGTGGAGGCGGCCATCGGCGGCCTGCCGCCCCTGACCTTCACCCTGAGGCCCCGATGATCCTGCACGGCTACTGGCGCTCCGGCGCCGCCTACCGCACCCGCATCGGCCTCGCGCTCAAGGGACTGGCCTGGGAGGCGCGGGGCGTCGACCTGCGCACCGGGGCCCAGCGCTCCGACGCCTTCCTCGCCCTCAACCCGCAGGGCATGGTGCCCGCCCTCGAGGCCGACGGGGTCGTCCTGACCCAGAGCCCGGCGATCCTCGAATGGCTCGAGGAACGCCACCCCGAGCCGCCGCTGCTGCCGGCGACTCCGGCCGACCGCGCCGTGGTCCGGGCCATGGCCGCCCTGATCGCCTGCGATATCCACCCGCTCAACAACCTGCGGGTCGGCAAGGCCCTGCGCGAGAGCTTCGGCGCCGACCAGGCCGCCGTCGACGCCTGGGCCGCCCGCTGGATCGTCGCCGGCTTCACCGCCCTGGAGGCGCAGGTGGAGCGCCACGGCGCCGGCTGGTGCTTCGGATCGACCCCGGGGCTGGCCGACTGCTACCTGGTCCCGCAGATCTATTCGGCCCGGCGCTTCCACGTCCCGCTCGACGCCTTCCCCCGCCTGCTCGCCATCGAGGCCGCGGCCGCGGCGCACCCCGCCTTCCTCGCCGCCCACCCCGACCGTCAGCCCGACGCCGACTGAGGCTCAGGCCAGGAACCGGTCCACGGCGGCGTGGAAACGCGCCGGCTGGTCGATCATCACCATGTGCTCGGCCCCCTCGATGCGCTCGAACGTCGCCGGCCGGCGCAGCCCGTCGTAGGCCCGCCGGAACAGGGCGTCGGTGCGGCTGCGCGGGGAGTTGCGGTCCGGGCTCCAGCCGTAGGCGACCGTCACCGGCGCGGCGATCTCGGGCAGCCGGCGGCGCAGGTCGACGGTCATCACCTCGTACAGGGCCTGGGCCAGCACCCGGCGGTCGCCGCCCTGCCAGCCCACGGCGCCGAACAGGGCGTCGGACGCGCCGCCGAGATCCAGCCCCAGGTCCCCGCCGCGGGCGCGCAGCACCTCGTCGCCGAGAAACTGCACCGCCTGGTAGGCGACCCGCGCGATCGGCTCGACGTCGCCGAGGGTCGCCTCGGGACTGATCAGGGCCGGAAAGAAGGGGGAGGAGTCGACCGCCATCACCCGCGACACCCGCCCCGGCGCATCGGCCGCGAGGCGCAGGGCCAGCTGGCCGCCCATCGAATGGCCGATCACCGCCGGGCGGTCCAGCGCCTGGTCGACGATGTAGCGTCGGAGCTCGGCGGCGACCGCGCTGGTCAGGGCGCCCGCCGCATTGGCCTGGGCCTCCAGCTCCCCGAAGCCGCGCACCGACACCAGGTGAAGGCGGCGTCGGCCCGCCAGTCGCTCGGCGGTGCGGCTCCACACGGCGGCGGTCGAGGCGAGTCCGGGGATCAGGATCAGGTCGGGGCCGCGGCCGCGCGTCTGCACCGCGATGCGGCGCGAGGCGAAGGCCGCCCGGGCGTGGGCGGGGACGCCGCCGGCCGGCAGCAGGGCGCCGAGGGCGCCGCCCAGAAGCTGTCGTCGGTTCGCCATCCGGCCTCCAGCGTCGATCGCCGCATCCTGTTCGCGGATTGCGGCGTCACGATGGACGCGGATCAGGTCCGGGCGGGTCTCAGTCCGGCCGCCAGCGCCGGCTGCTGGGCGCGGCGCTCGCCGCCGGCGGCGATGATCCGGTCGATGCGGGCCTTTTCGGCGCGGAAGGCGGCGAGCTCGGCCCCGGAGAGCACCGTGCCCTCCTCGGTGCGCACCCCCGCCGGATTGATCCGCTGGCCGCGACGCCAGATTTCGTAGTGCAGGTGCGGACCGGTCGAGGCGCCGGTCGAACCGACGTAGGCGACCACCTGGCCCTGCCGCACGCGCTGGCCGGCGCGGATGCCCGAGGCGTAGCGCGACAGGTGGCCGTAGCCGCTCTCGAGGCCGTTCGAATGGCGGATGCGCAGCCAGTTGCCGTAGCCGCCCCAGCGCCGCGCCTCGACCACGACGCCGTCGGCCGGCGCGATCACCGGCGTGCCCATGCCGGCGGCGAAGTCGATGCCCTGGTGCATCTTGCGGTAGCCGGCGATCGGGTGACGGCGGAAGCCGAACGAGGACGAGACCCGGAAGCCCCGCTCCAGCGGCGTGCGCATGAAGGCCGACCGCGTGTTCTTCCCGGTGGCGTCGAAATACTCGACCTTGTCCGAACCCGGGCGCTGGAACCGGTAGAAGGCCACGCCCTTCAGCTCGGCGTACAGCAGGTCGCCCGAGCCGATGGTCCGGCCGCTCTCGGTGACGGTGCGGTCGAAGACGTAGCGGAACTCGTCGCTGGCGCGGATGTCGCGCTCGAGGTCGAACTTGTGCGAAAACAGGCGGGCGGCGGCGCGGGCGATGCCGGCGGGGGCGCCCTCGCGGCGGGCGGTGCGCGACAGCGAACCCTCGACCTTGCCGCTCAGGACCACCGTCTCGTGGGTGACCTTCTCCTCCAGCGCCCGCAGGCGCAGGGCGCCGTCGAAGCTGCGCGACACCGTCAGCTGGCTGGCCGGGCCGGTGCGCATGGTCAGGCCGATCAGGCGGGCGTCGCCCCGGCCGCCGCGCGGCTTGGCGATGGCGGTCTCGAAACGTTGACCGGCCGGGATCGAAGCGACGTCCATCGCGTTGGAGAGGGTGGCGGCGACGGCGGAGGCTTCATCCGCGGCGACGCCGGTGCGGCGCACGGCCTGCTCGAAGGTCTCGCCGCGGCGGATCTGGACGGGAATGGCCTCCGGGGCGCCGAGGCCCTCGGGAGCGCCGGCGGCCGCATAGGCGCGCGCCTCGAGATAGGCGATGTCGGCGGCGGTGAGAGGAGGGGCCTCTTCGGCCCGGGCGGGCTGGTAAACGCGACCGGCGAGCAGCGCCACCGAGATCGCCGCGACCGCCGTGAGGGCGTGGGGGGCGATACGCATCGGCTGGCGGCGTGGATCGAACTGAGCCATCGGTCCCCGACAAACTACGACGCCGGCCGGCGTCCTAAGCCACTCAAGCAAGGATCGCGCCGGACGACCCAACCGGAACCTCTGCGCGAGACAGGCCCTATAGCCCGTCTGTCCCATCATGGGAAGCCAGATCGTTACAGCGGGTTAACCGCAGCCGTAACCGTACGTAAACCGTATCCGGACCTTCAGATGTGTCTCAAGCATTCGGCGATGTAATCGCCACCGTTCCGCCGTCGATTGGCCGCGGTTTCCGGTCCACGATCGCCCGCCGCCCTCGCTGCACTCTAAGTGACTTATGCGCCACTATACTGTGACCCGATCGACACGCGCTTATAGTCTGCCGCATCCCGGCGTCCGCACGAGCCGCTTCCCTCGGCCACGGTCCGCCCGCTAAGGAGCCGGCATGAACGCACCGGCGTCCCCCGCCCCGGCCCGGCCGTCCGGTTTCCCGCCGGCGCTCCGCCGTCTCCTGCTCGTGGCGGGCGTGATCGTCCTCGCGGCCGCGGTGCTGCTGGCCGCCCTCTACCTGAACCGGCGCGCCGCGACCCGCCAGCTGCTGGTCGGCTGGCTGGAACAGCAGGGCGTCGAGGCCGACATGCAGGTCGAGCGGGTCGAGCTCGACAGCCTCGTCGCCAGCCTGCGCATCGGCGACCCCGCCGATCCCGAGGTGACCGTCGAGCGGGTCGAGGTCGATTTCGCGGTCGGCGCCCCGTGGTCGGCCCGGGGCCTCGGCGTCACGCCGCGCCGCATCCGGCTGATCCGGCCGGTGGTCCGCGTCAGCGCCGTCGACGGCCGGCTGTCGTTCGGCTCGCTGGACCCGCTGGTCGAGCGCTTCACCCGCCGGCCGCCGCGCCCGGAGGCGCCGGGCCCCCTGGTGCTGGTCGAGGACGCCCGGGTGCGACTCGCCACCGACTACGGCCCGACCGAGATTCACGGCGACGCGCGCATCGACGACGGCCGGCTGATGCGGCTGAGCGCCCGGATGCCGGCCGCGGACCTGCGCAGCGGCGACCTGTCCGCCCGCGGCCTGTCGGCGACGCTCGACCTGACCACCTCCGGCGACCGGGTCGCCGTGCGGGCGGGAGCCGCCGCGGTCGCCGCCGCCGCGCCCGGCCTGTCCGGCGAGGCCCTGCGCCTCGGCCTCGTCGGAGACCTCCCCTATCCGGACCTCGGCTCGCGCCGCAGCGACGGCGCCGCGCGGCTGCAGGCGGCGCTGACCGCCGACCGCTTCGCCGCCGGCGACACGACCGCGCGCAAGCTGGCGTCCAGCCTCGACTTCGACGGGACGCTCGCCGGCTGGATCGACGCCTTCCGGGTCGAGGGCGACAGCCGTCTCGAGGCGCGCGCCGACGGGCTGGCCGGCGGGATCGCGGCGACCGCCCCGCGCCTGGACCTGTCCGGGGCCCGCGTCGCCGTCTCGCGCGACGGCGACGGTCTCGCCTGGCGGATGGACGGCGCCGCCGCCGCCTCCGCCGCTTCCGGCGCCCTGGCGGGAGTCCGTCTCGCCGATCTGGCCGTGCGCAGCCCCCGCCTCACGCTCGGCGGGCGGGGATCCGCCGTCGAGGCCCGCGGGCCGGTGACGCTCGCCGCCGGCCGCCTGTCGCAGGGCGACCTGGTCCTGGGCCAGGTGCGCGGCGCGGCCGGCCTCGACCTCGTCGCCGACGCTGGCCTCCGCCTCCGCCTGGACGGCCGGCTGCAGGCCGGCCACGGGGCCTGGCCGCTGTTCGGTCCGGCCTCCGGCGACGACCTGCCCGACCTCGCGGCGATGAAGCAGGCGCTGGCGGACTTCTCCGTCTCCGTCCCCGCCTTCCGCCTTGAGGCCGGCGGCTCCGGCACCCGGCTGACGCTCGGCGCGCCCGCCCGGGTTCGCCCGGCCAACGGCGGCGTCCTCACCCTCGCCCCGGCGGCGACGCCCCTGTTCGCGGCCGCGGGCGGCGCGGCCGGGGGCGGCGCCCTGAGCCTGACGGCGGAGCGCGGCCGCGGCCTGCCGGAGGCCGCCGTCTCGATCCCGCGCTGGCGTCTGACCCCCGGCGGCTTCACCGCCGCCGTGGACGGCCGGGCCGCGCTCGACTTCGACCTCGGGCGCGGCGTCCGCCTCGAGACCCGCGGCGAACTCGCCTCGACCGACGGCCGCCTCACCTACGCCGCCGCCGGCTGCTCGGCGGTCACGGTCGAGCGGCTGGAGCTGGGCGAGAACGACGTGACCGACCTGTCCGGCGGCCTCTGCCCGTCGGATCGTCCGCTGCTCACCGCCAGCGGCGGCGTCTGGCGGTCCGAGGCCCGGCTGCAGGGGGTCGATCTCGACGCTCCCTTCCTCGCCATCGGCGTGCGCAAGGCGGGCGGGGCCCTGACCGCCACCGGCGGATCCCGCGGAATCGGCCTCGACCTGCGGGCGCGGGAGGCGACGGTCGTCGACCTGACCGACCCCGCCCGCTTCAACCCCGTGCAGGCCGTGGGCGCGGTCCGGCTGGCCGACGAGCGCTGGGACGGCGCCTTCGATCTCGCCCGCGGGAGGACCGGGCTCGGCCGCCTGACGATCGCCCACGACGGCGCCGCCGGCGCGGGCGGCCTGGACATCTCCGCGCCGGCGATCGTCTTCGCCGAGGACGGACTCCAGCCGGCCGATCTCAGCCCGCTGGTCGAGGATTTCGTCGCCTCCCCGGCGGCCGGCTCGGTCAGCTTCGAGGGACGGGTCGACTGGCGAGACGGCGCCGAAGGCTCCAGCCGCGGCCGGCTGACCATCCCCGGCCTCGACTTCGTCAGCCCCGCGGGCCCGGTGAAGGGGCTGCGGGGAACCCTCGACTTCACCAGCCTGGCCCCCCTCGTCACCGCGCCGGGGCAGCGCCTCACCGCCGACAGCATCGAGTCCGTCGCCCCGCTGACCGACGTCGCCCTGACCTTCGGGCTGGACGCCGGGGCCGTGACCGTGGAGGGCGGCGAGGTCGAGGCCGCCGGCGGGGTCCTCCGGGTCGAGCCCTTCTCGGTGCCGCTCGACCGCAACCGCGCCTTCGGGGGCG
>Ga0233425_10008259_pt1 | contig 13971 bp, 9 predicted proteins | sample Watercolumn_Towu_2_FD_181712 | JGI IMG/M metagenome (GOLD analysis project Ga0233425, IMG submission 181712) | Freshwater microbial communities from Lake Towuti, South Sulawesi, Indonesia - Watercolumn_Towuti2014_140_MG | ecosystem: Environmental > Aquatic > Freshwater > Lake | place: Indonesia...
CGCCGGCTCGTGGCGGATCGAGGGCGACCGGGTCGTCCACGAGGTCGAAGCGTCGGTCGAGCCGGAGCTGCGCGGCGTGCGGTTGGAGCGGCGCGCGGAGCTGGAGGGCGACCGCCTTGTCTACCGCACCGTCGAGGCCCAGGGTTCCGGCCATCCCGTCGTGATCTGGCGCCGGGCGTAGAAGTCGGGAGCCCTGGGGGCTCAGCCCGGGGTCACGATGCCGAAGACGCGCAGGATCTCGCCCGCGATGATGAGGTTGCCGACGGCGTTGAAGTGCCCCCCGTCGCCGTAGATCGTGTGCAGTTCGTGCTGCTCTTTCAGAAGCCGTGCTTTCGCGGCGACCGCCGGGCCGATGTCGACGTAGTGGACGCGCTTAACGGACCCGGCAATGTCCGCCAGGACGGCGTAGTACGCCCGCCGGCCATCCACCGTCTTGAGCTTCTCCGCCGGGCAGTCGGGGCCCTGTTCGCTGAGGCCGAAGAACAGCACCTGGCCGCCGGCCTCCTTCGTCAGGCGCCGGGCATAGGTGGTCAGCGTCTCGCGAAACTCATCCAGCGGCACGCCGACGCGCTGGTCGTTGCCGGCGAGGGAGGCGATCGTCCAGTCGGGCTTGCGCGCGAGGACGGACTTCTCGAACCGCTCCGCCAGGCCGCGGCAGGTGGAACCGGCCGACGCCGCGTTGAAGAAGGAGAGGTTCAGGTCCGGCCGCCAGCAGAAGAGCATCTCGGCCATCAGGTCCGGCCAAGGTTTGTCCCAGTTCATCAGCCGCAGGAACGGCCACGTGTCGGGGTTGCCCGTGCTGCGGCGGTTCGTCAGGCTGTCGCCGTCGAAGACGATCTTCTGGTTCTTCTCGAATCGCAGCGTCATGGCTTCCTCGGCTCCATCCACCATCTCCATTGTGTCCCAGATGAAGGTACGACGCGTGCGGGCGCGTGTGCAAGCTGCGTTCAAGGCAAGAGGTCGGCCGGGACGCAAGGCAACTCCATTACTACCGTCGTGAATCCGGAACCAAAGCGCGGCCAACCACCGGCCACAGATTACGGATCGAGGACTCGCCGAACTTGAGCCAGAACGTTCGTCTAGTGGGAGAGCGACGGAACTCGCGTCTTGAGCGCGCCGCGCTTTCCGAATAAGATGACCATGTGAAGAGCGTGTACATCGAGACATCGATCCCGAGCTATCTCACGGCGCGGCCAAGTCGCGACGTTCGCGCTGCGGCCTGGCAGGAACTCACCCTGCAGTGGTGGGAGACCGCTCGCCGTCGCTAACGCGGACACGAAACCCCTGATCCGATCTGTCTGCGCGCTGGCCGGTTACGTTTGTCCCGAGATTTGCACGCCGCAGGAACTTCTTCCCGAGGAGAACGACCATGTACCAGGATGAGATCATACAAGAGGTGTGGAGAAACCGCGAAGCGTTGGCCAGGCGATGCCACCACAACCTGCACGAAATCGTGCTGGAATTGTAGCGGTGTCAACGCGCTCCGTTGTCGGAACTCGTGGACAAGCGCCCACGAACCAGTGGGTCCACGGTGTCCCGCGAAGCGCGGCAACCCTGACCCTCACCGATACCCTCTTCGTTTGAGACATCGGGCGGGCGCAGCGCTCGGTGGCGCCGGATTTCACCGGAGATCGCCAAGACGAAATCCGACGGCTTTCGTGGACTTGTCCGACCCATGGACAAATGCGCGACGCCGGCCCGCGGCCGCTCAACTCGCGGCGATGCGGCGGGCGAGGACGCCGTGCAGGAAGCCGGCGGCGAGCAGGGCGATCGCCGCGGCCGCCGCGGCGGACGGCGGCGCGGGCGAGGCGAGAACAAACGCCGCCTGCAGCGCCGTGAGATTCCGCACCATCCGCCCGATGCAAGGCGGGCGCCGCGCGGGGTCGCCCGCCGCATGCCAGTCGCGTCCGGCCCGCGCCGCGAGCACGGCCGCCAGCGCGAAGACGAGGGCCGGGGCCGGCACGCACGCCCAGTTGCGGGGCGCGAGGATCAGCATAGCCGCCGCCGCGAAGACGACCGCCGCCGCCGGTCCCGCGGCGGGCGCGGCGGAGGTCCGGCCTCCCGTTTCGCGGCGGGAGAGGACGGTGAGGGCGGCGACGTACGACCCGAGGCCCAGCGCGGCGACCGCGGCGCGCGGGCCGATCGACGGCGCGACCGCCGCCGCGCCCATGAGCAGGCTCATCGCCCGGCAGGCGCCCATCGCCGCCGGCCCGAACGGCGTGCGCTTGAGGGCGAAGTCGTAGGCCGCGATCAGGGCGGCGAGGCCGGCGCCGACGAGTCCGGCCTGCCGGCCGGCCGCGAAGGCGCAGCCGACGCCGGCCGCCAGCAGCGCCAGCCCCGCGGCGAGCGCGGCGCCCGGCGCGATGCGGCCGGAGGGCAGGGGTCGTCTGGGCCGTTCCCGCCGGTCTTCCTCCAGGTCGGCCACGTCGTTGAGCGCGAGTCCTCCGGCGTAGAGACAGAGCGCGGCGGCGGCCGCCCAGACCGCGGCGGGAACGCCGCCGACGGGCAGTGCCCCCGCGGCGAGCGCCGCGCCCGCCAGCGGATCGCCCGGAACGGTCAGCAGGTTCGGCAGGCGGAGGAGTTCCGCCCACGCGCGCCAGCGGCTCTGGGAACGACGATCGGACATACGCGGCCATTCGCGGCCCGGCGCCGCCGGGCCCATGCCCCGAACGAGAGTAGCATCGAACGGGCGCCGCGCGAACGTCGAACGGATCCGCCCCGGGGCGTATCGGCGAGTGGCCATCGTGTCGATGCCGCCGGCGATGCGGTTGCGGCTCGCTCGGAGGGCTCGCCCCTGCCCGAGATCCGGTCACCGTCGGTGGGGCGAGCTCTCCGATCGAGCCGCCGCGCACGCCCTCACCCCAGCGCGAGGCGCAGGGCCAGCGGCACGGTCGCGATCGCCAGGAGGTGCGTGAGCAGTACGCTGCCCGCGATGAACTCGCCGTCGCCGTCGAACCGCTCGCTGAAGATGACGCTCTGTATGGCGCACGGCATGGCGGCGACGACGGTCAGGACGCCGCGCGCGACCGGTTCGAGCGGCAGGAGCCGGAGCGCCGCGACCGCGATGGCCGGCGTGACGACCAGCCGCAGCGCCGCCACCAGCCAGATGCGCGCGTCGAGCATCGTGCGCGGGGCGAGCGTGGCGATGCGGCTGCCCGCGGCGAGGGCGGAAACCGCGACGACCGCCTGGCCCAGGACGTTCATGCCGAAGTGCGCGCGGCGCCCGGCTTCGCGGAGGACGCCCGCCCCCGGCAGGCCCTCGGGAAGCGACGCGCCGAACCGGTCGCGCGCGATCACCCACGCCACCGCGACCAGCAGCGTAACCATGGGCGCCCCGAGCATGTGACGGCGCCGCTCGGCGCGCGGCCGGTGCGCGACGAAGAGGTAGATGCCCAGCGTCCACAGCACGATCTCCGCGCCGAGACTGGAGAGGAACAGCACGCCGGCTCCCCGCTCGCCCATCGACATCAGGACGATCGGCAGCGGCAGGAAGACGTAGTTGTTCACCGTGTTCAGGAACAGGAAGGCCCGCGCGCGCCGGCCGTCCAGGCCGCCGGCCAGTCGCAGCGCCAGTGCCCCCACGCCGAAACCCAGCAGGAACAGCGCCGCGACGAGCGCCGGCACGGCCGCGTTCGCCGCGAGATCGGCGGCGTCCAGACGCGTCACCGAGACGAAGATCGCCGCGGGATACAGCAGCGAGAGCATCAGCCGCGAGAGATCCGCCGCGCCGGCGTCGGAGATCATCCCCCGCCGGCGCGCGACGACGCCGCAGAGGATGAGGCCGAGCACCGTCGCGACCTGAAGCATGGCGTCCAGCATGCGCGCAGCCTAGCCCGGCCGACTCGCGGAGGCGATCATGAATAGACCCGCCCCGGGCCCCGGTCGCCCGCGAATCGTTTTCGACCGCGGTCGCCGCGGACGTTATGATGCGCCCGCGGCGGTTCCACATGTTGCACGTCCACGTCAGCAACCGGCTCGAGCGGCTCGCGGATGAACTCGCGCGTCTCGCGGCGGACGGCCGCGCCGACGCCTTCCGCGAGGAATGCATCGTCGTCGAGAGCCGCGGCATGGAGCGCTGGATCTCGCTCCATCTCGCCCGGCGGATCGGCGTGTGGGCGCGCGCCCGCTTCCCGTTCCCGTCGGCCTTCGCGTCCGATCTCTTCCGCCGGGCGGACGGCGAACCGGCCGACGCGCCGTTCGACCGCGACGCGCTGCCGTGGTCCATCCTCGACCTCCTGCCCGGCCGCCTCGACCGCCCGGCCTACGCGCCGCTGGGCCGGTATCTCGCGGACGACCCCTCCGGCCTCAAGGCCTGGCAGCTCGCGCGCCGCATCGCCGACGCGTTCGACAAGTACGGCGTCTTCCGTCCCGACCTGCTGGCGGAGTGGGAGGCGGGCCGCGGCGGGGACGACTGGCAGCCGGACCTCTGGCGCGCGCTCGTGGATCGCCACGGCCGCCGGCATCGCGCGGCCCTGCGCGAACGGCTGCTGCGCGAGCCCGGCGCCCTGGATCGCGCGCTCCGCGACGGCCCCGACCGCGTCTTCGTGTTCGGCCTCTCGACGATCGCGCCCTTCCACCTCGAACTCCTCCGGGGCCTCGCGTCGCGCCTCGACGTCCACGTCTTCGCGATGAACCCCTGCCGCGAATACTGGGGCGACATCCGGTCGCGCCGGGAGGCCGCGTCCCTCGCGCGCCGTTCCGGCCGGCCGGCGCGCGACGCGCCCGCCCTGCATCTCGCCGAGGGCAACCCGCTGCTCGCCTCCATGGGCCGCCTGAGCCGCGACTTCCACGACGCCCTCGCCGAGATCGCGGGGGAGGGCGGGGCCGCTGAAGATCTTTTCGAGGAGCCCGGCGACGGGACGGCCCTCCGCCGCGTGCAGTCCGACATCCTCCACCTCCGCGCGGCGGGCGAGGACGGCGTCCCGCCCGTCGAGACGCGCGACGACGACACCTCGATTTCGGTCCACTCCTGCCATGGCCGCTGGCGCGAGGTCGAAGTCCTGCACGACCGCCTGCTCGACCGCTTCGAGCGAACGCCCGGCCTCGAGCCGCGCGACGTCGTCGTCATGGCGCCCGACATCGGCGCCTATGCGCCCGCCATCCAGGCCGTGTTCGATTCCGCCTCGCCGCGCATACCCTATGCCGTCGCCGACCGCCCGGCGCGCTGGGGCAACCCCGCCGGCGACGCGCTGGCGCAGTGGTTCGCCCTCGTGGGCGGGCGCTTCGGCGCCGGCGAGGTGCTCGATCTCCTCGCGAACCCCTGCGTGCGGCGCCGCTGGGGTCTCTCGGAAGACGAGGTCGACGACGCCCGCCGCCGGGTCGCGGCCTGCCGGGTGACGTGGGGCATCGATGCCCGCCACCGCGCGCAATGGGGCGTCCCGCCCGACGGCACCCGCACCTGGCGCGAAGCCCTCGACCGCATGCTCCTCGGCCAGGCCCTCCCCGCCGATGGCCGCCGGCTCTACGAGGGGCGGCTGCCGTACGACGACGTCGAAGGCGCCTCGGCCGACGCCCTCGGGCGGCTGGCGGCGTTCGTCGAGGCGCTCGCCGCCTCGATCGGCGAGGCCGCGCGCCCGCGACCGCCCGCGGAGTGGGCCGCCTGGCTTTCGGCGTGGTTCGAGCGGCTGGTCGAGACCGACGACGACACGGAGCGGGGCGCCGCGGCCGCGCGCGACGCGCTTCGGTCGCTGGGCGCGAAGGGGGCGTCGTGCGCACGGCCCGTGCCGATGGCCGCCGTCCGCGCCCACGTCGCCGCGGCGCTCGACGGCGGCGTCGTCTCCTCGCCCTACCTCGCCGGCGGCGTCACGTTCTGCCACCTGATGCCCATGCGCGGCGTGCCGTTCCGCGTGGTCGCGCTGCTGGGGATGAACGACGCCGACTATCCCCGCCGCGAACGGGAGACGGGCTTCGACCTCGTGGCGCGGCATCCGCGCCCGGGCGACCGCACGCGCCGCGCGGACGACCGGTACCTGTTCCTCGAGGCCCTGCTGTCGGCGCGTGACGCGTTCCACGTCAGCTACGTCGGCCAGAGCGCCCGCGACAACGCCGCCCTCCCGCCGTCCGTGCTCGTGAGCGAACTCCTCGATTACCTCGCCGCCGGCCGGGACGACGCCGCCTCCGCGCGCGCGCGGCTCGTCGTGCGCCATCCGCTCCAGCCGTTCAGCCCGCGCTACTTCGCCGGCGACCCGCGGCTGTTCAGCTTCGCGGCCGACTACGCGCAGGCCGGCGAGGCCGTCCGCGACGGGCCCGTTCCCTCCGCGCGGCCGGCGCCGCTGCCCGAACGGCCGCCGGACGGCCGCCCGCTCGAACTCGCGGCGTTCGTGCGGTTCTTCCGGGACCCCGCGCGGGCCTTCCTGCGCGACCGCCTCGGCGCGCGGCTGCCCGACGCCTCCGACGCGTTCGACGACCGCGAACCGCTGGAGGAGGACGCGCTCGACCGCCACGAGGTCCGCGCGCGGCTGTTCGATTACCTCGAGGCCGGCGGCGCGCCCGGGGAGGCGCCGCGCTTCCTCGCCGCCGCGGGACTCCTCCCCGCGGGCGCGGCCGGGCGTCTGGCGGCCGACGGCGCCGCCGCCGCGGTCGCCGACTTCCGCCGCTCGCTCGACGCCCTCCGCGGCGCGCCGCCGCGCGCCATCGACGTGGATATCGACGCGGGCGGCCTCCGCCTGACCGGCCGGCTCAACGACGTGTTCCCGCGTCACCGGCTGTGGTGGCGCATGGGTCGCCTGCGGGGCGCGGACCTGCTGGCCGCCTGGATCGAACACCTGGCGCTGTGCGCCGCGGCGGCGCCGGGCGCGCCCGCGCGGACGATCGCGCTCGGGCTGGACGATGCGCGCGCGTGGGGCGCCGCGCCCGACGCGCGCGAACGGCTGGCCGCGCTCGCGGGGCTCTACCGGCGCGGACAGCGGGAGCCGCTGCCGCTCTTCCCGGAGGCCTCGGCCGCCTACGCGGAGAAGCTCCTCGCGTCGGACGATCCCGACCAGGCCCGCCACGCCGCCTCGGAGGCCTGGATCAGCGGCCGCGACGCCCATCCCGGCGAGTGGGAGCGGAGTCCCGACCTGCAGGTACTCTACCGCGACGGGGACGCGCTGGATGACGCGTTCGCGTCCTGCGCGCGGGAGGTCTTCGAGCCGCTGCTGGCGCGCGCGGAGCCCGGGGCGGGCACGGCGGACGCGCAGGAGGACGCATGACGGCGCCTGCCTCCTTCGCGCGCTTCGATCCCGCCGCCGCCCCGCTCGACGGCGTGCGGCTCGTGGAGGCGAGCGCCGGCACCGGCAAGACCTGGTCCATCACGGCCCTCATCCTGCGCCTGGTCGCGGAGGCCGGCCGGCCGATCCGCGAGATCCTCACCGTGACCTTCACCAACGCCGCGACGGAGGAGCTGCGCGATCGCGTCCGGACGCGCCTGAACGCGGCGCGGAGGCAGGCCGGCGGCGGTCCGGGCGACGACGCGGTCCTCGCCGCGGCGCTGGCGAAGCCGGGCGCCGACCCGGCCGAGGCGGAGCGACGCCTGCGCGAGGCCGTGCGGGACTTCGACGAGGCGCCGATCTTCACCATCCACGGCTTCTGCCAGCGGCTGCTCGAGGAACACGCCTTCGAGAGCGGCGCCGCGTTCGAGGCGGAGATGCAGACCGACGACGAGGAGTGGATCCGCGAGATCGCCGACGACTTCTGGCTCTCGCGCGTCGCCGTGCTGCCGCCGAACGTGCTCGCGGCGTGGAACGGCCGCCTCACGCCGCGCCTGCTCGTCCGGTGGGCGCGCGAACGCGGCCGCCATCCGCGCGTGCGGATCGAGCCGGAGCCCGCGGACGCCGACGACGTCGGGCCCGCGCTCGCCCGCGCCGCGTCCGCCTCCGCGCCGCTGACGGAACTCGCCGCGGCGATGGCCGCGCGCTGGGCGACCGAGGCCGACGCCATCGCCGCCGCGCTCGCCCGCGCGCCGCTCCACGCCGGTCGCTATCGGCCGGCGCGCGTCGCGGAGGAACTCAAGGAACTCGCCCGCTGGACGGCCCGGCCCGAGGCCGCGGCCGTGCCGTCCGAGATCGCCGCGCGCTACGCGCCCGACGTCCTCGGGAAGGCCACCCGCCGCCAGGAGGGCGAGCCGCCGCGCCACCCGTTCTTCGACCTGTGCGGCCGCGTGGCGCCCCTCGCGGCCGCCCTGGATGCCGCCCTCGAGAACCTGCGCGTCGCCCTGCTGTCGGCGTTCTTCCGGTTCGTCGAGGACGAGCACCGCCGCCGGTCGGGCGGCCGCAACGTCCGCTTCTTCCAGGACCTCCTCACGCGCGTGCGCGATGCCCTGGAAGGCCCCGGCGGCGACGCGCTCGCGGCCGCCGTCCGCCGGCGGTATCCCGTCGCGATCATCGACGAGTTCCAGGATACGGACCCCGTCCAGTACGACATCTTCCGCCGCGTCTACGAGGCGGACGGCGCGCTCTTCTACCTGATCGGGGACCCCAAGCAGTCGATCTACGCGTTCCGCGGCGCGGACGTGTTCGCCTACCTGCGGGCCGCGCGCGACGCCGACGCGCGCTACACGCTGGGCTGCAACTGGCGCTCCGAGCCGCGCCTGATCGACGGCCTCAACCGCCTGTTCGGCCGATCGCCCGAGGGGTTCGTCCTCGACGGCATCGCGTACCGCGCCGTGGACGCGCCGGACCGCCCGAACGTGCCGCCGCTGGAGTGCGGTCGCCGCGCGCCGCCCGCGCCCATCCGCGTGGCCTTCCTCCCCGGTTCGGAGGCCGGCGGGCGCGGCCCCGGCGTGCGCGAGATGGTCGAACGCGCGGCCGCCTACACCGCCGCCGAGATCGGGCGCTGGCTCTCGCCGCCGCGCTCGCGCCCGCGGCGCATCGACGGGCGGCCCGTCGAGGCGGGCGATATCGCCGTCCTCGTGCCGTCCCACGCCCGAGCGCGCGCCGTGGAAGACCACCTCCGCCGCGCCGGCATCCCGTGCGTGGTGCGCGGGGAGTCCAGCGTCTTCGCCACGCGCGAGGCGGGGGACGTCCGCCGCGTCCTCGCCGCGCTGGCCGAGCCGCGCGACGATCGCCTCCTCCGCGGCGCGCTGCTGACGGACCTCTTCGGCCTCTCGCCGGCGGACCTCGACGCGCTCGCGAACGACGCCGCCGCGTGGACCGCGCAGGTGGAGGCGTTCCGACGCCGGCACGAGGAGTGGCGCGACCGCGGACTCATCCGCGTCTTCGCGCGCCTCCTCCGCGAGGGCGGCGCCGCGCGGCGGCTGCTGTCGCGGCCCGACGGCGAACGCGCCATGACCAACTACCGCCACCTCGCCGAACAGCTCCAGGCCGAGGAGGACGCGTTCCAGCCGGGCCTGGCGGGCCTCCTCCGGCGGCTCGACGACCGCATCGCCTCGGGCGAGCGCGGCGACGACGAGCAGCAGCTCCGCCTCGAGAGCGACGAACGCCGCGTGCGCATCCAGACCGTCCACTCGAGCAAGGGCCTGGAGTTCCCGATCGTGTTCTGCCCCTTCGCGTGGGACGGCGACCTCCGCCGCCCCGGCGCGTCCGAGCCCTTCCTGTTCCACGATCCCGACCGCGGCGACGAGCCCGTGTTCGACCTGGGCGCGCCCGGGCGCGGGCGCGCGGCCCATCTCGAGCGGCGCGACCGCGAGGCGGTCGCCGAGCACGCGCGGCTGTTCTACGTGGCCGTCACGCGCGCGCGCCACCACGTCGACGTCGTCTGGGCCGCCGTCCGGACCGCGGCGACCGCCGGCGCGGCCCGCTTCCTCCACCCCGCCGGCATGGCCGGGCGCGACGAAGCGTCCCTGCGCGCGGACCTCGCGGACCTCGCCGCCTCCTCCGGCGGCGCCATCGACGTCGTCGACGTCCCCGCGTCCGCTGCCCGCGCCGCGCCGCCCGCGCCCGCGCCGCCCGCCGCGCCCGCGCTCGCCGCCCGCGCTTTCCGCGGACGGATCGCGGCCGACGGGGCCGTGACCAGCTTCTCGGGCCTCGCCGCGCACGGACCCGACCCGTTCCTGCCCGACCACGACGCGCGGCCGTCCGCGCCGCCCGAAGACGCCCGCCCCGAAGGCATCCACGCCCTGCCCGGCGGGACCCGCGTCGGCACGATGATCCATCATCTCTTCGAACGACTCGACTTCGCGGCCGCGCCCGGCGACGTCCGCGCCGCCGTCGACGCCGCCCTCGCGCGCTTCGGCCAGGACCCGTCCTGGGCGCCCGCCCTCGCCGACATGGCGGCCGTCGTCCTGCGCGCTCCCCTGACCGCCCGCGACCCGTCCCTGCGCCTCGCCGCGGTCCCGGCCGGGCGGCGGCTCGACGAGCTCGAGTTCCACGTGCCCGTGACGCACCTCACCGCGCGGGGATTGCGCGATGTCTTCCGCCGCCACGCCGCCCGCGACGCCCCGCCCGCGCTACCCGCCGCCGTCGAGGATCTCGACTTCGCGCCCGTGCGCGGCTTCGTGAAGGGCTTCATGGACCTCGTCTTCGAACACGGCGGCCGCTTCTGGCTCGTCGACTACAAGTCCAACCGCCTCGGCGCCGGCCGCTCCGCCTACGGCCCGGACGCGCTCGCCGCCGCCATGCGCGACGCGGCCTATTTCCTCCAGTACCACCTCTACGCCGTCGCCCTCCACCGCTACCTCCGCTTCCGCCTCGGCCCGCGATACGACTACGACCGATCCTTCGGCTCCGTGCTCTACCTCTTCGTGCGCGGCATGGACGCCGCCGCGCCGCCCGGACGCGGCGTCTTCGACGACCGCCCCCCGCGCGCGTTGATTGAGGCCCTCTCGCGCTACTTCGAAACCGGGGAGGTCGCGCCGTGAACGCCGGACTCTGGGACCGCCTCCTTGCCTCCGGCCGGCTCGCGCCCATCGACGTGCAGTTCGCGGACCTCGTCGCCCGCCTCAGCGGCCCGGGATCCGAGGAGTGGCGCGCCGCCGCCGCGCTCGCCAGCGCCCGCCGCCGCGCCGGACACGTGTGCCTCGACCTCGCCGCGCCCGGCGCGTGGGAGGGCGAGGGGGATGGGGAGGCGGCCGGACTCTCCCGCCTCGGAGTGTCCGAGGCTTGGACAACCGTCCTCCGCGATTGTCCAAGCATTGGACAACCCGGCGAGTTCCGCCCGCTGATCCTCGACGGCGCGGGACGGCTCTACCTCTACCGGTACTGGCGGTACGAGGACGGCCTCGCGCGCCGGATCGAGGCGTGGTCGGCGGCGCCTCCGGCCGCGATCGACGCCGCCGCGCTGCGCCGCGCGATCGACGCGCACCTTCCGCCGCGCGCCAATGGCCGCGGCGCGACGGACCTCCAGCGCGCCGCCGCCGCCGTCGCCGCGCGGCGGCCGTTCAGCGTCGTCTCCGGCGGACCGGGCACGGGCAAGACGTGGACGGTCTTCCGCCTGCTCGCCGTGCTGCGCGCGCTCTCGCCCGGCCGGCCGCCGCGCGTCGCGCTCGCCGCGCCGACGGGCAAGGCCGTGCGGCGGCTGCAGGACGCGATCGGCGCGGCGGCCTCCGGCGGCGCGCCGGCGCCCGCGGTCGGGATCGACGCCTCCGGCACGATCCACCGGCTGCTGCGTCCGATCCCCGGCACGCCGCGCTTCCGGCACGGACCCGACCAGCCGCTGCCGTACGACGTGGTGGTCGTGGACGAGGCGTCGATGGTCGACGTCGCCCTGATGGCCAAGCTCGTCGCGGCGATCCCGGACGGCGCGCGGCTGATCCTGCTCGGCGACCGCGACCAGCTCGCGTCGGTCGAGGCGGGCAGCGTGCTGGGCGATCTGTGCGGGCCCGCGCGCGCGACGCGGTGGCGTCCGGCGATGGCGCGGGCGGTCGAGGCGGCGTGCGGCTTCCGCGCGGAGGCCGACGACGCCGCGCCGGCCGCGGCCGACGGGCTGGTCTTCCTGCGCGAGACCCACCGGTTCGGCGCGGCGAGCGGCCTGGCGGAACTCGCGCGGCGGATCGGCGAGGGCGACGCGGAGGGCGCGTGGGAGGCGCTGGCGTCGGGCGGGTCGGGCGACCTCGGGCAGGCGCCGCTTCCCGCGCGGGCCGCGATGGGCGGGGCCGTGGCGGCGGCCGCGGGCGGGGGGTTCGCGGCGCTGGCCGCGGCGGCGTCGCCGGAGGCGGGCATGGCCGCGCTGGACGAGTTCCGGATACTGTGCGTCCACCGCGTCGGACCGTTCGGCGTCGAGCGCGCGAACGGCACGCTGGAGCGGCGGTTCGGGCGCGCGGCGCGGCCCGGGACCTGGTACCCGGGGCGGCCGGTCGTGGTGAACGAAAACGACTACGAGGCGGGGCTCTTCAACGGGGACGCGGGCCTGGCGTGGCCGGGGGACGGGGGGCTGAACGTCTTCTTCCCGGCCGAGGGCGGCGGGCGGCGCGTGCACCCGTCACGTCTGCCCGCGCACGAGACGTGCTACGCGATGACCGTCCACAAGGCCCAGGGCTCCGAGTTCCGGCGCGTGCTGCTCATCCTGCCCGACCGCGCGTCGCCGATCCTCACGCGCGAGCTGCTGTACACCGCGGTCACGCGCGCGCGCGAAAGACTTGACGTGTGGTGCGGGAAGGATGTCTTTATGGAGGCCGTGCGACGCCGCGTTGAGCGTTCGAGCGGCCTGCGCGACGCGTTGTGGGGGGCTTGAGCATGCGCAGGAGCGACCGGGAGATCGCGGACCGGGCGGGGATCGAGGCGATCCTGCGCGGGGCGTCGGTGTGCCGCGTGGCGATGATCGACGGAGACGAGCCGTACCTCGTGCCGTTCTCGTTCGGCTTCGACGGCGGGGCGATCTACATACACACCGCCCTCGACGGCCGCGCGGTGGCCTGCTTCGCGCGCGGTCCGCGCGTTTGTTTCGAGGCCGAGCGCGGCGTGGAACTCGTCCGCGGCGGCGAGACGGCCTGCGCGTGGTCGATGGCCTACGAGAGCGTGATCGGCTACGGCCGCGTCGAGGAACGCACGGCCCCGGAGGCGAAGGCGGCGGGCCTGAACGTGATCATGCGGCATTACGCCGGGCGCGCGTGGACGTTCGACCCGGCGGCGATGGCGAAGACGCGCGTGTGGAAGATCGCCATCGAATCCATGACCGGCAAGCGCCGGCCGCGGGGGTAGGGGACCGGGTCCGTGTCGACCGAGCCGCCGACGGCGGCGGAGAGGAGCGAGCGATGAAGACGTACGTGATGACGCCCGCGGCGGGGAAACGGCTGATGGCGAAGGCCATGACGAAACACCCCGCGGTTCGCGGCGCGATGGAGAAAGGTACGCTCGTCATCGTGGCGGGCACGACCAACGGCTACATCGCGGAAGTGTTGCTGGCCGCGATCGGAGCGGCGGAGGGCGTGAACCGGCGGCTGTTCTTCCGCGGCGTGACGCTGCCGCCGGCGCCCGAGCGGGCGGAGACCGGCCGGCCGACCGACGAGGGCGTCTTCCCCGGCGACGTGGTGATCGCGAAAGGTGTCTGGCAGAAGGGGAAGACGATCTTCGACGTCGCGGAGGAACTGAAGGAAGGCGACGTGATCCTGAAGGGCGCCAACGCCGTCGATCTTGCGCGGAGGCAGGCGGCGGTGCTGATCGGGCATCCGCAGGGCGGGACCCTCGCGGCGGCGATGGCGGCGTGCGTCGGACGGCGCGTGCGGCTCATCCTGCCGGTCGGGCTCGAGAAACGCGTGCCCGGCGACTTGGTGGAGCTGGCGGCGCGGATGAACCGGCCGGGTGCGCACGGTCCGCGGCTATGGCCGGTGCCGGGCGACGTCTTCACCGAGATCGATGCGCTCGCGCTCCTGACCGGCGCGCACGCGGAGATCGTGGCGGCCGGCGGCGTCGGCGGCGCGGAGGGCGCCGTGTGGCTGGCGGTCAGCGGCACGCCCGAACAGGAAGCCGCGGCCCAGGCGGTCCTCTCGTCCGTTGTGGCGGAACCGCGGTTTGGCGGGTGAGCGACGACCATCGCCCCCCCCCCCCCCCCCACCCCCCCCCCCCCCCCCCCCCCCCCCCCCCCCCCCCCCGCGGAGAA
>Ga0233425_10008260_pt1 | contig 13970 bp, 12 predicted proteins | sample Watercolumn_Towu_2_FD_181712 | JGI IMG/M metagenome (GOLD analysis project Ga0233425, IMG submission 181712) | Freshwater microbial communities from Lake Towuti, South Sulawesi, Indonesia - Watercolumn_Towuti2014_140_MG | ecosystem: Environmental > Aquatic > Freshwater > Lake | place...
GGGTAGGCTTGAGGGATGAGACTTGAGGCTTGAGGGAAGACGTGAATCGGTTCTTCCTCAAGCCTCAGGCCTCAAGTCTCAAGCCTCTTCTCGTCACCAGCGCAACAAAAAAACCCGATGCCTTATGACACCGGGTTTTGCGTTGGGAAGTCTCCCCAAGGCGTGACTGGCGTCACAAGCGTAACGGATGCGCGGACAGACTATTCGCCGCCCAGCTGTTAAATCGCTGATCGGCTATGCCGCCCATGCACGGACGTTCGGATTTGCCTCGGGTCCCTAAACGCATCATTGTTCTGGTCCTCACACTGGGGCGACGAAAGCGTCGCTCGTTCGTTCACTGACTGATTAGACGGCGGAGCCTGTTCAAAGGTTCGCAAGAAATTCGTTTGTTCGCCGCTTCTATTAGATGCGCTGGCCCTCGGGATTATTTCCTGCCAACGGAAGATTCTCGTCCGTTGTTCTCCGCCACTTGAATGGAGTTCCAATACTCGGTTGCCCGGCGAAAGAATCGTCGATTCCACTGCGACCGGCGCTTGATCCCAGCTACGACCCTAGCGTAACTGTCCTGTCCTTGACGGCGGCGAGCGTGGTGCTTGTCCGACCGCGAAACATCACGGAGACGACAGATGACGCGATGCCATGCGGGCAGGCCTCCGCCCTACCGTTCAACGGAGTCAAGTTCGCACTTTGTCCATGCCTTTTATGCAATCTGGCCTGGCCTTTCGCTGTCGAGATTCGCCCCATGTCCGACGTCAACCGTATCCTATCGCAGATCGAGTCCAGCGGTCCGGCGGCGGCCGAACTGCTCTTCGATATTATGGTGAAATGTCGGTGAATGATCGCCTGGGACAAACAACACCCCGTCCTCACGCGCAAGGTCAGGATGGGTAGCCGTGCGGAATGGGCTGGGTTCACGTGGGAAAGGGGGAAGGTGCGAAAACCGTAACGCGAAGGTTAGGCCGCGGCAACGTTGGAGTACAGCTGACGCGAGCGAAACTGAGTCATACAAATTAGACAAAGCAAGGCCGAAACGAAACCGACCATGAACAATGTCGTCGAGGTCTGGTGCAGCCCGCTGAATTGACCGAACAATGGATCGAGTTTGTCCGCTTGATGGAATGCGCCGTACCGATCGGTGAGTTGCTGTTGTACGGCCTTAATCTGCGGCGCGAACCACCAGTAGTTTGCGGCAGAACAGATGGCCGCGACCGCAATCCCGATTTCACAGATGAACAGCCGGCTACCGAGCGGAACTTCATCCCGCCGCCGCAGATAGACCAACGCCACGACGAGCAACACTCCGAGGACGAGACTAATGACATCCGAGCTATATAGGAGCGGGCCGATCAGATCGGCGGCGACTCCGCTGTTGGGTACGGATGGGCTCTGTTTCGCCGCCAGGACGAACAGGTACGGCGCCACGACGAAGCCGAGGCAGAACAACACCCCGACCCACAACGAGGTTGCTACCAGCGCTGTTGACTTCACGACACGGTCCATTGCAGATCCTCCGGAAGAAACTTGTGGCCTGACGTCCAAGGTAGCGGCCAAAACGGCTGGAATACAGAAAACGCGCCAACCGCCGCTCCGATTGACCGCCTTGTTCGCTGGCCCTTTATGGATTCGACGCGAGCGGCGGGAGTTGACTTTGCATCCGCACACGCCCGGTTCCGCGGCTCCACTGCAACCGTTGCTCAAGTAAGCTGCTGCGGGGCGGCGGAAGCGATCATACCCCAGCGCGGTGGGTGACGCCAAGTTCTGCGCGTCCAAGGGCCCGATGCAAACCCCTTGGCAAGTTCCGTGCCAGTCGCTGAAGGCGGCCGCCACTGCCCTCTGGACCAGAGATTCGTCGATGTGATAACGGCCTTGGTCGCAAGTTTGAGGATTTCGCCAGTGATGCTCTTGCAGGAATACGAATTGCCAGCGCCGCTCGCGTGGAGTCAAGGAATAGTTGACAACGCAGCAAGCAACGAATAGGAAGTCACTTACTCCGACTCCGTTCGAGAGCCTGAAGCCGGTGCTCCTTTCGCACATTTCGGTGGCAGTAATCGACCCGAGGCGCGTAGGCTCGTGCGACTATGTTCAACATGGCAAAGAAACCTCTCCTATTCCGTCGACTACAAGGCCACGTCGGCACCGATCCGGCGGACTTGCCGGTTGTCGAGCAGCGCTACTCGTACTACGAACGCGCAAACCTCCATCTGGCCATCGAAGATCTTGCCAAATCCGCCGACGGCCCACCGACCTTAACCGGCATCGTCGTCAAGGACGACTACCATTCCGTTAGCCTGTCGAAACTCTCCCGCCCAGGAACAGCAGAAGATTACGATGTGGGACCAGTCGAATACGTCGACGAAGCGCTGCCCAACTGCCAGCGACTGTCCTGTGTGAAACGGGGACTGTACCTTTTCCGAGTCGACGGCAAACCCATAGCGCTCTTGATAACGGATCAGCAGCACGGCCGCTCGCCGGGGATCATCGCAGAGATCATGGCCCCCGCGAAAGAAGATGCCGAGCGATTTGCCCATCGTCTAACACGGTCTGTTCGTCATGGAACCGCATTTCGTGGACATGTTCTGTCGCTTGAACGTGATTGTTACGGCAGTGTGCGTGTGAAGTTCCACAGCTTACCCGTAGTGACGCGCGAACAAGTGATTTTACCAGCCGCCCTGCTTGATCGAATCGAGCGTCACACCATCGCTTTCAGCAACCACGCCAGGCGTCTCGCCGCGGCGGGGCGCCACCTGAAGCGAGGAATCCTGCTCCATGGGCCACCGGGCACAGGCAAGACCTATTCGGCCATGTACCTTGCGACGCGCATGCCGGGTCGAACGGTGTTTCTGCTAACTGGGGCGGGAATGGGATCGATAGAAAAAGCCTGCAACATGGCGCGCGTGCTGGAGCCGGCAACGATCATTCTCGAAGATGTTGATTTGATTGGAACACAACGGGACCGCCAAATGGTGGACGCGAACGCACTCCTATTTGAGTTGCTGAACCAAATGGATGGGTTGGCGGACGATGCGGACATCCTATTTCTGCTGACGACTAACCGCCCCGATGTGCTTGAGCCGGCGCTCGCAGCGCGCCCCGGACGGATCGACCAGGCGATTGAGGTGCCACCACCCGATGAGGACTGTCGCCGTAGATTGTTCGCCTTGTACTCCGACGGGCTCACTCTCGATGTGAAGCGACTTGACGAGTTTATCCACAAAATGCAGGGCGTCAGTGCGGCGTTCATTCGGGAATTGCTCCGCAAGGCTGCGGTATTCGCCGCAATCGAATCGAATGATAAGCTTGTAGTTAATGACGAACACATCGAAGAGGCACTCGCCGAACTCCTTGTTGAAGGTGGAGCATTAACGCAAAGTTTGCTGGGCGCAAGCGGAGCGAAGGACAATTGAAGTTCAATACGCATGCCAGTTCTGATTGACCATTGGGAATTTCAAGCACGACAAAGTTGGTAGAACCCGAGCGAACTAAGCGTTGAAATCAATATGACCAGTAGTGTATAGGCAATCGCGAGCCATGACAGCAAGCAACAAAATGCACTGGCAACGACTCCAGCCACACCAGGCGCTATCCAAAGTAACGGTGAAGGTCGGCTCTGATCGGAACCCGGTTACGGCGGTCGGTAGGCGATTATGAGCACTCCACGTCCGACAGACCAAGAATTGGGTGGCATGACGGTAAATGAGCGACTCTTCGCTTGCGGCGTTCTCGACAAGTGGGACGACGCCGTTCGACGCAGAAGCAGGCACGAGATGATTGAGGTTCTTTGCAGTGTTGCATTGACCGAGCAGCAGGCAGCACAGACTACAGACGCAATCTTACAGAATCCGAAGCAGTATGGATTTTAGCACCACGCAATCGCCTAACCATGCGCTGAAACGAACCTGGCCTGAGCGTCGCGGTTGCAATCGTGGCGTCCCGCGGGCCGGGTCGCCGAGCTTGGGTCGTTTGGCGGTGAGAATTCGATGATTCCCGTGAACCAAATCGACTCGCTGATCGCAAAACTCCGGGAAGGTGGAAGCGACTTGTGGATTTCTGGACCACAACCAGAGGATGCAATTCGCGAATTGGAGCTAGAACTGGGGGTAGAAATGCCTCCAAGTTACCGAACCTTCTTGGCTCAGTATGGCGGTTTGAGTATTGGCGACTGGTTCATATCCGGCATCATCGACGGCGATGCAATTGGAGAAGCCACTGGTTGGCTGTACGCCGACACGATGCGATTCAGGGACGAATTCGGGATTCCAGAGAGTTTGCTCGTGGTTCAACCTGATGAGGATGCGCCTTTTTGTCTGGACGTGAGGAATCGAAGTTCAGACGGCGAATGTCCCGTGGTCTGTTACGAACTGCACTCGGGACATGCAGGCCGCATCGCCGAAACATTCCGTGAATGGCTCTTGCAGGGGCTTCAGTTTCGATCAGGATAACCGCCGAACATAGGAAGGATTAGATTGTGTGGTGATCGAACGAGAGTGGCCAGAAATGGAACATGTGCATGGAACGCCCGACGAACCCCTCGGGGTTCTCAAAGTCCCGAAGGACCGATAACGCCTTCGCTAGGCGTCACACTCCGCAATGATGAGAGGCGCTCCCATGAGCAAGTACGTAACGCCGGCTGACATTCATCCGTGCCTGACCTACGCAGACGCGAGTGCGGCGATTGACTGGCTCTGCCGGGCCTTCGGCTTCACGAAACGTCTGGTCGTGTCCGGCCCCGACGGGACCGTTCAACATTCCGAGCTTAGCCTCGGCACGGGCGTAGTCATGGTGAGCTCACCCAGGCCTGGCCGGCAACCTCCGGGCAAGACGGGTGGCTATACGGCGACTCTCAGCGTCTACGTTCCGGACCCCGATCAGCACTTCGCGCAAGCGGTTGCCTCAGGAGCGACTGTCACCCAGCCCTTGCGTGATGAAGAGTATGGCGCGCGTGGCTACGGCGTTTCAGACCTCGAAGGCCACAACTGGTACTTTGGCAACTATCGGCCCGGTGCGTACTGGGAAGGCTCTGCAGGTGACGCATAGGACGCCCAACAACCGGTCGTAGCGGACGGCGCAGCGCGCGGTTGTTCCGTTGACACCTCTCGTTTACTCACGGGGCGGATCGAGTGCGAGCAGCGACGGCGTCTGGTTCGGTTCCGCCAGTCGAAGAAGTTCGTAGCCGATACCGGCCAGGCCGGTCATCAAGCCTGGTGTGGGAATCGGCATCGGGATTCCACAGCTCCAGCCGTTTGTGGCGGCGCCGTCGACGATCACCTCCGCGATGTTTTGAACACGCTCGTTCAAGTTGGCGTCGATGCAAGCTCGGCTTGCCTCCCAGAGAAATTCCAGGTTACCCAGGTCGCCGTGACACAGCGAGTGATTGAAGCCGAATCCCTGTTCCAGCGTCGTTTGGATGGCGGTCTGAATCTCCGAACTCATGTTTTCACGGGATTCCCGCGACTCGCAGCGCGCGGACATCCGCAGTCGAGCCAGTCCGATTCCCGGTGCGCCGTGGCACCACGTCACGGCGCATCGGACGGCCGAGTCCGCGTCGCGGGCGGCGCCGCGATAGTCCGGCCAGTTTCGTTCGCGGGGGCAAAAGACCGAGCGTTCGAACGCGATCGCTTCCTCGGCCAACGCATCGAATCGCTGGTCGCCCATCACTGCATGCAGCCCATGCAAAGCCCAAGCGATTCCGGCCGCTCCATGCGAGAAGCCGGTCAAGGGGCTGTCCGAGATTCCGTCCGCCAGCCAGTTTGCAACGCCTCCGCCGCGCCGCGCCTGATGAACCAGTCGATCACCGCATCGCATCGCCGCATCCAGGATTAGCTGTGAGGGGTGCACGGCATGCAGGCTGAGCAACCCGGCGAGGCATCCTGCGGACCCCGAAAGCACGTCAAGCTGCAAGTCCTGGTCGATGAGCGGGGCCAGAGTGACGGCAATGTCCTCGGCGCGCTGGAACAGTTCGGGCCGTTGCCAAAGCGTCCCCAAGTGCGCCAGCGAGTAGAGAATGCCGCCCCATCCTGAAAAGGCGCCGATCGTGGACAGGCCCGGCTTACCGCTGTCGATCAGGCTCAGCACGGACTCGAGCGTCCCTTCAGCGGCTCGTGTCCAGCGTGCCTCGTGCGTCACGGCGCCCAGGTAACCGAAAAACAGTGCGATCCCCGGGAGTCCCGAATAGAGGTCCGCGCCCGTCGGCGCCATTGTCCAGCCGTTGAGTCGAGGACTTACGCCCGTCCAAATGAGTTGCGCTCCGCCACGGATCGCGCGGGTCAGCAACTGATCGCCGATGTAGCAAGCTTCTTCGAGAAAGCGGTCTCGCCGCGGAAGCAGCATCTTGCCGGTCGAAACGGCGGCCACGGCGCAGACATCTGCGGAAGGAGCGGCGGCAAAACGGACGGCGAGTGGCTTCTTGTCCGAGCGGCTGGCCGCCATCGTGCTCAGCGAGCCCCGCAACAGCCAGACCTGCCGATGCAGATCGTCGTCGCACAACGCCAGGATGCGCCCACGCACCATTTCCGAGCCGGACCGGGAAAAATATTCGGGCAGACGATGCCGGTCGCCGGTCCAGAGATCACGAGAATTTGGCCGAGAGGTGAAGATGGGAATGTCGCCATGCTGCAGGTCGAGTCGTTCGAACGGCACGACGCGAGCGAATTCAGGTTGGCGAGCGGTCCGCGTCCAGAGGCGGTCGAGATGACGATCGCGGTCCAGCGCGTCGTGCAGCAAATCGGGGTGGTAGCTCTCTCGCAGCAGCAGGCCATAGGTTCGGCTATCGCGCAACACCACGCGCACTTCGTCGTTCGCGAAGCTGTCGAGCGGTCCGTCCGCGGCGAGCAACCTGTCGCGCTGTGATTCGAGCAGCCGATACATGGCGACAAAACCGCGTTCGATCGCGTCGGCATATTCCAAGACATCGACCTGTGCACCCGCCAGCCGCGGCTGGTTGCGATCGGCCGGGATTTCGATCGGCTCGCGTTGAATGGTCATCTGATCGGTACCCTCGCCGGTCCAGCGTCGCACCGGATCGGGCGAACGCTGGCCCCCTCGTCCACCCAGTCCACTGACGTCGACTCCGTCCGAATCTCCCTCGGCCCAGCTCAACCGCGGGAGCAGTCCGCTGCGCAGGACCGAGCGCCCCACCACGGTATCGTATTCGGCCAAGAGCGGATCGTCGGCTTGCGTCCGGGGAAGCGGTTGGCAGAGCGTCTCGAGATCGATGGGAACGGGATGCTCACCCGCGGCCACGAGGTTTTCGGAGTGAAAATCATTAGCTTCGAGCGCGTAGAAGATCGCCGCGAAGGCGCCCTGCCGCTCATAGAACCGCCGCACCTCTTCCCGCGATGCGCACGCCTGTTGCTCGATAAACTCAACCCAGCCATGGTCTCCGCGATCAAGCACTCGTAAGGTGCGAAACGCCGGTTCAGCGCCGTGGCGATTGAGCCAGTCGAGCAGCTGTTGAAAGTGTGCTTCGACGGCCAGCGAACGCGGTTTGTAGACGATGCGTAAACCATTCTGAAACTCAACGACCAGGACCGACCGTCCACGGCGATGTCCGTCCCCCGCGGCGCCGACGATGTTCGCCAGAACTCCGGGCGACTCGTGCGGGCTGAACTGCTCGCGAATGAGGCTCCAATCGGCGCATAAGTTGCGCAGGAACTCAACGCTCCAATCGATCCACTGCGCGATCTCCTCGGTGACTAGTCGCGCGGCCACTGGATACTCCGACAACAGCGACATTGCTACTTCGCGATTCAGCAGCCCGTGGACGAAGCTCGCGAACCGATCCGTCGAAGTGTCGCCGTCGAGCTGCCCTTCCAATCGCGCGATGTTGAGTTCAAGGACGAGTGTCGGGCCGAGAATTCTCGTCAACCGGTCGCCGAGTATGCTCAGCAGCAGGTCGACGACCGCGCCGCGGTCATAGGGTTGGTGACTGTAGGAACGCTCCAACGCATTCAACTCGGCTTCGAATTGGCGAAAGCCCCGCACGATCAAGGGATGCACCAGGTTCAGAAATGTGCCCGTGTCCCTGTCGGCGGTGTCGGGGCGAGGCGCGTGCAGAGGCGACGAGGATTCGTCGAAGGCGTCGCGCAAGGCGGCAATCCAGTCGGGAGGGTTCGGGCAGCGTTCCCGCAGCGACTCGTCGGACGCGCTCAGCATCGACAGCCATTGTTGCTCGTCGAGCCCATCGGCTCGCAGGCGGTTCGCAAAGTGTTTGCTCGTGTCAAATGGCGGTTGTTCGCGCCAGCGACGGGCTCGCCAGAGTGCGGTCTGGCGGTTCGTCGCCGACGGCTCGGGCTCGGTCGCGGCCCGAACATTTTGCCAGCTTCGGTCGAGCTTAGCGCGCTCGGCCAGAGTCAACGCCCGATACCACGCGGCGGCCGAAACATCGCTCGGCCCCTGCGTCCCAACGTTCAAGTTTTCGATCGCGAGCGGGGCTGCTGAAACTGACATCGCGGCTGCTCCTGGGCAGAATCTGCCAACTTAGTGAATTCGATTCGAGCGAAACCAGTTGCTTGGAGCAACGACGGAAGGGTGGAAACAGAACCGGGCCTGGCGACATGTGCCGCCAGGCCCGTTTGGTTCGGCGCTATCGCAGTGTGATCGCCGTGAGACCAGAACTGTTCCGCTCGCACGTGATGTCCTTCGTGCCGCAAAACGTGCCGCCGTCCTTAGTGAACTTCAAGTCGTCCAACATGCACACGACGCCCGTCGTCTGGGCAGTTCCCGAGCTGCCGTCGACAGACATCAGCTCCTCGCAGGTCAACTCGATCAGGCCGGCGGGATGCTCGGGAATCTGAGCGCGCTGGTCCGCGGTCAAGCTGTTGCGGTACTCTTCGTTCTTCCAGGCCCGAATGATCGGAGACTTGGACATGATGGTCCTCCTCTTAAGATAAGAAACGGTGAACTGGTTTGCCGGCCCTCGCAGGACCGGCGTGTCGACTCTCGACACCAAGAAAATGGACGCCGGCGATCAGACCTTTCACACATATTTGAGAATTCGTGAAATCCCTCGACTTGGCGGCCTGGTCGCGCGAGGCGTTGGTTTGCCGAAAGGTCGACGCCTTTTCCGCCATTTAAGACTCCGGACACGAACCTTGGCCTGGAGACGGATCATGTGGCGACGATACACCTGCGTGCGACAAGACGATCGAAGCGATTGCGGGGCCGCGGCCCTGGCGACGATCGCCCTGCATCATCGACTTCCCGTGCCGCTCGAAAGGATGCGAAATATGTCGGGCACGGATCGACACGGCGTCAATCTGCGAGGATTACAGAGCGCCGCCCAGCAGCTGGGCTTCGCGACGAAGGCCGTCAAAGGGACATGGGAGGCGCTGTCGCAACCGTCACTCCCCTTGCCGCTGATCGCGCATGTGAGGCTGCCGGACGGCGTCGGGCACTTCGTCGTGGTGCATCGCATCGAACCGAACAAAGTGGTCGTGGCCGATCCGGCGAAAGGTCTCCGCACGCTGACCCGCGACGAATTCCTCGCCAGCTGGACGGGCTACCTGATGCTGGCGGTCCCTGATCCGATCCAATCCGAGGCGGCGAAGGACTTGGCGCGAGGCGGCGCGGAACGCGAGCCATGGCGGCGATTCACGCAGTTGATCGGCGCCCAACGCGGCGTATTGATCGAGATCGTGGCGTGCGCCGTGTTCATGACGTTCCTGGGGATCTCGACGTCCTACTTCGTTCAGCATCTGGTCGATTCCGTGCTCGTTCGTGGCGAGACTCGGATGCTGAACGCCTTGGGCCTGGGCATGGCGGTCGTTCTGACGTTTCGCACGCTCCTCTCGATGTTGCGTCAGTATCTGTTGGCGCACGTGGGCCGGCGGATCGACATATCGCTGATGTCTCGATACACGCGACATCTCCTGCGACTGCCACAGAGCTTTTTCGATTCGCGGCAGATCGGCGAGAGCCTTTCGCGCGTCCACGATGCGACGAAGATTCGCGAAGCGGTCGGCGGCGCCGCACTGACCGTGCTGGTGGACGGCGTTCTGGTCGTCTTCACCACGTGCGTGCTGTGGGCTTATGACGGGCCTCTGGCGTTGGTGGCGACGCTGTTCGGTCCCCTCCTGCTCGTGATCGTGCTGCTGCATCACCCGTCAGCTCGACGCCGATCGCGCCGCGCCATGGAGGAGGCCGCCGACGTTTCGGCCCACCTGGTCGAGAACATCGCGGGCGTGGCGACTTTCAAGGCCTGCACGGCCCAGGACCGCCGAGCGGATGAAAGCGAAGGCCGGCTCGTGCGTCTCTCCCGAGCGGTCTACTCGATGCAGATGCTGAATCTGAGCCTGACGACCGCGGGCGGATTGGTCAGCGCCACGGCCGGCGTCGTCATCCTCTGGCTCGGTGGCCATCGGGTCATCGAAGGCGCGCTGACGATCGGCGAATTGATGTTTTTCTACACGCTGCTGGGCTATCTGCTCGAGCCGCTGCAACGACTTGCGGGAGTCAATATTCAGATTCAAGACGCTCTGGTCGCCGTCGACCGTCTCTATCAGGTCCTCGATCTCGCCGGGGAGGACTCGCCGACCGACACGTCGCATGCGCCAACGTCAGAAAAAGCGACGCTGACGCCGATCGCCACGGGAATCGAGTTCCAAGACGTCAGTTTCCGTTACGGCTGTCGCGAAGCCGTACTGGCTCACGTCAATCTGACGATCCCCGCGGGCGCCACCGTGGCCATCGTCGGCGAAAGTGGCTGCGGAAAATCCACGCTGCTCAAGCTCCTCGCCCGCTTCTACGAGCCGACAGGAGGACGCATTCGGATCGACGGAATCGACATCCGCGACATCGACGTCGACAGTTTACGGAGCCGCATCGGCATCGTGTCCCAGGAACCGTTTGTCTTCTCGGGCACGATTCGCCAGAACATCGCGCTCGGCCGACCCGAGGCGAGCTTGAACGACATCATTGCCGCGGCGCGAGCCGCCGGGTTGGACGAATTTATTTCGAGCCTTCCGCAGCGATACGAGTCGATCATCGGCGAACGAGGAGGCAACCTGTCGGGCGGACAGCGACAACGACTGGCGATCGCCCGCGCCCTGTTGTGCGACCCCGAAATCCTGCTGTTCGATGAAGCCACGAGCCATCTCGACACGGCGACCGAACAGTCCATTCAAGACAATCTTCGCTCGGTATTCGCTCAGCGCACCGTGATCCTGGTGGCCCATCGACTGTCGACGATTCGCGAGGCGGACTTCGTGTGCGTGGTCGAGAAAGGACGGATCGTCGAACTAGGGACCCACCCCGAACTGCTGCAACGCGACGGCCGCTACGCCCGCTTGTGGCGATCGCAAACGGGTGACGACGGCCACGTCGACCGTCCCTGGACGAACCGCATTCGAAACATGCTTCCGATTCAAAAATCCAACGCGACACAGGAGACGCACTAAAATGACTCGATTCGTCATTTACGATCTGGCCGAATGTTCCGAATTTCGTCAAGTCTTGCGGAGTCGCCCGCCGGCGCTCGCACACGGCGCCGCGCTGCTGATCATGGGGCTCGTTGTTCTGGCCGTAGCCTGGGCTGCCTTGGTCCAAGCAAACATCGTTGTCTCGGCGGCGGGACGAGTTCGACCGGTCGAACAGCCATTGCTGGTCTTCACGCAATGGGGGACCTACTTGGACGGCCGAGTGGCCGCCGTGCTCGTGAAGGAAGGTGACCGAGTCGCCACGGGCCAGGTCATGTTCCGCCTGGACACGGCGCGGCTGGACAACGAAATCGCCCAACTCGAACGGCGCATTGCTGGCATCGAGGAACAGCGCGAAAAACTCGAACGTCTCGACCGGCTGACCGTCGAGCAATTCCAAGCTGCGGCGGCCAAGACGAACGCCGAATTGACACAGGTCGCGGGGGAACTCGAGATCGCCGGCCGCCGCCGCGACTCGTTGATCCGCGAACGAACGGCCGAGTGCGACGTCGCGACCGACTACCTGGATCGCACTCGAAAGCTGCGCGTCGCGCGCGTGGTCTCCGAGGAGGAGTTCGTGCGGGCCGAAGCGACGCATCGACAAGCGGAAGAAGGACTGCGACAGGCCAGCCTGCCGCTCGAAACGGGCCGGCTGGTTGTGCTCACCAAGGCGTTGGAGAGCGTGAAGACCGAGTGGGCCACGCGTCGCGCTGAATTGGATTCTCGTCGCGCCGCGATTCACGCTGAACGGGATACACTCGCCGGGCAGTTGGAGAATCTGTTACTCGAACGAGAACGGTCCGTCGTCCGTTCGCCGATCGACGGCATCGTCGTGGGCGGAATTGCACGGGCCGGCGACATTCTGCCTCTTGGCAAGCCCGCCTTCGAAGTGGCGCCGGAACAGGGCTTCCGCTTCGAAGCGACCGTGGCCAGCGAGGACGTCGGCCGGTTGAAGGTGGGCATGCCGGTCAAACTGCGGTTCGATGCCTACGACTATCGCACGTACGGCACACTTGACGGCGAGGTCTGTTTTATCTCACCCGATTCGGCCCCGGCGAATGCGGACGGCGAGACCACGAAGGATGTGCGCTACGTGGTTCGAGTCGACTTGAAAGGAAGCGAACTAGGACGCAACCGTCTGCGCGGCGAGGTCAAATTGGGCTTGGGCGGAGTGGCCGAGGTGATTGTGGATCGAGCCAGCATTCTGGAAATCATCCTAAAGAAAATGCAGGGCAGCATCAGCTTTCAATAACCAGAGGCTCTCGAGGCGAAACGCGCGTTCCGAACCCCGATTCGACCGACCATCGCATCTCAACGCCTTCACGGTCGCTCGGGCACGGGCTCGGGAGTACCCTCACCCGTGGCACACCGATTTGAATTGCGGCACGCATGCGTGGCAGTTCGCGATGGACCCACGAGCCCTGAGTCAAGCGTGCATCGCTCAGGGCGGCTGCGGCGCTTCGTCTCGCAGCACACGGATCAACGCCGGTACGGCGGGAGAGGACGCGGGACCGATCTGTCCCAACGCCCGGATCGCCGCTTTGCGGACACGAAGCTCGGGGTCGTCAATCCGCGCGATCAGGTCGGGGACTGCCTCCTTGGCTTCCGGTCCCATCCTGCCCAGGATTTCCGCTGCGCGCCAACGCATTTCCGGGTCGTTGTCATTCAACGATCGGATCAGGTCGGGAACGGCCGCCGCGCCGATGCGCCGCAGCGCGTCGGCGACAGTCTGTTGCATCGTCCATTCATCCCGCATCGGAATGGAGTAATTCGAGGCCGTTGAGAGCCGGGCCGAGTCACTGCTCTCCCCCTGCCTTGCCTTTAGCCCGGACAACTGCTCGACCTGCTGGCGAATTCCCGGCGGGAGCGTCGACGAATCCTCCGAACAACCGGTCAAGAGCGTCACCAGGAACAGAAGTCGGCTGCCTAATGCTCTCGCGTTGATCATCCTGTCGCCCTCCCCTCGATTTCAGCATGCGCTGGAATCGAGCAAATGTCCAGGATTTCTCCTGCCGGCGGGGGCATACAGGTAACGCAACGTCCGTCGGTCGACGGATGGGAGCCTGATTGCGTGCCAGCCAGGATTGTCCGAAGCGCCTATTTGCGTGGCGGGGCGACGGGGATCGGAGCGCCGGGTTGCGGAATCTCCTGCAGGTTGGCGGTCGGTGGTTGCCCTTCCCCAGTCGGCGGACCGCGGCGTTCCGCGGCTTTGCGCTTCGATCGCAGCTCTTTTAACTTGAAGTCGGGCGGGAGTCCGGTCAATCCCATCTGCAGCAGCACATGCTCGTACTTATTGATCGACTCATTGAGGTCCTCGCCAGTGACATCGTCCATCAGCGCCGGGAAGTCGCGGAAGACATTGGCCCAATATTCCCATGCCAGTTCGAACTCCTGCTTGGCATTGACCAGATCGGTTTTCTTCAGTCGTTCCAGCGCCTGGTAGACATGCTTGCGGGCATTCACCGCATCCGCGGTCTGTTCGGCCTCGCACCGCATTTCCCAGTAACCGTAGTTGACGATATTTCGATAGCGATCGCAGTGTTCGAGCAGCGTTTGCGC
>Ga0233425_10008261_pt1 | contig 13968 bp, 7 predicted proteins | sample Watercolumn_Towu_2_FD_181712 | JGI IMG/M metagenome (GOLD analysis project Ga0233425, IMG submission 181712) | Freshwater microbial communities from Lake Towuti, South Sulawesi, Indonesia - Watercolumn_Towuti2014_140_MG | ecosystem: Environmental > Aquatic > Freshwater > Lake | place: Indonesia...
ACGCTTCCTGCTCCGCTGGTTGAGGCCAGCCATGTCAGGTCGGTGGGAACCTCGATCTCGGTGCCGTTGAACGCAAGCACGACGTCCCCCTCCTTGAGCCCGGCCTTGTCCGCGGGAGAGCTCGGGGCTACCTGCGCGATGAGCGCGCCCTTCGGCCGCTGCAATCCCATGGCCCGGGCCGCGTCGCCCGGCACCTCGCCCAGCAGCACCCCGAGGTAGCTGCGCTCCACCTTGCCCCTGGCAAGCTGCGGCAGGAGCTGCTTGGCCATGTTGACCGGGATGGCGAACCCGATCCCCTGGCCCGCCGCGTTGATCGCACTGTTGATGCCCACCACCTCGCCCTTGAGGTTGATGAGGGGGCCGCCGCTGTTGCCCGGGTTGATGGACGCGTCGGTCTGGATGAAGTTCGAATACATCATCTGGTCCGAGGGCTGGATGTCCTTGCGGCCTTTGGCGCTGACGATGCCCGCGGTCACCGTGTGGTCCAGCCCGAACGGGTTGCCGATGGCCATGACCCACTCGCCGATGCGGAGGCTGTCGGAGTCCCCCAGCGGAGCCACCGCAACGTCAGCCGGAGCCTTGAACTTCAGCAACGCCATGTCGGCCAGCGCATAGGCCCCCACCACCTCCGCGTCGAACTCCCGCTTGTCGTTCAGGATCACCCGGATCTCCGTGGCCCCTTCGATCACGTGGTTGTTCGTGAGCACGTGCCCACTCTTGTTGATGATGAAACCGGTGCCCAGCCCGTACCGGTCGTACTGCTGCGGAGGCATTCCGAAGTAGAATCCGAACGGCGCCGAGCCGCCCGGGAACGGGACCATCGCACCGGCCATCCGCTTGCGCACCGCGACGTGCACCACCGCGGGCGACAGCTTCTCCGCAAGGTCCGCGAAGACCGACTGGGGAACCACCTGGCCCACGGGCGCTGCCTTGGGAACCTCCGTCCACAGCTTCTCTTCGCCCCCCGCGCTCGTGAGCGCGGACATCACCGAGTCCCACGGCGCCGCGCTCGTCTTCGGGGCCAGTGCGGCTACCGCACACGCCACGGCCACCACGCCCGCAACAATACCCGAGTTCCTGAGCTGTCTCGATGTCATGACGTCACCTCCCGGGCCGCGTGCCCGCGCCGTGACGGCCGGATGGAGCAAACCGGCCCCGGCGCTTGACCGCGCCATGCGAACCCAAACAACCGAGCCGGGAGGTGTATTCCGGAACAGGGGCGGGAAGCTACTGGTCGTCCTCGTCCTTCTCCGACGTCTTCTTCTTCATCTTCTCGATGAGCTTGTCGAACCCGTCCTTCTCCAGCACCTTGAGGAAGCTCTTGCGGTAGTTGCGCATGACCGAGACTTCGTCCACCACCAGGTCGTAAACGAGCCACTTGCCGTCCAGGAGGTGGAACCGGTAGTCCACGTCCGCGCTCACGTCCTTGGAAGCCAGCGTCGTCTGCACCTCCGCGCGGTCTCCCACGCTGTTGACCCGCGTGTCGGAGCGGTACTGGACCGCAAAGTCCCGGCCCGCCTTGAACCGGCGCAGGTAGGTGCGCTGGAGCAGCGCCTTGAACTCCACAAGGTAGGTCGCCTTCTGCGCGGGAGTGATCTTGCCCCACCAATCGCCCAGGCACAGCTCGCCGAACTCCGCGAAGTTCACGAACTCGTCCATGAGCGGCTTGACCTTCTCGCGCATCTCGTCATCGGACTTCGCGGTCAGGACCAGGTCCCGGATCTGGGCCGACTTGGTCTCAACGATCTTCCTGGGCTCCTGGGTCACCCCCTCGGCGCGCGCGGAGGTCGCTGCCAGGAACGTCAGGAGGAGCGCTGCTGCTGCTGTTCTCATCGTTTCACCTTTCGTGGCTTCTGCTGCGGGTGCTTCCGCTGCGTGCGGGGCCACTCGTCCGGCGCCCTCAAAACGGCGCAAAGCGCGGGACTATTCAATCTTTGTCAAATCTTGCAACCGCTGTCCGCATGCGTGGGCCAGCCTTGCCACAGCGACGTTGTGCGTCATCACCGTGGACTCGTACTGCCCCTTGCGCTTGAAGAACTCGGTCAGTGCGTCCGACAGGTCTCTCATCTCGGCCATGCCGGACTCGTACAGGTCCATGCGCGCGATGAGCCATCCCTGCGCCGCCTTGTAAGCCTTCCGGTCCAGCACGATCTTCTCTTGTAGATCCTTTAACTCCTGGAAAGCCTCCACCACCTCGATGGTGATCTTCTGGCCCAGGGCTTCCTGTTGGGCCGCTAGCTTGCGAGCAGTGGCCCTCTGCTCATCGAGGCCGCCGATCCGGTCGCCCAGCGCGAAGTCCCACTTGAGCCCGAGGCCCGCGCCCGCGAACCACGAGTTGTAAGGGTCGTAGGCAAAGGGGCTCGGCTGCTCCTCGATGGCCCACGCCTTGGCAATGGAGACGAAGCCGCCGATGAACAGGTCCGGGAAGAAGCGGGCGGTCTCGAGGCTCACCCGGGCATCCTGCGCCCGCTGGGCCGCAAGCAGCACGGCCATCTCGCCCCGGCGCTGGAGCGCGGTGGCAATGTACTCGTCCAACAGGGCCAGCTCCACGGGGTAGGGCGCTGCCGCGGGCATGGGCTCAAACGAGCTCTCGAGCTGGCCGGTCAGGAGCATGAGCGCTGCCAGCGCCACGCGCTTCATGCGTGCGGTGTCGAGGCGACGGGACGAAACCTCGGACTCGTAGACCTTGAGGCGCAGCATGTCCACGTCGTCGAACTCCTGGGAATCCTCGTCGCGCAGCTTCTCGAGGTACTTGCGGGCACGGGCAAGGTACTTCTCGCCCTCGCCGAGGATGTCGGTCATGCGGCCCGCGAACTGGAGCGACGTGTAGGCCTGGACCACCATGGTCTCCACCGCGAGCTGAGCGATCTGGACCTGGGCGTTGCCCACGTCGACGCCCGCGGACGCCATGTCCTTGAGAGAGGAGATCTTCCCGAAAGTGAAGATCGGCATGATGCCGGACATCTCGAAGCTCGCGTACGGGCCCCACTGGTCGTAGTCGGTGTGGCCGACAAGCGGGTTGCCCTCCTTGGTCGGAGTGCCGGAGACGTAGCCTTCCGACGAGAGGCGCGGAAGCCAGGCCAGCTCGGCCGCGGTGAGCTTGGCCTCGAACTCGTCCACGCCCGCACGGGCCGCGGCGACCACCGGGTGCGACGTGACCGCCTTCTCGATCGCGGTGCTGAGCGTCCAGGCCGGGCCTTGCGCCGCGTCGGAAGCGACCGGTGCGTTGCCCTCCCCGCTGGCGCCTGATGCGGGCGCAACAGCCTGGGACGGAGCCGTTGCTCCGCTTCCTGCCGCGGGTGCGTCCTGCGCTGCTGCCACCGGGGCCAGCGCCAGCACCGCGGCTCCTGCCAGGGCGATTGTTGCGAGTCGTCGCATCGCGCTATTTCCTCAGGATCTTCTTGAGCACCACGTTCTTGCACGTCCAGGCAAACGCCTGCTGTGCGGCCAGGATGCTTCCCTCGAACCCGAGCGCGCCGAGGTAGTGGTCGCCGAGCACGAGGATGTTCTTGTACGCAGTGCGGCATCCGACCGCGGTCAGGTCGAGGGAGCCGGGCACCGGGTCCCGGTACACCTCCTGAACCTCGGAGGGATTGAGCCGGACCCTCTCGGTCTCACGGTCCACCGTGGCATACGGCGTGTGGACGCGCAGCAGCTTCTCCCGGATGAACGGGAGGAGCCATTCCAGGGAGCAGAGGATGCGCTCGTTGAGCGCGTCGAAGTCCGGCCCTTCCAGCGGAAGGTCCTTGGGGGCCAGCCGCGCGGTGACGGTCAGCGTCACGGGGCTCTCGGGAAGCTCCGGCCGCGGCTCGACGTAGATCCAGAGCACGTTGGCCCCGGTGGCTTCCTGCCGCGGGTCCATGGCGAGCACGACGTTGCGGCCCATGGATTCGGGCAGCAGGTCGCTGCGCACCACGAAGTTGACCACGTAGTTGAAGGTCGCGGGCTGGAGCGACTTCACGAAGGAGTGGTAGCGCGAGTCCTGGCGCTCCTGCGGGATGAGCGGGAAGAACGAGCGCGGGGGACAGTTGCACACGACCAGCCTCACCAGCGATGTCCTGCGGGGGCGTTGCACCGCGACCTCGATGACCCGCTTGCGCTTGACCAGGATCTGCTCCACCGTGCGCTCCGGCCAGAACGCGCCGCCGTTGGCCACCACGCGATCGGTGAACAGGCGCTTGAGCCCGTCGATGCCCTGCGGGAACTCGAAGAACCCCGCGTGGATGTGCTGGAGCATGCGGCGCATCACGAGCGGGGAAGGGGAGTCTGAGTGGAGGCGTGACAGGAACTGGAGCATCGCATTCTCAGGCGTCGAGAACTTGAGCTCCGGCGGCAGGGTGACCGGGGTCTGGGTCCCTGCGGCCACCGGGTGCTTCTTGAGAAAACCCCGGAACTTGAAGCGGTCCCACAGGCCTTTGGGCGGCACCATGGGCAGGCCCGCGACGAACGCGTCGATCTCGGGAGCGTCCGCGGCCACGGTCTTGAAGAACCGGTCGATGTCCTTGAGCGAATCCGCGAACTCGCGCTGGAGCTCCTGTCGGTTCTGCTCCTGCCTCTCGGAGAGGTCGAACCGGGAGCCGGGGGTGACGACCTGGAGATACGGGTCGAGGGAAGCGGGCTTGTTGCGCATCTCGGCCAGCAGGCCGATGTCGCGGAAGAACGTGCGCACCGCGGTGGAGGTGTTGAACCCGTAGATGAGGGGCACGGTGCGGTTCAGCTGGTGTTCGCCGACGGTGTACTGCGCGGGCTTCGCATCGTGCCCCACAATGGCCACGGTATAGCCCTGTTTGGCAGCGAGGGCCGCGTACGCGAGCCCCGGGAGGCTGGTTCCTGCAATGATGATGTCGAACGACGCGTCGGCCATTGTCCCGTCCGCACCCCGAAAGTGCTCGCCACTCTAGCACACCGCTTGCGCCCGCGCAAACGTCGCGCTTCCATTGGCAGGAGCCGCTCTGCTTCCGGGGCAGCCGGGGGAGCTGCGGCTGAACGCCGGTCTCCCCCGCTCCCCTTCACGCGGGCTCCTGCCACACGCTGGTTCGCACCCCTTCCAGCTCAGGGAAGCGCTGCCCCGGTCCGGCCGCGTCACGGAATCGAGCACGTTCCTTTCTGCCCGGTCAGTCCTTCACGTACGCGAACATCCGGCCGCTGCCGTGGGTGTTGGTCGTGCCCGCGCAGCCCCACTGGGTGCCGAAGTGCAGGTACATCTGGTAGCTCACGTTGTAGTTGCCGCAGTTCGGGTCCGACTGGTCCACCGACAGGATGTAGTCGGAGCCGTAGATGGAGTTGGAGGCTCCGGGCCAGTCGTCGCACTGCTGGTCCAGGAGGACCTTCCCGGAGAGCACGAACGCCCCGGACGTGTACTCGGCCGACTCGTTGTTGTCCACCGAGCACGCAAAGCGGATCTGGGCGTGCCCTTCACACAGCGGGTACCACTGCTTGCCCATGGTCCCCGTGCTGCCCGTGCCCGCACACTGCGACCATCCCTGGCCCGAGAGATCGGGGCCCAGCACACCCGAGAAGCCGGGCACGGTCCGTGTCACCGAGGGCACCTTGCATGCATTCGTGCAACCGTCGTTGTCGATCGCATTGCCGTCGTCGCATTCCTCGCCCGGTTCCTTCTGCCCGTTTCCGCAGCAGGGCGTGATCGGCTGGTACACGCACCCCTGGCCCTTGGCGCAACTGTCCGCGGTGCACTTGTTGCCGTCGTTGCAGGTCAGCGCGCCCGACCCGACGCACACGCCGCCGCTGCACGCGTCGGTCACCGTGCACGGGTCCGAATCGTTGCACGCCGAAGCGTTGTTCGTGAACACGCAACCCGTTGCCGGGCTGCACGAGTCGTCGGTGCACGGGTTGGAGTCGTTGCAGGTCTTGGCTGCTCCGGCCAGGCACCAGCCGGACTTGCACTGATCGCCATCGGTGCACTTGTTGCCATCGTCGCACGCTGCGGTGTTGGGGAGGAACTGGCAGCCGCTGGCCGGGCTGCACGAGTCGTCGGTGCAGGGATTCCCGTCGTTGCACGTGAGCGCGGGGCCGCCCACGCACGCCCCCTTGTCGCAGGCATCGCCCGAGGTGCAGACGTCCTTGTCATCGCAGGGCCCCGGCGCAGGAGCATGCACGCATCCCTTGGCCGGGTCGCAGCTGTCCTTGGTGCACGGGTTGGAATCGTCGCACTCCAGCATGCCGCTGCCCTGGCAGGCCCCGTTGACGCACGCATCGGTAGTCGTGCACGCGTTGCCGTCGTTGCAGGCAGCAGCGGTCGGAGTGAACTTGCAGCCCACTGCCGGATCGCACGAGTCCGAGGTGCAGGGATTGCCGTCGGTGCACGCGAGCTTGCCTCCCGCGATGCAGCCGCCCAGGTGGCAGTGATCACCGGTCGTGCATACATCCTGATCGTCGCACGGTCCCTCTGTGATCTGGTGCAGGCATCCGGTCGAAGGAGTGCAGGTGTCTTTCGTGCACGGGTTCATGTCGTCGCAGTCCGCCGTGCCGCTTCCCTTGCAGATGCCGTTGACGCAGGCATCCACGGCCGTGCACGCATTGCCGTCATCGCACCCGAGGTCCAGGAAGGCGTGCACGCACCCGGTCTTCTCGTCGCAGGAGTCCCCGGTGCAGGGGTTGCCGTCGTCGCACAGCAGTGCGGCTCCTCCCACGCAGGTCCCCCCGGAACAGGCGTCGCCCGTGGTGCACACGTCGCCGTCGTTGCAGGGCTGGTTGTTGGGAGTGTGCTGGCATCCGGCCGCCGGGTTGCACGCGTCGTCCGTGCACGCGTTGCCGTCGTTGCAGTTGGGTGCGAGGCCTTCCTTGCACGTCCCTGCCACGCAGTGCTCGCCCACGGTGCACGGATTCCCGTCGTCGCACGCGAGCCCTTCGTGTGCGGGCACGATGGAGCACGCGCCGTCTGCCGGGTTGCACGAGGCCGCCTGGCAGATCTGGTCCGGCCCAGGCAGTGGCCCGGGGCAGGTCACGATCGTCTCCGGATCGATTTCGCACTGGTAGGGAAGCTTCCCCGTCGCGCACACGAGCTTCCCGTTGCAGGCATCCCCATCCTCCAGCGTTGCGCACTCCGAATCGGCCTGGCAGTCGCAGTTGACCGGCACGCCAGTGCACTGTGCCTCGCCGCACCGATCCGCCACGGTGCAGGGGTTTCCATCGTCGCAGACCGCGTCGTTGTTCACGAAGATGCATCCGCCCGCGTCGTTGCACGAGTCGTCGGTGCAGGGGTTCGAGTCATCGCAGTCCACGGAAGTCCCCACGCAGACCCCCTGCTGGCAGGCATCCGCCACGGTGCAGGGGTTGCCATCCTTGCACTCGTCTCCCGTGAGGGACACGTGTTCGCATCCGTCTGCGGCCTTGCAGACATCGTCGGTGCAATCGTTCCCGTCATCGCACAGGTCCACGTACTTGCCCTCGACGAAGAGCGCCTCGTCGACGTCTCCGTCGCAGTTGTCATCGGTTCCGTTGCAGACTTCCTGCAACGGAGCGGGGGCGTCGCAATCCGTAAGCCCGTCCTTGGTGCAGAACCGTTTGCCGGAGCAGGTGCCCCACTCGTTATCGGATTCGCAGGGCGTGGACAGGCCCAGGTCCACGGCCTTCTTCGTGCAGGGGCAGACTCCGGCATCCGCGAGGCACTGCTTTGTCGCGACCCCGTCCACCGTGGCCGCGTCCTCGCACGAGAACCCCCACGGGCAATCGTCGTGCGACACGCACTTGCCGCCGCAGAAGCTGCCTGCCTTGCCGTAGTCGACGCATGCGTCATCGGCTCCGGCCGCGCCTTTGCAGTCCGCGGAGGTCGCACAGGGCAGGCAGAGGTTGGCGTGATCGGAGATGCAGAGCCACACGATGTCCGGTGCGGTACCGGGGACCTGCTGGCACGACCAGCCGTTCGGGCACTCGGACTGGCACTCGACGGTGCAGACGCCCTCGCCCATGTGGCCGACGCACCAGCCGGACAGGCAGCTCTCGTTTGTGTCGCACGGGTCCAGGAAGCACCCCTGACCCTCCTGGCACGCGGGCCCCGCAGTCTCGGTTACGTCCTGCGGAGGATACTCGAGCTCCGCCACATCCTCGGCCAGATCCGGCACCACGGTCTCGACCGCGCCAAGACCCTCGCCTGGCGTCAGCTCCTCCAGTCCGGAATCCGTGCCTGCTTCCCCCCCCACGTCCGCGACAATCGAGGACGAAGAGCTGCAGGCTGCGACCACGATTGCGGCCGACCCGACGACGAGGATGCGCATTTCCATCCCTCCAAACGATGGTCCTCATTCTGCCGGGTTTCGTCTCCCGTGCCAAGTCCTGATCCCCAATCCCAGGCGGAGCGAGCACGCGGCCGCAGGCACAGGCGGCCACTGACGCCCCAACGCCCTTCGCTGCGCTCACGGCACCGCCCCCGGTGGCGTCCCTCGCAGGCAGCGCTTCAGCCACGGCCGCGCTCGCCTGCCGGCTCGTACTCCGCCTCTCTGGATTCTACCCAAGGTTTGACAAGGTGTTGCTTGCGAGCTACCAATACGGGGGTTCTTGGGGCCCCGGCGATGAGCAGTCCTGGAGCGGGTCGGCGAGTGCGAAGCGGTGAGCGGCAACTGTCGGAAAGGGGTAGGGCAATGAGTTCGGACTTCTGCGTGGCAGCGATTTCGGTAGTCGCGGCAGGTCTTTGCCTTCAGTGCACTGACTCAAGGCAGAGTCGAGAGAAGGCAGAGCAACAGGTTGTGTTGAACGCGCTGGGAAACCTTGGGAAGGAGAAGACCTACGTTCGCAAGGCGGAAGAGGAGATTCTGGCCCTGACTCCGATGGTGACGCGCAGGGGAGACGGATTGCTTTACTACGAGGTGCCAGCGGGCACGACGATCGCCGCAGCGAAGGACGAGTTGTTCCGGGTTCTGGTCAACACGGGCAAGTTCGTTCCGGTGTGTACCGAGGATGACGTCGAGAGTCTTCCCAAGACCGCTGACGGGTTGCTGGGCGCTGCCGGCCTTCAAGCCTACTCCCCGTCATCAAGCGGTAGCCCGGGACTCTCTTCCGCAGTAGCGCGGCTGGGTGTGAAGCAAGCATACGGTTTCACACCAGCCCCTGCGGAGAAGGCAGCCCCTATTTACGTGGCAGTGGGGGAATGGCGTCAGCTTGGTTCGAGCGGGGGGGGAGGCATTGGCCGTTTCGATTCGTTGGTATACGTGACCATTAGACCTGGGCGCTAGCCGAACTGTGTCCTATCCCATAGTCGACGTGAGTTCACGGGTTGGGCCAGGAACGAGCACCGCTCCGTGAGCCAGCAGGTCATCCACCTGCTGTCGCTGCATCTGTCCGAGGAGGCGGTTGGGAACGGCCCGCCCCCGCTTCCCGGCTTGCACACCACTCCCCGGGATTCTGTCGCCAGTTCAAGGTCGTTGGCAGTACCCCCGACAGGAATCGAACCTGCGGCCTAGGGATTAGGAATCCCTCGCTCTATCCTACTGAGCTACGGGGGCGTGACTGTCAAAACAACGGGCTGCCTGCTCGGTGCCACCGACTCAGAGCACGCTCAAACGAGCACGGAGAATACCATACAAGGCCTCAATGGCAACGGTTTTGTGAACTGCGACAGTTGCTTGCCCGGCCTTGTTCTGGTTCCGTTGGAATTGGAAGCCGTATGATTCCTGCTTCCATTTCAAAGGGAACCAGCACAGATGCTTGACTTCCACGGAAGGATGGACAGCTATTCGCTGCTGTCAGAATCACAGTGAGCCGCGAACATGCGGGCCACTATCCCCTGAACGCCTGTCTGCTTCGCCACGCCCCCTGGCAGCACTCGCCTCCATACAACAACGAATCCCTCGTTCGACACCGCCAGGGGTTGCGGCCACCCCAGGGCAGCGCCAACGGAGAGGTCAACCCGTACGGCATCACCGACCGCAATCCCGTCGGGCTCAAATACGCGGGCCATCACGTGTGTGTCAGTACCGGAATCCGGATCAGTGCCCTCCCACGTCACGGCCAACCGGTCCCCTTCCAGGACCGCCACTCGCGGGTGAGCCACGATCCCCGCGACGTCGTCGGTGACGGCGAAGGGGGGGCCGGCCTCCAGAGTCGTACTGTCCAGGAACCTGCCCTCCACCGAAAGCAGACCGTCTTGTTCCTTCTCGTAGACAACGACGAGTCGACCGTCACCCATCACCTTCACGTCTGGAGAGAACGCAGCGTCGTGAGCCGACGAGCCTATCGATGCCATGCCCGTCTCCAACGACAGCGATTCATCAAAAAGCATCACCCGCACTGATTGCCCGTGCTCGTAGGCTTCCTCTGGACTCTCTTCCCAGGTGAGAACCAGTTCACCGTTGGGCGTGGCGGCTGTGGCCAGCGCGCCGATCCGGACGGCTTCCGCAACTTGGTGGAGAGACTCCGGTGGCGTCCAGATATCGACAAGATCCGAGGCTGAGCGGCTGAACCGGAATTCCGAGTTCCCCTCAGTCCAAACCAGCACTGAGTCACCCGACGCAACGGACAGGAGGGAAGCCGCAGTGGCAGTCTTCTCGGAGTGGAAGATCTCGAATCCACTGCCCGCCGCGGCTGAAGAGATACCTCGGAACGAAGTCCCAGCGCTGCCACCCTGCTGCTGGCTGAACTGTGCCCAGGCTGCCAGCCATTTGCTGGAAGCCTTCGCTGCGACCAGGGGCAGGCCCAAACCGAGTCCACACTGGTCGCAGTCCCCAACTGTCCAGCCTTCCGCTAACCGATCCTGCGGGCCGACTGAGCCGTCTCGCGCGTCGATGACCCGCAACTCCACCGAGGTAGCCCTTTGCCAGGGGGAGAAACAGAGTGACCGGTCGCTTGAGCCTTCCTCGTCGCATTCCCACAGAACTCTCCACGTCAACGCTATTCGTCCGTCCCCAAGAATGGCCATCGACGGCACGCCAACGGCCAGAACCCTGGTAGACAGCAAGCCAACGCGGCCGACCGCGGCCTCCGCTTCAGAATTGACCAGGATTTCCTGGCCCCCGCAGAACCCGGCTGGCGCCCACGGAGGATCGCATCCAAGGACGTGGTCCTCGTCTGCCGCATCGCTCCTCCCACGATCCGAAGCGTTTCCCGTCGAGTCAGTGGCCCCGCGCTCTCCAATACAGCCCACCAGGGCCAGCCCGCCAACGGCGACCCACAGCATCGAAAGCCCGCTCATGAAACGTCCTGCGGGCGCAGAGGAAATGGGCCCAACTCGCCCATGAACCCGACGTGTGCCACTGGCCTTCGTTCGATTCCGTGCCGGTCGCCTTGGGGCCCGGAGTCTCTGGCTATGCCGGGATTCCCCGACCGGTGCGCTGCCTCAACAGGGGGCACTGTCGGCCGTGCCGCGACATAAGGGAATATCCGATGCCGGCCGAACATCTGTGGTCGCACAAAGTGACACTTCTCGAGCACCCAGGAATCAGTATCCAAGCAGCCGCCACATCCACTTTGACCCGACGGGCCTCCACCCGGTCCACATGACGGGACCGCCGGCAGTTTGACACCAACCCATCTATGGAGCAATGGGCCCTCCCAAGGAAATGGCTGGTGCCCCGCCGGAGAACAAGTACTTGCCATTGTCCGATATCGGTCCCATGCACATGGCCTGACTATGCCGGACTGGCTGGTTCGGTGTCAAGGGACGCTTCGCACATGGGGACAGACCGATGCCCGAAGATCCCAGGGAAGGGGTGGCCAAGGCGTTTCCGGTGGAGTACAGAATGGCCGACTTGCAGTCAATCAACAAGGCGGCGTGAGCGCGGGAGTGGAGCGGTTCGGAGTGACAGCCGAGTTGATAAGGTACGCAGGGCTCGTACGGTCCCTGGAGGACCCACCTTCCATTTCAAAGGGAAACAGCGCAAAGCCATCTACTCCACCGGGCATTTCCTGCTGAAGATCTTCCCCCTGATTTCCTCCTGTAAGGGCTCGTCCAAAGGGAAATACGAGTACGTGACAACGAACAGGTCGGAGTCCAGCGCGGCTGCTGTCACCGGGCCAGTGCCCGTCATGCTGCCTTCCGCCTCCTGCTGCGCGATACCGAACTTGGGCCCGACAAACTCGAGTGGAGGAGCAACCATCCTTCCTCCGAGGGGCCCTCCCATGCTGTCCCACAGGACCAGGCCAGTGCTGTTGTCCAGGCGCATCGCCGTGACGGCAGATGGTCCCTCATTATCGTTGCTGAACAGATGAGGTGTCCCGCTCTCCCCGCTGTTCCCTACCCAGTTGCCCACGACGACCAGGGGCCCGATCGCAACGACCGCAGCGAAGCCGTCGGGGAATGCAACAACCTGCGGCCATGTGAGGTCGAGAAACTGAGATTTGCTGTTGTTCTCGATAGCCGTTGATACTGGCCCGACCGCGTTCAGCTCTGCATCCAGCCAGCGCCCGGAGATGTGCCTCCAAGGACACGCAGTATCTGCTGGCCCGCACCACTGCGCCCAGACAACATACAGACTCCCGTCAGGGAATATGTCCGCTGCGGCCATCTGCTTTGTGCAGATCTCTCCGTCCGCAGCCTGCGACGGGTCGTCGACGCGAGTCGGTATCCCCGAAAGCCCTCCCTCCGCCGAGACTTCCTGCACAAATATCGCTTCTTCATCTTCCGACCAAGCAAGCACCTTGCGATCCCCGCGGAACGCCAACCCAGTCGGCAAGACGCTGGTTTCCCTAACCGTCATAGTGGTCTCTCCCTCGCCGAGCAGACTCCCGTCCTCGCCAACGAACCTCGATAGCAGCAACTGCTGGCCCTTTCGAAACTCGAGCCAGACTACCAGGAACCTGTCTTCCCCCGCAGGAGCGACGAGTACCCTGTTTTTGGCGCCGTTCGGGACCGGCACACCGATGGGGGGCATCGCACTTACCCAGCCCGGGTCTGAAAGGGCAACGCCGTCCTTGCCAAATACTGCTGCTCGCACGCCGGATTCGTTCGGCGGAACACCCTGCATGTTGCTGACCGTCCATGCCACCAGGAAACGGCCGGACGGGAGAGCGGCCACGACCGGGTGCCAACCCAGCGGCTCTTCATCCGCCTGGCCCGCCCAGGTGAGTTGGCTCACGAAGCACGGCCCTTCACTCGGTGGCGACGACTCGTCAGCAAGCACGTCAGGAGCTATGTCGACGCCATTGTCGCCCGCCACCTCCATCATTGTAGCGTCGGCCAGATCCGCGGTTGCCAGATCGGCTGCATCAGCGGTTGTGGCATCGGCCAGGTCCGCGGCGGTCGTGTCTACCAGCTCCCAGGCAGCCAAGTCGCCCGGGCCGGCAGCTTCCGGAGGCACGTCTGGAACCAGATCTCCGATATCCGCACCGCTCGAGTCCTTGCCTGTCCCGTCTCGACCGGCGCAGCCGGGGGGGCACACCTCCAAACAAAGGATACATAGTACCCGCACGCTCAAAGTCCGCATGGTCCCCCCGGCCCATCGTCACTGGTCCCCACTGCCCAACTCAGAGGATCCATCACTCCAAGCAACACTGTAGCGACCACAATTCATCTCTCGTTTGCGGCCTGGAAATCGGTTGACACCGTCCTTCTGATTCCCAGGTACCCATGTTCACACAGTACCTCTTCGATGGCCCGGCGTCGAGCACTTCCTTCCTCGTCTCGAGAGCGGGCTTCCGTCGTGAGTCGGTGCTCGGTCTTGTCCACCTCCTTCTTGGTACTGGTTCCGTTGGAATTGGAAGCCGTATGATTCCCGTTTCCATTTCAAAGGGAAACAGCACAGAAGGACGGCAAGCCCTTCCGGGCTGAAAGACGATCTGGTGACCGGGCTGCTTCGCCTACTTCGTCACCACGAACATCAGCTCGCTGATGAGACCTTCGGGCGGGGTGGTCGAGGGATCGTTGTACGTCGCCATCATCGCAGGACCAGCGATCTTGCGGCCGTGCTTCGCCACCCAGCCGGCCAGCTCGCCGTACTTCTCCGAGGCCTTCTGGTAAGGTCCGATCTCCACGCGCGCAGCGACCTCGCAGGCCGGAACCGTCTTGACCGCACATCCCTC
>Ga0233425_10008262_pt1 | contig 13966 bp, 15 predicted proteins | sample Watercolumn_Towu_2_FD_181712 | JGI IMG/M metagenome (GOLD analysis project Ga0233425, IMG submission 181712) | Freshwater microbial communities from Lake Towuti, South Sulawesi, Indonesia - Watercolumn_Towuti2014_140_MG | ecosystem: Environmental > Aquatic > Freshwater > Lake | place...
GGCATCTTCAAGGCATTTCTCCTGCACTGCTATGGGATAAGGTCCGCCTGCGCAGATAAAGATACTGTCAGATACTCTTCTTATGTCTGCAGCGGTCTTTTTTGCCTTGTTCCATCCGAATGTGGTCGAGTAGATGCCAACAAGGTCAGGATGAAAATTGACTATATCACTAAGGACCTGCTCATGACTTATAAAAGCCCCGTTGATGAATATGACCTCATGGCCGGCTTCTCTCAGAGCTGCAGCCACATAAAGGGTCCCGAGCGGCTGCCAGTAGTTGATCTGTGATGCAGCGGTTTTGGATGTAAAAATATCTTCAGGCACCCAGGAAGGTATGACAAGAGCGCACTTCATCTCAAGCAACCATGAATCGTCTGCTTCTGTTCCCGACCGGACGCGAGGCCATAACAGCCTCAGCGGCCCTCATGCCCGATTCCAGGGCATGGTCCATATTGTAATACCGGAACATGCCTGAACGCCCGGCAAGGTGTATGTTTTCAAAGCCGGCAAGATAGTCATAAATTTCATTGCAGAGCTCATTATATCCGACCTCGAAAAGCGGATATGCTTTGGGAACGCGGACGACAGTGCTGTCACAGACATCTCTCCTGCCGGCAAATCCAAGTCGTTCGAGACTATCGACCGTTGTCCTGACCAGCTCATCATCAGAACTGTTCCATACCTGATCTCCCTTGAAGCTGAAATATTCGATAACAAGGAGTGTCTTGCCTTCAGGAGCCATATTCAGAGACCAGTTCGTAGGCTCATGTATCCTGCCGAAAGGTATGCTCTTTTCAGGAATGTATATCCAGGTCTGGTCAGTAACCCGACTCTTGTCGAGCATTACCGCAACAACCACAAGGTCCCTGAAACGCAGCCTTGAGGCAGCTTCGATTATATGATCAGGCGGGGCAGGCCTGAGCATGCGCACAACATGCGTGAGAGGCAATGTGGATATGATGTTGTCACTCTCAAAGTATATTTCCTCACCTGCGCTGACAGCCCCGACCCCGATGATCTGTCCTTCTCTGTGATCTATTCTGGTAACCCGGGTTCCAGGCAAAACCTCGTTCGTCCTGTCGATCTCCTCCCGGAGTCTGTCAGACAATCGTCCTATGCCAAGTTTCGGATAAAGGAACTCATCCACAAGTGTCGGAATCTTTCTCCCGCCCGCCCTGAATATTGCATTCTTTATGGTAGTTGCAAGCGAAAGGCCGTTGATCCTGCGGTCCACCCATTCTGCACTTATCCTGCTGCAGTCTATCCCCCAGACCTTCTCACTGTATACCTTGAAGTATATGTCGAACATCTTGCGTCCGAAATTCCTGATGACCCAGTCTTCAAGTGAGACAGGTTCCTTTCGATCATAGAGCAGGTCTTTGCCCTTTTCCAGCGCGTAGTCGAAAAAGATCTTAAGGCTCGTTGCGGGGCCGAGTCCGAAAAATGCATTTGCAGGTCTGAGCGGATAATCGAACAGTCTATCCTTCATGAATATCCTGCTCGACCTCTGCACAGTGACAAGTTCATCTCCCATAAGACCTTTAACAAAGTCATTCAGGCGCTCATCAACAGTGAAGAACCTGTGGCCTCCAAGATCGAACCTGAAACCATTATGGGAAATGGTCTTCGAAAGTCCGCCCACAGTGCTGTCAGCTTCAAGCACTTTCAGACCATGTCCTGATCTCGAAAGGACACAACCGGCAGAAAGCCCTGTCAGGCCGCCTCCGAGTATCAATGTATTTTTGCTTATATTTGAACTTTTCACAGACCTACCTGAAACATCCGCATGAACTTCCGCTGATCGAGACAATGAAGGATTCTCCGTCATACATCGTTTTTGTGCAAAAGCCTGACATACCGGCAAAAGCTGCAATCCTGGAGGCATCCTGACGGCTGCCTGTGATCACTTCCAGGTCCATTTCTTTCGTGCCGCAGTCAGATATCAATCCTTTAAGTTCTGCAAAAATGTCGGCAAGATCACGTCTGCGGGCATCGATCTCCATGCATATTAGTCTAACTTTAATTCTCGTCTTTCTTCTATATTCCAGGATGGAACTGCTAATAAAACTGCCCCGGAAGAACTCGTGTCCTGTCCGGGGCAGTAATTGAACTTAATGCTGCAGAACGCCTATACGTCCATATCCTGCATGGGCTTTATGAACTTGAAATAGACCATTGTCCAGTTGCCGAGTATAATTGCTATTGTCGCGACTATGCTGCCGACAGAAAGAGTTACGGAGCCGGTCAGAGCCTGGCCAATATTACATCCGCCTGCTGTTGATGCGCCAAAACCCATCATCAGGCTGCCGATAAAGACAGTCAGCAGTTCCTTGGCATCACGCGGCGTCTTCCAGATGAACTCCTTAAGGATCTTGGCGCTGATAAATGAGCCGAGAGGCACACCCACAATGAAGAACTCTGCCCAGGTAACTTTGAAACCCAGAAGATCATACATGGGGAAAAATTTGGAGCGTGCATCTCCTGTCAGAACTGTAAAGAAAAATTCTCCTGTAGGAGTTGTAAAGTTCATGCCTCTTGCAAAACCCGGGGATCCGAAAAATTCAGATGCCCAGAATGTAAGGATTCCGGTGAGACCGACAAGAACAGCGGTAACAGACCAATAGAAGCCCTTTGATTTTTTTATTGCAAGCGGCTTGCTCTTGCTTGCGAAGAAAATGCATGCGATCGAAATAACGGCAATTATTCCCCACTTTATTGCAGGGTTTTCATCGCCGCCGGCAACGCCGTGCAGTGTCATCGGAGTATCACCGATCTTAACGCTTCTCAGCAGATCATAGACCGGTTTCAATATTCCGTTCGTTGTTGCGCCGATCCCAAGGAAAAAACCAAGAACAGCTAATACAGATGCCATCTGTCCTTCACCAACCCTGTAAACAATTCCGCTGCCGCAGCCGCCCGCAAGGACTATACCAAGTCCAAAAACATAACCGCCGATGATATTGGCAAGAGGATAAAAAGACTGGGCCTTGAGATGAATGATGCCGAGATCATTAAGCGCATTTGAACCTATGAGCATGACCGCAAGCGCAAGAAGCAATGCATGGAACAGCGTGAAATCTTTGATAAAGATCGTGTCTCTGAATGCGCTGTTCATGCAGAAACGGCCCTTCTGAAGAATGAACCCGAACAATGCTCCGACAAAAAGACCTGAAATAATGAATGCGATTGTTACCTGAGGCAAACTCTCTGCTACACCTTCCATGTTAACCCCCCGATAAAATTTAGTTCGTTAAATTATCACAGGAACGGTGATTTGTCAACGATGGGAAGTTATCAGTTTTTCTTATTAATCTATGAGTTGAATCTGTTCATCGCCCTGTCAGGGCCTTCGGCAATGATAAAAGCAACAGCCTCTGACGCTTTCAGAATTGCGTCCCTGATCAGCGGCCGTTCGGATGGAGCAAAAGCGGAGAGCACGAACTTTTCTGTAGGTATAAGAGGGTCGCGGCCTATCCCTATCTTGACCCTTATGAAGTCCCTGCTGCATATACGCTGTATGATCGACTCTATTCCCTTATGACCGCCGGAAGAACCCTTCTTTCTTATCTTGAGACGCCCTGCATCAATATCGAGATCATCGTGGACAACTATTATATTCTCAGGGACTATGGAACGCTTCCTGCAAACCTCGCCAACAGCAGATCCGCTTAGATTCATAAATGTCAAGGGCTCTATCAGTTCGACCTGCTGGCCGCTGATAGAGCCCTTTGCTGTTCTGTATCCTTCTTTTTCCTTAAATATCAGATGATGGCTGTCTGCGATGCTGTCGAGCACCATGAACCCGACATTGTGCCGGGTCCTGGCATACTTTGCTCCAGGATTACCGAGACCGACAACAAGCCACAAAAACTACTTCCCCTTCTTTTCCGGGGCAGCCGCCTCTTCCTCTTTCTTGCCCTTCTTGACCACTTCCGGTTCAGTTGCAGCAGCGGCCTCAGCTGCAGGAGCAGCCTCTTCTTCAGCCTCGACAACATTGACAATCACTTCATGCGAATCCGTCAGGATCTTGATGCCTTCCTCAAGCTTGAGGTCGCTGACATGAATCGACTGGTTGAGCCCAAGCTTCGAGATATCGATATCTATCTTGCCGGGGATCTTGTCAGGCAGACATTCTATCAGGATCTCTCTTATCGGATGCTGAAGCATTCCCTTATCACGCTTCACCCCTATAGGCTCGCCATGTGTAGTTATATGCACTGCAACCCTGACAGGTTCGGTAAGCGAAACCTCAAAGAAATCCGTATGCAGCAGTTCGCCCCTTATCGGATCTACCTGAAAATCTTTCAGGAGTGCAAGCTTCTTGTCTCCGTCAGTGAACTGCAGGTCGACCATGACCTGCTCTCCGGCAACCGACTTGATAAGCTTCGAAAGGTCTTTCGTTCCGAGCTGTATAGACTGGGCCTGTCCTGCCCTGTAAAGGACCGCAGGAACCTTTCCTTCCCTTCTGAGGGTCCTTGCAACACCTTTGCCGCTTACCCCTCTCTTTTCTGCTTCTATGCTGATTCTTTCCATCTCTTCCTCCTTTGCGTCTTAAACAAATAATGTACTTACTGTAGACTCTTCATGAATCCGTTTTATTGCTTCTCCAAGCAGACCTGCTATGCTCAGCACCTTCAGCTTTCTGCATTCAGCCTGCTTGCTGTTGAGCGGTATTGTATTTGTCACGATCAGTTCCTCGATAGGAGAATCGTTAATTCTCTGGACCGCAGGACCGGAAAGCACCGCATGCGTACATGTTGCAGAAACGCGTCGTGCGCCAACTTTTATCAGGGCAGAAGCGGCCTGCGCCATCGTGCCTGCAGTATCGACCATATCATCAAGCAACAGGGCATCCCTGTCCCTAACGTCGCCTATGACATTCATTATCTCGCATTCATTGGCTTTTTCGCGCCGTTTGTCAACTATTGCAATAGTACAGTTAAGCATCTTCGCAAATGACCTTGCACGCTCAACTCCGCCTGCATCCGGCGATACTATGACAAGCTCTTCAGGATTAAATTTTGACCTCACATATTCGAGCAAAACAGGCGCAGCATACAGATTATCAACAGGTATATTGAAGAACCCCTGTATCTGTCCGGCATGAAGGTCAACCGTAAGCACCCTGTTTGTGCCGACCGCAGTCACAAGATCTGCGACCATCTTGGCCGATATAGGCACTCTCGGCTGCACTTTTCTGTCCTGACGGGCATATCCGTAATACGGTATCACCGCAGTTATCCTGCCTGCAGAGGCACGCTTGAGGGCATCTACCATCAGGAGCAGTTCCACAAGATGGTCATTGACGGGAACCGATGTAGGCTGAATGACAAAGACATCTGACCCGCGTACATTCTCATTGATGCGGATCATGATCTCACCGTCACTGAACTGTGATAAGGTCGCATCACCCAGTTTTTTGTTCAGTCTCCCGGCAACTTCTTCAGCCAGCGTCCTGTTAGCAGATCCGGAAAAAATCTTTAAACCCTGCAGCATCGCATCTCCTTAAGATCAATACCATTTAATAGATTGCAAAGCCCCAATCTGGCTGGGGCGGGAGGATTCGAACCTCCACATGGGAGATCCAAAATCTCCTGACTTGCCGTTTGTCGACGCCCCAATCATACCATCACCTGATCAGTAATTCATGGTCAATCAGGGTCTTGACGGCCCTGCACCAGTATGGAGCCATATGTACGGATGCATTCCTTGCATCATCTTCAGTACGGAAAAGTCCGAATACTGTTGATCCGCTGCCGCTCATTGCAGCTGCAACAGCGCCATGCTCATAAAGCGATTCCCTGATCCTGCCGATTACAGGATGTCTCTCAATGACAGGTATTTCGAGGTCGTTAACGAGCAGTGAACGCAAACTGTCAAAATCTTTCCTGTCAAGACTTTGACAGAACAGTTTAATATCAACAGGTTTTTTTGTCAACCCAATCTGCAGGGATCTGTAAGCCCATCCTGACGAGACAGGTATCCCGGGATTTACAAGCAGGAGGTCCAGGACCGGAGGTGCAGGAATGGAAGTGATGACCTCACCCCGACCCTCTGCAACTGCGCAGACATCATCAATAAAAAAAGGCACATCTGATCCTATCTCGGCACCTATTTCAGAGAGGCTCTTCCTGTCAAGGCCTGTGTTCCAGAGACGGTCAAGTCCGATCAGCGTGTATGCGGCATCACTGCTTCCGCCGCCCAATCCTGCCGCCACAGGTATATGTTTTTCGAGCAGAAGCCTTGCGCCCCTTTCAGTACCGGTCCTCTCCCTGAGCAGCTTTGCAGCCCTGAGAACAAGATTATCTTCCCCTGAAAGTTCTGGCATGGAGCAGGAGACAGAGATATTGCTGTCTTCTGCAAATGTGATCGAATCATACAGACCTATGCACTGCATAAGGGTCTGGATATTATGATATCCGTCGTCTCTCCTGCCTGTTACAGAGAGGAACCAGTTGATCTTGGCCGGTGCATTCAGGACAAATGACATCTTCAGAAGGATAGTTTCTGCTGCAGATTCTTATTTCTTCCGCAACTTCTCGGCATCAGAAATTTTTTTATCTATGCGCTCCCTGAGCCCCTCTTCCTTCTCATCCATGAGAAGCGCTTTTTTCCAGGCCTCAAGAGCGCTGTCAATATCCCCGCCTGCCTGATGAACATCTCCTATATGCTCTAACAGGACAGGGTCATCCCTGACCAGTCCTAATGCCTTTTTCAATGTTTCGAGAGCAAGTGCGAGCTTTCCCTGCCTGAAATATACCCATCCGAGGCTGTCGAGATAATATCCGCTGTCAGGCTTGAATTCGAGAGCTTTTCTTATAAGAGAGTCTGCCTCATCAAGGTTAATATTTTTGTCGGCAAAAGAATAACCGAGATAGTTGAGGGCCTCAGAGTTATTCGGATTCAGTTCGATCGCCTTCCTGAGCATACGGACCATGTCATCAAAGCGGTCTGTCTTTTCATATACTACGGCAAGGGTGAAATGCAGTTCATCGCTTGAGCTGAACCTTGATATGGCAGACAGAAGCATATCTTCTGCCTTTTTGAGGTCCTTCTTCTGTATAAGTATATTGGCGTAATACATGTAGATTTCCGGCTTCTCTTTTTCAAAGGTGAGCAGTTCCTCATAAGTATTGACAGCCTCATCATATCTTTTCATCTTGTCATATGCATAGCCGAGATGAAGGAATGCGTTGATATTTGAAGGCTCACGGCTGATGACCTGCTTGAGGGCAGAGACCACCTCGTCATATCTGCCGGTCTCTTCAAGGACAAGGGCCTTGTAGTAGAGAATCACCGGATTGCCGGGACTTATTGAGAGGGCAGTATTCATTTCCTCAATTGCCCTCTCATACTGCTTCTCCTCATAAAAGAGCAGTCCCATCCTTACATGTATGTCCGGACTGCTTTCCTTCTGCCTGCTGAGTATCTTCAGCTCATCCACTGCCTTGCCCATTGTCTTCTGTCTTATATAAACCTGTGCCAGTCTCTGTCTTGCCTGACTGTTATAGGGATTTATCCTGAGGGCCTGTTCATAATGCTTTACGGCAGATTCAAGATCTTCTCTGGACTCTGCGATCGCACCGAGCTTGAAATGGGCAGCATCAAGATCAGGATTGATCCCGAGGGCCTTTCCGAGCAGTTCCAGTGCCCTGTCGTAAGATTTTTTGTCAATATAGACTGCAGCGAGCAGGTCAAGCGCCTTGAAGGCTGCAGGGTCTCTGCTGATGATCTTTTCGAGCAGTGCTGCAGCCTTGTCCGGCTCATTATTGTAGTAATAAAGAACGCTGAGCATGAACTGATAGTCAGCATTCTCAGGCTGGAGCCTGTCGAGTTCAAGATATGTCTTTATAGAAGCCGGATATTTTTTAAGGTCCCAAAGCAGGTCGCCCTTGAACTTCAGCGCGGCTCTGTTTTCGGGCAGTTCCTTCAGAAGCTGGTCTATGTTGGCTATGGCATCATCTGTTTTGCCGAGGCGGACGAGAAGATATGAGCGCTGGATCCTGAGAAATACGGATGAAGGGTCCTTCGAAAGTGCCTTGACATAAAAACCATCTGCCTCTTCCCAGCCATGAGACATCTCCGAAAGATAGCCGCGGACAAAATTATAGGCAGCGTCAGGCTCCGGGAACTTTTCATCAGATGGGCTCTGCAGGGTATCAGCATAGACAGGCAGAGCAAAGAAAAGAGTGAGAACAATAAACAACTTATTCATTTGATATTATTGCACAATCATGGATTTTACTTCAAAGAAGAGCAGCGCAATTGCAGAGAAAAATAGCAGTGCAGTGCTATGAGAGAACATCCTTGTCAACAGGACCATAAGCTACAGCAGAGAAGAGGGACCTTCTGACGAGCCTCTCTGCGAGGTCCTTTATCTGGGCCATCGTTACATGCTCAACCGCCTTCAGTATATCCTCAGGGGATATGTACCTGCCGAAATATATCTCCTGCCTCGCGATGTTGTTCATACGGCTGTTAGTGGATTCAAGGGCAAGCAGCATATTGCCTTTGAGATGCTTCTTTGCCTTGTCAAGCTCATGCTCGGTCAGGGTATCCCTCAGGCCGATCATCTCCTTCATTATCACCTCAACTACCTCTGCCACACGCTTTCTGCTTACGCCTGCATAGACAGCCCAAAGCCCGGAATCGAGATACATTGCAGTGAAGGAATAGACTGAATAAGCGAGGCCCCTGTTCTCTCTTATCTCCTGAAAAAGCCTGGAACTGACGCTTCCGCCGAGTATGGTATTCAGTATGAAGAGCGCATAACGCTCTTCGCTTACCTGAGAGATTGCAGGGATGCCTATGCATACATGCGCTTCTGACAGGTCCTTCTGAAAGACCCTGGTGTCTGAGGTAAAGACCGGCAGGTCACCAGTTTTTGGCTCAGACCCATGCCTAAGGCCGCCGAAGCGTTTATTGAGGAGCTTCATCACCTCTGCATGATCAAAGTTTCCTGCACAGGCTATGACAAGGTCCTTTGTGCCGTAGTATTTTCTTATATGCGAGATGATGTCATCACGGGTGAACGATGCTATGCTGTCCCTGCGGCCGAGTATGGGCTGTCCAAGTCCCTGATTGCCCCAGACCATCTGGTTGAAAAGGTCATGGATATAATCATCAGGCGTATCCTCAACCATCTTGATCTCTTCCTTGATGATCTTCTTTTCCTTTTCGAGCTCATCTGCAGGGAATGTCGAATTGACAAATATCTCGGAGAGCAGGTTCACGCCCTTTTCGAGGTATTCATCAAGGACCTTCACATAAAAAGCGGTATTCTCCCTTGATGTGAAGGCATTGAGGTCTCCGCCTATTGTATCTATCTCGACAGCAATTCCCTGGGCAGTATACTTCTTTGTGCCTTTGAAGAACATATGCTCCAGAAAATGCGATATGCCGTTCTCACTGTGGGATTCATGCCTTGACCCGACCTTCACCCATACGCCCAATGCAACAGAATGGACATTCCGGAAGGACTCCATAACGACCGGTATGCCGTTGTCGAGATATTCTTTTATGAACATTCACACCTCATCTGCAGCTATTTGGGTTCAGGATTTTCGCTACGCTTCGAAGAAACAAAAAAAGGGGATTAAATCCCCTTTAATTCATGCATTACAAATATCTTACTGCTCTTTGCCTTCCTGCTCCTTCATGGCCTCTTTTCTGCTGAGCCTGATCTTTCCGGTCCTGTCGATCTCAATGACCTTCACAAGAACCTCGTCACCCTCTTTCAGAACATCTGTGACATTTGCGACCCTCTTGTCAGATATCTGCGAGATATGGAGCAGCCCGTCAGTATTCGGAAGTATCTCAACAAATGCGCCGAAATCTGCTATTCGCTTCACCTTGCCGAGATATATCCTGTTAAGTTCCGGCTCTGCAACAATTCCGTTAATTATGTCGATGGCCTTCTGTGCTGAAGTGCCGTCAGTTGCGGCTATATTTATAAGGCCGCTGTCGTCTATATCTATCTTTACGCCTGTCTGCTCGATGATTCCGCGTATCACCTTGCCGCCGCTTCCGATGACCTCGCGGATCTTGTCCTGCTTGATCTGCATGGTGTAGATCCTCGGGGCATGAGTCGAAAGGTTTTCGCGCGGTCCGGCAAGCGTCTCGTTGATCTTTCCGAGTATATGAAGCCTTCCCTGGCGGGCCTGTTCAAGCGCGCTCACCATGATCTCACGGGAGATGCCGCCGATCTTTGTATCCATCTGGAAGGCTGTTATGCCGTTCTCGGTTCCTGTTACCTTGAAGTCCATGTCACCGAGATGGTCTTCAAGACCGAGGATATCCGTGAGAACAACGACCCTGTCACCTTCCTTTATAAGGCCCATTGCAATGCCTGCAACAGGCGCCTTGATCGGCACGCCTGCATCCATAAGCGCAAGGATGCCGCCGCATACTGATGCCATCGAGGAAGAACCATTGGATTCGAGCACATCAGAAACTATCCTTACTGTATAAGGGAACTCTGCCTTGGTCGGCATTACGGCCTTGAGCGCCCTTTCAGCAAGGTTCCCGTGGCCGATCTCTCTTCTGCCAGGTGATCTGAGAGGTCTCACCTCTCCGACGCTGAACGGAGGGAAGTTGTAATGAAGCATAAACGACTTCGATGACTCACCCTCAAGCGAATCTATCTTCTGCTCATCATCGGCAGTTCCGAGTGTCACGACTGCAAGACACTGTGTCTCTCCCCTTATAAAGAGTGCTGAGCCATGGGCACGGGGAAGTATCCCTGCCTCGCTCGTTATGGGCCTGATCTGGTCAGGCTTTCTGCCGTCTGCCCGTACATTATTATCAAGTATCATGTTGCGGACAAGGTTCTTCTCTATCGAATCAAACACCGAAGATATTGCATCCGAGATGTCATTCTCCGGTGTATTTATCTTCTCTATTATCTCTTTCAGGACCTGGTCGAGAACATTCTGCCTCTGGATCTTGTCAGGTATCACTATCGCCTGCCTGATCTTTTCGAGTGCAAGATCTGAGACCTTAGCCTTGAGCGCCTCATCAACAACAGGAGGATTGAAAGACCTCTTCTCTCTGCCTGCGGCAGTCCTGAAATCATTCTGCAGCCTGCAGAGCTTTTTGATCTCGGCATGTGCGAGATCGATAGCTTCAAGCAGGTCAGATTCCTTCATCTCCTGGGCGCCGCCTTCAACCATGACGACCGCATCCTCGGTCCCTGCAACAACGAGATTGCAGTCGCAGAGTTCAGATTCCTTCAGGTCCGGATTTACGACGAATGTGCCCTCAATCCTGCCTATCCTGACAGCGCCGACAGGACCGTCAAACGGTATATCGGAAATATGCAGCGCTGCTGATGCAGCAACAATGCTTATGATGTCAGAAATGTTCTCATCCCCATACGAAAGCACATTGGCAATTGCCTGAGTCTCGTTATGGAACCCTTTTGGAAAGAGGGGCCTTATCGGCCTGTCGATGAGCCGGGAGGTGAGCACCTCCTTCTCGGAAGGTCTGCCTTCCCTCTTGAAAAAGCCGCCGGGAATCTTGCCGGCTGAATACGCCTTCTCCTGATAATCAACAGTGAGAGGAAAGAAATCTATCCCCTCTTTTGCTGTCTTGCTGCTTACGGCAGTTGCCAGGACAACAGTATCGCCATAACGGGCGACGACCGAGCCGTCCGCCTGTCTGGCCATCTTGCCTGTCTCTAAAATGAGTTCCTTGCCGCGAATTTCGAGTACAACTGTCTTAGTCATTATTCTCCTATTTTCTTATTCCGAGTCGAGCGATAACCTTCTCGTAACGTTCCTTGTTAATTGTTTTCAGATAGTCGAGCATCTTTCTTCTCTGTCCAACGAGCTTCAGAAGGCCCCTGCGGGAATGATGGTCCTTTGCATGGGTCTTGAAATGGTCGGTCAGATAGCTGATCCTCTCGCTCAGAATAGCGATCTGGACCTCGGGAGAACCCGTGTCCTTCTCATGCGTTCTGAAATTGCCGATAATGTCTTCTTTTTTAATCTTGTCGAGTGCCACAAGATCACCACCTTTCTTGATTTATCCTTTTTTAAGGTATTGAGTGTAACACATGGTCTATTCTTCTGTAAAGACAAGGGGTTTCAGAATTTTACCCTTGTGAAGGCCGCACATCCGGCTTATGAAGCAGCAGGGAAAGAGTCCGTTGTGCAGTGACATAAACACGGTCTCAGCGTCTTGCGATTTTTATTCACTGTCGTCTTCTCGCTCAAAATCTGTAGTGATACCTTTAAGAAAGCCTCTGAGCTCTGAAATATTCCGCTCCGGAATAAGTTCAATTCTTCCCGAATATTCAACAACCTGCATTTTCTGCCCAGGGCGAAGGTGCAATGCCTCCCGTACTTCGCGGGGAATAACTATCTGAAATGTTTGAGAGACAGTGACTGACTGCATGAACACACCTCCACTGATAATATTACGGTATTACAATATGATCATCGATGAGATTTTGCAATTTATAAATATCGCTGGAACAGGACTACACCTTTGAGACAACTTGGGAATTCTGTGCAATGTGTAGAGCGGAAGCGCGCCAGCGCTGGAGCCAGTCCGTTGTGCAGCCCGTTGTTGGCCCCTGCCTCGTTTCTCGCACGACTCACCCCGGCCAGAACCAGTCCCTCAGCCCGTACCAGAACCGATCTCCGTACCTCATGGCCAGTAGGCCGCAGACAATGGCTCCGACCGCGCAAGCCGCGAGAATGCCGCCATAGCTCTTCGGTGGGAGGTCGATAATGAAGAAGAATCCAACCACCGCCCCGAACAACCCGCCGCACCCGAACCTGATGCCTTTTTCGAGTCTGTCTGGCTCGTTTTCCAATGATTTCAAATGCCTCTATTCGTCTCGGTCTTGATGCCTCTATTCACTCCCGCCCTTCGTTGAGCTAAGGGGCAGCGGAAGGAAGCGCATACAATTTGCGAAGCAAATGCGCTGACTGAAGCTGTCCAGTGACGAGCGAAGCGAGGAACGACCTTGAGCGACTTGTTAGGGCGTAAATTAGTCAAATGCTTTCCACTCCTTGCTCTGAAAATCATATCCATTTCTATAAAATGGCGGATATATGACATAAAACAACATTGGATTACCATCAGCAGTTGAGTGGTAAAAGAAGCTGCCCATTGCCGATATTTTTGCAGTAGGAACCGAACGATAATACTTTGGTACAAGCTGCTCCAATTTTTCAGGATATGCCCCATTTTCTTTTTTATACGACTCAAGATTTTTGACTAACTCTTGCGATCTATATATTGCAAGTTTGTTATTTGAATAATTTGCGACAAAGACCATGCTTGCCGCCAGCAAATAAATTAGGTGCTTTTTTATATATTGCCCATCTTCTGTATGCCTTAGACATTTATATACTGAAACCGGCATACATATAAATCCAGAAACAAATATTGTTATTGCAGCAACAATTCCCTGACCTAAAAAATATGCATCAGAAATGAATATTACAATAGCGATTAAAATAACTTTTCGGAAATTTACCTTTTTTCTCTGTGTATTTTCCATATGAGCCCTTCGGAAAGTTCAGCGGCGCGCTCCAGCGCGTCCGCTGGAACGAATTGTTGGGCTACTATTGGTTGTGTCATAAATCCATATCCTTGATGTATTCCGGATACAGCTCCTTCGCGCATGCTGGGCAGATGCCGTGCGAGAATTGGGCTTTTGTGTGTTTGGAAACGTACAATTCAACCTGCTCCCAGTAGCCCTTGTCATCTCTTATTTTTTTGCATTGTGCACAGATCGGGATAATCCCTTGTAATGTTTTAATCTCCTCCAATGCCTGGAGAAGAGCCTTGTTCGTATTCTGGAGTTCTTGCTCAGCTTGTTTCTGGCTAGAACCTATCTCAAAATCGATTTAGGAGAATTTTGATGGAAGCAAGTCTCACAAAACCGAGGAAATTCTCAGCATGATACTCCCATCTTGTCAGGAGTCTGCGCTGCCATCCAAGCCAAGCAAAG
>Ga0233425_10008263_pt1 | contig 13966 bp, 14 predicted proteins | sample Watercolumn_Towu_2_FD_181712 | JGI IMG/M metagenome (GOLD analysis project Ga0233425, IMG submission 181712) | Freshwater microbial communities from Lake Towuti, South Sulawesi, Indonesia - Watercolumn_Towuti2014_140_MG | ecosystem: Environmental > Aquatic > Freshwater > Lake | place...
GGTTCTATTCCGGTATTCTTCTACGCCGGGATCCTGATGATGCTGGTGGCCATGTGCTTTAAGGTAAGCGCTGCCCCTTTCCATTTCTGGGCGCCGGATGTGTACGAAGGCTCGCCAACCGTGATCACCGCGTTGATGAGCACGATTGTGAAAACAGCTGCTTTCGCCGCCTTCATGCACCTGTTCCTGGTGGTATTCGGTAAAGCGGGCGAGAGCTGGACCATGGTGCTGGCCGTGATCGTGGCCCTGTCCTTAGTGATCTCCAATATTACAGCCGCTTCGCAGAGCAGCGTGAAACGCATGCTGGCTTATTCCAGCATCAGCCATGCCGCCTTTATGCTGATGGCCATCCTGGCTAACAACCGCGGTTTTGCAAGCGTCAACGCTATCCTCTATTATTCCTTGGCTTATTCCATTGGCTCCATCTCGGCGTTCACGGTGGTGTATAACGTATCCAAGGAAGACGGAAATTCGAACATCGACGCCTTCAACGGCCTCGGTAAGCGCAATCCATTTGTGGCGGGCTGTATGGTCGTTGCCATGCTGTCGCTGGCAGGCATCCCGGTTACGGCAGGCTTCTTCGCCAAATATTTTATTTTCACGCTCATGATCGGGACCACCTTCAAATGGCTGATCATCCTGGCCATCCTGACCTCGGCGGTAGGTGTATACTACTATTTCAAAGTGATCATCGCCATGTACTTCAAGCCGGTAAGGGAAGGTCAGAAGATGGTGCTGGAAACCTCACACGTGATCCTGCTGGCGATCACCACGCTGCTCACCCTGGCTTTAGGCATCGTTCCTAAATACATCATCGAAATCTTCGGCTAGGATCAGAAGTACATTCTGTTTCAGGTGATGGGGCAAGCCTTACCGCTGGTGATTTTCACGACAACCATACAGGCGCCTGTACGGATAAAGGTAGCAGTAAAGAGAACACTGAGCTGATCTCAGCTTCCGGCGGTACGATTGCGCCACCGGCAGACAGAAATGCTCCTGCAGCGCCTGTCAAGATTACCTGCTTGGGTACTCCGATACGATTCTTCGCTATATTTTTTTGAATCATCGTTTTAATGGTTACATTAGTCCCACTTTTAACCTTAAAAAACGAAAACAATGAAATTAAAAACAATTTTTGCCGCAGCGTTGATCGTTGCGATGGCTACTTCCTGTGGCGGCTCGAAAGCCGAAGAAACAAAAACGGAAACAACGGAGGCGGCTCCTGCTGCTTCTGCAGAAACTCCTGCTGCCGCCGAGGCTTCTGTCGTGAAGAACTGGGTGCTTGACAACATCGATGCTTCGGCTGCTATGGCCGGAATGCCAAAAGAGAACCAGGATAAAATGAAAGCAGCGATGGATGCCATGGTATCCACCCAGAAAGGAAAAATGTCGCTCGATATCCAGGAAGGTGGCAAAGTGATGGCCAATGCTTCCGATATGTCAGGAAACTGGAAAACCAGCGAAGGAAAATGGACCCTGAGCGACGATAAGAAAACACTGACCCTCGACATCGACGGAAAAAAAGACGAGTTCATCGTTGCAGAGCTTACTGCCGACAAAATGAACCTGGAAATGAAAGGTGAAAAAATGAACATGATCTTTGTTCCGAAAAAATAAGCCCTGCTTCTTTTTTTAAAGCTGCCTTAGAAACTCCGGTCGTGCTGAAACAGTTCAGTACGACCGGAGTTTTGGTTTTGTACTATAAGATCCTGAAACACGTTCAGGATGAGTGCAAAACCAAATTTCTAAGTCAGCTTTTTTTACACAAAGGCGCTGAACCCGGTTATCGCGCGGCCAACGATGAGCGTGTTGATCTCCTTGGTGCCTTCGTAGGAATAAATGGCTTCGGCATCAGCCACAAAACGAGCTACATCATACTCCAGCAGGATGCCGTTTCCGCCCATCACTTCGCGGGCCTTGCTGACAATATCGCGGGTGCGCAGGCTGCAGAATACCTTGGCAAGAGAAGCATGCTCATCGGTGAGGATTTGCTGGTCCTGCAGCTCGGATAAGCGCGCCACCATGGTCTGCATCGCCGTAAGGTTGCTCAGCATTTCCACCAGGTGGTTCTGAATGAGCTGGAACGAAGCAATAGGCTTTCCGAATTGTTTTCGCTCGCGGGTGTATCTGAGCGCGGCTTCATAAGCCCCGCGTGCGCATCCTACCGCCAGCCAGGCTACGCCGGCGCGTGTCATGCGCAGCACATTGGCCGTATCCTTGAAGGTATTGGCTTTTTGCAAACGGTCGCTTTCCACCACTTCGCAATTGGTCAGCGTCACAAGGCCGTTCTGCACGATCCGCAGGGCCATTTTATCTTCCATCTTTTCCACGGCCATGCCCGGGTTGTCTTTGCGTACCAGGAAGCCCTTCACCTGTTTGTCGGCCTCGTCCTCCGCCCAGATGATCACCACATCGGCAAAGGTGGCATTGCCGATCCATTTCTTCCGGCCATTCAGGATCCAGGTATCGCCTTCACGCCTGGCTTTCATGGTGAGGCCGCCCGCTACGGCAGAGCCCACCTCCGGCTCCGTTAATCCAAAAGCGCCGATCTTTTGCAGGCTTTTTAGCTGCGGCATCCATTCGCGCTTCTGCTCTTCCGAGCCCAGCAGGTAAATGGAGCCCATCACCAGGCCGCTCTGCACACCAAAGAAGGTCGCGAAGGAGACATCCACCCTGGCCATCTCCATCGCGAGTATGCCCTCCATCATACAGCTGCGCAAGGGGTTGTTGTAGCCGACATAGGTGATTCCGCAAACATCGAGCTCAGCCACTTTCGGAATGATGTGAAAGGGAAATTCAGCCCTCCGCCAGTAATCATTCACAATAGGCCTGATCTCCTTTTCCATAAAGGCCCGTACTTTCAGCTGCAGCTCTCTTTCTCCCGGCTGTAAGGTATGCCCGATGTCATAAAAATCGCCGTCGATGGCCGGGAGCTCTTTTTTCTGCTGGCCCCCGCTGAGCAGTTTCGTAAGCCCTGCCAGCTGTCGGTCGTCCAGCCTGCTTACATGTTTCATCACCTCCGCGAGGTCTATCTTTTGCGAGAGTTTGCCCAGGGCTTCCAGGTCGATCGTTTTGAGCAGATGCCAGGCATGTTTGAGATTTGAGAAGAGCGCCATAACCAGGTTGTTTATACTATATAACCCTGCAACAAAAACTTATGCCAGCGCCTTTAATCTCAGGATACCCTATGATGTGCCATGTGGGAGCATCGGGACGCCCGCTGTTAAAAGAAAAAAAGCCACTGATTATTTCTTGCCGGCAGGAGTATAATATGTATTTTTACTAAGAGCTATCTCCTAACCATAGCTTTATGCATTTATGAAACACATCTGCTTTTTTCTTGGCCTGCTGATGCTTGCAGGTTCGGCTGCGGCTCAGACAAAAATAAAAACCATGGACCTCGGCCATATCATTTCTGACTCCACAAGCATCAATAAAGAATTGGGAGCGAAGCTGGGGCTGGGTTCTGTCAATGCCTCTTCAAGTGTCATTGAGATACGCCTGTATTCAAATATCGGATTTCCGGGCACACAGTGCCTGGTGCTGCAGTACGACAAAGGCTGGAAAGCGACGAAATATAAACTCAATGCCAAAGATGAGGTCGTGAAGTCTGTCCTTAAGCCGGCCGGTGGCATCGATGCTATCGCAAAGGCTGTGATTGGCTACAACGTGTTTTCATTGCCGACACAATCAGCTATCAACGCAGGGCGCCAGATGCTTGACCTGTCTGATAACGAGATCATGTCGGTGCAGGTGGATATGAGCGATTCCCCATGTTATTACCTGCAGTTTAAAGTAAGCACTGACAGCCGCGAGTACAAATACTGTGATCCCAAAGCCTACGCGGCCTTCTACAAAGGCCAGCATGAGTACGTGGATTTCGCCAATATTCTGAAAGCCTTTGCCAGACTGGAAACCAGGTAGCATCAGCAACCATGCATACATAGCCGCCTATTTAAAAGCGAACAACGCGTATTTCAATAAGCTGAGGCAGGCCGATCGCCTGCGTTTCGTGCAGCGTGTTATTTACTTTATCAGGAATAAGTCCTTTGACGGCCGGGAGGGCTTTGTCGTAACTCCCGATATGGAGATCGATATTGCCGCTTCGGCTGTGCAGCTCACACTGGGCCTCGATACCTGGGACCTTTCCTATTTCAATCATATTCTGGTATACCGCTCGGATTACAAAAGCCCTGCTACCGGCAAATACCACAAGGGAGAGACCAATATGGGCGGCTTTATCTGTTTCAGCTGGCCGGCGTTTGCGGAAGGCTACCGGAATCCGCATGATAAGGTGAACCTGGGGCTCCATGAGTTTGCTCATGCCTTGCGGTTTAACGGCATCAGGGGGAATGTGACGGATTATTTTTTGAAAATTATTTTGCACGCTGGCTGGGCTGCGCAAACCGGGAGTTTAGAAAACTCCGGGATCATAGCGCAGAAAGCATTTTCCGTAAATACGGAGGCGTGAATATCAACGAGTTCTTCAGCGTTGCCATCGAAACGTTTTTTGAGACGCCGATGGCGTTTAAAGCGACCCTGCCGGAGCTCTACACCGAAACGTCCATCCTTTTAAACCAGACCTTTACGGAGACGGGCGCTGTGCAGCTCGATTGCCGGCCGGAGCTGATGAAAACAAATAATTTCCGGCTGAGCAAAGCTTACCCGGAGGTGATGAGGTTCAATCTCAGGAACCTCGGGCGCTCCATCGTGTCGCTTGTCTTTGCGCTGGCAGGCGCTGCCTTGCTCCTGAATGACGGATACCATTATCCCGCTCCTTACATCCTGCTGTCGTTCAGCGTCCTGGCCTGGCTGTACCTGGAATGGAATTACACGAAGGTTTATTTTGAGCGGGATCATTTCTCGGTCCGGAAAGGCTTTTGGCTGCCTCAGGGATGGAGAGCGAAACGATTGCCCTACTCGGCGCTGATCTCTTTCAAGCTTGCGTATGAGTACCATTATGACGAGGATGGAACCCGCGGGGATAAATATGCAGACAGGGCTTCCATAGCCTACTACACCAAAGGCAGCTTCTACAAGGATCGCTTGCACATCGTTCCTGTACAGCCTGCGTTCGATGAGCTTTGCAGGGAGCTAAGGCACCATTCGGTGTTTGTTGCCATCACGAGCTGAATCATGGCAGTAAACCGGGATTTTCCCGAAATGTGCCAAATCGGAATGCTTTTCTTATTTTTGAATATGACGGGGCTCGATCATATCCATTTTATTTCTGCCTTTCTTGCTTTCGCAATCCTGTGTGCGGAAAAGCTGCATAGCCAGTCTCCAGGGCGCGATCTGTTCCTGACAGGTGGAGTAAATATAGGTACCATTGGCTGGTCTCCTTCGAAGCTGTCAGGGAAGGGTTCGGAACACTTTTCGAGAATCGTGAATTTCGGAATTGGCAAGGTAAGAAATAATGACGGCCAAAAACGGCTTAGGATTGTCGCGAATACAAGCATAGGAATACATGCAGGTTTTATGTGGAAGGACAGAAGCAGGACCAATCTGAATGGCCTGCAATTGGAATTTCAAAGCAATAAAGCCACTTATGCCTTTAAGCCGCCCTTTCAGTATTCCTATAAAGGAGATACGGTTGTAGGATGGGTAGATGCCGATAATTACCTGAAATATTCGCTGTCTCTGATACGTAGCTGGAACCTGCCGGACCCATATAAAAGCGATTACGGTTTTTGGTATACCAAACTATCCTTTGGTCAGACATTCTACCACACGAGCTTTGGAGAGCGATACGAACCGCGCGAAGACTGGACAGAGAATGGAACGGGCATGCGCCAGACAGCTATTTCACTCAGTGAAAGCAGCTACATGATAAGCCCGGAAACAGGATACAGGTTTCTGTTGGAAAACGGCCATATCCTTGATTTCGGCATTGTATATCATCAGCCTTTCAGGAACACAAGGGTTATAGAGTATGAATTTTTCCGGCAGGGAGTTTCACAGGGGAAGAGCCGGATCACCTTCTTCGGCTCTACCGTCATGCTCAACCTGTCTTACACCTTTGTCCATAAGCTGAAACGCAGGCCTTCGGATAGCAGCGATGTAAAAGACCGTTACCTTACGATGGCTGATTCCATAGAGAGATCAACGAACATCTTCAGCCAGCGTAAGCTGAATGGCAGACGCTACAGGATCCAGGAAACCATGACCGTAAGTAGCCCATCTGTAACCTTAGCGGTGTGGGATAAGAACAGGGTGGATGGGGATGAGATCTCCCTGTACCTGAACGGAGAGCCGCTCCTGGAAGAATATACCGTATCCAGGACCAGAAAAAGCATGGTGCTGAAGTTGAAGCCCGGTTCTAATACCATTGTGATGCAAGCCCTGAACCTGGGAAAGGTGCCGCCAAATACCGCTGCTATCAGCGTCGACGACGGCGACAAAAAGAAAACCCTGACCCTCGTTTCCGACCTGAAGCAAAGCGGCGCTCTGGAAATTATTTATGAACCCTGATCGCCACTTCGCATCATGTGTGGCTATTTCCCTTTGCCCTGGCTGTAGGCCACGAGATTGGCGATGCGGTAGAGTAAACGCGACGCCACGTTGGCATTCCATTCATCTTCACCACCTACCTCATTGAGGTCGAAGGCCACGAAGGTTTTTCCGGCAGCCACTACCTGCTCCAGCAGGTACAATACCTGGTCTGTTTCAAAGCCGCCGGCAACCGGCGTTCCCGTGCCCGGGCATAATTTAGGATCGAGCCCGTCGATGTCGAAGCTCAGGTATATATTCTGCGGAAGCTCGTCCACGATCTCTTTGCAGATCGCATCCCAGGTTTTGCCCTGGTACTGCTGTTGCTTGATGTCCCTGTCGAAAAACGTTTTCACGCGGCCATTGGAATTGTTGATGATGTCTGCTTCCGCCTGGCAGTAGTCGCGGATGCCCACCTGCACTAGCTTCTTCACATTGCCGATCTTTAAGGCATTGTACATGATCGAGGCATGTGAGAACTCAAAGCCTTCATAAGCTACACGAAGGTCGGCATGCGCATCGATCTGCAGGATGGCGAATTCGCCCACGTGCTCGCTCAGGGCCTGCATCATGCCCAAAGGCGTGGAATGGTCGCCGCCGACAAGCCCTACCGTTTTATTCTGCTTTAAAAAGTGCAGCGCGCGTTTCTTCACCCAGTCGTTCATCTCCAGGCATACCTTGTTCACGTCTTTGATCTCGTCGATCTCCGCGACAGGTTCGCCGTTCGACTGGCGGTCGATGATCATCTCCGCAACCGGCCTGTAGGTCAGGCTTTTTTCACGAAGGTCTTCGTTGATGTCGTCCATCGCAATGCCCAGCTTCCAGGCATCCTTCACGATAGGGTCGTACAGGTCGACCTGGAAAGAAGCGTCGAAGATCTGCTCCGGCCCGTCGGCTGTCCCACCGCCGTAGCTTACCGTTACTTCCCAGGGTACGGGGATCAATACGGTTTCGGATTCGGAAAGAGAGAAAGGAAGGCCGAACATGCCGGCGTTCACATCACCCACGCTGTTGGGGTCGAAGCTGTTTATTTTATCTTGTTTGGTCATTTTAATAAAGGTAATAGTTTAGGATAGAAATCGGGTTCAATTCCCTTTTTAAGCCGGTAAGCAAATACCAGCGGGAAGATCAGGTTGCTCATATATACAGCAAGACCTGCGTAAATAAAATAAGGTGCTGCGGGATAATGCATGATTTTAAAAAGCAGCCCCATAAAGATCAGAATCCCATATAAAGCGGTCCAGGTGATTTGAAAATTGATCAGATTAATGGCCCGTTCATGCAAAGAAAGTATGCGGTCTTTTTTTATCTGCCACAGGATAGAAGGAACAATAATATTTCCCATAGGAATAAGCAGGAAAGACAGCACAGACAGATGAAAAAAACGGAGATAGCTTTTATCTTCTTTTTGTCCATACTCAAAAATATCTTCTACATTCACGTTTAGTACCGCGCAAAGCAGGCTCAGGGTTGTTCCCCGGGGCTCGGTTTCATTGTTTTCAATTCGCTGCACAGTTCTTAAATTTACTTTGGCGCTTTCCGCAAGACTTTCCTGGGAAAGCCCTTTTTGTTTTCTGATTTCGGCAATTTTTTCTCCTAGTGTTTTCATGTCTTTTTTTTCGGGCAAAACTACATGGCGGATGCCTGAAGTTTAACGGTTTTTTCCCGGCATTCTTACGGCATATGCTTATTTACAGTAGTTTAAGGCGCCAGCCGCTCGATTTTCCAGCTCCCGTTTTCCGCCCAGAAGGCGATCCGGTCGTGCAGCCTGCTCTTGCGGCCCTGCCAGAACTCGTAGTAGCTGGCTTCGATCACATAGCCGCCCCAGAACTCCGGCCGCGGCACGTCCTTTCCTTCAAAGGCCCGGGTGTTTTTTTTCACAAGCTCTTCCAGCGCTTCCCGGTTGGCGATCACCCGGCTCTGCGGCGAGCTCCAGGCCCCAAGCTTTGATTCGGTTGGGCGCGCCTGAAAATAGGCATCGCTTTTTGCTTTGTCGGCGAAGCGCGCCAGACCTTCGATGCGTACCTGCCGCTCGAGCTCCGGCCAGAAGAAGGTCGCGCACACATGCGGATTGACGTCTATGTCATGCGCTTTATGCGACTGGTAATTGGTGTAGAAGTAAAAAGTGTTTTCCGAAAACTCCCTGAGGTAAACCACGCGGGCGGAAGGCTTGTGGTCCGCGCCCACGGTAGCCAGGTTGAAGGCCTGAGCTTCGTTGACCTTCGCATCCACGGCTTCCTGCATCCATTGCTCAAACTGCAGATGAGGCAATGCTGCAATCGCTGTTTCAGAAAGCTGCCCCTTCATAAAATCCTCCCGCAGTTGAGAAATATGCTCATTTACTCCGCTCATTTTCGTAAATTTACGCAAATATAAAGATTGTTATTCATTGGTGAAGGCGGGGGATATATTAATTGCAAAGCCCTTTTTGCAGGACGGACGCTTTAAGCGTTCGGTGATATATGTGGGAGAGCACAGCGAAGAAGGAAGCCTCGGATTTATTCTGAACAAGCCGCATGGGCTGCTGCTCCGGGACATCTTCCCCCATTTGAAAAACGGCAATTTTCCTTTGTTCGATGGGGGGCCTGTATCGCCCAACCAGCTATTCTACACACATACCCTGGGCAAGCGGTTGAACGATAGCCTTGAGATCAGCGAAGGCGTTTTCTGGGGCGGGAATTTTTTCGACCTGTCGCAGATGATCGAGCAGGGGCAGGTGTCTCCGGCGGAGGTCAGGTTCTACATCGGCTACAGCGGCTGGGGCGAAGGACAGCTGCCGCAGGAGCTGGAAAGCGGATCCTGGTTTACCAATCACAGCGCCTATCCCGAGCTGATCAATACGATGCCTGCCGAGCTCTGGGGCGTGGAGCTGATGAAGATCAATCCTGGTTACAGGGCCTTTGCCGATTTCTCGTTCGATCCATCGCTTAATTAAGCCCTCCTCAAAGCACCCGTCATTTAGAAAAAGCAACTCAAGGTGTAAATTTCACACTCAGTGCAGTATCATTCCTTAGGGCTCAGCATAATTTTGCCGCAATGCTCCACGGAGCCAATGCTGAGCTTATACACATACAGGCCCGGAGCAAGGGCGGCGCCGCTCTCTGAGGTACCATCCCATTCATAGCGTTGGATACCCGCTGGTTCTGTGCGGGAAACCAGGTCCCTGATCTTCTGGCCGATGATGTTGTAAATGGATAAGTTTACCTGCTCGTCGGAAAGAAGCTCGCAGCTGATGGTCAGCTTATCGCTGAAGGGATTCGGATAAACACCGATCGGCACACTGAGCGAAGGCTTTACAGATGGTGTTTGCGGAAACAGGAACAGGCTGTCGGATTCGATGATGGACCTGATGTCGATGGTGTCGTCGCCTTTCTTATAAGGCGTCCAGAGGAACACATCGAAGAGCATCTCATCTCCCGTGCCCGGGCCGGCATCTACCGTTAAAGGCGAATGATCGGGGTTGGCGGCCGTATTGTCAAACACATGCGTTCCGTAAAGCCTGAAGCCTGCCGGGATCTTCAGCAAATGCTGAAAGGTGTAGAAGCCCTGCCATTCGAAATTCCAATGGTTGATGCGGCACAAAGGAATGCTGACCGTTCCGTTGGATGCATAATCCTCGATGCTGGTGCAGATCTTGTGAGAGTGCGGAAAAATGGAGAACACAGAGATGGGCTTGGGGGTAGCTCCCGTCTTGGGATAGATCCCTGTTACCGTCATCACCGAATCCGGGGGAATGCTGAAGCTCGAATTTTTGATGGGCGTGGTGGTGATGTTCCTGATCCCCCGCGTATGGAGGGGATAGAAATACAGGCGGATTTTGGTGCTATCCGTTAGACCGTCGGTGCCGGCAGGGTAGTGCACCTGCAGCACCAGCTTAGAGCCGCTTTTGACGGTGATCCCGAATTTCACGGAATCCCTCCCCGGAAATACCATCGGCGGGGCGCCGGGAGCCCAGCCTCCTAAAATAAAACCGGAAGAGGAAACAGAGCATGAGCCTGAAAGATCCGTGCTGGAGGTGCCCAATGTATCGACGTTGACCATGATATGATGAGCAAGATGTGCGCTTCCGGGAACGATCTCATAAGCCCTCAATACCCTGTCCTCTGTAAGCCCTGTGGGCAGCGAAAAACAGATGTTTTTATCGGTGTAATCGGCTGTGCTTACATATTTGGGGATTGACAGGACAAGGTCGGCTCTCCCGCTCAGCTGGTTGGAAGCATAGGGCGGAGCTACCGCTGCGAGCGTGGTATCGCCGCGCGGAGCACCTGCGGCCAGCCAGCTCAGGAGCTTTGCCTTTTCCGATTTTGGAATAATGCGCTCATGGGTATAGCGCGCATAGGTGGTATCCGCCGGCCAGGGCGGCATTCTTCCCGTTTGCAGGTCCTGCGCAATAATTCCCCTGTAAAGTGATACGGAGCTGTAATTCGTGAGGTAGGGAAAAACCCTTCCCGGATGATGGCAGCCCGTGCAGCGCTGGATGAACACAGGCGCCACATCCTTATAGGTCAGCTGGGCCTTCGCGCCGGGCCGCCACATGCATAAAACAATCAGCAAATACCCTAATTTTTGATTCATGGTGAATGATCTTTTTTCAGTGCATTGTTGTCTATACCTCAGTTTCCATGGGGGTTTGGCTATGGGGCGAGCCGAAAGTAAATTATTTTTTTCAGTATATTTTGTAGTTTTTTTGTGCTTTTCAAATTTCTCTTTACCGCCTGCCTGGTACCGTTGACCGACTATGCTCCTGATTTAGCCTAATAGCCATTGTGCGCCGATGATCTATGCTGTAAGTTTGACAAAAAAATGACAGAGATGGAAGAAAAAGAGATAGCGACAGATCAGGAGATCTGGAGCAAGATGGAAAAAGAGCATCGCAGGGGGAAAATTTTCGGGGGCATATTAATTGTGCTCGCAGGTTCTTTATTCCTGGCAAAAGAGCTGGGGGCAGAAATCCCTCAGTGGATCTTTACCTGGAAAATGTTCCTGATCGCCATTGGCCTGATCATCGGCGTAAAACATAAGTTCATGCATCCCGGATGGCTGATCCTGGTTATTGTAGGCGGTGCCTTCCTCTTATCCGATCTCTATCCCGGAATTGCGTTGAAGCCTATCCTGTGGCCGGTACTGGTCATCCTTTTCGGCTTGTTCATCATCTTCAAGCCACGCCGCAAAAAAAGAGAGCGTTACTGGAGAAAATGGCAGAAAGAGCACGAAAGGCATCACAGGCGCCACAGGCACCGCTATGGGGATGATTGCTATATGGAATCGTCGGATACCAGCGAAGAAGTGCTCGACTATACCGTGTTTATGGGTGGCGTCAAAAAGAATATCCTGACCAAAAACTTTAAAGGAGGAGAAGTGGTGGCTGTTTTTGGAGGGACGGAGCTGAATCTGCTCCAGGCCGATTTTGAGAATACGGTAACCCTTGAGATCACCAGCGTATTTGCCGGCGTGAAGCTGATCCTTCCTGCCAACTGGGAGGTGAACTCAGAGCTGGTGTCGGCCTTCGGCAGCGTGGAGGATAAACGGCCCATGCAGACTAAAACAGAAGGTCCCACAAAAACCCTGATCTTAAAAGGCTCGGTATTCTTCGGAGGCATCGACATCAGGAACTACTAATTAAAACGAACAGCAATATACCAATTCACATCATCCACTTAACCAAAACCTAACGATATGAAAAAATTTCTGGCAAAACTCATGTTCAATATCAATATTGATAACGGCAGCCACACTTCGCAATTTGATGAGCAGATCAGGATCGTAGAATCCGGTTCTATCGAAAGCGCCTTTCAGAAGGCGCGTATCCTGGGCAAAAAAGAAGAGGAAACTTTCGTCAACAGCAACAAGGAGCTCGTTCACTGGAACTTCATCGACGTCATCGATCTGTATGAGCTCGATGGTCTGAAGGACGGCGAGCAGGTATATTCCAATACCCACGAAAAAACCGACACCCAATCCTTTATCAGCTATATCAAACAGAAGGCCATGGTTTTTCAGGCAAAAAATCTAACCTTTGCCTAAGCATTTGAGAGGAGAATTTCCATATTCGAGGACACGCATCCTTAGCCTGTACTTTGCCTGGTGGGCCTTCTGGTCGTTCACCCAAACCTGTGTGCTCCACAGGATGGGGCTCGACTGGCATGTGTCGGCTATTGATGCGCTCATCTCCAATGCCCTGCTGGCGCTGTTTTGCTTCGTATCCCTGGCTATTTTTTACTATTACCAGCCGGGAGTCGGCAACCGTTCGTACCGCTTCATCTTCACGCTGGGGCTCGCCGTATTGTACACAGTGCTGCTGCGCTTTTCGCTGAGCTATGCCGTAGGAAGCGATAAGGATTATCAGGAGTTTCTGCATAAGTCGATGCCCGTGCGCTTTATCATTTCCCTGCTCGAGCTGGCTTTCGTGACGCTGCTGAACTGGATGTGGAACCTGCTGAAGGATCAGAAGGAGCAGGAGCAGCGGCGGAACCATGCCGAGCAGATGGTAAAGGATGCCGAGCTGGCGCGGCTGAAGCAGCAGCTCCAGCCGCATTTCCTGTTCAACAGCCTCAACTCCATCAGCGCGCTGGCAGGCAGCAGGCCCAACGAGGCGCGTAAAATGATCCAGCAGCTTTCCGATTTTTTGCGCGGCACCTTAAAGAAAGACGAAGAGCAGTGTGTGGAGCTGAAAGAGGAGCTGGAGCATCTGAAGCTGTACCTCGAAATTGAGAAAGTGCGCTTCGGGCACCGCCTCTCCGTCGATATCGACTTCAAGGAAGAGACGATGCACATGCACATTCCGCCCTTGCTGCTGCAACCCATTGTGGAGAATGCCATCAAGTTCGGCCTGTATGATACGATCGATGAGATCGTGATCGGCATTTCCTCCTATGTGAAAGACGGCCTGCTGCACGTGAAGGTGGAGAATCCTTTCGATGCCGAAACGCAGGCTGCCAGCCAGGGAACGGGCTTCGGGCTGAGCTCGGTGCAGAGGCGCTTGTTCTTACTGTACTCGCGCAACGACCTCATGGTCACCGAAAAAAAAGAAAACCGGTTTATCAGCATTTTAAGAATCCCGCAGATCAAATAAGCGGCTGTTTTGGCAAAAGCATGAATGCGGGCAGAGCGGCCTCACAAAGGAAAATAAGTGATCAGTAAGGTTTTCGACGACATTTGAAATCCTTAAGTATCGTAATAAAAACAATATAATATTTGCATATGAAAGTGGTAGTGATAGACGATGAGCCCCTGGCCAGGATGGTGGTACTGGAATACCTTCAGCAACAAGCGGGCATAGAAGTGGCAGCCGAGTGCAACGACGGCTTCCAGGGTGTGAAAGCGATTATGCAGCACAAGCCCGACCTGATCTTCCTGGATATCCAGATGCCCAAGATCAATGGCTTTGAAATGCTGGAGCTGCTGGATACCATGCCGGCGGTGATCTTCACGACGGCCTTCGATGAGTATGCGATCAAAGCCTTTGAGTCCAACGCCA
>Ga0233425_10008264_pt1 | contig 13962 bp, 12 predicted proteins | sample Watercolumn_Towu_2_FD_181712 | JGI IMG/M metagenome (GOLD analysis project Ga0233425, IMG submission 181712) | Freshwater microbial communities from Lake Towuti, South Sulawesi, Indonesia - Watercolumn_Towuti2014_140_MG | ecosystem: Environmental > Aquatic > Freshwater > Lake | place...
CAACTATGCATGCTTTTAATAAAATCGCCAATGAAATAAAAATAAACGAAAAAATAAAACAAGAAATAGGGTCGCTCAAACAACGGCTTTACGAAAACAACCCAACTATATAGTACACAATATTAGATTATTAAGGGTTTATAAATTGTTAATAGTTGTTTACAACAAGTGTCTAAAAAAATTTTTTATTTATTTTTAAACAGCTTACTAAAAATAAACCACGCTATTATTAACACCTAAAATCATCCTATCCCCTGTTTTTCTCTTTATAAAAATTAGTTTCGCGTTTTTTTCCACTTATTAACTCCTCTTATTATTATAATTATAATTATTTTTTTATATACTAATTAAATACTTAAATATGAAATTTTCCACTCTCCAAGAAAATTTAAAGCAAGGACTTTTTATTGCTAGCCATGTGGCTGGTAAAAACACAAACCTTCCTATTTTAAACAATGTTTTAATAGAAGCAAAAGACGGAAATATTAAATTAATTACTACTAATTTAGAGGTTGGGATAATTACAACCATAAGAGGAAAGGTGGAAAAAGATGGCTCTTTTGCTGTTGATGCTAAAATTTTTACCGATTATGTTGGTTTATTAGCCAACGAAAAGATAGATATTGATTTAAAGGAAAATAAGCTAAACATAGAAATTGAAAAAAACAAAACAAAAATCACCGGTCAAAGCCCGGAAGAGTTTCCTTTAATTCCGGTAGTTAGCAGGGATTTATATTATAGCGCAAAAATAGAAGATTTTAAAAAAGCCCTTTTGCAGGTTATTTTTTCTGTTTCAACCAGTGAATCGAGGATAGAGCTTTCGGGGGTTCTTTTTAATTTTTTTAATAATAAATTAATAGTGGCCGCCACTGATAGTTATAGGCTGGCTGAAAAAGAAATAAATATTAAAACCAATAAAAATGACGCCGAAGAAAAAAGGGTGATAATTCCGGCTAAGACAATCCAAGAAGTAATAAGAATTTTAGGCGGCGGCAAAGACAATGAAAAAGCCGAAGGGGGGGAAATAAAATTTTATTTATCAGATAACCAGATTTTGTTTGTTGTCGGAGCGACCGAGCTTGTTTCTCGTCTTATTGAGGGCCAATATCCCGATTATAAGCAAATCATACCAACCACCAGTAAAACTAACGCCCTTATTAATAAAACAAAATTAATTAGAATGATAAAAATAGCATCTCTATTTTCGCGCGCCAATGTTAATGATGTTAATCTTGATTTTCCCATAAGAAAGGGCCAGGTAATAATTTCTTCGACTTCAGGACAAACAGGAGAAAACATAACTGAAATGGAGGCGTTAGTGAATGGTGAAGATAATGGCATAGTTATAAATTATCGTTATTTATTGGATGGATTGAATAATATAGAGGGAGATAATGTAAAACTTGAAATAATAGACAGTAACACGCCCTGTGTTATTAGGCCGGAGGAAGAAAAAAATTATTTATATATTATTATGCCGATTAAGCAATAAAAGAACGTTAAAATAAAAAACAGAGAAGCCTGTAATTGCGTTTCTCTGTTTTTTATTTTAATTTACTATTTTAATCGTTATTTCATCGCTTTTAACCTTTTGACCGTTCCAGCCTAAGGCCTCGGCGAAAAAAGTGGACGGACTTATTATGTTTGGCCAGAAAAAAGAAACAAAATCGTTTTCGGGCGAATTAACGGCTTTTATTAATTTAATGCTTTCCGCCTGTTTTTGAAAAATATTAATTTTTGCGATCTGGGCGGTATTGGAAGTTTTTAAAATAAAATTAAGCGGCAAGGAAGAAGACGCAATTTCCGCGCTCGCAGTTTCCCACCTAATTCCTATTTTGTCAGTCTTCGGCTCAATAGGTTGAGCTAAATTAAAATTTAATTTTTGCTCTGAACAATTATCTATATCGTCGCAAACGCGGACTAATAAGGAATGATAGCCGCTTTTAATGAAGCTAATATTTTTATTTAAGTTAAAAGGGTAGTTTAAGTTTGACGACAAAAAGTAATCATCAAGATAATACTCGGCTCTATTTATTCCGCGCGGAGCGGTAGCGGTTATCTCGATTAAAATATTCGGCCCATTTAGCGTCTGGTTTTCTGATAAATTTTTAATATTAAACAAGGGCTTATTCTCCGCTTTGTGGACATTATCAAAATCAGTTGGGATATTAACGGCCGGCGAGGTGGAAGAAATTAATCCTTGTTTTTCAGCCCAAGAGCGCACCCGCGATTCCCAAAGAGAAAATTGGGGATCCTTTTGGGGTTCTCCGGGAACATCGCCGCGCGGATTATTTTTATCAAGATAATATAAAATACAATGGGGCTCGTTTACGGAAATTTCCTCAATAAATGACAGCGGCGTATCTTGGGTAGCCAGAAGTCCGGAGGCTTTGTCGATTTTTATTTTTTTAATTCCGGCATCTCCATCTAAAACCGGCTTGCCTGTTTTAGGGATGGCCGGTTTTTTAAATTGTTCAACCGGCGTATCGCCTAAAACCCTTTTCATATATTCATTCCAGATAGGAGCGGCTACGATCGATCCGTCAGCGCCTCTTTTCATAGAAGAATTATTATTATTTCCAACCCAGACTCCTGCAACAAGAGAGGGCGTATAACCAATTGTCCAGGCGTCGCGGTAATCATTAGTTGTTCCGGTTTTAGCCGCTACCGGCCGATTAGGGAGAGTAAGCTTATTGTTCGGCCCAAAAACAAAAGCGCGAGCATTATTATCAGAAAGAATATCATTTATCATTCTCGCCACGTTAGCTTCTAAAACAACCTTTTTATTTTCTTTGAATTCTTCTATTGTCTTGCCGTTTTTGTCTTCAATTTTTAAAATGCCGGAAACTTTTTGCAGCTCGCCATCGCGGGCAAAGGCGCTAAAAGCATTAGCATGCTCTAACAGTTTTACTTCGCCGCCGCCTAAAACAAGAGATAAGCCAAAGCGATCTCGATCAATTAAGGTTGTATAACCAAGATCTAGAGCTAAATCCAAAACTTTATTTATGCCGGCTAAATAAATTGTTTTTACTGCCGGAATGTTAAGGGATCCGGCTAATGCGACTCTCATAATTACTGGCCCGTGTTCTTTGTTGTCGTAATTATGGGGCTCATAAGCCTTGGCCGGATCAGTTGAAAAATTAGTTATTACATCATATAAAACCGTATTAGGAGTATAGCCCTTTAAAAAGGCGGCTGCGTAAACAAGGGGTTTAATAGACGAGCCCGGCTGTCTTGGTCGGATGGCCACGTTTACTTGGCCGTCGTTTTTTTCATCAAAATAATCCCGGGAACCGACCATAGCCAGTATCTGGCCAGTTTTAGGGTCAAGCGAGACTAAGCTGGCATTTTTAGCATTATAATTTTTTTCGTTTTTTGGAGCTATTTCCCCGATTATTTCTTCGGCTATTTTTTGTTTGTGCAAATCAAGCGTGGTAATAATTTTTAATCCTCCCTGCTCAACTTCTTTTTCTCCGTATTTTTCCGCCAGCTGTTCCTTGATATACATAACAAAATGAGGAGCAGTAATATTTTCAGCCGGCCCTTTGAATTTTATTTCCATAGCCTTAGCTACTTCCGCTTTTTCCTTTTCTATATAATTATATTTTACCATTAAATCTAAGATGTAACGCTGTCTAGCCAAGAGAAGGTCTTTACGAGAGCCGTAGGGAGAGTATTTAGTAGGAGCTTGGGGCAGGGCTGCAAGCACCGCGGCTTCGGCCAAATTGATTTGGCTAACGCTTTTTCCAAAAAAACGCTGGCTGGCGGTTTCTACGCCATAAGCAGTTGAGCCATAAGGCACTTCATTTAGGTACATTTGCAAAATTTCATCTTTGCTAAATCTTTTTTCTATGCGGTAGGCGAGAATAAGCTCCTTGACTTTTCTGGTATAGGTTTTTTCATTAGTTAAAATCGAGTTTTTAACAAATTGCTGGGTTAAAGTTGAGCCGCCGGCTTTTTTGCCGGACAAGATATTGGTGACGGCCGTTCTAAAAATCGCCCAGAGGCTAAATCCTTTATGTTTATAAAAATCTTTATCCTCAATAGAAATAGTGGCCCATTTTAGATAGTCGGGGATATTATTTAATTCCACCAAGGTTCTTTTTTCATCGCCATGAATTTCATAAAGAATTTTTTCTCCGGAACGGTCGTAGATTTTTGTGCTTTGAGCTATTTGACGGTCAATTAGGCGGTTAGGGTCAGGAAGCCCTCGCGAAAGCAAGGCAAGAGCAATAATTCCAAGTATAAAAATTAAGCCAAGCGCAGATAAAATAAGCTTAATGCCGGCCTTATTTATTTTTTTTGTTTTAGTTTTTGTTCCGCGATAAGAAGAATAGCTTTCAGAGTTTTTTTCCAAAGATTTTTTTCTGTTTTTAAAAAAAGCAAATCTTCTTTTTTTGTCGCGCCAGTGCTGTTCTGTTTTATTGGCTAAATTTGGTGACATATTTCTTTTAATTTTTTGCCCTATAAAATTTTGCCGCTTGTTCGGGAGCGATTGAATTAATTACCATGCCGGAGCCAATTTCTACGCCGGCCCAGACGCTGCCCCGAGGCTGGATTTTTAAGCAAAAATGCTGGCTGTTGTTTGATATTACTTGATGCAGAAATAAATTGAAGGGCAGATCGATGGAATGAATTTTTAAAAGGATTTTTTTAAGAATTTTAGCAAGCGATTCTAGTTCAGAGTCGTTTAATAGGGTTATATTATCGAGATGTCGGCGTGTGAAAATCCAGGCCTCGTAATGATATTGGCTGGCGTAGGGGGCGAAAGCAATAATATTCTTATCATTAAAAATTTTTCTTTCCGAACGAGATTCTTTTTTTATAATATCGCAGTAAGGACAGGAGTTATGGGCGGCGACATAGGCGCTGGCCCTGTTTAACTCTTCGCGAATGTCCGGCGGCTGGATGTTGGTGGCAAAAACCTGGGAATGAGCATGAACAATAGAGGCGCCGGCCTTTGCTCCTTGATTTTTAAAGCATAAAATATATTCGATATTTTTTATTTTACTGATATTTTTCGTTCTTTGGGCGTACATTCTTAAAACGGCTTTAATCTGCTCCTTGCTTAATTCAGCCAATTCTTTCGTATGGCTGGTAGTTTCTATAATTACTTCCTGGACGCCAAAAGATTTTTTATTTTTTAAACTAACTGCCGGATACATATTAGCCAAACTAACAACTTTTTCCCGGTCCGATAATTCTATTTTTTCTAAAATTTTTTTATTTTTAATATTTTCTGGACAAAAAGGACAGGGAAGATTTCTAGTTAGAGTAGTTTGTTCTTTTATTTCCCGCGGCCTTTTAGATCGGCTGGGCGTGATAATAACGTATTTATCTAAAAAATAGTCTTTGCGAATTTCTGATGTTATGTTTTTCATATTTTTAATTATATCATAAAAAAAAGAGGCGCGAAATGTTTTTTCACAACAGAGCAGATAAAATAAAGCAGGAGCGAAATTATTTCACTCCTGCTTTATGATAATTTAGTTTTTTTAGTATCTTCTTCTATTTCGTCCTTCATTTCTGTTGCTGCCGCGATCATTACTTTTCTGTCCTCTAAATCCGCCAAGGCCGCCGTTAGATTTGCCTTTTTCGTTTTCCCAAAAATGTTCATTTTCTGGTAGGCCGGCCATAATTAAATTTACCCTTCCTTGTTCATCTATTTCTTCTACTTTAACCGTTACGGTATCGCCGATATTAAGAAGATCGCTTGGGTGGCCGACGCGATAGGGGGCCATTTTTGAAACATGAACCATGCCGTCTTTGCCCGGCGATAATTCAATAAAGGCCCCGAAATCTAATATTCTAACAACATTACCGGTAACAATATCGCCGGCTTGAAATTTTCTAACAATATTTTTTATCCAGTTAACCGCTTCTTGAACCTTTTCCGCGTCAGTGCCGCAAACAAAGACAGAGCCATCATCCTCAATATCAATAGATACGCCGGTAGCGTCAATAATTTTATTTATAATTTTCCCGCCCGCGCCGATTACGTCTCTTATTTGCTCCGGATCAATCGTAAAGGAAACAATGCGGGGGGCGTAAGGGGAAAGATCCGGCCTTGGTTCGGTTATGGATTTATTCATGACATCTAAGATTTGCAGCCTTGCTTCTAGTCCTCTTGTTAGCGTTTTTTCAATTATTTCTTCAGTAAGACCCAGGGTTTTTGTGTCTAATTGAATAGCAGTTATTCCGTCTGCCGTCCCGGTAATTTTAAAATCCATGCCGCCTTGGCCGTCTTCAAGATCTTGAATATCGGTTAATATTTCCCATTCGCTCATATCTTTATTAGAAGCAAGGCCCATGGCAATGCCGGCAACCGCTTTTTTAATAGGCACGCCAGCCTCCATTAAAGCTATGCTGGCGCTGCAGGCTGAAGCCATTGAAGATGAGCCATTAGAGCCAAGAGTTTCACTGACAACTCTTATTGTATAAGGAAAAACTTCTTTTTCCGGCAGCATATATAAAAGAGCTTTTTCGGCTAAGGCGCCATGGCCTATTTCCCTTCTGCCGGCTCCTCGCAAGGGCTTTGCTTCCCCGACTGAAAAAGGAGGAAAATTATAATGGAGCATAAATCTTTTTTTACCCACGCCTTCAATTCCTTCTAGCGACTGTTCTAGGCCTGGGGCGCCCAAAGTAACAACAGACAGCACTTGCGTTTCCCCTCTAGTAAAAAGACCTGATCCGTGAATCCGGGGCAGTATCCCAACTTCAGCCGATAGGGTCCTTATTTCATTTAATGCTCTTCCGTCCACCCTCTTTTTTTCTTTAAGAATAGAGCTTGTTACCTCTTCTTCAACCGATTTTTCGATTAATTTATCTATTGCTAGCTGTCTTTTTTCTTTTCCAATTCCTTGTTCAAAAAGATAAAGATCAAGGCCTTTTTTGATTGCCTCCACAGCGCTTTTTCTTTCCCCTTTTGTATAATAAATTTTATTAAAAAGAATTTTTTTAATATTTTCTTTAAGCCATGCTTCTGCCGCAATTAGCGTCCCTTTAATTTCTTCTTCCGCTCCTTTTTTTTCCTCACTGATTAGATTTGTTCCTTTTTTTTCTTCTGCCGGCTCGGCGTTATTCTTTAATTCTTTTATAAGCTTAATAACAACCTGCATTTCTTTAAGGCCGGCTTTAATTGCTGCTGCCATTTCGTTTTCTTTTATCTCGTTTGCTCCTGCTTCAATCATAACTACTTTTTTTTCGGTTCCAGCAACGATTAAGTCTAAATCGCTTTTTGTTCTTTCTTCGTAGGTCGGATTGTAAATAAAGGAGCCTTCTATTCGGCCGACTCTTATTCCTCCGATCGGACCCTCCCAAGAAAGACCTGAAATTGAAAGGGCGGCTGAAGCGGCGACCAAGGAAACTATATCAAAATCATTGGCGCCATCCGCTGAAAGAACAGAAACTATAACTTGAACATCGTTTCTTGATGGTTCGCTAAAAAGAGGCCTGATTGAACGGTCAATCATCCTGCCGGTTAAAATGGCTTCTTCAGAAGGTCGGCCTTCTCTTTTAATCCAGCGCGACCCCTTGATTATTCCGGCGGCGTATAGCCTTTCTTCAAAATCAACCATTAAGGGAAAAAAGTCTATATCGCGTTCGTCTTTAGATTGAACAACGGTAGCTAAAACAGACGTATCTCCGTATTGGACGGTTACGGCTGCTGTCGCCTGTTTGGCTAATTTACCAGTTTTAATTGTGAGTTGGCGGCCAAGCCACTCTGTTGAAAATATTTTTTCTTGCATAAATTAATTATAAAGTTCATAAAGCATTTTGCTTTAAACTTTTGATTTTATAACTTTAGACTACTTTGCTTGGCCGATAAACTTTAGGACTATGGATGTTCCACAGTACTACCTGTTTAGCGGCCCAGCCTATTTATTAGATTGTTAATATATAAATTTGCTGATTGATAAAAAGGTAGCAAATTAATTGCTACTTAATAATTGTTTTTATTTTTTTTAATATTTCTTTTTTTATTTTCAACGTCAATTCAGAAACTTTTGGAACACAAAAATCAGCTTCTGATCTTAAAAAATCTCTGTGACTGCTTTCGGTAAATTCAATAAACATAATTACAGGAATTTTTCTGTTGATTTCTTTTATTTGACTTGCTATTTTAAGGCCGTTAACGTTCGGCCAATGACTTCCTATAATTACCAGAGCCGTATCTTTATTTTTTTTAAAGATTGCCCCAGCGTTTTTTCCTTCGGCAGTAACAATAACTTCAAATTCGTTCAATATTTCTTTTAACACACTCTGCCAATAGGCGGAATCTTCAACAACTAATATTTTTTTCTTCACTCCCATTTTCCTCCTGTAATGAACGTTTATTTTAATAAAAATTTCCTATTATCGCTTAAGTTTATAAAATCATCCGCTTCTTCGATAAGCTTACTGGAAGTTGTTTGCCGAAAAGCCATAATTTCTACTAAACACCCATTTGTATTTTGAATGTAATTTACTAAAGGAATATAATCGCCATCGCCGGTAACTAAAACTATTACATCCAGTTTTTCAGCCAGCTTAATAGCATCCATGCTAATACCAACATCCCAATCCGCTTTTTTTGCGCCGCCGGCAAAAATTTGGATATCTTTCATTTTTACTTCAAATCCTTGCTGGTTTAAAGCTTCAAAAAAAACCATTTCTTCCTTGTGTTCTGTTTTAATAACATAAGCGGTGGCGCGAATTAATTTTCTTCCGGCAACCGCCTCTTTTAGAATTTCTTTAAAATTTACTCTTTTGCGGAAAAGATTTTTCGCTGAATGGTACATATTGGACACATCAACTAATATGCCCACCCGCTGCTCTTTGTGTTTTATCATATTTTATTTTTCTTCTTTTTTTTCTTCCGCAACCTCTTCTATTGTTTCGGTTTCCAATTCATCAGCCGCCATTAGTTCCTGTTCTTTGCGTAATTCTTCTTCCTCGTCTTCAATCATTTTTTTAGCTATATCCAGCTTTAAATGCTTCGCCATTTTTTTAAACATCTCGCCGTCTTCTTTTTGCAGGTATTTAAGCAGGCGCCTTCTTTCCCCTACTTTTCTTAAAAGCCCCCGGCGAGAAGAATGATCTTGTTTATGTTTTTTTAAATGCTCGGCTAATTGTCTGATTTCTTCTGTTAAAATAGCAATTTGCACCGGCGAAGATCCAGTATCATTTTCATGAATTTTAAATTTGTTGATTATTTTTTGTTTGATTTTTTTATCTAACATAAGCTTTTTCCATTTTCCGAGAAGCGGGCAACAAAACCGCGTCCAAGAAATGGTTGTTTAATATAAGTTAAATCTGGGTAAAGAGTATCATGGATTGAAAAAAAAATCAAGGTGTCGTAAAATATTATATATAATATTAAAACTATAATATTAATATACGAATAGATGTGAATGATGTAAATAATATTAATATAAATATGAAAATAGAAAAAACATAATGCAAAAAAAAATAAATAATTTTTTAGAATATTTAGAAGTAGAAAAGGGCTTATCGCTTATTACTATAAAAAACTATTCTTTTTATCTGAACCGGTTTGCTGATTACGCGAAAAGCAATAGTATAGCCGCGCCGGAAAAAATAACAAAAGAATTGGTCCAAAAATACCGGCTTTGGTTAAATCGCTTAACTGATACTAAGGGAGAAAATTTAAAAAAGAATACTCAGAATTATCATCTTATTGCCTTGCGCGGATTTTTAAAGTATTTGGCTAAAAATGATATTAAAACCTTGGCGCCGGAAAAAATTGAACTGGCTAAACAGGAGCAAAGGCAGGTTAGCTTTTTAGAAGGCTCTGATTTAAGCCGGATATTGGAAGCGCCTTTCCAGATTAAGCTGCCTGAAATAATAAGGAAAAGAGATAAGGCGATTTTAGAATTATTTTTTTCAACCGGACTCCGCGTCAGCGAGTTGACAAAATTAAAAATGGAAAATTTGAATTTAATGAAAGATGAATTTACAGTGCGCGGTAAAGGTTCAAAACTAAGGGTTGTTTTTTTATCGCCGGACGCTAAAAAATGGATTAAAGAATATTTGGACGCGCGCCAAGACGTTAACCCGTTTTTATTTATTAGTCATGATAAGGCGGCTTCCGGTCGCGATGAACAAAACTGTTTAACTCCGCGGAGCGTCCAGCGTTTAGTTGAAAAGTACGCTAAAGTCGCAGGCATAACAAAGAGGGTTACTCCGCATACTATGCGCCACAGCTACGCGACTGATTTATTAATTAACGGCGCGGACATTAGAAGCGTTCAGGCTATGCTCGGCCACTCTTCTATAACTACGACTCAGGTTTATACCCATATTACCGACCAACAATTAAGAGATGTTTATAAAGCGTTTCACGGTAAAAAAAGAAAAATTTAAAATAAAATAAAATTTTAAAAACCAACATCCGGATTTAAGGCGAGATTGACAGAAAATAAAATTTTTATTATATTTTTAGTGTTTTTTAATTGCCTAATTAGGTATTTTTTTTGTATTAAGGTAAAATAAAAATAAATGCGCCCATAGTTCAATGGATAGAACACCAGCCTTCTAAGCTGGTTATGGGGGTTCGATTCCCTCTGGGCGTACGTGAATTTAATATGGTGGCTATAGTTCAGCGGTTAGAACACTAGGTTGTGGTCCTAGTGATCTGGGTTCGATTCCCAGTAGCCACCCCATTTAGCATTTTGATGGGCAAAAGCAGGCATTTTTACCGAAGATTGCCTGTTTTTTGTTGGTTCTAACCTTTTTATTTCATTTTTGATATACATTGTTAAAATAATTCCTTAAAATAAAGCGATTAGCAATTATTTTCCGGATACATTTGATATACATTTATTAAAAAAGGCATAACGATATTCTGTTATGCCTTTAGCAATTTTTTAGTGCTTAAATTGAACGCTAAACATATCTACTCGCTGTTGTGCCTCCTCTCTGATTTTTTGCAATTCTGCTGGACTTATATTCTTATTCAGTTCTGAAGCCATGCGGAACCGCAGATTTCGCAATTCTTCACGAGAAAAATGCTTCCCGTTTTGCCAAAATGCTGAACCGGGGAATGCCGACACGAGGAAAACCCATGCATTGTGCATGCCTAAATTTTTCAATCGCTGCGCCAGTTCGATTGTGCTTTCCATTTCTTCTTTTGATTCATATGGGAAGCCAAGCATGAAATATCCAGCTACTTTAATGCCCTTATCTGCAAGCACTTCGCACAGCCTTCCTAGATTAAGCGTCGTGTCGTACTTATTGCTAAGGTAGGTTTTCATTATGCGAGGGCTTGCAGTTTCAATCGGAAGGTCTACTTCGGTTGTGCCAGCCATGCGCAGAAGATCAATGAATTTTTTATCCACTTTTCTTCTGTCACAAAAGAGATTGCGAATCAACAATCCGTTCGGGAATGTCATATTCAGATTGTATTTTCTTCGCACCATCTCCTTGAGAATGGCGGCTGCTCGCATTTTATCTTGAATGAAGTTGTCGTCAATAATTGCTAATGACCTCATTCCGAATTTGTTTACGAGCATTTCGATCTCGCCGAGAACTTCATTTGCTTCACGCGTTCTGTTGCTGCCAGCAAAACGGCTACCAGCACAACCGGCGCATTTATAATTGCAGCCTCTGCTGGTGATCATCTCGTAATACGGCAGGTTTTTCTCGTTAAATTTATGTCCGTGTGGGGCATTGAGTTTTGAATATTGGTCACCGCTCGAACTCGCTATTGGATAAAGTTCTCGGGCTGGGAATGGAAGCCTGGTTACATCAGGATAACATCCGATTGGGTTATGATTTATATTCTTACCACCTCGGAATGAAAGTCCTGGCACCTTGTCTAAATTTTCTGTCGTTGCATTGAGAAGTAGAGGTAAAGATTCTTCTGCTTCTCCTCTCAAAACATAATTTACGCCCCTTATGTTTAAAACGAATTCGGGCATAAATGTTGCATGGATCCCACCTACAACAATTGGAACGTTTGTGACTAGTCTCACATCCTCAACAGCTTCCTCTATCATCTCATGTTGAGAAGTAAATTGCGCGGAAATTCCTACGAAGTCCGGAATAATTTCACTCACCCTTTTCTTAAGCTCATCTCGGCTTAAGCCGACGCGAAACCATTCATTGCCAAGATTTTCTTTGTTGTCGAAACCTTCTACTAAGGCATCGATTAAAATAACTTCAAATCCTTTTGCCTGCAGACTTGAAGCAAGATAGCCCAACCCTCCGTGTGGGACCGCCTGTGGTTCCTCGTTTACATGAAATATTTCAGCTGTTTTAATTAAAAGCACCTTTTTCATAGCTCCTCCTTTAAATTTTAATGAGCAGTCATAAAACAGAATTAATAAGCCTACCATAAAGTTGTATATAAGTCAACTATATTAGAATTATCATTTAAAATTTTGGCTAAAATAAATAATAAAATTATTGTTGACACTAACTCAACAACATAATACAATTAAGACATGATTCAAGAGACTTTAAAGAAGTTAGGTTTCAATGAAAAAGAGGTGGAAATATACCTTGAGGTTTTAAAATTAGGTCAAGCTACTCCATCTCGTATCTCAAAAAATACGGGAATAAATCGAACCACGATATACAGCGCCTCAAAAGGTTTAATAAAAAAAGGTGTTATTGCGGAGGATATTGGTCACAAGCAAACTTATCTAGTTGCACTCCCTCTTGAAAATTTACAAGCAAATATTGAACAGCAGAAAAATTATCTCGAAAAAAAAGAAAAGCTAATTAGTCAGGCATTAACTGAGCTTGTTGATTTACCACAAAACACACAATTTTCTATTCCAAAAATAAGATTTATTGAGGAGCTAGATTTAGAAAGCTTTCTTTACAAGCGAACCGATGAGTGGAATAAAAGCATAAAACAACATGATAAAACGTGGTGGGGTTTTCAAGATCATACATTTATTGATCATTATAAAAAATGGACATTAGATTATTGGACTCAATTTAAATCTTCAAAAAATATTTTAGAAAAAGTATTAACTAATCAAGCTGAAATTGAAAAACAAATGACAAATAAGTCATTTGTTGGAAGGGAAACTATGTTTTGGAATAAAAGCACTAATTTTTCTTCATCGTTTTGGATTGGTGGTGATTATATTATTATGATTTATACTCAGGACAGGCCTTTTTATCTAATTGAAATTCATAATCCAGTAATGGCCTATAATTTGCGCGAGGTATTTAAAAATTTGTGGGAGGAATTAAAACATTAAAGAATGTTATCTGTTAGTGAAGCTTTGTAGATAAATTTAATTTTGATGAACCGTAGTAATGTTGTGGTTCAATCTAAGACCCATTAAATCATAGAGACAGAGAGAACTGTATTGTGGCTTAATTCCTCCGTCTCGCCCTTTTCTTGCCCAAATTTGCCCATGTGGCGAAATATGGTGAGTGGCACTGGGGAGTAGAATTTACTGCATATTAATAACATCCGGAATGTGAATATACTTAGCGGAATTTACAAATATCATCCTTAATTCTTCGACCACGCGACCCATACTGTGATGAGTATTCGCTAAAAGCACCCCTTCAAAGGGTGTTTTTAGCTTATATTGAAGTTTTTTTCCGTCTAAAGTTAAGTTCTGAAATATGAAATTAAATATCATAGTTAAGTCTTTACTTTTTATTTAGTTTAGTATAATGTGTTTTTAACTAAAATTTAAGAAAGGAGGTAAATTTTAAAGCTGTTTTTGTTAACAAAAAGAAAAAGAAAGTGAGGGAAAAATGATTAAGGGATCAATAGTCGCGATCGTTACACCTTTTAAAAACGGGAAGGTTGATGAGAAGGCACTCGGCGATCTGATAGAGTGGCATATATCGCAGGGGACTAATGCCATTGTCCCATGCGGGACCACCGGTGAAGCCTCAACGCTTGATTATGATGAGCATTACCGTGTTGTCGAAATCGCCGTAAAGACGGTGAACAAAAGAATTCCGGTTATCGCGGGGACCGGATCA
>Ga0233425_10008265_pt1 | contig 13957 bp, 16 predicted proteins | sample Watercolumn_Towu_2_FD_181712 | JGI IMG/M metagenome (GOLD analysis project Ga0233425, IMG submission 181712) | Freshwater microbial communities from Lake Towuti, South Sulawesi, Indonesia - Watercolumn_Towuti2014_140_MG | ecosystem: Environmental > Aquatic > Freshwater > Lake | place...
CGCCGTTCAGCGAGACGACCACATCGCCGGGCTGAAGGCCGCCGCGCTCCGCCGGTCCGCCCGGCGTCACGCTGTTCACGAGGGCGCCCCGGGTTCCGGCCGGAAGACCCATGCTTTCGCGGAAGGGATCCAGATTGCCGATCTCGACGCCGAGATAGCCGCGCTCGATCGTCTCGCCGCGCATCAGCCGGTCGGTGATCGGTTTGGCGATCGTGGCCGGAATGGCGAAGCCGATGCCGACCGAGCCGCCCGTGGGCGAATAGATGGCGGAGTTCACGCCGATGACGCGACCGTAGATGTCGAAGGTCGGGCCGCCCGAGTTGCCCCGGTTGATGGCGGCGTCGATCTGCAGATAGTCGGTGTAGGGCGTGCTGTTGTCGACCTCGCCGCGGCCCTGGGCCGAGACGATGCCGGCGGTGGCGGTGCCGCCGAGACCGAACGGATTGCCGACGGCGATGACCCAGTCACCCACGCGCGGCTGGGCCGTTTCCTCGAAATTGACGAAGGGAAAGTCGGTCCCCTCGACCTTGATGACGGCCAGATCGGTGTCTTCGTCGCGGCCCACCAGGCGGGCCTCGAGTTCGCGCCCGTCGGCCAGTTTGACCATGATTTCGGTCGCGTCGGCGACGACGTGGTTGTTGGTGACGATGAAGCCGTTGGCGGCGATGAAGAAGCCGGAGCCGGCGCCCAGGGCCGTCGCGCCGCCTTCCCCGTCCTCGCCGTCCTCGCCTTCAGGAACCCGTCCGTTGGGGTTGGGGATGGCGAAGGGCGTGCCCGGGATCTGGATCATGCCGGGCTGGCGCGCGATCCGCGTCTTGACGTCGATCTGCACCACGGCGGGCGCGACCTGGGCGAAGATGTCGGCGAAGCTGAGGGGCGCGCCCTGCGGCGGCGCGAAGGCGAGACCGGCGCCGCCCGCGCTGGGGGCGAGACGGCCGCTGACGCCGGCGACGGGGCCGGCTTCGGCGGTCGGCCAGTCGATCACCCCGCCCGCAGTGGCCGCGGCGGCGAAGGCCAGGCCGGCGACGGCCCCGAGCATGAATTCCTTGCGTTTCATCATGGAGTTCTTTGCGATCCTTTCGGGCGTGGAACGGCCCGTTTCGACAATGAATATAGGACTGTGACCCGTTTCACCAACGTAGCGCGCGATGATAGGTCCCGCCGGACGTCAGTCGTCAGACGGCTTTGCGTCAGGATCGCGGCGATCCGCCCCGGAGGCGAGAATATCGGCCAGACGGGCCTCCTCCTCGGCCGAAAGCGCGGGCGTTTCGTCGCGGCGACGGCGTGACAGGGCGACAAGGCCGATCCCGACGGCCAGCAAGGCCGCCAGGGGGCCGAACCACAGCAGCCAGGTCCCGCCGCGCACGGGCGGCTTGAACAGGACGAAATCGCCGTAGCGGCGCACCAGATCCTCGCGGACCTGGGCGTCCGTGCGGCCGGCGGCGATCTCGTCGCGGACCAGCTGGCGCATGTCGGCGGCGATGCCGGCGGGGCTGTCGGAGATGGCCTCGTGCTGGCAGACCACGCAGCGGATGTCGGTGAACAGCGCCCTGGCGCGGGCCTCCTGCGCAGCGTCCGGCAGGGGCCGATCCGGCGCGGGCGGCGGCTCGGCGGCCATCAGGCCGACGGCGGCCAGGGCAATGAGCAGGGCGCGCTTCATGCCGCCTTCCGCTTGCCGACGCCGAGCCTCAGCCGGCGATCCAGCAGGGACAGGCCCCCCGCCAGCGCCATGATGGCGGGCCCCAGGAAGATCAGCCGGGCCCAGGGGTTCCACCAGACGCGCACGCTCCAGGCCGGGGCGCCGGCGGCGGTCTGGCCCCGCTCGCCCAGCACCACATAGACGTCGTCCAGACCCCGGAAATCCAGCCCGACCTCGGTCGTGGTCTGGCCTCCGGCCGGGAAGAAGCGGCGCTCGGCCGTGACGACGCGCGCCGCGCCGCCGTCGCGCAGGGACACCGTCAGCCTGCCGCTCTCGGCCAGATAGTTGGGGCCCTCGACGACGCGGACGTCGTCCAGCCGCACGCTGTAGCGGCCGGCCGTCACCGTCTCGCCGACGGCCACGGTCCGCGCCGCCTCGACCCGGTAGCCGGTCTCGACCACGGCCCCGAGAACGAACACGCCCAGTCCGGCGTGGGCCAGGACCGTGCCCCAGGCCCCCAGCGGCAGGCCGCGCGCGCGGCGCAGGCTTTCGGCCGGTCCGACGCGGAACAGCCGTATCCGTTCGGCGATCTCGGCCAGGGCGCCGAGCACCAGCCAGCCGCCGAGGCCGATGCCGGCGGCGGACAGGGCCTTGCGCGGCTCGAAAGCCATCCAGCCCGCCAGTGCGACCAGCAGGGCGAGTCCAGCGGCGACGGCCAGACGCTGGCCCACGCCCTTCAGATCGCCGCGCTTCCACGCCAGCAAGGGCCCCGCGGGCAGGATCAGGAAGGCGACGGCCATCAGGGGAACGAAGGTCAGGGCGAAATAGGGCGGGCCGACCGAGATGGTGGCGCCGTTCGCCGCCTCGAGGATCAGCGGATAGAGGGTGCCCAGCAGGACCGTCGCGCAGGCGGCGGTCAGGAACAGGTTGTTCAGCACCAGGGCGCCCTCGCGGCTCACCGGGGCGAACTGGCCGCCGCCCGTCAGACGCGGCGCCCGCCATGCGAACAGGGCGAAGGCCGCGCCGGCCGTAACGCCCAGGATGGCCAGCAGCATCAGGCCGCGCTCGGGGTCGACGGCGAAGGCGTGAACGCTGGTCAGGACGCCGGAGCGCACGAGGAAGGCGCCCAGCATGGAGAAGGTGAAGGCCAGCAATGCCAGGAAGGTCGTCCAGCCGGCCAGCGCCCCGCGGCGCTCGGTGACCACGGCGCTGTGCAGCAGGGCGGCGCCGGCCAGCCACGGCATGAAGCTGGCGTTCTCAACCGGGTCCCAGAACCACCAGCCGCCCCAGCCCAGTTCGTAATAGGCCCAGAAGGCGCCCAGGGTGATGCCGGCGGTCAGGAAGGCCCAGCTGGCCAGGGCCCAGGGCCGGACCCAGCGGCCCCATGCGGGCCAGAAGCTGGCGTTGGCGCGACCCTCGATCAGGGCGGCCACGGCCAGCGAGAAACAGACCGAAAACCCGACGTAGCCGCAGTAGAGCAGCGGCGGATGGAAGGCGAGCGCCGGATCCTGCAGCAAGGGGTTCAGAGACGCGCCCTGGAAGGGCGCGGGGTTCAGCCGCTCGAACGGGTTGGAGGTGAAGACGGCGAAGGCGAGGAACAAAACGCCCAGCAACCCCTGGGTCGCCATCGCCGAGGCTCTCAGCCCGAACGGCAGGTTGCGGGCCCGCGCCAGGGCCGCGCCGAACACGGTCAGGACCAGGCACCACAGAACCAGCGAGCCCTCGTGACTGCCCCAGGCGGCGGCCACCTTGTAGAGCATGGGCTTGTCGGTGTGGCTGTTGGCCGCGACGTTGGCCACCGAGAAGTCCGAGACGGCGAAGGCGAAGATCAGCGCCCCGAAGGCCACGGCAACGGCGCCCGCGGCGGCGATAGCCGCGCCCTGGGCCGCGCCCGCCAGCACCGGGCTGCGGCGCATCCGCCCGGCGGCGGCCATGACGGTCTGCAGCACCGACAGGACCAGGGCGAGCACGAGGGCGAAGGCGCCCGTTTCGACGATCATGAGCGCGGAGCCCCCGCCGTGGATTCGGTCTCGGGCCGCCATTCGCCCTTGGCCTTCAGACGGTCGGCGACTTCGCGGGGCATGTAGTTTTCGTCGTGCTTGGCCAGCACCTGGGTGGCGCGGAACGAGCGGTCCGGCAGGAAGGCGCCCTGCGCCACCACCCCCTGCCCCTCGCGGAACAGGTCGGGCAGGTCGCCCTTATAGACGACGCGTGTGGCGGCGACATTGTCGGTGACCGAGAAGACGACCTCGCCTCCGGTCCCGCGCTTCACGCTGCCTGCCTCGACCAGACCGCCGAGGCGGACGACGCGTCCGGCCGGGGCCTTGGCTTCGGTGGCTTCGGACGGGGAGAAGAAGAAGGTGACGCTGTCGCGCATGGCGTAGAGCGACAGGCCGACGGCCAGCGCCAGCACCGGCGCGACGGCCGCGAAGACCCACAGACGGCGCCGCGCCCTGGGCGATTTCGGAAGCCAGCTCATGCCCCCGCCTCCATGGCCGTCAGCCGTCGTTCCAGATCGATCCGGCGCGGATCGGAAGGAGCCAGCATGGCGATGAGGGGCGTCCACATGGCCCGGACGGTCGCGCGGTCGCCCCGCGCCATCGCCGCCTCGCCGAGGAAGTAGCGCGCGCCCAGCTGGCCGGGATCCCGCCGCAGGGCCTGGGCGAAGGCCGCCTCGGCGTCGCCGTCGACCTTGCCGCCGTTGGCGCGGACCAGGCTTTCGCCCAGCCGCGCCCAGCTCTGCGCGTCGTCCGGCTGCAGGACCAGGGCCCGGCGGAAGGCGGAGGCGGCCCCGATCGGATCGCCGGCCTCGAAACGGGCGGCGCCCAGCATGGTCAGGGCCTGATGATCCTGTGGCCGTTCCCGCACGACCCGGGCCGCCACAGCCGCGATCTGCGGCGCCTCGAGCCGGTCGAGGTCGGTCATCCACGCGTCCACGCGGCGCTCGTAGGCCTGATCGGGCAGGCCCGGCGTTCCGAAGAGGGCGTAGAGGCCCAGGGTCGCGGCCGCCGCGGCCCCGACCCCGGCCAGCACCACGACCCGGTCGTTCCGGCCCGCCCGGAGGGGGAGGGTCTCGCGTTCCGCCGACAGGATGCGGCGGCCCGCCTCGGCGCGGGCGGCGGTCCAGCCGGCCTCGTCCAGCAGGCCGCGGGCCTTCAACCGGTCCAGTTCCGCCAGTTCGGCGGCCGCGGTCAGGCCGGCGACGCCTTCGCCCTCGTCCGCGCCGCGCCGCGCGCCGGCCAGCACCAGGAGGCCGGCCAGCGTCGTGATCAGGGCGGACATGATCCAGAAAATCGTCATCGGCCTGCGCTGTAGCCGATCAGGCGGCCCGCGACGAGGCCCCGCCGACGCCGGAGGGCCCTGCGGCGACCGCGGCCCGACGCCGCACCGTGCGGGCCGCCTCGGTCGCGGCGACCAGATCCAGGCACTGGGCCGTGAACGCGACGATCTTCATGGCCCGGGCCTCGTCGGGCGCCTCGCCGTCATTGACCATGCGCAGGACCTGATCGGCATAGTCGGTCAGCCGGGCCGTCAGGGCTTCGACGAGAATCTTTCGTTCGGCCTCGCAGCCGAAGGTCGAGGCCGGTCCGCGCACCGACCCCACGAGCCGCAGCAGGCTGCGCGCGGCCAGAACGATGTCCCCGTCGATCGGCGCGTCAAGCTGCGGAGCGTTTCGCGTCATGCGCCCGCTCGTCTGCACGCGCTCCCATGGCAGGGCCTGATCCACGGCCTTGTCGGCGGCGCGCAACAGGCCCGACAGCCGTCCGGCGATCAGCACGCGGCCGTCGCGCACCGACTTGCCCCAGACGCTCTGCGGATTGAGCGTCAGCGTGACGTCCAGTTCGCCCAGCACATTGGCGCACCAGGTCAGGTCGGCGATGACATCCTTGACCCGTGCGATGTCGGCGGCGGGTTTGAAGGCCGCGATCCGGGCCGCGCGCAGGTCGACGCCGGCGATCAGCCGGTCGACGAAGACGGCCAGTTCCGAGGCGCTGAGGAAGTCCTCCTGCTCGACCGCGGACGAGGTCTGGGTGAGGATGCGCAGGATCAGGACCGCGTCTTCCAGGTGGGAGAACAGGATCTCCAGCACCCGCTGGGTGCCGTCCAGCCGGATGCCCGCGCAATCCTTGAGCAGCAGCCGCAGCTCGGCGACCTGATCGCCGTCGGGACGTTTCAGCCAGACCTCCAGCGACGGCAGGGCGCGCCGCGCCATGTGGGAAAGGTCGAGACAGGCGGCCAGATCCTCGAGACCGGTCAGCCGGTCGGGCTCGTTTCCGCCGGGCCAGATCAGGTCCGGCTTGTCGCGCACGATGGCGGCGGCGGCCAGGCAGATGCGGTCGGCGACCATGATGGACGGCTCATCGCCGTCGAGGCGGGTCAGCAGCGCGGGCTCGCGGGCGCTGGCGGCCTTCCACAGACGCGCCAGAACCGTCGGCGGGAAGGTCAGGGCCTGCAGGCCGTCGGCGCGGGCGCGGAACATGGGGATCAGGGGCGCCATGACGAACTGGCGCCGCACGCGGTCACGCTGTTCGTCCGCCAGCATCATGCGCAGCTCGGCCGCTCGCCCCCCCGGCAGGGGCGCGACGGCGGACGCCACGGTCCTGAGCATGGCGTCGGGGCACCGCTCCAGCATGGCGGCGAGCGCGACCTTGTGGGCGACAGTCAGCCCCGACATTCAACATTCCCTGGGCCGGAAGACGCCTGGCCGTCTCCCACAGTGCACGGGCAGGGTTAACAAGCGTTATTCGGGACGGCGCCGTCAGGCCTCGGCGGCCGGCAGTTCCAGCAGCACCTTCAGCCCGCCCAGATCGCTGTCGGCCAGGGTGATCCGGCCGCCATAGGCCCGCGTCAGTTCGACCACGATCGACAGGCCCAGACCCGAGCCCGGCGTGGTCTCGTCCATGCGCGCCCCACGTTCGAGGGCGGCCTCGCGCTGTTCGGCGGGCAGGCCGGGACCATCGTCCTCGACCACCACCACCATCTGCCCGAGGCCCGTCGGACCGGCCGAGATGCGGACGCGCCGCTTCGACCATTTGCAGGCGTTCTCGATCAGGTTGCCGAGGATCTCCTGCAGATCCTGGCGCTCGCCGCGGAAGCCCAGGTCGTCGGGCGCGCGCCAGTCGATCTCCACGCCCTTGGTCTCGAACACCCGCTCCAGCATGACCGCCAGTTCGTCCAGAACCTCGGCGACCGGCGTGCGTTCGCCGAGGATCTGGGCGCGGGCGGCGGCGCGGGCGCGGCGCAGATGGTGGTCGACCTGGGCCTTCATCAGCTCGGTCTGTTTGCGCACCATGTCGGGCAGGTCGCCGGACTGCGTTCCGGCCTCGGCCAGCATGACCGACAGGGGGGTCTTCAGCGCATGGGCCAGATTGCCGACGTGGGTCCTCTGGCGCTCGACCGTTTCCTGATTGTGGTCCAGCAGGCGGTTGACCTGTTCGGCGAGGGGCTGAATCTCGACCGGATAGCTGCGGGCGATGCGGGCGCTGCGGCCCATGCGCACGTCGGCGATCTCGTTGCGCAGCGCGAACAGGGGACGCAGGCCGATCTGGACCTGCAGGAAGACGGCGATCACCAGACCCGCGCCCAGGACCAGCAGGGCGCTCCAGGTGACCGTCGCGAATTGTCGGGTGTCGTTGTCGATATTGGTCCGGTCCACCGCCGCCATGAAGACCAGGGGCTCGTTGCGCCCCGGCAGCGATTTCAGGCTGGCGGCGACGCGCAGGGGCTGGCGCAGCGGCGGGCGAAGGAAGCCGGGATCGTTGTAGCTGATGATGGTGCCGGTGGCGGCGCGAAGCCGACCGGGGAGGTCGTGCGGCACGGCCAGCTGCTCGCCCGCCAGCGAGGGCGATCCGGCGATAAAGCGCAGGCCGTTCGGGCCGTCCAGCTCGGCGACGGCCCAGTATTCGCCGGACAGGGCGCGGTTCGTCTGGGCGTCCCGGATTTCGGCCACCACGACGCCGTCGGGCGTGGCGTTGGTGGCGACCACCACCTCGTCGATGGTGTCGGCCAGCATGTTGCCAAGCCGGCGCAGGGCGGATTCCTGATACTGGGTCGTCAGGGTCCAGCCGGTCAGGACCAGGGCGATGACGATCCAGGCCGAGGCCAGCCAGATCAGCCGCCGCGTCAGACTGCGCCCGGGGCGACCGAACCAGCGGCCCCAGGTCCGGGCGGCTTCCGGAGCCGCGTCGCCCCCCGCCCCGTCGGTCACGCCGCCTCGGACTCCCCGGCCAGCGGCGTCAGGCGATAGCCGAGGCCGCGCACCGTCTCGATCCGGTCGGAGCCGATCTTCTTGCGCAGGCGTCCCACGAAGACCTCGATGGTGTTGGAGTCGCGGTCGAAGTCCTGATCGTAAAGGTGCTCGACCAGTTCGGTGCGGCTGATGACCCGGCCCTGATGCATCATCAGATAGTGCAGCAGCCGGTACTCCAGCGAGGTCAGACGCAGGGGCTCGCCATTGACGGTGGCGCGGGCGGCGCGCGGGTCCAGCCGCAGACCGCCGCACGACAGGGTGGCCGAGGCGATGCCGGCCGAACGGCGCAGCAGGGCGCGCAGGCGGGCCAGCAGCTCCTCGGTGTGGAAGGGCTTGGTCAGATAGTCGTCGGCCCCGGCGTCGAAGCCCGAGACCTTGTCCGACCAGGCGCCGCGCGCCGTCAGGATCAGGACCGGCGTGGTCTTGCCGTCACGGCGCCAGCGCTCCAGCACCGAGACGCCGTCGATCTTGGGCAGGCCGAGATCCAGCACCACCACGTCATAGGGTTCGGTGTCGCCGAGGAAATGCGCTTCCTCGCCGTCCGCGGCGTGATCCACGGCATAGCCGGCGTCGCCCAGGGCCTGTTTCAGCTGGCGCGACAGATCGACGTCGTCTTCGACAAGCAGGACGCGCATTCAGCGTTCTCCGATGACGCGGCCGGTGCGGCCGTCAACCATGATGTCGGCGATCCGGCCGCCGGGATACTCCCAGCGCACCACGATGGTGCCGCCCCGGTCGCTGGCGCCGAGGAAACGGCCCGGCCGGCCCGACGAGGCCCGCTGCACGGCCTCGCCCATGCTGACGCGCGGGCGGTCTTCCGGCTGCTGGCGCTCGGCGCGCGGACCACGATCCTGCGCGACCGCCTGCGACAGGGGCGCGGCGGCGATCAGGGCGGCGAGTCCTATGGCGGAAAAGCGGATCATGGGTCGAGGTTTAGGCTCCAGCCTCTGAACGCGGGCTGAACGGCCAGCATAGACATGTTTTACGATTCCGCGCCGCCCCTCTCGCGCGCGCACACCGACCTTCGCGGTCAGGCGGACGGGCCTTACCGCGATTTCACGCCGATGAACGGCAGCTGACCCGGCCCGTTCAGACGGGGCTCAGACGGTAAATGGTCATTTCGTCCCAACGCCGGCCAACCCCGGTCCAGCGTGAACCGCCAAGGAGACGACAGATGAAGAAGTTCCTCATCCCCGCCATCGCCCTGGCCGCGGCCTCCGTCGCGGTCCCCGCCATGGCCCAGAACTACGGCTCGCAGGAGCGCGGCCGTTACGAGCAAGACCACCGTGGTGATCGCGGCGACCGGTACGAGCGGGACAACCGCGGCGGCTGGCAGTCGATTTCCCAGCGCAAATACCAGCTGGACCGCCGTATCGACGTCGGTCTGCGCAACGGCCAGCTGAGCCGCCGCGAGGCCCTGCGGCTCAAGACCGAGCTGAATGCGCTCGTCCGTCTCGAGTACAGCTACCAGCGCGGCGGGCTGAGCGCCCGTGAACGCGCCGAGCTGGACCGTCGCTACGACCGTCTGTCGGCCCAGGTTCGCGCCGAACGCCGCGACCGCGACAATCGCCGCTACTAGGGCCTGACCTTCCTCTCCGAAGGTCCGGGGGCGCGATCCGAAAGGGTCGCGCCCCTTTCTTCATGCGGCGAGGCGCAGCCGGCTCTCGATGACGGTGACCGCCTGGCCGCGAAGCAGGACGCGGTCGCCGCGCACCTCGGTCTCGATGTCGCCGCCCCGGCCGGGAAACACCTGCCGGAAGCGCACGACTGGACGGCCCAGCCTGGCGGCGTACAGCGGCGCCAGGATGCAGTGCGCAGATCCGGTCGCCGGATCCTCGTCGACGCCGCAACCCGGCGCGAAGAAGCGGTCGACCACGTCCACATCGTCGGACGGATCCGCGAGGGCGCTGACGATAACCTGCCCCGTCTCGCCGGCCTCGCCCCGGATTGAGGCGAGCCCGCGGATATCGGGCGAAACCGCCTTCACCGCTGCAGCGTCGGCGAGCACGGCGACCAGATACCGGCCGGCCCACACCTCGACCGGGGAGACGCCCAGCGCCTCGATCAGGCCGTCGGGCGCTGTCGCGCAGCGGCGCGGCGGATCGGCCGGAAAGTCCATCTCGTATCCCGAGGCCGCGCGGCTGACGATCAGCGGCCCCGAGCGGCTGTCGAAGGTCACGGCCGCCGTCTCGAGTCCAAGCTCGGAGAGCAGCACATGGGCCGAGGCCAGGGTGGCGTGGCCGCACAGATCGACCTCCATGCCCGGCGTGAACCAGCGCAGGCCGAACCGCGCCGGGTCCGCCGTTCCGAGCAGGAAGGCCGTTTCGGCCTGGTTGTTCTCCCTGGCCAGCGCCTGCATCCAGTCATCCGACGGCCACTGGTCGAACGGTTCGACCACGCAGGCGGGATTGCCCTTGAAGGGTCCGGCCGCGAAGGCGTCGACGGTCCACTGGCGCATCAGGTTTCCTCCGGCTCGACGACCTGCAGTTCCGGCCACCGCGCCCGCGCCCGCTCGATCACCCGCGCCCAGTCCTTCGCGACGCCGCGGTTCGGATTGGGCCGCAGGGTCAGGGCGAAGATATCGTCCAGGCCGAGAGGCGCGGCCACGCTGATGGCGTCATCCCTTTCCAGCCGCACCCCCACGGCGAAGGCCGGAGATACGAACCGCTCCAGCGCCTCGTCGGTGCCGGACAACGGGTCGTAGGGTTCGCCGAAATGGGCGGGGAACCAGATCGGGACCCGGGCCTGGTTGCGCACCTCGACGGTGCTGCGGAACGGCTCGTCGAAAGCCGCCGCGACGCGTTTGATGATCACGTCCTCGGCGTCCCAGCTGGTGTCGGGATCGAAATAGCCGACGTCGTAGTCGCGTACGCCATAGCCCGCCGGCCGGCCCGTCAGGGCGTTCCAGACGCTCTGGTAGACGGCGCCCGAGAAGATCCGCCAGTCCGGCAGGTCCTGATCGCGTATCCCTCTCAGCACATGCATCAGACCCGAATCGACGCGCACGATTTCGACCAGCCGCGCTTCCAGATCGCTCATCGGTCGCGCCTCAGCGGCCAGCCGTGGTCCAGCGGCCCGTGGCCCCCGCCCAGTCCCGGCGCGCGCCGTATTGCCTCGGCGACATAGGCCCAGGCCTCGGCCACGGCGGCCTCGAGCGGCAGCCCCTTCGCCAGTCCCGCCGCGCAGGCGCTGGCCAGGGTGCAGCCGGTGCCGTGAGTGTGGCGGGTCTCGACGCGCGGTCCCTCCAGCAGGGTCTCGCCCGTCGGCGTGACCAGCACGTCGACGACCGTCTCGCCCGGAATATGCCCGCCCTTCATCAGCACCGCCCGGGCGCCGAGGCCGAGCAGGAACGCCCCGGCCCGGCGCTGGCCCTCCAGATCGACGACATCGAGGCCGGTCAGGGCCTCGGCCTCGGGCGCATTGGGGGTCAGCAGGGCCGCCCGGGGGATCATCAGCGACTTGACCGCCGAGACGGCGTCGTCGGCGAGCAGGCTGTGCCCGCCCTTGGCGACCATGACCGGATCGACGACCGCCGGGGCGTCGCGGCTGTCGAGAATGGCGGCGACCCGTTCCACGACCTCGCGCGAGCCCAGCATCCCGGTCTTGATCGCGTCGGCGCCGATATCGTCCAGCACGGCCCGCGCCTGCGCCTCGATCAGATCCAGCGGCAGCGGATGGACGCCGTGGACGCCGAGGGTGTTCTGCACCGTGATGGCGGTGACGGCGGTCGCCGCATAGCCGCCCATGGCGGTGACCGCCTTGATGTCGGCCTGCACCCCCGCCCCGCCCCCCGAGTCCGAGCCGGCGATGATCAGGACGCGTCCGAGGAGGGAAGTCATGCGCGCTGGATGACCAATCCGGGCCGAAACGGCAAGCCGGATTGTATATTGCACTTAGTCTATATTGCCGTTAAACGATTTTCATGCACGCCGCCCTGCAGGCCCTGTCGGAACCCCACCGGATGTCGATCCTGTCGATGCTGGCCGACGGGGAGCGGCCCGCCGGCGACTTCGTCGACGCCCTGCCGATCAGCCAGCCGACGGTATCCAAGCATCTGTCCGTGCTGCGCGAGGCCGGTCTGGTGACTGTGCGCAAGGACGCCCAGCGGCGGATGTACCGGCTCAATCCGGCGCCGCTGGCCGAGCTGGATGTCTGGCTGGCCCGGTACCGTCGCCTGTGGGCCGGCAAGCTCGACGCGCTGGAGGCGCATCTCGACAAGGAGTTTCCGCAATGACCGAGGCCATGGAGTCCGTTCAGCTCGACGCCGACGCCGGGACCTGCCGCCGGATCGAGGGCGGCTGGGAGCTGCGCTTCGAGCGGCGGCTGCGCCATTCGCCCGAACGGGTGTGGAAGGCGCTGACCACCGGCGACGGCCTGGCCTGCTGGTTGGCCGAGGCCGATATCGACGCACGGCCGGGCGGCCGCATGGAGTTGAATTTCCGCCAGCCCGATCACGACTTCATGCCGGACGTGCCGGAAAAGCGCCGGCAGTCGAACGAGGTGCTGGTGGTCCGGCCCTTCACCCGGTTCGAGCACACCTTCGGCGGCAATCCTGAGTCGGTCGTGTCCTGGCGGCTGGAGCCCGACGGCGACGGCACCCTGCTGACGCTGGTCCACCGCGTGCCGGAATCCCGGGCTGGCGCGCGCAGCAATGTGCTCAGCGGCTGGCACCATCATATGGAGGGTCTGGACGACGCCGTGCACGGCGTGCGCCATCCCTGGTCGTGGGATCGCTGGTTCGCCCTGCGCGACGCCTACGCCGCCCGCCTGGAGGGGGCGGCGTGACCGCCCCGGCCGCTTCGGCGCGCATGCTGATCCGGTGTCCGGTCGCAGAGGTTTTCGCGGCCTTCGCCGATCCGGCGGTCACATCCCGCTTCTGGTTCACGCGCGGTTCGGGACGGCTGGCGCCCGGCGCGCGAATCCGCTGGGACTGGGAGATGTACGGCGTCGGCACGGATGTGCTGGTCAAGGCGATCGAGCCCGGCCGCCGTATTCTGATCGACTGGGACACCGCCGACGATCCGACGGAAGTCGAATGGCTGTTCGAGGCCCGGGGCGGCGACACCTCCGTCACGGTCGAGAACCGCGGATTCGAGGACAGTCCGGCGGGCGTCGCCAGGGCGCTGGATTCCACGGGCGGCTTCAACCTGGTGATGGCGGCCGCCAAGGTCTGGCTCGAGCACGGAATCGATCCGCGTATCATCGAGGACGCCCATGCCGCTGATCGCGTCCCGGCGTGGAAAGGCCGGTCATGACCGGGCCCGCAGTTCGCGTCGAAAAGCATTTCCGCCATCCGCGCGAGCGGGTGTTCGACGCCTTCCTCGACCCGGCGCGGGTGGGCGAGTGGCTGTACGCCACGCCTTCGGGCGTGATGGAGCATGTCCTGTATGAGCCCCGGCCTGGCGGTCGCATCGAACTCTTCGAACGGCGGGGCGAGGACCTGGCCGAACACCACGGCGCCTTCGTCGAAATCGACCGGCCGCACCGCATCGTCTTCGAAACTCGTTACGGCGAGGACCCGCCTGTCCTGGTGACTGTCACCTTCTCGGCGCGCGGCAGCGGCTGTCTGGTCGTGCTCGAGCACGGCTTGCCGCCCGAATGGGCGCACTTCGTCGAGGGGGCTTCGAAGGGCTGGACGATGATCCTCGATAGCCTCGGCCGCGTCGTGGAAGCTGAACGATGAATACGGACTGGCTGGACCAGCTGGTCGGAGAGTGGACCTTCGAGGGCCGCAGCATCCCCGACAATCCAGACCATCGCCGAACGGGCGCGGAGACCGTCACCCGTCGGGGCGCGTGGATCGTCATCGAGTCCAGCGACGCGGTCCGGTTCCAGCTCGCTCTCGATCCGGCGACCGGCAAGGTCTCGGGCGATTTCGTGAACTGGGAGGATCCGCACCTGTGGACCTGCGACGGCGCCGTCGAGGACGGCCGGCTTCACATGCGCAGCCGCGGCCCCAGCTTCGATATCGAGGGCGAGGAGACGGATTACGACGACGTGTTCGAGGTCATCTCGTCGAACGAGCGCCGCCTGACCGGACGTCTCATGGGTCAGGACGGGCAATGGCG
>Ga0233425_10008266_pt1 | contig 13957 bp, 16 predicted proteins | sample Watercolumn_Towu_2_FD_181712 | JGI IMG/M metagenome (GOLD analysis project Ga0233425, IMG submission 181712) | Freshwater microbial communities from Lake Towuti, South Sulawesi, Indonesia - Watercolumn_Towuti2014_140_MG | ecosystem: Environmental > Aquatic > Freshwater > Lake | place...
GTGGGCAGCACACCCTGATCTTTGCCTGCGTCATACAGCCCCGCCCAGATCTGTTCCCCCTTTTCCGCAGGAACGAACAGCTCGAAACCCACCGGCTCGCCGGTGTACCCGGTGCGGCCGACCAGGACGGACGCGCCGAGGAGTCTGATCTGCGCAAGGTCATTGCGGATGGTCGGCAGCGTGCCTTCTTCGAGCAAGCTTCCCAGGATTCGGCGACTGAGTGGGCCCTGCAAGGCAATCATCGCCGTGCCCTCCGTGTGATCCTCGAGGATCACCCCGGGGAAGCGTGCGGCATGCTTCTGGAAATGGGCCCAATCCTTTTCCCGGTTGGACGCGTTAACCACAAGCAGATAATCAGCCTCGCCAAAACGGTACAGGTAGGCGTCATCGAGCACGCCGCCGTTCTCGTTACACACGAGGGTGTACTGGGCCTGCCACGGCTCCAGGCTTTCGGCGTTGTTGGAGAGCACCTGCTGGAGAAACGCCATCCGCTCTCGGCCCTTGATGCGAAAACGGCCCATGTGGCTCACATCGAAGAGCCCGCCGAACTTGCGGGTGGCAAGGTGTTCCTGAATGATGCCGGCCTCGTACTGCACCGGCATGTCCCATCCGGCGAACTCCACCATCTTCGCCCCATGCGCTCGGTGCCAGTCGTTCAGCGCAGTCCTCTTGAGTTCACTCGCGCTCATCGGTCTTCCTCGTGAAAATCGATTTCCGGGAGCGGACACGCTCGGCGTCCTGACCGCTCTCGACAGGCGGAAACACCGGCGGCCTATACCAGGACACGAACCTGGGTGATGGGGAAGCTATCAAGAGTGGCAGGCAGCGTCAAGAGGCATTCCGGAGGGCACATTCCGGACGGAAGTCGAGAGCGGCGCTTGGCACCAATTCCCCTGCCAGGTGCTCCGGTTCTCTCGCTGCCGGTTTTGACTGGCTGGCTTTGACCTTGACACCTCTGGGCCACGGTGTTAGCCTCCACGGGCAAGTCCTTGAATAACGCCAGGTTGCGAGAATACGACGGTGCCAATCGAGATCGATAGAACCTGGATGCAGCGCGCCCTCGAGCTTGCGGCGCGATCTCGCGGCCGGACAAGTCCCAACCCCATGGTGGGGGCAGTCCTGGTCAAGGGCAACCAGCTCATCGGCGAGGGGTTTCACGCCTATGCAGGATCGGATCATGCCGAGATTGTGGCCTTGCGTGAAGCAGGAGCTGACGCGGCCGGGGCGACGCTGTACGTCAGCCTGGAACCCTGCTGTTTCCGCGGTCGCACCCCACCGTGCATCGAACGAATCCTTGAGGCCAAGATCGCCCGGATCGTGGCTGCCTGCGAGGACCCGAACCCCGCCGTGAGCGGCAAGGGATTTGCCGCCCTGCGAGCGCGCGGTGTCGAGGTGGACATCGGCGTCCTCGGCGAAGAGGCCTCGCGCCTCAACGAGGCGTTCTTCAAACACATCCGCACCGGCAGACCCTTCGTCACCTTAAAGGTTGCTGCCAGCCTCGACGGGAAGATCGCCACCCGGACCGGGGAATCTCGGTGGATTACGGCAGAAAGCGCGAGGCGGCGCGTCCACCAACTGCGGAACGAGGTCGATGCCGTCCTGGTGGGTATCGGCACCGTCCTCCGGGATGATCCCCTCCTCACCACGCGGCTGGGGATCGCAGATCAGCGGGATCCCATCCGGGTGATCGTGGATAACCTGGCCCGACTGCCGCTCCGCGCGAAGGTGGTCAATCGTGCCTCCCCCGCTCCAACCATCCTGGCAGTTTCGCAGATGGCGCCACGCTCGCGGACCGAGGCCATCGAGCGGGAGGGTGTCGAGGTCATTCTGGTCAAGGACAGCGCCCGGCGCGTGTCGCTGGAGCGTCTCATGGAGGCCCTGGGCAAACGGGGAATTCTCTCGGTGATGATCGAGGGCGGCGCCGAGATCAACGCCTCCGCATTACGCGAGGGAGTCGTGGACAAAGTCATGGTCTTCCTGGCGCCGCTCTTGTTCGGTGGTAAGTCCACTCCCACGGCCGTGGGGGGCGACGGCGTCGAGACGGTCGGCCAAGCGCTCCGCTTGCGCGACGTACGCATCGAGCGATTCGAGGACGATATCCTGATCGAAGGGTATCTGCGACGAGAACCGGAGAGTCTCTAACATCATGATTCAGGCCTCGATTATCAACCACCCCTGTGGAAAAGCGTTCGGCAGTTTCCCGCTCCGGAGCGGGATTCGGTGGTTCGGGGGCTCCCGAACTCCCGAACCCTCGAACCCTCGAACCCTCGAACCGTAATGTTCACCGGAATCATTGAAGAGATCGGCACCATTCTGGAGGGCACGCCTGCGAGCGGTGGAGCGCGCGTGCATATCCGGGCTGGCCTGTTGGCCAAGCGTCTCCGGAACGGGGACAGCATCTCCGTTGACGGCGTCTGCCTCACCGTGACCAGCGTCAGGGTGGACGGGTTCACTGCTGATCTGTCCCCGGAAACACTCGACCGCACAACCTTGGGCCCACTGCGCGTGGGCTCTCGCGTCAACCTCGAGCAGTCCGTACGCCTGGGGGACCCCCTGGGCGGGCACCTGGTCACCGGCCACGTGGATGCGGTTGGCTGGATCGTAGAGCGGGTTGCGCAGGGTGAGGGTGGGTTGATCCGCATCCGCTTTCCGAAGGATCTCTCCTCCCTCCTGGTGATGAAAGGATCCGTCGCGGTGGATGGAATCAGCCTCACCGTCGCCGAGTTGTCTCAAGATCTTTTCGGTGTCGCTGTTATCCCGCATACGCTCCGCCACACCACGCTCGGAATCAAGCGGGTCGGTGAGCCCGTGAACCTGGAGGCGGATCTGGTGGGGAAACACATCGCCCGCTTGCTCGCCGGCCGCTCGAAAGGGGCGGAGCAGGGTCGGGTGACTCTGGCATTCCTTCAGGAGCACGGTTTCGCATGAGCGGACACACACTCACGGCGCACCCGGCCCGTCCGATGATCGCGCGGCGGCCGAATCCATCCGCGCGCGGTCAGGATCCTTCCCGCGGGGAAAAGCTCTCCCGAGGTGGCAGGCGTTTCCACTTCGACCAGATCGAGGACGCCATTCAGGACATCCGCGCCGGCAAGATGGTCATCGTCGTGGATGACGAGGATCGGGAGAACGAAGGCGATTTGACCATGGCGGCCGAAAAGGTCACACCGGAGGCAATCAATTTCATGGCGACCCATGGCCGCGGCTTGATCTGCATGCCCGTCGTGGGCGAGCGGCTGGATCAGCTCCAGATTCCCGCCATGGTCTCGGAGAATACCTCCCCCTTCGAGACGGCCTTCGCGGTTTCCGTCGAGGCCAAGCACAAGGTCAGTACGGGCATCTCGGCCTACGACCGCGCTGCCACCATCAAAGCGATCCTCGACCCGAACACGCGCCCCGACGACCTGTCCCGACCAGGCCACACCTTTCCCCTCCGGGCCCGAGAGGGGGGCGTGCTCACCCGCGCCGGGCAGACCGAGGCGGCGGTGGACCTCGCCCGCCTCGCCGGCAAATACCCTGCGGGCGTCATCTGCGAAATCATGAATGCCGATGGGACCATGGCGCGGGTGCCAGCGCTCTCCCGCATTGCCCGACGCCACGGCCTGAGGATGATCACCATCAAGGATCTGATCGATTACAGGATGAAACGGGAAAAGTTTGTGAGCCGGGTGGCAACCACAACCCTTCCCACACGCTATGGGGCGTTCAAGGCGCTCTTGTATCATAGCCATGTGGATCATAAGCATCATCTCGCCCTCGTCAGGGGGGAGGTCAGCACCTCAGCCGCGGTTCTGGTCCGGGTGCACTCCGAATGCCTCACCGGGGATGCTCTGGGATCGCTCCGTTGTGACTGCGGGGGGCAACTCAACCGCGCGATGGAACGGATCGCGCACGAGGGAACGGGAGTGCTCCTCTACATCCGGCAGGAGGGCCGAGGCATCGGGTTGGCCAACAAGCTCCGCGCCTATGAACTACAGGACCAGGGGTTCGACACCGTGGAAGCCAATGAGCGACTCGGTTTCAAGGCCGACCTCAGGGACTACGGAGTCGGGGCGCAGATCTTGGTGGACCTGGGAGTGTCCAAGATCCGCTTGATGACCAACAACCCGCGTAAGATCGTCGGCCTGGAAGGCTACGGCCTCCAGATCGTCGAGCGGGTCCCGCTCCTGATTGCGCCGACGGCGGCGAACCGTGGATACCTCATCACCAAACGGAAGAAGTTGGGACATCTCATCCAGCCTCCGGCCAGCCAGGAGCAGCCAGCTCAACGCGCGGGAACGGGATCCAGGGGATCGAGACGGAACCGACGCTGAAGCGTGTCTGGCGGGGGAAGAGCCGGACCTCGCTATTGCTATCGTCACGAAGGAGGACACATGGTGCGGACATGGGAAGGGGCACTCGTGGCCAAGGGGCTCAGCTTCGGCCTCGTGGTGAGCCGATTCAACGAATTTGTCACTGGCCGCTTGCTGGAGGGGGCCTTGGACGCCTTACGGCGACATGGCGCGGAGGAAGAACAGATCACAGTCGTCAGGGTTCCCGGGTCCTATGAGATTCCTCTGGCGGCGAAGCGCTTGGCCGCCTCTGGACGGTATAGCGCCGTGATTTGCCTGGGGACCGTGATCCGCGGCGCCACGCCCCACTTTGAATACATCGCGGGCGAGGTGGCGAAGGGGGTGGCAACCGCATCGTTGGAGACCGGTGTGCCCATCGCCTTCGGCGTGCTGACCACCGACAACATCGAACAAGCGATTGAGCGCGCAGGATCCAAGGGGGGAAACAAGGGCTTCGACGCCGCCTGCGTGGCGATCGAGATGGCGAACCTCTTCCGAGAACTGAAGTAGGCAGGCAGAACGCGAAACGTGAAGCGTAAAACGTAAGCGCCCCGGTGGCCAGATCACGCATTCACGTTTTACGTTTTACGTTTCACGAGCCGACGGCGAGCACCATGGGTAAACGGCGCAGAGGGCGTGAGTTCGCCCTGATGGTCCTGTACGAGTTGGAGTTCCGTCCTGGGGAGATCGATCGGATCCTCGAGGAGTTCTGGCAGGATCATCCCTGCCCGCCGGAGGTGCAGGCCTTCACCGCCAGCCTGGTCCGGGGAACGCTGGAGCATACGCGGGAGATTGACCAGTTGATCACCGCCAATGCCGCCCACTGGTCTCTCGTGCGGATCGCCCCGGTTGAACGCAATATCCTGCGCATGGCTGCCCACGAACTGCTCCACCGCTACGACATCCCGGAGAAGGTCGCCATCAACGAGGCGATCGAGCTCGCCAAGCTGTACGGGAGCGAGGAGTCGGGGGCCTTCGTGAACGGCATCCTCGACCAAATCCGCTTGCATCTTGCGCGCCCGCAGAAAGCCCCCGCCTGACATGGATATTCAAGAAACCCGCGAACCGGTAGAGGAAATCGCCGCCGAGGTTCTGGTCGTCTTTCACGTCGAAGAGGAGCCGGCGCCCCGCGGCCGTTTGGGTCGGCTGGACTGGATCCTGTGCGGGGCTGTCTCACGGCTCCGCGCGCGCCGCAAGTTCGCCGGGGAGCGCGGCGCCACCGTCCTGCTTTCCTCGAACGGGAAGCTCAAGGCCGAGAGAATCCTCATCGTCGGTCTGGGACGGCGGGCCGATCTTTCGATGGTGACGCTCTACCGGCTTTCCTACCACACAGCCCAGATGGTCCTGGATCTGCACTGCACGGCTGTGGCGATCGAACCCCCCTTTCGCGCCTTCCCGCGGGAGGTACCCTCCCGTATCCAGCACGCGTTTCTCGAGGGTTTTCTCGCCGAATTGCAGCGGGGTCGTCCTGACGCCGCCTTCACCGTAACCATCCTGGCACACCCAAACGGGGTCTGACCCGCCGGCAAAAACTCCAACCGCCAAGGCGCGAAGGGCGCCAAGACATTCTTGGTCCTCGGACGCGGCAAACGGTCGCGTCATGAAGACGGGCGCACAAAGGCTCCACGGAACCCGGGATGGGCATTCGGGATTCCCTGACTCTGGCGCTCTTGGCGTCTTGGCGGTTTGCCCGAGAGGGGCTACTCTTCGAACTTCTTGAACACCAGGGTGGCATTGGTGCCGCCGAAGCCGAAGGAGTTGGTCAAGGCGTACCGCACCTCGGCGCGGCGGGCGACGTTCGGGACGTAGTCCAGATCACAGTCCGGATCCGGCACCTCATAGTTGATGGTGGGCGGCAGGATTCCGTGAGAGAGAGCAAGAACAGTGATCACCGATTCGACACCTCCGGCGGCGCCGAGGAGATGGCCGGTCATGGATTTGGTCGAACTCACAGCGAGTTTCCGCGCGTGTTCATTGAACACGGTCTTGATGGCCAACGTTTCGTTCACATCCCCCGCAGGGGTGGAGGTTCCGTGGGCGTTGATGTAATCGATCTGGGATGGGTCCGCCCCCGCATCTTTCAGGGCTAGACGCATGGAACGCGCAGCACCTTCTCCCTCCGGAGCGGGCAGGGTGATGTGATAGGCGTCGGCGGACATGCCGTAGCCCACGATCTCGGCATAGATCTTCGCACCGCGGCGCTGCGCGTGCGCGAGCGATTCGAGCACCATCAGCCCGGCACCCTCGCCCATCACAAAGCCATCCCGGTCCTTGTCGAAGGGGCGGCTGGCTCGGGCGGGCTCCTCGTTGCGGGTGGACAGGGCCTTCATGGCACAGAATCCCCCGATAGTCAGGGGGGTGATCACCGCCTCGCTCCCCCCCGCCAGCATGACGTCCGCTTCGCCGCGCTGGATGATCCTCAGCGAATCGCCGATCGCATGGTTTCCCGTGGCGCACGCCGTGCAGACGCAGGAGTTGGGCCCCTTCATCCCGAAGCGCATCGAGATCTGCCCCGATGCCAGGTTGGTGATGATGGACGGGATGAAGAAGGCGCTGATGCGCCCCGGCCCCTTCTCCAGCAAGATCTTGTGGACTTCCTCCAGGGTCGGCAGCCCGCCCATTCCGGTGCCCACCACAATGCCGATGCGCTCCCGGTTCTCGTCGGTCACCTTGAGACCAGAGTCGTCGTAGGCCATCTGGGCCGCGGCGATGGCGTACTGAATGAAGAGATCCATCTTGCGGACCTCTTTCTTCTCCAGCCATTGGAGAGGATCGAATCCCTTGACCTCGCCCGCGATCCGGCAGTCATGCCGGCTGGCGTCGAATCGCGTGTTGGGCCCGACCCCCGAGACCCCTCCGGTGATGCTCCGCCAAAAGCTCTCGATGCCGATCCCGTTGGGCGCCACAGCGCCCATACCGGTGACGACCACGCGCACCATGATCGTGCCCCTATCTCTCCGGGCCGTCCGTTCAGCCCGACCTGCGGCACGCCCGCCTTGGGGTTCCTTGGGGGCGGCCGGGCAGACCCGCCTAGTCCTTCTTGTGCTCCGTGATGTAGGCGATCGCATCCTGGACGGTCGTGATCTTCTCCGCATCTTCGTCCGGGATCTCAATCGCGAACTCTTCCTCCAGGGCCATCACCAGCTCGACGGTATCCAAGGAATCGGCCCCGAGGTCATCGATGAACTTCGCTTGGGGCGTCACCTCGGCCTCGTCCACTCCCAACTGGTCGACGATGATCTTCTTGACCTTCTCTTCCAGGGTTGCGCTCACAATGCCCTCCTTCGAGCAAGAAATGTCCTGCTAAGAGGACCACATCCCGCCGTTCACGTGGATGACCTGCCCCGTGATGTAGGCCGCCCCATCGGAGGCCAGGAAGGCCACAGCGGCCGCCACATCATCGGGTGTTCCAAATCGTTCAAGAGGAATCTGGGCCCGCATCGACTGCCTGACGGCGTCCGGCAGGTTCGCCGTCATCTCGGTCTCGATGAATCCCGGCGCGACGGCGTTGACGGTGATGCCGCGGGCTGCCACCTCGCGGGCCAGCGCCTTGGTCAGTCCGATGAGCCCGGCCTTCGATGCCACGTAGTTCGCTTGGCCGCTATTGCCCATACTGCCGACGACCGAGCTGATGTTGATGATGCGCCCGCCTTGCTTTTGCTTGAGCATGAGGCGCAGGGCGGCCTTGGCGCACAGGAACGCCCCATCCAGGTTCACCGCCAGCACCCGGTCCCAATCCTCCTCCTTCATGCGCAGGATCAGGCCGTCTCGCGTGATCCCAGCGTTGTTCACCAAGATGTCCAGCCGCCCGAACCGCTGCATAACGGCATCCACCAACACCCCGATCTGGGCCGCATTCGTGACATCCAACAGGAAAGCCATGACAGCGCGCCCCGCTGCTTCCAGTTCCCTGGCCGTGGCCTCACTGGTCTCTTTGCTGACGTCGGCGATGATGACCGATGCCCCATCCGCGGCAAGCCGCGTGGCGATGGCCTTGCCAATTCCGCGCCCGGCACCCGTCACGATCGCCACCTTCCCTGCCAGACTCATGTCTACCTACCTGTTCGACTGTTCGGTCGTTCGGCTGTTCGATGGTTCCGGAACCCCCGAATCCCGCTCTGGAGCGGGAAACGCCCGAACGTCTTTAGTCGTTCGATCCCTACGCGAGCGCCTGGAGCGTGGCCTCCAGCGACGCCCGATCCTCCACATTCAGCACCCGCGCATCCGGCACGATGCGTCGGATGAGTCCCGAGAGTACCTTTCCCGGCCCCACCTCGACAAAGGTGCCCGCCCCCTCTTTGGCAAGTCGGGTGGTCACCTCCTCCCATCGGACGGGGGAGGTCACCTGCCGCACCAGCACATCCACGACTTTCGTCCCGTCGGTGAGCAGGTCGGCGTCCACGTTCGTCACCAGTGGCGCCTTGAGATCCCGGATGGCAATCGCCCTCAGATGAGCTTCCAGGCGGGTCGCCGCCGGGGCCATGAGCGCCGAGTGAAACGGGGCGCTCACCGAAAGGGGGACCACGCGCTTTGCCCCTTTGGCTTTCGCCAGCTCGCCGGCGCGCTTCACCGCCGCGCTGCTTCCTGCGATGACCGTCTGTCCCGGCGCATTGAGATTCGCCACCTGGACCACACCGGCATCCTTCGCCTCGTCGCAGGCCTGCATCACCGTCGGGCGGTCCAGTCCCAGCACGGCCGCCATGGCGCCCTCGCCGGGGGGAACCGCCTCTTGCATGAACTGGCCGCGGGCGCGCACCGTGCGAACCGCGTCGGAGAACTCGAAAGCCCCAGCCGCCACCAGGGCCGAGTATTCGCCGAGAGAATGGCCGCTCACGAAATCGAACGCGACGCCGGCGGCCAGCAGCGCATCCCAGGCCACAATACTCGCCGTGAGAATGGCTGGCTGCGTGTTGGCCGTCAGCGTCAGATCGGCCTCCGGCCCCTCGAAGCACATTCGGCGAAGGTCAAATCCCAGGACGGCGCTTGCCGCCTGCCACCGGGGTGAATCCTCTCCCAGATCCCGGCCCATGCCGACCGCCTGAGATCCCTGACCCGGAAACACCAAGGCGATTCTGCTCATCGTTCGGTCCACTCACCAGCGGATCAAGGACGACGCCCAGACCAGCCCGCCCCCAAACGCACACAGCAGGATGAGATCTCCCGCCTGTACCCGTCCCTCCCGAACCGCCCCGTCCAGGGCGATCGGGATGGAGGCGGCAGAGGTATTGCCAAACTTCTGGACGTTCACGCACACCCGGTCGTCGGCGATTCCCAACCGCTGCCCCACCGCGTTGATGATCCGAAGATTGGCCTGGTGTGGAATCAAAAGCGTCACGTCCTTGACGTCAAGATGGTTGTGTTTCAAGGCGGTCAGCGCCGCATCCTCCATGGCTCGCACGGCGTTCTTGAAGACCTCGTTTCCATTGGCCATATGAATGGTGGCCAGCTTTTCGTCCACCACGCGTTGAGATACTGGATTGCGGGACCCGCCCCCAGGCATCAACAACATCGGTCCTTTGGAGCCGTCGGCGTACAGGTGGGTGGAGAGGATGCCTCGCTCTCCTTCATCCGCCCGCAAAATGACCGCTCCGGCGCCGTCGCCGAAGAGGACACAGGTGTTCCGATCGTCCCAATTCACGACCCTGCTCAGCGTCTCGGCCCCGAGCAGCAACACCGTGCGCATGGTGCCGAGCCGCAGTAATCCATCGGCGAGCGCCAGCCCGTAGATGAAGCCGGAACAGGCGGCGGCGATATCCAGGGCACCGGCCCGCTTGGCCTGGAGGCGCTCCTGAACAAAACAGGCCGTCGAAGGGAAAAACATATCTGGGGTGGCCGTGGCCACCAGGATCATGTCAAGGTCCGCAGGATCCGTGTTGGCCGCCTCCAGGGCATTGAGGGAGGCCTGAAACGCCAGATCCGAGGTGGCCTCCGTCTCGGCGGCGATGCGGCGTTCCGAGATGCCGGTCCGGGTACGGATCCACTCGTCGCTCGTCTCGACCATCTTTTGCAGATCGGCGTTCGTCAACACCGTGGCAGGTGCATACGATCCGGTCCCGATGATCCTGGCATGCGGCATGGGGCGATCGATCCTCCGCAGAACCTAGCCGAGGGCAATCCCCTCGCGAATGTGGGAGATCACCTTGTTGGCCACGCACTCTCTGGCCGCCCGGATGGCGTTCTTAATGGCGTCCCCGGTGGAACGGCCGTGGCTGATGACGCACACCCCATTCACCCCGAGGAGAGGCGCCCCCCCCAACGCTGTCGGATCCACACGCCGTTTGAACCGCTTGAATGCCGGCAAAAGCAGGAAGGAACCAGCCTTGCCCCTGAGATCTCTGCCGAGTTCCTCGCGCAACAGCGTGAACATGGCATCCAAGACGCTTTCCGAGATCTTGAGCGCGACATTCCCGGTGAACCCGTCGCAGACGATCACGTCGGAGTTCCCGTTGAAGACGTCGCGGCCCTCGATGTTGCCGATGAAGTTGAGAGACGCCTCGTCCTCCAAGGTCTTGAAGACTTCTTTCGTCAGTTCGTTGCCCTTGGATTCTTCCTCGCCGATGCTGAGGAGGCCGACCCGAGGCCGCGCCACCCCCAGGACGTCTCGGGCGTAGACGTTCCCCATGATGGCGAACTGGGTGAGGTGCCGTGGCTTGCAGTCGACGTTAGCCCCCGCGTCCAACAGCACCGCCCGGCCGGTGAGTGTGGGCACCACCACCGCAATGGCGGGGCGTTCAACGCCCGGCAGCGGCCCCAAGGTCAACATGGCTGTCGCCATGACGGCGCCGGTATTGCCGGCGCTCACGAAGGCTTCGGCTTCGCCCTGCTTGACCAGCTCCATCCCGATCCGGATGGACGATTGCTTCTTTCGCCGGACCGCGGTGGACGGGCTTTCCCCCATCTTCACCACCTCCGGCGCATGCCGAAGGTCAAGCTGGAGCCCCCGGATCTCGTGCCGGCGCAGGCGATCGCGGAGCTCCTCCTCAATCCCCACCAGGATCACCGAGGCGCCCAGTTCGCGCGCGGCCAGCACCGCGCCCTCGACGTTGATCTCGGCCCCGCGATCCCCTCCCATGGCATCCAGCACGACTCGAACGCTGTCGTTTCGTCCAAGCCTGCCCGCGTCCCGGGGCTCCCCTCCTGGTTCCTTCATCCTCTCCGCCCCTGTCACTCAACGCATTGCAGCATCGCGGTCATCTCCCCATCGGAAGCACGACCGCCCTGCAGCCAGAGGTGGATCTATTCCTCACTCTGCTTCACCACCTCGCGGCCGCGGTAGTATCCGCAACTCCGGCAGGCCCGGTGGGGAAGCGTCATGGCCTGGCAGCGCGGACAGCGGCTGAGGCCTACGGGTGTGATGGCATCGTGGGCCCGGCGCTTCCGTGTTCGTGACTTGCTGTGCCTTCGCTTGGGTAGTGGCATCGCTCATCCTCAATCTCAGTCCAGCGTCCTGGAGTTACACGGCTTCAGGAGAAGCCGTCCCGCCTCTGCGAAGGAGGCTGCCCTTCTGCGCGGGAGGTGGGCCGGCGGGATTACAGCAGCTTCCGCAACGCCTGCAACCGCGGATCGGTCGGAGCGTCGGCGCACTCGCAGGCACCCTGGTTCAGGTCTGTCCCACAGCGCGCACAGAGCCCTCGACACTCCTCGCGGCAGAGGGGTTGAACGGGGAGGCTGAGCAGGATGTTTTCGCGCAGAAGGTGATCGGTATTGATCTGTCCTTGCTCGAGGTAGGTAACCTCCAGCTCGTCATCGGCGAGTTCGTGTTCCTCCTCCGATGGGCCCTTCGCGCCAGCCTCGCAGTATAGGTGAAACCGGTCCTCGGTGTGAAAATGAAACAGTTCCAGGCATCGACTACAGACCAGCGCGACGCCACCGTTCCATGATCCGCTGATCAGCAGACCGCGCCCGGAACGTCCCACGTGAAACTCGGCTTGCACCCTTGCCGGGCCGTCCCAAGTGTGCGCCGGCTCCCCGAGGTCAAGAGCTTCCTCCGGGAGGGCGATGCTCAGCCCCTCAGGCGGGATCTGTGAAACATCGATCAGCATGTCTGGGCAATCTGTGGGAAAGCCTGCCAAAAAGCTCGCGTAGTATACTTGTGCCCCCTGGGGGTGTCAAGGGAAAAGCCCCTCCAAAAACGCCAGGCTGGGACACCAACGCCAAGGGAGATGCGGGGTTAGGCGTTCGCCTCTTCCAGATGGGGGACCCACATCGCGGGGGACGCCGCGCGGCTGTGCAACCCCCCTCGCTAATCGAGACACAAGTCCAAGGCGCTGAAGAAATATGGAATCTCGTAGGCCGCCGATCCGGGGGAGTCCGAGCCGTGGACCGCATTCTGTTCGATGCTGGAAGCGAGATCCTTGCGGATCGTGCCCGCCTCGGCCTTTGCCGGGTCGGTGGCACCCATCAGTTTCCGGACCCGCGCGATCGCGTCCTCCCCCTCCAGCACCATCGCCACGATCGGCCCAGAAGACATGAATCGGGTGAGACTCTCGAAAAAGGGTCGGCCTCGATGAACCTGGTAAAATCCCTCCGCCCCCCGGCGATCCAGACGGACCATCTTGAGCCCCCGAATCCTGAGTCCGGCCGCCTCGAAGCGACGCAGCACCTCGCCCACCTGATTCCGGGTGACAGCATCCGGCTTCACCATCACCAGTGTCCGCTCCATCATCGCTCTCCTTCCCCTATTTCGGTGCTCACCGCAGACCGGAAAACACTCGCTGCACGACCAGCCCCATTTCTGCAGGGCTTTCCGCTACCGCAATGCCCGCCTCCTGCATGGCCGCCAACTTCTCGCGTGCTCCCCCCGTCCCCCCCGAGATGATGGCCCCGGCATGGCCCATCCGCCGCCCCGCGGGCGCAGTCTTCCCGCAGATGAAGCCGACCACCGGCTTGGTGACGTGAGCCTTGACGAAGGCAGCCGCATCCTCTTCGGCCGTGCCTCCGATTTCGCCGATCATCAGGATAGCCTCTGTCTCTGCGTCCTCCTGGAAGAGGCGCAGAGCGTCCACAAAGGTTGTCCCAATGATGGGATCCCCCCCAATTCCCAGACAGGTGGATTGCCCGAGCCCTCGCGCCGTGAGCTGGCTGACCGCCTCGTAGGTCAGCGTGCCGCTACGCGAGACGACCCCCACGTGTCCGGGGGTATGAATGTGCGCAGGCATGATGCCGACCTTGGCCTTGGCCGGCGAGATGACCCCCGGACAGTTCGGCCCGATGAGGCGAACATCCCTCCCCTGAATGGCGCGGCCAACCTTCACCATGTCCAGGGTAGGAATCCCCTCGGTGATACACACGATCACGCGGATACCGGCGTCGGCCGCTTCCAGGATCGCATCTGCTGCAAACGCCGGCGGAACAAAGATCAGGGAGGTATTCGCCTCTTCCTTGGCCACTGCGGCTGCCACCGTGTCGAACACCGGAATGCCCTCGTGGATGGTACCGCCCTTGCCGGGGGTCATACCCGCCACGACCTGGGTGCCATAATCGCGGCAGGCGCGGGCATGGAATGTGCCCTCCTTGCCGGTCACGCCCTGCACGAGGAGCCGAGTGGTCTTGTCCACCAAAATGCTCATAGTGACTCCATGCCCTCCGTCCTCTCCTCCATACGGGGGGTACGGCGGGCGAGCGGC
>Ga0233425_10008267_pt1 | contig 13956 bp, 7 predicted proteins | sample Watercolumn_Towu_2_FD_181712 | JGI IMG/M metagenome (GOLD analysis project Ga0233425, IMG submission 181712) | Freshwater microbial communities from Lake Towuti, South Sulawesi, Indonesia - Watercolumn_Towuti2014_140_MG | ecosystem: Environmental > Aquatic > Freshwater > Lake | place: Indonesia...
ACCTCGCGCACACCTGCAACTACGCCGAGATGGCGGCGCTCATCGCCCCGCGGCCGTTCATGGTCGAGCGCGGCTACAACGACGGCGTCGGCGTGTGTGAGGTGATCGACCGGGAGTACGCCAAGGTTCGCCGCCTCTACGCCGCCCTCGGCCTCGCCGACCGCACCGAGATCGAGTACTTCGACGGCGCCCACGTCATCCACGGCGTCGGCACGTTTGCCTTCCTGCACCGGCACCTGCAGTGGCGTGAGGGCTGAGAGGCCGTCGGCGGTCGCGTCGCGAACTTGGGCGGCGCGAACGCTGTCAGCCCCGGAGGTCGCGCGATGCGCTTGCCCCTGCTGCCTGCCTTGCTCCTCGCCGCGCCGCTCTGCGCCCAGCCTGTGAAGCTCCCCCGTGCTGCCGAGCCGCTCCCCCTTGTGAGCTTCGGTACGGACGAGGCCGTCGCCAAGTGGACCGGCTTGCCCGTGGCGCGGATCGAGGTCGAGGGGCAATCGGCCATGCGGTTCACCTTCCCCCAGTGGAAGGCGGGCGGAAACCAGTGGCCTGCCGTGTACCTGGCCTACGATGAGGGCCGGGGCTTCGCGGCAGCGGACTGGTCGCACTACGCCGAGGTGGCCTTGGAGGTGCAGATCGACGGGCAACAGGTCGGCGATCTGGCGGTCGAGCTACGGGACACGCTCGCGCGGAACGGCCACGCGGTGCACCACAGCGTGGAGCCGGGGCGGCCGCAGCGGATCGTCGTGAGCCTCCAGGATGCAGCGGAAGAGACCGAGCTGGAGCATGTCCAGCAGATCGTGCTGTATGCGACGGAGCCGGCTCACTCATACAGCGTGACCGTCTCGGCCATCACGCTGCTCCCCGGCGCGAAGCCGCCGCTCGCCACGTATGCGCTGGACTACCCGAACTACCGAGGCCTCATCCTCCCGCGCGTCGACCGCGCCGAGGTCTCTGCCGTGCTGCAACCTGACGAGTACGAGGTGCAGTTGGGCGATCTCCGATTGGAGTTGGTCGCAGCTTCCCGTGACAAGCGTGTGGAGGAGGCCAAGCCGTTCACCGCGACGGCGGGGCGGATCGCGGTGTCGACCCGCGCCCTGCCGCCGGGCACCGTCACCGTGACGGCGAGGTTGGTCGACACGGAGGGAGCCGCCCTCACTGAACGCGAGTGGACGCTGCAGAAGCTGACACCTGACGAGGTGCGCGCGTTGCCCGTCTACATCGACGAGCAGAACAACGCCATCGTCGAGGGGAAGCCCTTCTTCCCGCTCGGCTGGTACGGGAACGCCAGCGAGTCCCAGGCACGGGAGATCGCCGACAGTCCGTTCAACTGCCTCCTCGACTACGGCACGAACCGGAAGCCGAAGGCCCAGATGCTCGCGTACCTGGACATGCTGCAAGAACAAGGCCTGAAGCTCATCTACTGCCTGAACGACGTCTACCCGACGGCGACCTACTACGGGAACTCCGACTGGGAGGGGGTGCGCGGGAACGAGGTGATCGCGCAGGCGGTGGTCGAGGCCTATCGCGACCACCCGGCCCTGCTCGCGTGGTACCTGAACGATGAACTGCCCAAGTCGATGGCGCCGCGGATGGAGGAGTACTACCAGCGCGTCCGGGCCGCCGACCCGAACCACCCGTGCTACATCGTGCTGTGCGTGATGCCCGAACTCAGGCACTTCCTGGGCACCACGGATGTGATGGGCGTCGATCCCTACCCGATCCCGCAGTCACCCGTCTCCAAGGTCAGCGACTGGATGGAGTGGTCGAACGAGGCGACCGGCGGCCGGATGCCGACGTGGCTGGTCCCGCAGGCCTTCGCGTGGTATCAGCACAACCCGCGCGGCTCGGATCGGGGGCGCGTCCCCTCGGAGGAGGACTTGCGCATCGGCCGCGCGCCGACCCGCGAGGAGTCCCGTTGCATGACCTATCTCGCCCTCGCCCACGGCGCGAAGGGCCTCGTCTACTGGTGCTACTACAATATGCGCGTGCTGCCGCAGTATGAGGAGATGTGGGGCTGGATGAAGGCCATCGGGGAGGAGGTCAAGGCGCTGTCTCCTGTCCTGCTCTCGCCGGAGGACCTCGGCCCAGTGAGCACGCAGCCCGAGACGCTCGCGCTGCACACGAAACTCAGGCGGCACGAGGGGCGACTGTACCTGATCGCGGTGAACGCGGGCAACGAGCCCCTCGACATGATCCTCGACCTCGGCCGGAAGCTCCCGCCCATGGCGACCGTGCTCTTCGAGAACCGGTCCGTGCCGACGCAAGGCCAGACGCTCACCGACCGCTTCGAGCCTCTCGCGGTCCATGTGTACGAGCTGGGGAGGGCGCGTTAGGGGAGGTTGGGCTCTGCATCGTGACGAAGGGCGCTCGGCGAGACGACGCGACTTCCTCGCCTGACGGGACTGCATGGCCCTCGCCGAAGACCGAGAGCTTGCGGAGTTTCGGGACCTCGTCGAGACCCCCGACGCGTATGCCGACGGGTTCGGCTGGCGCACCGTCTTCGGCGCCGCGTTCATCGGGCTGATCATGATGCCCGGGTCGATCTACCTGGGCCTCGTGGCCGGTCAGTCGATGGGCCCCGCCGCCGAGTGGACCACGATCATCCTCTTCACCGAGCTCGCGCGCCGCTCGTTCCAGGTCCTCAGCAAACAGGAGATCTACATCCTCTACTACATCGCCGGCGGGCTCACGTCGATGATCGGCGTGGTCGCGCTCTCCGGCGGCGCGTTCGCCGGGCTGATCTGGAACCAGTTCCTGCGCGCGGCTGCGCCGGGCGGTCTCGGTGAGCAGGTCCCCAACTGGGTCGCTCCGCCGCCGACCTCGCCAGCCATTGTCGAGCGCACCTTCTGGCACACGGACTGGCTCCCGGCGATCCTGCTGATGGTCGGGCTGCAGCTACTCAGCCGCGCGGCGTGGATGTCCTTCGGGTACACGCTCTTCCGGCTCACCTCCGATGGCGAGAAGCTCCCCTTCCCGCTGGCGCCGATTGCGGCGCAGGGGGCGACGGCGCTCGCCGAGACCTCCGCGAAGAGCGAGACGTGGCGCTGGCGCGTGTTCTCGATCGGGACGATGGTGGGGCTGGCCTTCGGGCTGGTCTACGTGGGCGTGCCGACCATCTCGAACGTGCTGCTGGTGAAGCCGGTCGCGATCCTGCCGATCCCCTGGATCGACTTCACCCAGGGCACCGAGCGCTTCCTGCCCGGCGCCCCGACGGGGATCAGCACCGACCTCGGCACGGTGTTTGTGGGGTTCGTGCTGCCCTTCTGGATGGTCGTTGGGAGCGCGTGCGCGGCGGGGGTGACGATGGTGGTGAACCCCGTCCTACAGAGGACGGGCCTCCTGCCCACCTGGCTCCCGGGGATGGAGACGACCCGCACCGCGTGGGCGGCGTCGATCGATGTGTGGCTCTCGTTCGGGATCGGCACAGCCTTCGCGGTGGCATTCATCGGCTTCTATAAGATCGGGCGCTCGTGGCTGGACGCCCTACGGATCGGCAAGCGCGGCATCGGCTTCGGCACGCCGCCGGCGGGGCGCGGCGATGTGAAGGCGCACTGGCCGCTGCTCGTCTTCTTCCTGTGCACCACCGCGTACGTCATCCTGTGCCGGCAGTTGGTCCCGCGCTTCCCGATCTGGTTCGTCATCCTATACGGGTACCTCTGGACGCCGCTGGAGTCATACATCAACGCGCGGATGATCGGGCTGACGGGGCAGTTCGTCGGCTTCCCGATGATCCGGGAAGCCACGTTCATCTTCTCGGGCTACAAGGGGGTCGACATCTGGTTCGCGCCGATTCCGCTGGGCAACTACGGCGCGACGGCGCAGAAGTTCCGCGAGGTCGAGCTGACCGGCACGAAGCTCACGAGTGTGCTCAAGGCCGAAGCGCTGATGTTCCCGATCATGATGGTCTGCAGCTTCATCTTCTGGAGCTTCGTGTGGCGGCTGAACCCGATCCCCTCAGTCGCCTACCCGTACACGCAGAAGTTCTGGGACTTCCAGGCGCTCCAGCAATGGCTCTGGTTCTCGGCGACCACCGAGGGCGGGAACACGGAGATGTTCCAACGCGCGATCAAGCCCTTCGTGATCGGCGGGGGGCTGGTGTTCGGGCTGGGGGCGTACGGCCTCCTCTCGCGGCTGGGCTGGCCGGTGATGCTGATCTACGGCTTCATCCGGGGCATCGGGACCTTCCCCCATGTCGTGATCCCACAGCTCGGGGGCGCGCTGCTGGGCCGCTACTACTTCGCGCGCCGCTTCGGCAAGCGGGAGTGGCAGCGGTACACCCCCGTCCTCGCCGCCGGGTTCTCCTGCGGCACCGGGCTGGTGGGGATGCTCGCCATCGCCTTCGCCCTGGTGAGCCAGTCCGTCTCCCAGATGCCGTTCTGACGTAGGTGCCGTCTCTGGAACCCCTCCGCCCTCTCATCCATCCAAGAACCGGGGAAGCAGGAAGCTCCTCGTGGGTCGCGAATGTTCCCGGTGCTGGAGGCGGTTGTCGCACGCCCCGGTTGTGGAGCACTGGTCGAGAGGGTACCCCGATGAAGACGGTCATCTGTCTCTGCGCGTTCACCGTGTTCGTGTGCCTCCTCGGGTGCGGGGGCGATGTGGATCGCGCCCGCCCGACGCAGTCGCAGGCGCCGGCGAACCCGTCGGTGTCGCTGGCGACCGAGAGCGTCGAGGTCACCGCCGCCGAGTACCGGGGCTGGCAGGCCCTGCGGATGAGCAACGGGCTCGTCACGCTGATCGCCGTGCCGGACATCGGCGGACGTATCATGGAGTACAAGCTGAACGGGCACCCGTTCCTCTGGACGAATCCTGAGGAGTACGGCCGCACCTACGACCCGCCGCGCACCGAGTCGGAGCGCGTGTGGCACAACTTCGGCGGGTACAAGGTCTGGCCGGCGCCGCAGAGCGAGTGGCGCGGACCGGGCGATCCGGTGGGCTCGGCGCTGGACGGGGGCAAGTGGACCGGGGAGATCGTGCGGGCCACGGGGCAGGTGGGCGAGATTCGGCTGACCAGTCCCCCTGACCCGGATGTGACCGGCCTGCAGATCACGCGGACCGTTCGGCTCTACTCCGGCGGGACGCGCGTCGAGGTCGCCGAGACCTTCAGCAACGTGTCGGACCGCGACATCCACTGGAGCGTCTGGGACGTGACCCAAGTGCCGGGGTCGCTCGCCTCCAACTCCTCGGCCGACGAGGAGTCGCGCATCTACTTCCCGCTCAACCCCAGCAGCAAGCACCCGAACGGGTATGTGAAGCTGATCGAGGACCCGGCCGGTGACGCGCAGTGGGAGGTCCTGAAGGACGAGGGCCTGATGCGGGTCAGCTACCAGGGCCAGGCGGGCAAGATCGGCGCGGACTCCCGGGCGGGCTGGATCGGCCATGTGGACGAGATCCACAACATGGCCTTCGTGAAGCGCTTCGAGGTGGCTAAGCTGCAGGAACACCCCGACCAGGGCTCGACGGTAGAGGTCTACACCAGCGGCCCACCGCTCTCTTACATGGAGGTCGAGGTTCTCTCGGAGCTGATCCCCCTCAAGCCCGGGGAGAGCCACACGGTGACGCGTGAGTGGTGCGCGGCCGCCACGCCCGGTCCGCTCCTGGACGTGGGCGAGATCGCGGCCATCAACCAGCCGCTCGCCACTGCCGAGGCCGACGGGAAGCTGAAGCTCACCGGCACCTTCGGCGTCTTCAGCGAGGGGAAGGCGGTCCTCTCACCGGCCGATGAGGAGGGTCGGGCCAAGGACGAGTTGCTCACCTTCCCCGCCTCGCCCGTCGCGCCGCTCGCCATCCAGGAACAGCTCGACCGACCGAAGGGTGCCACGCTTCTCGTGCTTGACCTGCGGAACGCGAACGGCAGCCCCGTGGGGCGCATCGCGTCCGTGAGGCTGCCGGAGGAGCCGCAGGTCGCTGCCGCGCCCGAGTAGCCGCACATCTGAACCACAAAGACCACGAAGAAGGCACGAAGATCCACGAGGACGCCGCTCTGTTCTTCGTGGTCTTTGTGCCTTCTTCGTGGTCTCTGTGGTTCAGCCGTTCCGGTCACTCCTTCCGGAACTGCAGGCAGTAGTGGTGCATGGTGTTGGAGACCCAAGCGTTGCCCATGCCGTAGGGGGCGAGGCGCTGGTTGTCCTGACACCAGATGCGCTCGTCCTTGAGGGCGAGGAACTCGCCGACGCGGCGGCCGAGGTCCCAGGCGAGGGGGTAGATCGTGCCGCCCTTCTTCACGTTCTTCACGATGATCGTCAGGTAGCGCTGTGGGCGCAGGCAGTCGGCGGCGGCCCGGTAGATCGGCACCAGCTCCTGCAGGAAGCGCTCGTAGTCCTCGATGTTCCCCACGTCCCGCGCGTCGTCGGAGTAGTGCACGTCCAGCCCCTCCTCGGCGCGCGACTTCTGCGTCTCCCAGCCCTTCATCCGCAGCATGTCCCAGTACGGCGGCGAGGTGAGGATGTAGTCCACCGGGCCGATGTCGTGGGCCGGGAGGTTACGCGCATCGTCGCAGATGACGCGGTAGTCCGGCGACCCAACCGCCCCGAGCCGCTCCTCCGCGATGCGGGCGTACTTGGGCATGAGCTCCACGCCGATGGCATGGCGGCCGGTCTCCAGCGCCGCCACTAGGGTGCTCCCGGTGCCCATCATCGGGTCGAGGACGGTCTCCCCGACCTTGGTGAAGAAGCCGATGAACTCGGCGGCGAGGGTCTCGGGGAACTTGGCCGGGTGCAGTCGCACGTCCCGGGTGCGGGGCGGCGGGTTGTGGACGAACCAGCTCTTCTGAAACAGGAGCCAGTCCTTCGGCGAGAGGTCGTTGAGCCGGTTCGTGAACGGTCGCCTGGGCATCGGCGGCTTCCCTCAGTCGCGCGTCAGGCGCCTAGACCGTAGAGCGCCTTCGGGGTCTCGTAGAACCACTGACGGCCGAGCGCAAGGGCGTCGTCCTTGTCCATCAGCCCCTCCTCGATGCGCGCGGCGAAGACGTGGGCGAGGTTCTCGCGGGCCATCATCAGGTGCCCGTAGACCTTCTCAACCGGGTGGCAGTAGTCGCCGCCGAAGGCGATGATCTTGTTGACCGGGACCATGTCTATCCACTCGCCGAGGAAGGTGCGGGTCATCGTGGGCGAGATGATGTGGCACCAACAGAGGTTGAGCCACACGTTGCCGAAGTTCTTGCCCATGACGCCCGCCTCACGCACGGAGGGCATTCCGGCGTGGTAGAGGTCGAAGCGGGTGGCGGGATGGCGCTGGATGAGGGGGATCATGTGGGTGGCTTCCAGCGTGCGGAAGTCGCCCCACATCCCCGTGTGGACGGCCACCACGAGGCCTTCCTCGGAGGCCATCCGCAACATGCAGTCCAGCAGATAGTCGCGGAGCGGGTTCAGGTCCGGCAGGCCGGTGCACGAGCCGGTGCGCAGGCCCTCGAACAGCTCCCACGCCTGCGCACGGTCGGGATGGCCGTAGGTGCGGGAGGTCATCTTCAGGCCGACGACGCGCTCGTCCTTCCACTGCCGCAGGCCCTCGCGGGTGATGTCGAGGTATTCGTCGAGGGACTCGGGCGCCTCGTCGTCGACCTGCCGACCGCGCTGGGCGATCTGGTCCCAAGTGGAGACGGCCGCGTACGTATCAACAGGCATGACGGGGATGAGGTACTCCTCGTCGTAGTCCGTGCGGGCCTGCTGGGTGAGTGCCGCCTCGATCCCACATGTGTCGATCAGCACGCGCTTGTACAGCCCGGGCTTGTTCGCCTTCTGCATGGCCTTCGAGAGGGGCGCGTACGTCTCGTCGTCAATGTCGTCGAAGCCGTAGAACCGCTTCGCCGCCATGAACGCCGGGCGGGCGTAAGAGCCGAAGCGGATGTTGGCCAGGACAGGCCGGAAGAGCTTCCAGCGGAGCTCCAGCGGGAGGTCGGGGTCGAAGACACGCTCCTGGTCCTTCGGCGAGAGCCCGGCGGTGAGTTGATCGAGGCGCGTGTAATGGTCGAAGAGGGTGAAGACATCGACCCGGCGCGCCACGCGGTCGCGCTCGGGCGGGAGGTGCTCGTGGGCGTCGATGACGGGCATTGCGGAGAAGGCGTCAACAAGCTGCTTGATGAGGGCGGGTCGCGGCATGGTGGTCTGCTCCCTTCTGGGGCTACTTCAGGTCATCGGTCACGGCCAGGCGCCAGGTGTCGCCCCGGTCATCGGAGACCAGGATGGCGGGCTCGCTGGGCGGCGCCTCCAGGTACTCGTAGTTCCGGGGGTCGCCGCAGCAGTAGGTTCCATTCGGGAGCTTCGGCCCCTCCGCGCGGCTGAGGAACGGGCGCTCGCGGTCGGGCCAGATGTCCGCGTAGGCGCGGTACTCGTCGCGGAAGAGACAGACGCTGCAACTCTGGGCCCAGTAGCTCAGGAACAGGCGGTCGGTGGCCGGGTCGATCACCAGCTTGTGGAACCAAACGTGGTAGTAGGCCTTGAAGGGGAGGACGAGGTGCTTCGGCTCCTCCCAGGGCTGCCCGGGGCGCTTGCGGTGCAGGCTCAGGCGGAAGTAGTAGCCGGGCTCGGCGCAGCGCGTCACCGAGTAGAGCGTGTCATCGCGGCCGCAGACGAGGCCGGCGTAGGAGGTGCCCGCGGCGAGCTTCTCGGGGGCGGTCCAGGCGGCGATGCTCAGCGGCTCCTGGGAACGCACGTACACGAACGGATCGTGGTGGCCGTTGATGATCGCGTGCAGGTAGCCCCGGCTGTCCAGCGCGATGGCGGGCCAGTTGTGGTCGTCGTCTGCGTTGCTGCCCCCAAAGCCCATCAGCACGGGCTCAGAGAGCGCGCGGGTCGGGACATCGTAGACCACCGCGTAGCTCGGGACGCCGTCCTCCTTCGTGTGTCCCGGTGCGGCGCCAAGCTTGCCGTAGGCAATGAACACGCGATCCCCGACGGTTAGGGCGTTGTTCGCCTCGCCCGAGTGCGGGAGGAAGGGAAGCGCGCCCTCGGCGATCTTCGTCGGCTCGGGGATGACGAGGGAGCCGTCGGGCTGCTTCTCGGGGATCGTGAGCCAGATGGTCGCGGGGGCGAAGTAGCTGCTCAGCAGGATGACGGGCGGGCGCTTGAGGCAGTCGGCGTTGTGGCCCATGTGCTTCTCGAAGCGGGCCATGTAGTTGGGCAAGACGTAGGCACGCCAGGTCTGCATGCCATCGTGCGAATGCAGCAGCAACCCGCGCCGGGTGCGCGCGTCCTGGGTCGGGTCCCAGATGAAGAAGAGGGCGTAGGCGTCACCGTCGGCGTCGAAGCGAAGGGCGACCTCGTCGGTCTGCCCGGTGTTCCCGATGCCGACCCCGCCGAAGCCCAACGTGTCGCGCGCGAAGGGCTCGATCACGTCCTGAAGCAGGTCCTGGTAGGTCCACTTCCCGTCGGCGTCGAGGGTCTGAATGATGTGCGACCCGTACCGCACATACGCGCGTCCCTGGGGATCGAAGCTCACCGGCCCCGGCTGGAAGCGGGGGTAGTAGCCGCGCACCGCACGGTCGGCCAGGAAGTACGACTCGTGCTGGATCGGCGCCAGAGCGGACTGGCCCTCGTGCAGCTCCGACCACCGATGGTTGAGGATCGAGGCGTCGAACTCGGGCACCTGGAACTCGCGCGCGAACCCGCGTTCCTCTGCGGCCTCGGGCGGCACAGGCGCCTCCGCGTCAGACAGCCGCATCGCGTCCAGATAGAGCACTGTGTACGGGTTCGGCTCGCGATTGCCGATCTTGCTGAACAGGTACAGCGCGTCTACCTGCCCCCACCCAACGGGGCTGCCCTCCGGCGCGAAGCCGGCCAGCGGCAACGCGATCTCGCGCTCGCCCTGCCAGTCTACGACGAAATCCTGTCGGAGGTAGTCGCGCCACGGGGTGTCGGGACTGTCGGAGAGCGCAGCGACCGTGATCCGCTCGCCGGTGGCGTCCTCCGAGAAAGCCCAGAAGCTCAGGCTCCTGGCCCCGCTCCAGTCCCGGGGAACATGCGTCGTGTGGATCGTCGGGAAGCGGGGATGATCGGCCCAGCGGCCCGACGTCCGCCCGCCCTTCACGTGCTCCGCCGAGAGCTTCAGCCCCCCGGCCAGCTCCGCGAAGGGGAGCGTCCGCGTGGACCAGAGCTCCTCCTCCTTGAACTCGCTCAGCAGGTCCGGGGCCGTCAGCCACGCCCCCTCGACCTCGAAGTCGAAGGCGGACTCGGGGGTGATTGCCTGGGCGTGCAGACACGCCGGCAGGAGCGCACAGACGGACGCAGGGACGGCAACACAGAGGTGGCGCAGCATGGCAGGCGGCCTAACCTCCCTTCGATCGCGCGGCACCGGGCCCCGGAGATAGCTACGCGCTACGCGACCGATGCCTGGCCTGATGACCTCTTCGACGAGCCTGCGCCGGGTGCCTCCCGACCGGCTGGAGCGGCGCGGCACCTTGGGGTTCCGGGCCGAGCCGGTCCGAGGCCAGCGTTCCTTCGCCCCCAGACGATGGTGCCTCACATGCGGGTGCCATTGGCGAGCGGCTCAGGCAGCCCGAGGGCGGACGTGGCGAACTTGGTGGTGGAGACCACCCGGCGGGCGCGGGAAGACAGACACGGGGGAGCGAACAGCGCCGGGCTCCCCGCGACATCGGGCAGGGCAGCTTTGGGGCAATGGCGAACTTCGAGGCAGGATGGCGGTGTGCGCGGGTCGTTCGCCCAGGACCACGGGGGGTGTACCGAATGAGGGCCTTCCAGTCGGGCACGACGGCAGGGATGCTGGTTCTCCTGCTGCTGTTGCCACCTGTCACCGCGCCGGCCCAAGGCGATGACTGCGCGGAACTGAGACGCCAACTGGCCGAGATGGACCCTGGTGCATTTGAGACAGCAGCCTACGCGGCGTCCGACGCGCTGAGGGCTCAGGCGGACGCCCTGGAGCGCGCGGCGATTGCCGGCGGGACGGACTCGTATCTGCAGAAGCTCGCTGCCGGGCCAGCGTGGAACCCGCTGCGCGCCCAGGCGGATGAGCTCTGGAACGCCGCCCATTGGGCGCGCGGCAATGACCGGGTGTCCGGGCTCTCTTGCGACACACTGCAGGCCTTGGTTGCCAACCTCGGCAAGGGCGGCGGACGAGCGGGCCCTGCTCGGTCAGTGCCCGGAGGTGGCACAGCGAGTCTGCCACCGACTGGCGTCGCAACTACGGGCGCCGGTGGGTTCTTCCAGAAACTCGCTGACAAGGCTGGGACGGCCCTTGACCTGGCCATGGGCCGTGTCGGGTTGGTGGCGGAGGAACTCGGCGAGCCGTGGAAGGCGATCACTTCGACACTGGAGCGGGCCGAACTGGCCCTCGCCGCTTACGGCTTCCTTACCAACCCTCAGTCCCAGGAAGCGACCAAGGCCTTCGTGGAGAGCGTGACGGGCACCGCCGCGACTTCCCTCCCGGTGACGGGGCCGGAGAAGCTCCCGACCGCCACGGGGCTGTCTGGCATGTTCACCGAGGCCACTACCCGGCTGATCCTCCAGTACCCCGATATCCTGAAAGCCTCGATTGAGACCGTATCGAAGGTGATGAGCAACCCGGACCAGGCCTCTCGCTACCAGGCGGAGTTCTGGGACACGACCCGCGCCAAGATCGTGGACGCGTTTTCGTTCGGCCTGCTAAGCCCCACGCCGGAGGCCCTTGGTGCCGCGCGCGACCAGGACCAGAGCCTGGATGACCTGAGAGAGTCCTTCGCACCGCCTGACGCAGTCAGCGGCTACCTGCGCGATGGCGTGGACCGCCTCCAGGCCTTCGCCGTGCCGGGGGAACCGTCGCCCGACGCCCAACTCATCTCGCCGGAGAGCGTCTCCACTGAGGTGCCCGCCGAGGGCGAGGTACGTGAGGTGGACCTCGGCGGTGAACCCGGCCCTGAGGCGCAGATCGTGGATCTGGACAACGACGGCGATACTGACCGACTGTACGCCGACCTCAGCGGCGACGGTCGCCTGGACTGGGTGGAGTACGAGGATGCCAACGGCTCCCCGACGGTCCGGGCTCTCGACACGGACGAGGACGGCGACCTTGACCTCGTGATGGAGCGCGAAGGCCAGGCGGACCACTTCACGCACGCCTTCGCAGACACGGACAGCGATGGTGACTTCGATGCCTTGCTCGCGAGCACGAAGGCTGACGGGACGTTCGACCAAGCCGCCTGGGACACGAACAACGACGGGGCGGTGGACAGGCTGACCTCGACCTACGACGACGGCACGAGCGCCATCGTGCTCGACACGAACGGCAACCGGGCCGCCGACAACATTGTGCTCACCTCTCCGCCTGGCGCCTCGGGCGGGGCCAGCGCTGTGACGATCTGGGCGACCGATGTGGATGAGAACGGACACTTCGAGCGCGTCTTCGTGGGGCCGCCGGACAACCCGCGCGAGACGCAGTATCTCGACGTGGAGCAGAAGGGCAGCCCTAGCGCGATGGCGACCATGTGGGACCCGCGGCTCCAAACCTACCGGTCGCTGTCGGTGGATACCGACCGTGACGGCACGTTCGACATGGAACTGACGGACTCCAACGCCGATGGGTCATACGACCGGAAGCGCCCCGTGCAGGAGCCCGTTCAGCTGCCGTTCGCGGACCTACGTGGAGAGGCCATCGATGCGAACTGGCGCGCGCAGGGCGGGTGGTCGATTGCGAGGCCCCCTCAGTTTGCCGCGGGCGGGTCGCCTGAGGGGCCGCGGACGATTGCCCTCCCCGGTGGGGCTACGATGGACCTGGTGTGGGTGCCGGGCGGCAGCTTCATGATGGGCAGCGAGGAGTGCGAGGACGAGAGACCGGTGCATCGGGTGGACCTGGACGGGTTCTGGATCGGGCGGACGGAGGTGACCGTGGGGCAGTGGCGGAGCGTGATGGGCAGCGTACCGATGGACAACGCCCTGAGCGACGATCACCCGGTGCTCGCGAGCTGGGGGGACGCGCAGTCGTTCTGCCGGAAGGCCGGGCTGACGCTGCCTGCGGAGGCGCAATGGGAGTACGCCGCTCGGGGTCAGAACGCCAGCATCTACCCGTGGGGCGACCTGTGGGATGCGTCGCTCTGCCAGAACCCGGAAGACATGCACGGGTATGGGGCACCAGCCCCGGTAGGTCGCATGGCCGGTGACGCGAGCTGGTGTGGGGCCCTGGACATGGCGGGTAACGTACAGGAGTGGTGCGAGGACTGGTACGGCGATAGCTTCTACAGTACGGCCGCTGCCAGGCAGAGAAACCCTGTCAACATGACTGCGGGTCCCCAGCGGTCCCGGGTCGTGCGCGGGGGGGACTGGCTCGGCCCAGTCACAGATCGCATCTTCGCCACCGGACTGCCGTTCGGCGGCGGAGGGCCGCCGGAACTCAGTTCCGCGTTCCAGTGCCGCTCGGCCATACGACACGGGTGTTCAGACGACCCCAACCTCATCGGCTTGCGCGCCGCCCGGACACGCTGAGGCCCGCGAGGCGTCTGGCGGCCCCAAGGCCCACTCACGCGCACCTCGGGTGCTTCCGGTCGTCTCTCCGCGCCCGCCATCGCCGGACGCAACAATGCGGAAGCTCGGTGACGGACACCGGAACTCAGTGAGGCTGGGTTTCGGTGCCAGTCCCCGACCGAGGCCCGGCGTCATCTGCGTTACACTTCCCCCAGCGGCAAGGTGGTCTGCCGGGCCGGGAGGTGGTTCGGCTGCGGGCGGCCGGCGTTCCACGCCTCGATGCGGCGGGCCATCTCGGCGCGCCACTCGGTGAAGTCGCGGGCGGCGTAGGCGGCGCGGTGCAAGCGGAAGATCAGCTCCTCCAGCTCCTGCGCCGGCAGGCGCGCGTCGTAGGCGTGGGCGAGCAGATCGCGCCAGACGCCGACCTCGAGCGGGATCACCGGGACGGGCTCGCCGCGCCAGGACTGCTGATTCAGGATGAAGAACTGCCACAGCGTCCGCTCGTGAAGGGTGGGCGCGATGAAGAGACCGATCACCGGACGGGCGTCAGCGCCGTGGTCGCCGATGAGCCGGAAGA
>Ga0233425_10008268_pt1 | contig 13956 bp, 10 predicted proteins | sample Watercolumn_Towu_2_FD_181712 | JGI IMG/M metagenome (GOLD analysis project Ga0233425, IMG submission 181712) | Freshwater microbial communities from Lake Towuti, South Sulawesi, Indonesia - Watercolumn_Towuti2014_140_MG | ecosystem: Environmental > Aquatic > Freshwater > Lake | place...
CGCTGCTAGGGCGATGCGCGCCGACTCGAGCGGCTTCCCACTGGACTCGAGGTTGCGCACCAGGGCGGCTCTCTCGTCGAGCACCGAGCGCCCGAGGCGCGCGACCCACTCGCGCAGCTCCCAGCGCGGCGCTGGGGTGCAGGCGTGCTGGAGGGCTTGGCCGAGCTCGAGGGCGGAGGCGTGTCGGCCTTTCGTGGCGTAGCAGAGCGCCTTGCGGAGCTCGGTCTCGACGGCCGCCGTCGGTGCGTCGAGCGGTCGCAGCGTGGAGAGCGCCACGGGGCCCGCGGCTATGGCGTCGAGCAGCTCGCTGGCGCCCTCGGCGTCGTGCAGGCGCCTGCCGGCGCAGAGCTCCCAGAGCACCACGGCCGCGGAGTAGACGTCCGCGCGGCGATCGAGCGTCCTGAGCTCGAGCTGCTCCGGCGCCATGTAAGCGAGCTTGCCCTTGAGCTCGGCGCCGCGGGTCGTCTGAGCTCGGCGCGCGGCCTTCGCGACGCCGAGGTCGAGCAGCCGCGCGGTGCCGTCCTCGCCGACCAGGACGTTCTGCGGCGAGACGTCGCGGTGGATGATCTCCAGCGGGCGATCCCGATCGTCCTTCGCCTCGTGGACCGCGTGCAGGCCGTCGAGCAGGTCGAGGCCGATGGCGACGACGACGGGAGTGGGCAGCGTGATGCTCGCGTCGCGGGCAGCCGTCGCGAGCCACGACAGCGGGACCCCGGGGACGTACTCGAGGACGAGCGTCAGCTCTCCCGCTTCGGCGATGACGTCGAGCAGCGGCACGACGTTCGCGTGGCGCACGCGCGTCGTGAGCCGCGCCTCGTCGAGCAGCATCGCGACGAACTCCGGATCGCGGGCGAGCTCTTGTTTGAGACACTTCAGCGCGACCACGCGGCTGTGGCCGACGGGGCCCAGCTGCCGAGCCAAGAGCACCTTCGCCATGCCCCCAGACGCGATGGCTGGACCCGCCGAGTAGCGGCCTCCCCCGAGCAAGCGCGGCGTGGTCACGGTCGGCGCTTCTTCCTTGGTCGAGGCAGCCCGTAGCCCTCGATCCGGTCGATCAGCGTGCGGCGCGGGATGCCGAGCAGCGCCGCCGTTCGCGTCTGATTCCCGCCGCAGCGCTCGAGGGCGTCGAGGATGCGTCGCCGCTCGATGTCCAGCAACTCGTCGCGCAGCCCACTGCCCGGGGCGTCGCCCCGCGGCGGTCCGGCGAGCACGCTCCGTGGCAGATGCTCGACCTCGAGCGTCGGACCACGCGTCAAGAGGACCGCGCACTCCATGGTGTGCCGGAGCTCGCGCACGTTGCCGGGCCAACTGTGGCGGTGCAGCGCCTGCAAGAAGCCGCGGCCGAGCTCCAGCGGCGCCTTGCCGAGCTGCGCGGCGACCTCGACCACGAACGTGCGCGCGAGCTGCTCGACTTCGTCTTGCCGCTCGCGCAGCGGCGGGACCTGTACGACGATGCCACAGAGCCGGTGGAACAGATCGGCGCGCAGCTCGCCGGCAGAGACCATCGCGCCGAGATCGCGGTTGGTCGCCGCCACGAAGCGCACGTCGAAGGTACGAGGCCTGAGCGAGCCGACGCGGAACAGCTCCTTGCACTCGAGGGCACGCAAGAGCTTCGCCTGCATCGCCTTCGGCAGCTCGCCGACCTCGTCGAGGAACACCGTGCCGCCGTGCGCAGCCTCCAAGAGCCCCGCCTTCGCCTGCGTCGCGCCGGTGAACGCCCCGCGCTCGTAGCCGAAGAGCTCGCTCTCCAGCAGCTGCTCGGGCAGCGCGGCGCAGTTGATGCGAAGGAAAGGCGCGGCCCTGCGCGGCGATTGGCTGTGCACCGACTCGGCGAGGAGCTCTTTACCCACGCCCGTCTCGCCGACCAGGGTGATGGGGACGTTGCCCTTCGCCACGCGCTCCACCAGCTCGCGCACCGCCCGCATGCTGCTGGGCGCCGAGACCGCGGCGGAGGGCTGCTCGCGCTGGCGGAGTACCAATAGCGCGTCGCCGAGCTCGAGGATCGCGTGCTCGGGCAGCGGCGTGCGCGCACCCGGCTCGACGGCTTGGCCACCGACGCGTGTGCCGTTCGCGCTCTCGAGGTCCTCGACCGAGGGCACGGGTCCGAGCCGGATCAGCGCGTGGTGGCGGGACACCGAGGGGTGCGGGATGCGGAGCTCGCTCGCGGCGTCGCGCCCCACGCGCACCTCGCCGGCGCCTGCGAGCTCGACGTCCGCGTACCCGCCGTCCCAGTAGGCGCAGAGCCGCCCCCATGCCGGCTCGGCGCGTCGCGTGCTGCGGCGCGTGGTCTGCGTCTCGATTCCCCTTGAGCCCACCGAGACGCATCATAGCTCGCCTGGCCATGCGCGGCGCGCCGAGATCCCTGCGCGGGTGCGCCCTGTTGTGCGAATTCCGCACAATCCGTCCCTCTCCTCCGTCGAGGCGCCGCCGCTTGGCTCGACTATGCTCGTCCCGATGTTTGGGGTCATCGCTCGGGTCGCCGTCGCCGCGCAACTCCTTCTGCTCTCGTGCTCCCTGGTGTCGCCAGCGGAGGACTCGCTCGAGAAGCCGAGGTCGTGCGCCCAAGGCACGAAGCTCTGCGGCGAACAGTGCGTGAGCGCCGACGACCCCGCGACCGGGTGCGGAGCGAAGTCGTGCGACCCCTGCTCGCTGGCCGGAGCGGAGGCGATGTGCGTCGCGGGTCAGTGTCGCATCAGCGCGTGCGAGCCGGGCCGCGGCGACTGCGACGGCGCACCCGCGAACGGCTGCGAGGCCGTGCTGGCGAGCGACGCCGAGCACTGCGGCGCTTGCGGCTCGAGCTGTGCGCTCACGGGTACGGAGACAGCGTGCAGCGCGGGCAAGTGTCAGGTCACGGGTTGCGTGTCGGGTCACGCGGACTGCAACGCGAGCGACGCCGACGGCTGCGAGGTCGAGCTCGCCACGAACCCGAAGCACTGCGGCGCTTGCGGCGCCGCGTGTCAGTTGCCGGATGCGGTGGCGGGCTGTGCCGGCGGGGCTTGCGTCGTCGCGGCGTGCGTTACCGGCCGTGGCGACTGCGATGGCAAGCTGCTGAACGGCTGCGAGGTCGATCTCGCGAAGGATCCGGCCCACTGCGGCGCGTGCGGCGCGGCCTGCGCACCCGCGCACGGCACAGGCGAGTGCAGCGTCGGCGTGTGCGAGGTGACGTCCTGCTCGGCCGGGTGGGGCGACTGCAACAAGCAGGCGAGCGACGGCTGCGAAGCCAACTTGGCGACCGATCCGAAGAACTGCGGGGCGTGTGGCGCGGCGGTCGCCACCGGCCAAAAGTGCGCCGCTGGCCTGCCCGCCCTCGACGATGCGGCGTTCTCGACGTGGCTCGGCCAGCAGAACGGCGGCTGGTGCAACGACCAGTTCACCAAGTTCATGAACCTGTGCGGCACGACGAGCCACTGCTCGTGGGACAAGGGCACGGTCTACCCGGGCGGGGTGATGTTCTGCTGCGACCCGAAGCTGATGCGCACGTACCCGGACGGGATCGCTTTCGACATCGGCTTCCACTGGGACGGCGTGAGCAAGGGGATCTTGCTCGACGCGGGCGCCGATTGCGAGGGCAAGCGCATGAGCTGCGTGATCGAGAACGGCAGCCTCGACTGCCATGGGCCCGGCAGCTCGACGAGCCTGAAGCTCGCGCTCGTGACCGCGGGCCGCCTGCTCGTCAGCTATCGCGTCACGACGGCTGCGAACGAGCTTTGGGTGAACGGCGTGCTGGCAGGGACCGGAACCGGCTCCGGCGTCGTGCCGGAGCTCGCAGCCAAGTGCGGATCGGGGTTCAACCTGGGCCAGCGCATCTCGTACTGGTGGGAGGCCACGCCTCCCGGCAATTGGCTGCGCAACGCGCCGTTCCTGTTCCACCTGAAGGACAAGGCGCCGGCAGCGGGCCAGTGGACGCTTGCCGAGACGGTCGCCAAGACCTCGCGCAGCGTGATGCTCTTCGACTCGAGCGCGGTCTCCGGCGACGCGTGGACCGACGTCGTCGCCGGGCAGACCGGCCTTCTGTGTGGCGGTAAGGACCAAGCGGCGAAGGAGGGCTACCCCGTGCCGTGCCCCGGCAAGCAGTGGGTCTCCGATGTCACGCAGTGCCTGTAGCGCCGCGGTCTTGCTGCTCGCTGCCTGTTCCCTCGTCGCACCCGGCGAGGAGACGCTGAGCTCCGGCGCGTGTGGCGCTACGGAGAAGCTCTGCGGCGGGACTTGCGCGAGCCGGCTCTCGCCGAGCGTCGGCTGTGACGGCGAGAGCTGCGAGCCTTGCGAGCTGCCACACGCGGCAGCGGCGTGCTCGGCCGGCGAGTGTGCGGTCGCGGGCTGCGAGCTCGGCTACGGCGACTGCAACGGAAGCGGCGCCGACGGCTGCGAGACCGATCTCCGGATCGACCCGGCGCACTGCGGGGCTTGTCAGGAGACCTGCTCCTTCCCGCGAGCGGTGGCCGCCTGCGTCGCGGGGCGCTGCGAGCCAGCCGGGTGCAAGGAAAGCTGGGCAGACTGCGATGGCGACCCCAAGACCGTGTGTGAGACGCACCTGGCCGACGACCCCGCCCACTGCGGGGCTTGCGGCTCTGCCTGCGTATTGCCGTTCACAACCAAGACGGCCTGCGTCGCGGGCACGTGCTCTGCAACCGAGTGCGCGCCCGGCCGCGCCAACTGCTCGTCGCTCGCTGGCGACGGCTGCGAGACCGACATCACCGAGGACGACGCGCACTGCGGAGGCTGCGGGAACGCCTGTGCGAAGGAGAAGCTCTGCCTGGCAGGGAAGTGCGCGCCCCGCTGTCATGCCATCCGGGCGCTCCATCCGCTCGCCCGGATGTCGGTCAAGCCCGTCGGCTTCGGTGTCGGCCCGGGGGATTTCACCCTCGAGGCATGGCTCGTCGTGCGCGAGCCCAACGGGAGCGGCGTTTGCGGGATGAACGAGAGCTACGCGGTCAGCTCCGTGCAACTGTTGTCGGGTGCTTCGAGTGTGAGCTGCATCGTCCTGAACCCAAAGGGGGCCGGTGCTGGCTCGGGCTCGGCGATCCTCGGTGGGACCGCGCTTGCAGTGGGCCAATGGACCCACGTCGCGTGCGTTCGGAAGAGCTCGACGCTCACGCTCTACCAGGACGGGAAGCCGGTCAGCTCGGGTCCGGTCGCCACGGACTTGATCGAGCTCTCGCCGGTCTCGATCGGCTTCCCCGAGTGGGCGAGCGTCGGAGGGAAGCCGGGTCCGGGAACGAGCAGCCTCGGGCCCATCCGCTTCTCGAAGACGGCGCGCTACACGGGCCCCTTCACCCCGAACGCGGACTGGCCCATCGACGCCGACAGCGTCGCGCAGTTCCTGACCACGCTGCCCTACGTCCCGGGCGCATCGAACCCGCTCGTAGACGAAGCCGGCGGCGACAACCTCGTCACCGACTATGGCGGCTTCGCGCCGGACCTCGCCGGCGTCGCGTGCGGCGGCTGAAGGCGCGCGGCGCTGGCGTGTCGTGGATCATCCTGGCGCCGCTAACGCTGGCTGCACGTCACACCCTCTGCAGAGATCGTCGCCATCGCGCCGCGCACGCAGTCTGGGTTCTGCGGGAGAGGCGCGGCGAGCGTGCACCAGAGTAGCGCGCCGGACTCGTCGAAGCGGGCCTCGACGGTCTGGCCATGGGAGTCTCTCGCAGCGCAGGCCACGCCGTCGATGAGCGTATCGGCGCCGAGCTCGATGCGAGCCAACCCCAACGCGCCGCCGGGGTGACCCCAGAACACTCGCGAGCCCTTCGGGAGCTCGAGGCGCCCCTCGCGATGAGGCGCCGAGAGCGTCGCCTCGGCGAGCTTGCCTGCGCGGAGCTCGACCTCGCCGTGGCAGGGCACACCCGCGACGGTCGCGTCGCGCTCGAGCCAGATGCGCAGCGTCTCGCCGTGGTAGCTCTGGCGCATCACGCGGCGCTGCTCCCGCGGGATGTGGGCCAGCACACGCTCGTGCTCCGCGTCCCACTGGTCTCGGGAGCGCTGCACTTCGGCGGGGGTGCACAGACCGCCGAGGCTGGCGAGGGCGAGCGATGCTGCGAGCGAGAGCGGCCAGCGCTTCACGGTACCTCCTCAGGCGATGCGCTCGACGCGGCGAATTCCCTTGCGCGAGACGACCACGCGCAGCCGGTGCCAGGGAGCGCCGTCGTCGTCGTCGCGACTGAGCCGGTAGACCACCGCCAGATTGTACACGCGCGGCGCCTTGGCGGAGCCGATCTTCCCCGCGCTAGGGTCCGCGAACACGATGTCCCGCTTGGGGTCGTCCGTGTGCGCGAGCCAGCGGCTGACGTCGAGGCGGAAGATCTCGGTCAGCGCGGAGAAGCGCGGGTCGGCGTGGGCCACGTGCCGCGCCTGGATTTCGACCCCCTTCTTGTGGAAGAGCACGGTCTCAGGGCGGGCCTGCTCTTCCAGCTCGTGGCGGCGGGTCAGGCGCCGGGCGGCCAGCACGGCCGCGGGAAGGTCCTTCGTCGAGACGAAGCCGCTCTGCTCGTTCATCTCCCCGAGCACCACACCGCGCTCCCGATCGCGGATGCGCCAGCGTCGGTCGGGGAAGTGGCGATCGACCACCACCGAGAACTTCGACTGGAGCAGCGCTTTGATGCGGTCCTTCACGGCGTAGGCCACGACACCGACCAGCACCCAGGTCATCAGACCTTCGGAGCCGACCTGGAAGCCGTTCCAGACCGCGGCGCCGAGCGCGAAGGCCATCGCGACCGAGGCGGCCACGGCGTAGAGCAGCTCCCGTACCCAGGTGGACGCGGGGCGCACCTCCGGGCTCAGCCAGAGCACCGAAGAGGTGAAGCGCTTGAGCAAGTGGCGGCGGAACTCGAGCGCCTCGATGTCGCGCGCGCCCATTTCGAGGCGGCCCGTGCGCCCGATGCCCGACTCGTCTCGGTAGCGCGCCTCGGCCACCGCCGCGCGCTCGACCAGGTCCACCAGCGACTGCGCCGCGCCCGCGCGCCCCAGGCGCTGGGCTACCGTCGCGAGCAGCGTCTCGATCAGGCGCGAGACGTCCTCGTCCACCCACTTCGAGGCCGTCTCCAGCGTATCGCCGCGCTCGGCGGCGGGCGAGAGGGCCTCGCGCAGGTTCGTCGTGATGCGACGGCACTCGCTCACCATGCGCGCGGCGGCCCGCTCGCCGCGCTCGCGCTCGAGCCCGCCCGCGTCGAGCGCGTCGTCGATGCGCTGCCGGAGCTCGACGCCGGCGGCTCGAACCTGACACGCGAACAGGCGCATCTCGCGGACCGCGGCCTCGTCGCTGCCCTCCAGGGCGGTGCGGATCTTGTCGATGGGCTCGCCCGAGAGCTCCCCGAAGCTCACGTCCGGGACCTCGAAGCGCACGTAGCTCTGCAGGTCGGTGTAGATGTCCGTCTTGTCGTAGGTCCGGCTGTCGAGGCGCAGGCTCTCCGGCGCGAAGAAGTACGCCTCCCAGACGAACGACTCGTCGGCGCGGTCCTTCCTGAGCCGGTAGTCGATGGCGAGCTCGAGGTGCGTCCTGTCGTGGACGTGAAAGGTCGGCTCGTCCCGCCCGCGCGAGAGATCCGCGACCAGCGATCCCCAGTCGCTCGGGCGCTCGGGCGCCCGGAGCGAGGGGCGAGGTTCCGTGGCTTCGGGCGGCGAGCTCGGGCGATGCGTGGCGCGGTCAGTCACCGATTCGTCACTGAATTGTCACACGAAACCCACGCACGGGCCAGGAGTCAGGGCCCCGCGGACTGCCACTCCAGCACGCAACGACCCGCGTTGCAGGCGGCGCGGGTCATGCAGCCGCGCTCGGTGCAGGCGACGCCGTCGCAGCTCTTCGGGCGCATCGCCTGGGCGTCCTTGGCGTGCGCGGTGTTCACCGCCACGGCCTTGCCGTTGTTGCACTGGTCGCAGCAAGTCGTCACGACGAGCGTGCAATCGCCCGCTGCGCTGCAAGTTCGCCACTCGCTCGGAACGCTGACACCCAGGTCGTGCTCCTTCCAGGTCGTGGCCGGCAGGCCCCCGGGCTCGCTGGGACCGCCGGCCACGCTCCCGGGCTCGGGCGGGCTCGACACGGTCGTGCCGGGAGCGGCGCCGGGCTCTTCGCTCGAGGGTGGGGCGGGGGCCGCGGGACCGGGCGGGGAGCTCGCGGCGCAGGCGGCCAGGGTCAGAGCGAAGACGAACGGCAATCGGGTGAGGGAAGTCATGATCGTGAGGTTGAACGCGCAGCGAGCGGTGGGCTTTCACCCCCGGCCGAGAGCGCCGCGTAACCCTGCACGATCCGCCGTCCGAGGACCAGCCAGACCGCCACCAGACCCATGTTCGAGAGCGCGAAGGCGCGCACACCCAGGCCGAGCCCTTGGGCCAGCCCCAGGACCACGACGGCGGAGCTCACGTCCCCCATGCGCACGAAGAAGGTGTCGACGGCCTGCTTCGCCTTGTACTTCATCTCGCGCGTGGTCGGCAGCCAGAGCATGTTGCGGAGCGTGTTGTTGAGCGAGTAGTCGGTGGCGTTCTCGGCGACCTTGCCCACGAACACCACCGTGAGGAGAGGAAGAGCCGCCACGCCCAGCGAATCCACCAGCGCGATCAGCGGGAACACGAAGAACGCGCGCGCGAGGCCCCAAGCGCGCACGAGCCGAGAGACGACCAGCGCCTGCAGCGCGACGGTCGCGATGTTCGTGAAGAGGTAGAAGCGGCTGTAGGTGTCGCCGACCCACTCCTTCACTGCGTCCGGCGCGAGCTGCCCCGCGGCCACGGCCTGGTCGGCGCCCTGCTTGACCAAGCGGCCCAGGATGTACTCGCCATTGCTGTTGACGAAGGTGAAGAGCAACGCGAACGCCGCCACGTAGCGCAGGTAGCTGCTCCCGAGCACCAGCCCGAACGCACCGCCCTCGTCGGCGGGCGCCGGGGTCGCCTCGCGACGCGGGGCCTGCTCGCGCACGTGCACGGCCTGGGTCAAGAGCGCGGTCAGCCCGAGGAGCCCCGCGCCGACCAGCAGCATGTTGAAGACGCCGACGCGGGCCAGGAGCCAGACCGAGAGGCTCGCGCCGAGCACGGCGCCCACGGTCTGCCCCACGCCGAGCAGCGGGAACAGGCGCCCGCCCTGCTCCTCCGCGTAGATGTCGTTGGCGAAGGCCCAGAACTGCGCCACCACCATCATGTTGAAGATGCCGAGCCACAGGTAGTAGACGAGGCCCAGCCGCGAGCGGATGGCGTCGACGCCGCTGCCCGCCCAGAACAGCACCAGGTTCGCGGCGAAGAACAGCGTGACGCCGACCACCAGGCGATTGCGCGGTACGCGGTCGGCGAAGCGCGCGTAGGCCGGCACCGCGAAGAGCAGCGCCACGGCGATGGCCCCGCCCATGTAGGACTTGTACTCGGCCCCGGATTTCATCGCGAGGATCAGGCCCTCGCGCACCGGCTTGATGGCGGAGTACGCGGTCATCAGCAGGAGCACGTTGAGCGTCAGCAGCAGCGCGGTGGTGCCCTCGCCGGCCTCGACGCGCGTGACGACGCGGAGCGCGCGCTCCAGCAGGCTGCGTTCCCGGGCCTCGCTCACGGCTCAGCTCGGCGGGTCATGGGAGTCCGGGCGCTCGAGGCCCACGACGCGGTAGTGACGCTCGTCGAGCTGGTAGAGCTGGACCCGCGCGGGGAAAGTCTGCTTTCCGCCGCGGGTGGTGGCGGTGACGTCGACCACGAGTGGCGTCGGCGTGGTCACCGAGCCCTTCTGTGCCTGGGGGAGCGGTACGCAGATCCGCCCATCGGGTGCCCAGTGCGTGCTGGAGACGTGCGCGGGCTCCAACGACGAGCCGACCCAAGCTCGCGCGCCGTACCAACGCTCCCGGCGCTCGACCACGCCGGAGGTCAGGGCCAGATCCTCCAGGCAGAGCTCCGCGCCCGCTCCGCGCGGGCGAGCCTCCGGCCAGGCCAGGGGTGAGAGCCTGCCGAGGTAGCGTCGCAGCACGACGTCGCGTCGACCGCGCAGCACCTCCAGCAAGCGCGACTCGTACTCCGGCATCAAGAGGCCGGAGCGGACGATGGCGGCGAGGTGCGCGTCGCTGAAGCGCGCGACGATGCGGGCCATCCACGCCGCGTCGCGCTCGCTCTTCCTCACGAACGCGGGGTTCGGGTAGCCGGGGCGGTAGCGATCCGGCACGAAGTCCTCGACGCGGTAGTACGAGAACACCTTGCCCGTGCGACCGAAGCGGGCGCGGTCCCAGGGGCGCTCTTGCAGCCCGAGCGTGACGAAGTCTTCGAGCACGTAGGGGAAGTCCAGGTAGTAGCTGTGCCCGATGCGGCGTCCCATCATCGGCGGCTCCCAGATGCTGCCGAAGGCGTTGCCGACGTCGAGCAGGTAGTGCCGCACCCAGCCGCGCGCTCCCTGCTTCACCCACGTGGCCATGGTGTTCTGCTCGCGCGTGTCGAACCAGGCGAGCCAGGCCGCCATCACCTCGAGGCCGCGGAGCTCGCGGCGGTCCTCGTGGTTCACGACGTCGTTCGGGTCGTCGGCCCGTCGCCCCTCGTAGGTCCACGGCCCGAGGAGCTTGCCTTCGACGAACAGGCTGAGGCTGGCGCGGTAGCGGCCGTCGGGCAGGCGCAGCGCCTTCTCGAAGACCTTGTCGACGTCCGCCAGCCCGAGCTTCACCTTTTCGCCACGCTCGTTCTCGCTCCTCGCCTCCGGGTCCACGCGCAGGATGTCGCGGTCGAAGTACACGATGCGATTGCACGGGACGTTGAAACCGGCGGCGTGGAACAAGCGCGTGCCGATGACGTCCGCCGCGGTCGGGCGCGTGCCCTCGACCACCCCGTCGAACTTCATCAGGTAGCGCTGCCCGTCGCTGGCCTTGATGAAGAAGCCCGGGTTGAAGCCATTGGGCTTGGCGGCCTTGATGGTCCAGGGACCCTTCCTGTCCGGCAGCGGCTTCGCACATGGGCCCTCGGCTGCGGCCGCGGGCGTCATGCCGAAGCGGCCGATGCGGTTCTCGAACCAGCTCGAGTCGGGCACCTCGTCGAGGGCGTTGACGTTGACGGCCTCGCCCGCCGGGTCGACGGCGAAGAAGCGCGAGACCGGCCGGAACACCGTCTGATTCGCGGCGTCCCAGGCGAACGGCGACTCGTACTCCTCGGGCTGGGTCTCGAACGGGCGCCGATCCGGATCGTGCCAGAGCGGCTCACGCGGCGGGAACAGCCGCGTGCCCCCGCCGCAGCCGACGAGCAGGAGCGCCGCGAGGGCCAGGAGGCGCCGCTCAGAAGCCACCGGTCGCTCCAACGACGAGCCGCACGTGCTCGATCCCCGCGCCGCTCGCGAAGGTCTTCGTGCCGAAGGCGACCAGCAGCTCGAAGCTGTGGTCGCGGTTTCCGATTGAACGAAAGCCCATGCCGAAGGATTGGCGCAGCAGCTCGGGCTCGAGCCCTTCGAGATGCTCACCGAACACGTTGCCCACCGCGTAGTGCGCGGCCCCATCCAGCCATACCCAGATGGGGTACTGGTAGTCCAGCTGCGCGACGGCGTCGCTGCGACCGAGCAGGCGCCCCTCCAGGAAGCCTCGGAGCGGGCGCGGGCCGCCGAGCGACGCGAGCTCGGTGAACGGGATGGTGCTGCCTTCCGCGAGCGGGTCGGCGAAATCCGCGACCAGTGACAGGCCGAGCACCCGCTGCTGGCCGGTCAGGTCCACGAAGCCGCCGAGGGTGCCGCCCCAGCGCAGCCAGTGCTGGCGCGCGGGCTCGCGAGCGCCGAAGCGCGGCGCGTCGCGAAGACCCGCCGCGTGCTCGCCCCGGAGCTGCAGCTTGAGGCCGGTGCCCGGCGGCGAGACGTAGTCGCTGCCGTCGGGTAGAGCGTCGGGAGCACGCCGCTCGCGCGTGTCGAGCTCGAGCGTGAGCCCTTGCACGAACACCGTGTAGCCGTCGTCGAGGCCCGGGGGCGCGGCGTAGCGGCCGCGGGCGATCTCTTCGGCGACGGTGGGGTCGTCGAAGGCGCCTACGCTCGCGTCGAAGCTCACGTTGCGCACGCCGACGAAGCTCGACACCGCGCTCGAGCGCCAGAGCTCGGCGTCGTAGAGCACGCCGGTCTCGAGCTCGCGCTTCTTGAAGCGCGCCGCCCTGGCCCAGGACTCGGGGCCCAGCCCGTGGAACACCCAGTCCGGCCGGATGGAGTACTCGGCGCGCAGGCTGAGCTCCTGGTGCGGCGCGACCTCGAGCCGATCGGCCACGTTGAACAGCCACCAGTCGGCGCCGCCGGTCGCCGCGCGCGCGCGCAGCTTGTTCTGTCGCGCGAGGAAGTCGTTCCAGAAGAAGTACACGCCCACGCTGGGCCGGAAGCCGAAGTCGATGAGCCCGGTCGGCACGATGCCGATGTTGTCGTCTGGCCCGAACGTGAACAGGTCGACGAGCTTCTGTGGGATGTCGTGCTTTTCGGCCGTGGACACCACCCAGCCCAGCGGCCGCCGCACCACGTACTCGCTCACCAGGTAGAGCGGGGAAAGCGCCAGACGAGGCACCCAGAGCAGCACGTCGCCGGGCGTGGTGGGTTCGTCCCCGCGCCCGTCGTAGTCGGGGACGGGGCGCTTGTCGCGGCTCGGAATGGGAGGGTCTGGCTGCGGCTTCGGCTGCGGCGGCGCGGCCAGTGCGGGTGCCCCGATGAGCGCGGCGAGCACGAGCGGAGCGAGCGGGACCCTCACCAAGCGTGCACGCTACCACAGGCACGGCCTGAGCTAAGCTCGCCTCGTGAGCGCCGAAGATCGAATCATCGACACGCTGCTGAGCCTCGACACGCTGTCCGACCTGCCACGGACGGGCTGGCTGCTCCGAGGGGTGCGCCCGTGCGAGTCCATCGCGGACCACAGCTTCGGTGTGGCCCTCGTCGCCTTGCTGCTGACCGACGCGTTGCGCGCCGAGGGGAGCAGCGTGGACGGCGAGCGCGTGCTCCGCATGGCGCTCGTCCACGACGCGCCCGAGGCGCGTACCGGCGACGTGCCGATGCCGGTGAAGACCCGCGAAGCCGAGCGCGCCCTCGACGAGGTCGACGCGCGGCTGGCTCGCGAGCTCCTGCCGGACGCGCTGTTCGCCAGCTGGAAGGAGGCCGAGGCCGGCGAGAGCCTGGAGGCCCGCATCGTCAAGGCCGCCGACAAGCTGCAGATGATGATCAAGGCACACGTCTACGAGCGCACGCAGCGCGGCCACGTCGAGGAGTTCTGGCACAACCCGAAGAACTTCCGCGACATGGATCTGCCGCTCGCGAGCCGCGTCTACGACCGCCTGTGCGAGCGCGCGGGGAGAGAGCGGCCGAGGTAGCGTGCTATCTTCTGCCAATGCGCGCGTACTCGACGCTCCTTCTACTGGCCGTGGCGTGCTCCTCCGAAGAGCGAGCCGCGAGCGGAGCCGGTGGCAGTGGCGGTACGACCGCCAGCGGGGGGGCCGCCGGCAGCGCCGGCACGGACGGCGGAGGGCAGGCCCCCTACTCGGTGCAGGCCTTCGACGCGGTGCGGATCCAGAGTGACAGCTCGAAACCGAACTTCCAGAAGGCCTCGAGCGAGGTCGACTTCGGCACCGGTCCGTTTCAGAAGGCGACGCTCGTGGTGGACCTCGCGACGACCTGCTACCCGTTCGAGAGCTGGAAGACGAACCCGCCGCCCCCCGGGCACAACTGGCCGGCGGACTGCGACGCCTTCGATCGGAATTTCGAGATCGTGCTCGACCCGCCGAAGGATGCGAAGGCCGGGCCGCCGGGCCTCGAGCTGATGCGCGCCATCACTCCGTTCGGCGGGCCGCTCCACCTCGAGCTCGACGTGACCGACGTCTTGAACGTGCGCACCGGCAAGCACCCCATCGAGGTGACCATCGGCACGTGGTCGGATGCGAGCGGAAAGGTCTCGGGCTCCGCCGGCGGCTGGAACGTGAGCGCCCGGGTCGACCTGGTACCCGGAACGTCGCCGCGCGCCGTGCTCGCCGTCGTCGCGCTCGCCAACGGGTCGGTGACGGATCCCAACCCGCTCGCCCCCA
>Ga0233425_10008269_pt1 | contig 13954 bp, 9 predicted proteins | sample Watercolumn_Towu_2_FD_181712 | JGI IMG/M metagenome (GOLD analysis project Ga0233425, IMG submission 181712) | Freshwater microbial communities from Lake Towuti, South Sulawesi, Indonesia - Watercolumn_Towuti2014_140_MG | ecosystem: Environmental > Aquatic > Freshwater > Lake | place: Indonesia...
CGTCGCGCGCGCAGGCGCAGCGCAGGATCTCTTTCACGGATGTTGCGGCAGCAAGCGGTCTCGTTGCGACAAGCGTGAACGGCGCGCAGGGGAGCAAGTTGCTGCCCGAAACGCTCGTCGGCGGTGTCGGCATTATCGACGCTGACTCCGATGGGCGCGCGGACATTGTCATCGTGTCGGGGACGGCGTGGACTGGCGAAGCATTTTCCTCCGCGCCAGAACCGGGCGCTTCGAGCGTGCGCCTCTTCCTCAATCGCACCGAAGCTGCGGCGGGCAGCGCAATGCGCTTCGAGGAGGCGCGCGAGTGCGGCCTCGATACGACGATCTACGGCATGGGCCTCGCGGTCGGCGACTTCGACGGCGATGGCAGAGATGATCTGTTCGTCTCAGGTGTTGGCGCGAATCGCCTCTTTCGAAATGCCACGACAAAGGGAGGAAGCGTTGCCTTCGTGGACGCAACGGCCTCCGCGGGCGTCGATCCTGCTAGCGATCACCCGCGCTGGGGGACTTCCTGCGGGTTCTTCGACGCTGACCGCGATGGTGATCTCGATCTGCTCGTAGGCAACTATGTGCGCTGGTCGCCGGAGATTGATCGTCGTGTCGACTTCCGATTTGCGGGCGTCGGTCGCGCCTACGGGCCTCCGACAGGCTTCGAGGGAGACGATCTCCTCTACTTGCGCAATCGAGGCGATGGGACTTTCGAGGATTGGACTTCTGAGGCGGGGTTCACGCGCGAGTCGACGCTGAAGAGGCCGGTTGGAAAGGCGCTCGGACTAGTTTTCATCGACCCTGACTTCGACGGCGACCTCGATGTAGTCGTCGCCAACGACACGGTCGCCAACGCGTTCTTCGTCAACGATGGGGCGGGTCGTTTCGACGAGCGCGGCGTGTCTTCTGGAGTCGCCTACGACCGCAACGGTGCGGCGCGCGGCGCGATGGGAATCGATTCGGGTTACCTCCGCACCACAGTTGGCGCGCGAGCCGACGAGTGCGCGGTCGCCATCGGGAACTTTGCTAACGAGCCCGACGCGCTCTATATATCTCGTGGCAAGTCTCTTGTCTTTTCTGACGATGCGATCATCGAGGGACTTGCCGGACCGACCCGACCGGTGCTCACCTTCGGCCTGGTCATGGAAGACTTCGATCTTGACGGAGACCTCGATCTTGCTCAGGTCAACGGTCACATCGAAGAGCAGATCGCCCGTGTGCATCCCTCGCAGACCTACGCGCAGCGTGGGCAGATCTTCGCGAACACGCAGGAAGTTGCGCCATGCCTCGTAGAGCTCCCGCCGACAGCGATCGGCGACATGGCGACGCCGCGCGTCGGGCGCGGTCTCGCCTCCGCCGATTTCGATACGGACGGCGACATCGACCTCGTGATCGCACAGCTGGCCGGACCGGTCGCGCTTCTGAAGTGTGAGAGTGAGTCTGGCAACTGGATTGGCCTCTCGCTGGTTGGGCGCGCCGCGGCGACGAGTGCGATCGGCGCGCGCGTGGAAGTCGAGACGGCCGGCCGCGTCCAGCGTCGAATCGTCTCGCCTACGAGGAGTTATCTCTCGCAGTGCGATCGTTCGCTGCGCATCGGTGTCGGCGACGCGACAGCGGTCGATCGCGTCACGATCTGGTGGCCAAGTGGCGCGCGGCAGGATCTACCAGCTGGGATGCCGATGAACCAAGTGCACCGCATTGAGCAGCCGCGCTAAGGCGCGCGCACTATTGCGGGCAGTTGCCCCAAGCACCGAGCACGCCGCCGAGATCGAGCCCGTCGACCGTGCCGTCGCCGTTCAAGTCCGCGACGCCCGGCGATCCCCAGCCTGACAAGATCAATGTGAGGTCGGGTCCGCCGACATTGCCGTCGCCGGAAAGGTCAGCGGGGCAGGGCGGCGTCGCGATGCACTCGTCCTTGCGGACCAGCACATCGTCGATGCCAGCCTCGAGTGTGCTTGCGGTCTGCGTGTCGGCGATAGTGAACCGGATCTGCAGCGTGTTGCCCGGCGTCGCGTAGTCGCCGATGCGGAAGGAGCGCTGTTCCCAAGCCGTCGTGTTCGCAGTGGCGCGCTCGACATAGATCCACTGGCCGCCGTTGATCGAGATCCAAGTTTCGAACGGATCCAACTGCGTCGTTGACGAGCAGAAGTACCAACGCCAGTAGGAGACCGTCGCGTCCGACCCGCCAGTCGTGTACACCGGCGAAACGAGGTACGCCGATCCGCCGTCGACATCGTGGGCGCTCGCGGCCTGCCCGGCGGTGCTCAACTGCGTCACGAAGCAGTTGACGCCCGGCGCGGCGGTGTGGTCGTCCGCCGGCTCCGCCGGCGCCCCCGACACGGTCGAACCGATCGGATCGCCGCGCTGCCACGCGCCACCCGTCAGCGCGGCGTCGGCGGATGCCGTCCAACCACCCGCGCTCGCCTCGAAGTCGTCGCTAGCAAGCGTCGTGAAGCCGGTCACCGTGTCCGGTGCGTAGGCGCCAACGGGGGCGGTCGCGGGCGAGGTCACGGTCGGATTGCCAGCCCTCGTTGAACGCGCCGACAGGTAGTAGCTGAGCGGCTGTCCGCAGTTCGTTGCAGGCAAACGCGCGATGTACGAACCGGTCGCGCCACCCGCAAGCAGCGGCGTTGTCGTCCAGTTGCCAGTGCCGGTGCGATAGTGCAGCGTCTCGGAGCCAGCCTGAATCGCGCCCGAGAGCGCAGTGATCGTGACGGGCACATCCGTTGTGGCTCCCGCGGTGATCGTCGCCGGGTGCCCGGATGGGAATGCGAACGAGAGCACGATCGGCGGTTGATTGATCCACACCTTGATCCCCGCGCAACCGCCCGTGACCAAGTCAGGCCAAGTGTCGCCATTGACATCGAAGATCGCGACATCGAAGAGGTTTGATAGGTCAGCCGTCGGAAGAATGGTCGTGTCCTCGACGAGCAGATTCCCCGCGGTACCGGTGTTCTTGAAGATCTTTGTGCGGCGGCCAGAGCTTGGGCAGAATGGTCCGAGGTCGGCATCGATGTCAGTGATGATGACATCGGTCTTCCCGTCCTTGTTGAGATCGCCGACCGAGATCGTGTTGCCGAACTCGCTCGGGGTTCCCGTCATAACCGTGATCGAGAAGTTCGGCTGTCCGTCAGCCGAGTTGCCTGTGTTGAGGCAGTAGCGATCCTGCCCGTCGTCGGCAATGATGAAGTCCAGCTTGCCGTCGTTGTTGAGATCAGCGACATTCATGCCATAGGGCGCAAGGCCCGTGTACACCGACTTGAGCGACCAAGTTTGCCCGGGGCCTGACGGACCGGACTTGTTCGTCAAGACCGCCGCATCCTGACCTGAAGTCAGCGTGCAGACGCGGATGACATCCTGTAGCGAGTCGCCATTGAAATCGCCAGCCATGCACATGTTGCCGAATGCACACGCGAGCTGTGCGGCCGTCATCTTTGTGGTGGTGGTGTCGTAGAAGTAGCCGGGGCCTCCGCCGCCAGAGGTCCCCCAGTTGTAGAGGAGCTTGTTGTCGAAATCGTTCGTCGCGTTCTCCGCGGGCGACTGCTGGCACTCGCCCGGGTCAGCTGTGTCGCCATCGTTATTCAGGTCGATGCAGATTGTGCCGCTCGTCTCGGGTGTGTCGTAGTCGACGAAGTAGAGGTCGACATAACCATCGCCATTGAAGTCGGCGACGGCGAGATCGCAGAAGCGGGGATTGGCGGCGGTGCCATTCTTGGCGAAGAGCTGCGGAATACGCGCGTCCTCGAAGCGGAAGCCCTGCCACTGGCCGGAGGCATTATTGCCGAGATTGCGGTAGACGCGCGGCTGGCCGAGCATCGTGTTGACGGTGTCAGACATCGTGGTGGCCGTGATGAGGTCGACCCAGCCGTCATTGTCGACATCGAACGCTTCAACATCGCGGTCGTTGACCTCATCCATCATCCCCTGTGATCCGACCGCGTCCGCCGCGGTGCCGTAAAGGCTCGTTCGGTCGGTGAGCACACCATTCTCGTTCATCAGAATGAGATCGCGGAAGAAGCCGCATCCCGTGCAGGTCGACTGAATCGACCCGGGGAACTTGCGCATCACAACGAGATCGATGTCGCCGTCGCGATCGAAATCAGCGAAGGCAAAGTCCTTCTCGATGTTGTCCTGCCCGGTCAGATTCGTCGGAGCGACGAGTCGCGACGAGGTTTGGTTGGCATAGGTGACCCACTGGGCCATGGCGGGAGCCGTGGCAAGGGTGACGGCCGTGAGTGCGGTGGTCGTTGAGATTCGCATTGAATGAGTTCGTGGTGGGTGAGTCGTGGTCTTCGGCGAATTTACGAGCAATTGCCCCATGCGGCGAGGAGCACGCCCAAGTCGATGGCATCGGTTACGCCGCTGTGGTCGAGGTCGGTGGCGCCGCTCGCCCCCCAATTGCCGAGAATCTGCGTCATATCGAGTGCATCGATTACGCCATTGCGATCAAAGTCCCCTGGGCACGCCGAGCAGGAGTCAGGCAGTCCGTCGCCGTCAGCATCGGTGCTCGTGCCGAGCGCGATGTCCTTCAAATCTGGGACGCCGTTGCGATTGCAGTCGGTATGGACCCCGTTGTATGCGGCGATGAAGCCGTCGACATCGATCTCGTTGACGAGACCGTCCTGATTGATGTCACCGATCGCGCACGCGTCGTCGGGGTTTGTCGCGCCCTGCGCAATGCATCCTTTGAGCACGCTGAAGTCGAGAAGGTCAACAAAGTTGTCGCCGTCGTAGTCGTACTCGGCGCGGCCGAGCGAGTCGAGGAATGCAACCAACTTCGCCTTGTCCGACGCGGAGAGTGCGCCAAACGCGGCGGCACTAGAAGCAGCTTCGCCGAATGGTCCGTGCGCCTCGATGGCCGTCGTCACGCGCGATGCGAATGATCCACCGCCGGCGAGACCGTTGTGGAGCATCGGGTCGCGGCGACGCAGCCCCCACAGCGTGGGTGTGCGCATCTCCGACTCGCTGGCATTGCCGTCGCTGATGCCGTCCGCGAGAAGGCCCATGTCGTGAAGGAGGAAGTCGCAGTAGGGGCGAATCGTCTTGTTGCGAATGGCGTCTTCGAGCGACGCATCGCTCGAAGTCGTGTACTGCGCGACATGGCACTTCGCGCAGCCAATCTGGTTGAAGATTGCCTCTCCGGCCATGCCGGATCTTGGCGTCTGCGGCGGCGGGGCAAGGAACCGCTGGAAGTCTGTGACGCGGTCGATGAAGTGGAATCCATCCGCGTCCGGACCATCCTCGGGGTCTGCGACTTCGTCGCAGACAGTGAGGCGAGCGACGTCACCGTTGGGGGCGTTCTCGACCGGAGCGAGTCGGTTGGTCAATCCCATCTCATTGCGCGATGCGTCGGCGCTAAAGGTGAGGACCGTTGCGACCTGCGCCTTCCATCCGAATCGACCTGCGCGAAGCGGGCTGCCCGGTTGCGCCTCGAGCGGCATCACCCAGTGCACGCGACCGCTGACGCCATCACCGTTGGCATCGGAGTCATCGGCATGCGCGGCGATCTGCGCGTCAGGGATCGCCTCCACCAGACCGAAGGCCATCGAACTGTTCGTGAAGCGAGTCCGGACGATCGTCGCATCCGCCGGGACTACTTCCGCGCAGAAGGTGCTGGTGGCAAGCGACTGCGCCAACGATTGCGTCTCGCCCGGATAGAGGTAGAACGATCCCTTCTTTTCAATGCCGAAGCGCGTGACCGAGATTGCGCCCCATCCGCCAAGTGGGTTGGAGTGACAGGATCCGCAATTGCTCTTGTTCATGATCGGCCCCAGTCCGTCCGCAATAGGGATCGGGAAGCTAAAGAGCGCTTTGCCGATTTCGAACCGTTGGAGCTGCCCGGGGGTCAACCCATCGAGGTGCGCGCCCATGCGGGGCTGGAGCGCCGGTGCTTGAGCGAGTGCGATTGGCGTGAGTGCGAGCGTAGCGACGATCGAACCACAGATTGAGCGAACGGTGTTGTTCATATGACGACCCTTAGGGAGTACCGTTGGGTTCTTTTGGATTGGAACGGGTATCGACGACAGACAGCCACGGTCACTATAACCCTGAAAACTCGGGATTCCACCCTCATTCGGTCAATAGGATCCACCGGATGCGTCCGAGTCGACCGCTAGGCAGATTGGTAGGCGAAGTTTGCGTTCTAATCGTGGTTACCGGGTGCCGCGGAAGTGTTGCGAATGCACCTTCTATCGCGGATTTTGGGAGGGGCACCCAGAGCAGCACGAATCAAGCACCGGGGCCAACTCCGGAGCGTTCCGGCGAAACTCCCGTCGCGGGGGCGGAGGTTGTGGACCACCCCAACCTGCAGATCGCGGCTCGGCTCCTGCGCTCAGGCCAGTTCCTAGACGCGGAGATCGTGCTCCGAAGCATCCTCCGCGAGCGACCTACCTGCGCGCGCGCGAGCTTCCTGCTTGGCGTGGCGGTAATGAAGCAGAAGCGATACGCGCAGGCTCGCGAACTTCTCGAGGCGAGTCTCGCTGCGGGGCAGCCTTTCGCGGATGTCCGGCAAGTTGAGCACTTTCTGGGTTGGTGTTGCTACTACCTCGGAGACCTCGATGCGGCGAAGCGCGCGTTTCAGGCGCATGTCCACGCCGTGGCGACGGCGGCGGATTCGTACTTCGGCTTGGGTGTGATAGCGATCGACGAGGATCGAATCGCGGATGCCGAGCAGGCGCTTGAACGATCGATCGAGTTGTTGCCGCCGTCGCCGCAGGGAGACAGAGATCGCGCGAAGGCGCTCGCTCGATTGGGAGATTGCGCGCTGCGGAAGGAGCGCACGGAAGAGGCGCTCGCGCTCTACGAAGAGTCGTCGCGGCTCTTTTCGCACCACGCAGAAGTGTGGGGGAAGCTCGCGCGCATCTACGATCAGACATCGCGCCCTGAAGATGCGGCCGCCGCTCGTTTGAAGCAGGAGGCGATCTCGGCGGCGGCAGCGGGGGAGGGCGACGCGCCGTGAGGGGCAGATCCGGCGTTGTTTGTGGCCACTTGGGTGTGGGTGCGTTGGCCGCGTCGGTGTTGTGCGCCAGCGCACTGCGTGCGGGCGACGATGGCGCGGTCGGCGGCGCGATTCGATTCGAGGATGCCTCTGCGCAGAGCGGGATCGACTTCACGACGACATCTGGCATCGATCCGAGCACACAGATCGTCGAGGTGAAGGGGGGAGGCGTCGCGCTCATCGACTTCGATCGCGACGGTGATTTCGATCTCTTCTTTCCCAACGGGGCGACACTGGCAACTCCCACGCGGGGTCCCGGTGCGCGGCTCTTCGAGAACCTCGGAGGACTCAAGTTTCGCGACGCGACGGCAACGAGCGGCCTCAATCACCACGCCTGGAGCTTTGGCTGCGCGGTCGGCGATGTCGACGCTGATGGTTTCGACGATGTGTATGTCGCGTGTCTTGGACCTGATCGACTTTGGCGCGGGCAGCCCGGAGGTCGATTCGTGGATGGCACCGCAGAGGCGGGGCTTGGGGTCGATGATGATTGGTCGACCAGCGCGGCTTTCGCCGACCTCGATGCAGATGGCGATCTCGATCTTTATGTCACGAACTACTTGAAGTACGACCCGGCGATCCCGGTCGCCCCGGCGCACTTCCGTGGATTTCAAGTACTCGGCGGACCGCGCGGTCTCGAACCAGCTCCGGATCGGCTTCACCGCAACGACGGCGGTCGATTTGTGGATGTCAGCCAGGCCTCTGGCATCCGAGCGGCAAGACCGAGTTTCGGCCTCAACGCGGTGATCGCCGATTTCACGCGCGATGGTCGGCCGGACATCTTCGTCGGCAACGACTCGATGCCGAACTTTCTCCACGAAAACCTTGGCGGCCTCTCGTTTCGTGAAGTGGCTGGCCGTGCGGGATGCGCGACGACGATCGACGGCGCGTCGCAGGCGACGATGGGCATTGCGATCGGGGATGTCAATGGCGACTCCATCCCCGATCTGTTGACTTCCGTGTTCAGCGACGACACGAACACGCTCTTTGTGTCGCGAAGTTCAGGCGGATTCGATGACGCATCATCGCGTTACGGCGTGGGGGCACCATCGCGGACGTTTTGCGGATGGGCGGCCGCGTTTGCGGATCTCGACAACGATGCCGATGAGGACCTGTTCGTTGTGAACGGCCATGTCTATCCACAAGCGACGCGAGAGTCGATGAACAGCGAGTATCGCCAGCCCAAGTTGCTCATGGTTCGCGAGGGCGCGCGCTTCTCCCGGATGCGCGATGACTCGCAGTCGTGGCTCTCGACGCCGCGATGCGACCGCAGCGCGGTCTTCGCCGACCTCGATGGCGACGGCGACATCGACGCGGTCATCACTGGGCTCAACGAACCAGTGCAAGTGTTGCGGAATCTCCACGACACGCCGCACGACTGGGTGGAAGTGCAGCTGGAGGATCCCACATCTCCCGGCAACCGCCGTGCAATTGGCGCGCGCGTTGAACTCTTACAGGGTGGGCGCTCGCAGACGCGATGGATCGGCGGCGGCGGGCCGTTTCAGTCGACCGCATGGCCCGTAGCGCATTTTGGTCTCGGGTCTCCCCCGGCAGGAAAGGAGCCGCCGATGACCATTCGTGTCACCTGGCCCGACGGCACGCAGACCAATCACGGCGTGACGCGGGGAGAACGAGCTCAGGTGCGTCGGTGAGGAGGTGGAGTGCCTCTCGCTCTAGATCAGCGGTGACGCGAGCGCAGCAGCGTTCAGTTTGAGCCGCGTCCACACCCCGAGGTTTTCCCAAGCCGCTGGGCTCACCTCGATGCTCGCCCGGATGTAGGAGTGCTGAAGCGCGCGCACCTGCTTGGTGAACGCATCGTCGTAGATGATCGCGCTGCACTCGAAGTTGATGTCGAAACTGCGTCGGTCGAGATTGCTGCTGGTAACGATCGCGAACAAGCCATCGACTGCGACGGTCTTCGCATGCAGTAGCCCCTTAGTGAACTCGTGTATGCGCACACCAGCGCGAAGCAGCGACTGATACCGGCCGCGACTCGCAAGTGCGACAATGCGGTGGTTGTTTCGCTGGGGCACGACCAAGTGCACGGCAACGCCGCGTTGCGCTGCGACGCAGATCGCACTCACCATGTCCGTGTCCGGCACGAAGTAGGGAGTCGTGAGCACGATCTCTTTGCGTGCGACCTGAATCGCGCCGAGCAGCAGGTGGCGAATCGCGGCGTTGTCGTAGTTCGGACCGGAGGCGAGGATCTGAGCCGCGACGCCATCGGCTTGAAAGGGCGGCTGTTCGCGAAGGAGCTCCTCAAGCGACTCGTTCGTGTCGAGGTACCAGTCCTCGGCGAAAAGGAGTTGCAGTTCCCTTGCCACTGGGCCTTCTAGCCGCACCATGCAGTCGACCCACGGAGCAAACTTCGGCTCCACCGCGAACTCCGGCGCGGCGATGTTCATGCTGCCAACCCACCCGACTGTGCCGTCGACCACGAGGATCTTCCGATGGTTGCGAACATCGATCCTGTGGAAGAGCGCGCGCAAGTAGCGGGTCGGAAGCGCTGCGACCACGCGTACTCCGCATGCCCGCATCCTCCGACAGCTCGCCGAGCGAAGGAACGCGCGGGATCCCTGGCCATCGACAAGCACTCTGCAGGCCACGCCACGAGCCGCCGCCGCCTCAAGCGCGGTCGCGAAGGCATCACCAATCCGATCGTTGAGCCAGATGTAGGTCACGAGGTGCACGGTCCGCTGTGCGCCCGCGATGTCCGCGATCATGGCGGTGGCGGAGGTCTCTGAGTCGGGGAGGAGCTGGGCACGATTCCCAGCCAGTTGCCTCGAGTGTGATGTGATGCGCGCGATCGATGCGACCTGCATGTCTGTCGCGTCTAGCCGCACATCGTGTGTGCGCGGGTCGTCGTGCTGGTGGTAGAGCGGCTTGTCGAAGGCCGCGATGATCTCGCGATGCAGGCGTCGGCGCTTCGCGCCCAGATGGCTCTCGCCCACAAGTAGGTAGGCAATGAGTCCTACGAAGGGCACCGAAAGAATCACAAAGATCCACGCGGTCGCGACCGACGGTCGCGAGCCCTTGCGGACGACGACGACGGCAGCAAGCGCGAGCCGCGCAAAGAGCTCAAGGCCGAGCACCCAGCCGGCAACCGATGACCCGCTGGCGAAGAACTCCCACCAGAGGAATCGGAAGGGATTCTGTTGTGCCAGAAGCGCGGTGGTGACCCCCGCCGTCACCTTAGGCCACGATCTCGATGATGGTTAGGCGCCGCTCGCCGCGAGGAAGGTTGACGCGCACGGTCATCCCCACGCGGACCTTCATGAAGGCTTCACCCATCGGGCTCGTGCCGGTCACTTCGCGGTACTCAAAATCACCATCGTCCGAGAGACTCGACACGAGCTTGTAGAGCTCGATCTTGCCCGTCGCCTCATCCCTCACGCGAATCGTCGCCCCGAGAAACACCATGTCGCTCGGCATCTCTGAACTGTCGACGACCTGCACAAGCCGCAGGCGGTCCTCGAGTTCCTTGATGCGCGAGTTGTTGAGGGACTTGTCTTCGCGGGCGGCGTGGTAGTCAGCGTTCTCTCGCAGGTCCCCCTGCGCGCGCGCCTCCGCGATCCGCTGCGTGAGCACCTTGTCGAGCGCATAAAACTCAGCAAGTTGCCGCTCAAGGCGTGATTTGTCGGCCGGCGTGACGAATTCCATGGGACCGTTGTGAGGTTATCCCACGCTTCGCGAGCGGGCAAGCATGCGAGGGGCGCGCCGTTCCATGATCGCGGCCACGATCGCGCATGTGGCAAGCAGCGCGAAGTTGCCGATCTCGACGCACGCGACATCGAGCCATTCATCGCGCGAGGGCATCGACGAGGTTGCATCCATCGCGTCCACGATGCCGGGCATTCCCTCGCCGAGCGAGAGTGGTGCGGCGATTCCCGTGGTGAGCGCAAGTGCGCCAACCATCGCTAGTCCGCGCGCGACGCCGGAATTCGCGTAGGACCCAAGCAGCGTCATCCCCGCGGCACCTGCCAGCGATGCCATAGTTAGCGCATCGATGAGCAGAGTTCGCTCGATCGGCCAAGGCGTCGCCAAGCGCATTGGCCAGAGCACACTCTGGAAGAGAAGCCCTAGGGTGAGCACATCAAGCGCCACCGTGGCAACAACGCGGCGCGGCGGGTAGAGGCTCAGCCGAAGCAGGGGCCATCCCACGAAGATCCCCGCAATCGTCGCAAGCAGGCAGATGCGGACCGACGGAAAGAGGCTCGCGAGCGCGAGCGACGCGGGCTGTCGCACACCGACAGCGAGAGCGAGGGCCCCCACGAACCAGCCGCCCGCGGCAATCACAAGGAGACGCGGAGGTTCAACGGCTGCCCACATAGTCGACCGAGAGATCGATCGCCTGCTGGCCAGCGCCATCGAGTCGGCCGAACTGGCTCTGCAGCAGCGAGAGGTAGCGGAGTTTCTGCGACGCTGGGACTTCGGCTGCCGCTTCGGCCCCAGGTGCGCGTCCCCAGTTCAGGCGACATCCGCCGACGGTTGTCAGCGCTAGCGTCTGGTGGTCCCGATACTGGCTCACATCCACCGACGCGATCTGCGCGCGCCAGCGCTGGAGCGCAACGAGCTTGGCCATTTCAAGTCCCGCAGCGACATCGGCGCCTTGCCAATACTCGCCAGCGCGAACCGGTCGTGGCAACGATGCGCCAGTGATCCTCGTGATCGCTGGCGAAGTGCCATGCGCGTACGAGCGCGGCATCAGTCGCCCGCGCGAGTCGATCAGATGATCGCCTTGGGCGTCGGCAACGAGCGCGGTCGGCTCCGCAAACTCGCCGGTCACCTCGATGCCACCAAGCGCGACGCGGCGCACCTGCGTCACCGAGTCGAACCAGCCGCTCCTTTCGAGCATCACCTTCGCCCGCTCAAGTCCGGCGCGGTCGTAGGGATCTGTGCCTGCTTCGAGCGCTACGCGCTCCTGAATCGGCGCGAGGTCGTTAGGCAGCATCCAGCGAGGCGCTTGCAAGAATGAGACTTCGACGCGGCGATCCTTCGCCCCAGACGCGCCGCTGCGCAATGCCGGAACCCCCAGCGCGAAGGTCACGGCAACGACTGCCGTGCAAACCACGAGTGCTGCGATCCACGAAGTTCGGCCTGACCACCACTCTTTCATTAGATCTCACCCGTGCGATCCGAATCCGGCGCCGCGGCAACGGCACGCGGCTCGGATCCGCCGTGGTGCCCGCGACGGTTGTTGCCCTTCATGCGCGCAATCGCTCGCTGCACAAGACGCCGGCACATCTCGGGGAACGGAATGCCGGCGTGCGCAGCGGCCTTGGGGACGAGCGAGTGATCGGTCATCCCCGGCATCGAGTTGATTTCTAGGAACCAGGCGCCAGCCGCGTCAACCATGAAGTCGAGCCTCGCCACATCGCGGCAGCCGATGCGCTCGTAGAGGATCTTCGACGCACGCTCAATCTCAGCCTTCACTTCCGGAGGGAGCTCTGGATCGAGGATGTACTGCGTGTCTGCGCGCTCGTACTTGGCGTCGTAGTCGTAGAACTCTCTCGGCGTGATGACTTCAATGAGAGGGAGAAGATCGCGCTCGAGCACGCCGACGGTGATCTCTCGGCCTTGCACTAGTTGCTCTGCCATGAGGCGGGGGAACTTGCCTTCTAGCTCGGTGCGCGCGCTCTCAAACTGCTCCGCCGTGAAACACCGGCGCACGCCGACGCTCGAGCCATCCTCGACAGGCTTGACGACGAGCGGAACCGGGAGATCGCACGGCTCGCCGACGCGCAGTTCACGCGCGGCTGGAGTCCGAATGCCCGCGGCTCGCGCGAACAGCTTCGACGCGGCCTTGTCCATCGCCACGCGCGCCGCGCGCGGGCGACTGCCGACATAAGGCCGTCCATCCGACTCGAGTTGGTCTTGGAGTCCGCCCCCCTCGCCCCAGGGACCATGCAGGACGGGGAAAATCGCCTCGCCCGGCATCGCGCGCAGTTCGTCCACAGTGACGCGGTCGATGACCTGCTCATGCACTTCAAAGCCGCCGGCATCGCGCAGCGCCTGCGCAACCATGCCGCCCGAGCGCATGCTGACTTCGCGCTCTGCATCCGGACCACCCATCAACACAAGAACGCTCGTTGAACTCATGGGATCTCACCTTGACGGGACCACACCACAACCTCGCGCTCGAGGTTGATGCCAGTGCGGTCCAGAACCCTCTGTTGTACCGCACGCACGAGAGCGAGCACATCGCTCGCTCTCCCGCCCTCGCGAAGGGCGATGAAATTGCCATGAACCTGGCTCACATACGCGCCGCCGACGGCGTGCCCCTTGAGTCCAGCTTGATCGATCAACTTTCCGGCGCTCGTGCGCTGACCGGTTGCGGGGTCAGTCGGATTCCGAAACATGCAGCCCGCCGAGCGGTCCGCCATCGGCTGCGACGCGGACTTGTAAGCGAAGATTTCTTTCACGCGCGCGCGGATCGCGATCGGGTCGCCCGGGGTAAGCGCAAGGTCGGCGTAGAGGATCACGCCGCTCGGTAAGCGCGTGTGCCTGTATCCGAACCCCACATCGCGCGACTCGATCTCGAGTCGGGTTCCGTCGCTCGCGAGCAGGCCCACGCGAACAACGGCCTGCGCCGTGTCGCCGAAGGCGCCGCCCGCGTTCATCGTTACCGCTCCGCCGACCATCGCGGGCACTCCCGCGAGGTGTGCAAGACCATCTCGTCCTAGGCGCGCGCAGTCCTGCACGAGCTTCATCAGTTCCACTCCAGCCCACGCACGGATCGGCGTGGCGCCATCCTCTGCCACCTCGGTCTTCCGGAAGCAGGCGGCATCCAGATGCACGACGACACCGTCAACCCCATCGTCGGCGATCAGCAGGTTCGCCCCGGATCCAAGCACGCGAAGCGGCGTGCCGCTCTCGTGACATCGCCCAGCAATCGTCACAAGCGCCTCGACCGATCTCGGGCTCACAAGCGCGTCCGCGCGACCGCCGACATGGAACCAGGTGCGTGACCCG
>Ga0233425_10008270_pt1 | contig 13953 bp, 9 predicted proteins | sample Watercolumn_Towu_2_FD_181712 | JGI IMG/M metagenome (GOLD analysis project Ga0233425, IMG submission 181712) | Freshwater microbial communities from Lake Towuti, South Sulawesi, Indonesia - Watercolumn_Towuti2014_140_MG | ecosystem: Environmental > Aquatic > Freshwater > Lake | place: Indonesia...
GGCTCATCCTGGGCAGATATGGAGGAATTGATCAGCGGGGTGCCGCAAAACAGGGCAACAATAAAAAGGATTTTCCAATATTTTTTCATGGCGTTGCAGATTTATTCACGGGTCAGAAAAACAATTGCCGAAATTGACCTTTGCCTGTTTTTAAGTTGAAGCAGGTAGTAGCCCCGGGGGGCGTTCGTTATAATTACCGGGTATGAAGTGCTCACGTTGCCACAGAGAACCGAACTACCTTTCAGGTCAAAGAGCCGGAACGGAATGGCCTCTGCATAGTTTTCCAGTCCATGGATCACGATCCGGTTCCGGTCACTATGGAATGAAACCGACTGCATTGGATCCGGTTCATCCGCCGAAGCCGGATAACCGAACCGCACCAGAAAACGGCCGGGATCAAAACCCGCTTCGGAAAAGAAGATGTACTGCGGATCGGTACGCAGATTGATCAGTTGCTGCTCCCGGGTATCCTCCAGGTAAATTCCATCCCCTGCCGGGAAGCTTTCCATTCCCTCTGCCTGGAAAATGTAATCCCCTGGTTCACCGGCTACAAATCCCAGCGGGATAACGCAACCGGATGAACCGGCCGGCCGTACGTCCACCGAGAGCGAAACCTCTTCAAGCTGGCAAAAAAGCTGGGGAGCTGTTGCGTCGCCGAACATCTTAAGGACATCTGCAAACGGATCATACCCTGCGGTAGCCGAATCGTTCAACTGGATAACGATCCCGTCACTCATGGTTCCGGCGCTGAGAGTGAGCAGTAATGTGTTCACCGGTGTGGTTTTATAATAATTCATGGGATGGTGGACACGTGACGAGGCGGGAACGGTGAGCGAAGGGGCAGGGCCGTTTGCATGCACAAAAAAGCCCTGCATAGCCGGAATGATCCCGTCGGTCAGCGTCCCCACACTCCCGTTCCAGCTCCTGTAATTCCCCGCTTCACCATCCCACACCCAGATCGCGTTGTCGACACTGGTCTTTACCCAGCTCTGGATCGCCCCGTTCAGTGCCGATGTATAGGGATTGCCAGTAAGATTAAAACCCGCGTAATCCCCTGTATTATAAGTAATTTCAGGAGACAAGTCACCCGTATTCATGGAACCCGAAAAGCATTTGGTCACATCTTCTGGATAGGCTACAAGATATCCCCTTCCCGGAATGAATGTCCGGTTATCGCCCGGCTGGAATGAAGTATTCCACTGCCCCAGCCCGTTCTTGCTGTTCACCCACACACTGGTCGGCTCATCCCATCGGTAGAAATCCACACCGGCCTCCGGCGGATCGGCCACGAATCCGGGCTGGATATTCTGTTGCGCCACCGGACTGGACAGCAGATGGTACCGCGAATCACCGGTGGTTTCATATTTCGTGAGGAATCGCTCCAACCTAACGGTTCCACTGCCCGAAACAGTGCCATTAGGGATGAAGGATGCCGAAGGACCGGAACTCGCAGGACTTTTCAGCACCAGGCAATCAACTCCTGAGAAGGAGCAGCTTCCCGGCACCGTCAATGCAGTTCCGGCCGACACTTCCATCATCGCGCCGCTCCCGATCGTAAGATCGCCGTTGAGGGTCATATCCCATGAAAGGGTTTTTACCCCGCTGCCCGACAGGACCAGATGATGATAGGCGGCCGGATTCCCGATGGTTTGTTCACTGTTGCCCGAATATTCCACCGTGGATCCGGATGCAAAGAGATAGGTATTATTTGTAAAACCAATCGGACCCCAATCTCCGGAAGTCAGATCGAGTTTTCCTCCGTCCTGAATGGCAAAAGTATGACCGGCTGATCCACTGTTCGGGCAACTTACCGAAGCTGTTTCGATCACTCCTCCGGTGGTGATGGTGACCGACACCGGATTCGCCGAATTATTGGTGGTGAGATAGAGAATACCTGAAACGGAAAGGCTTCCGCTTACCGTTATGGATCCGCCACCGGTCGTGCTTCCCGCCCCGTTCACTCCGTCGATGGCCACATTTCCCGGGGTGATCCCGTCGCCCGGCACCGTTACCAGTTTTCCGGCATCCACAACCACATGAAAGACGGTTCCTGATTTATTGTTGTAAATCGCTGTACCTCCGTACCGGATATTGGCATGCATGTACAGGGTGACGGTCGTGCTTGTATTATCACCGGAATTTTTCCGGATACGGGAAACATCAAGCAATCCGTTTCCTGCAATGCTGCAGGTGAGACCTTCAACGTTCAGAGCCAGAAGGTCATATGTGCTTCCGTTCCCTATCTGGCCTTCGCACAGGATGTTCCCGTACAGGTTCAGATACCGGGGATTCGAACCGGTATTGGAATTGTTGGCAAAAAGCTTTGCGCCATTGTTGATATTCAGGTTACAGCAGCTTTTCCCGCTGGCCTCCACCACGATAATATGGCCGGTGAGAATGGTCACATTATCGTTCTGTGAGGGAACGACACCCCCAACCCAGGAGGATGTATTGCCCCAGTTTCCCGATTGTGCCGACACAATATCGGCGGCCTCCGCAAATCCCGGCTGCAAAAGAAATACTGCCCAAAGCAAAACCGGGCACTGTCCAAATCGTTTCATAGGTTTTTTTGGACATTAATCGGGTTGGAGGGGAAAAGGTTATAGGTCGGGAAAAAATTTTTTGTGAGATAACCTTTTACGGATTTTCCGGATCAAGCGCACTTATGTGGCAATAACCCCTCCCCGGCCCTTCTGCAGAAATGGACAGGTTTGGAATAAAAGTCATTGGATAAAGACATCGCGCTGATACTGGAAGAACTGAAAAATTGGCCTGAAAAACTTCCGGACATCAAGCCATTTCCCGAAAACGAAATAAAGCATTATTCGTTAACATAAAATTAATATTGAATTAACGATAAGTTAAATTGTTTCCGGTTGATCGGGGGTGTTTGGAAACTATCTTTGTCACAAAGTAAAATGCGTGATGAAGCAATTAAAAAGTATCGTGATCCTGGCTCTTATTACGATTTCGACCGGGTACCTTTTCGGAGGGAATGACGAACCGGCGTCGAAATCTGCCAAAGTTTCCATTTCCGGATCAGTGCAGGATAAAGAGTCCCGCGAAGCCCTCCCGGGAGTCGCAATTCAGTTGGAAGGAATCGACAAACAAATCTACTCGGATACCGACGGAAATTTCAGCATCGAAGAAATAACTCCGGGTACGTATACCATGAAGGTTTCCTGTATTTCCTATGAGGAAAAAACGTTCAGCATCGAAGTGGGAAACGCCCGGGAAGTGAACGTGTCTGTTAAGCTCGCACCGGTAGAACCGTAATCCCTTAATAATATTCAGGAGTTAAATCCCCTGAGAGACCTGAAAAGACAGTGACAGGCATTCTCAGGGGATTTTTAAAAAGTATTAACTGATGAACCCGGTGAAGGAAAAAATCTGTAATTTCATCCGGTAAAACTTAAAAAATCCGTGAAAAGATTCTGTTTATTACTCGCCGGAACGTTGCTCGCAACCCTTCTCCAGGCACAGGAACTCACTGTCAGGGACAACAAATTCTATACTCCCGATGGCGCGCTGTTTTCAGGTACTTATACTGAATATTTTGATTCAGGTCAGAAGAGGATGGAAAGGTCAATAGAGAACGGAGCGGTCAACGGATTCTGTTATGTTTATCATGAGAACGGGATCATGAAGGAGCAGAGATTCTATACCATGGGGGTGAAGGAAGGCACATGGATCACCTGGAACGAAAAAGGGGTTAAAACGGCTGAAGCGGGATTTCGCACCGGAAAGAAACACGGTTCCTGGAATATCTGGGACGATAATGGCAAAAAACGATACCGGATGTATTATGAAGAAGGAGAGAAAAAAGGAACCTGGCAGATCTGGGATGAAAACGGGAACCTGATCAAGGAGATCACTTATAAATAATCGTTTCTTATCAGAATGAGAAACCGATCCCAAGGGTATAATATCTTCCCGGTTTGAACGAGAGAGTCGGTTGATAACGCTTGACATTTCCCTCGCCTGCTTTTTCGAACTCCACAGTCTGGCGGTATTGCACAGTCTGATTCAGGATATTCTGGATTCCACCCTTTACCTGCCAGTGTGTTCCGAACTTTTTCGAGAGGGTGAAATCCAGTGAATTAAACGGCAGTTCGTACATGTCGGGGATATCCTCCCGCGGATCCTGGTTAGGCTGACCAACGATGATGATCCGTTTACCCATGACATTGAAAAGCAGGCTGCTGCTCCATCCCGTCTTTTCATGCTGGTAATAAAGCCCGGCATTGATGATATACGGCGATTGTCCCTGCATATACCGGTTTCTTTCAAGGGCCGTATCAACGAACTGCACCTGGCTGCGGATATAGGAAGCATTTAACACCAGGGTAAAGTCACTGAAAAAGTCAGCCACGGCGCCTTTATTTTCAAGAAATGAGAAGGTCTTTCTCAGTTCAACTTCTATTCCGTAGTTATATGCTCCTTTTGCATTGATGGGCTGATAGGCAAGCCCGGAACCGGAATTCAGGTAGGTGATTTCGATGGGATGAATGAAATTCTTATAAAACAGGCCTGCTGAAAACATTTCCGAAACCGACGGATAGAGTTCATAGCGGACATCCACATTGTGCACATAGGCATTGGTAAGGTTCGGATTTCCTACAAAGGATGCATTTTCAGTAAAAACATAGAAGTTGAACGGAGCAATTTCCCTGAATTCAGGGCGGTTGACCGTACGGCCGTATGCCGCCCTGATCAGGCTTTTCCTGTTGAGGTCAAACGTGATATTGACGGAGGGGAAGAAATCGAGTTTTGTAAGGTTGAAATTTACAGGAACAGAGGAAAGATCGCTGCTGTAGCTATGGAGAACCTGGCTGTTCTCTTCAATCCGAAGCCCTGCCAGGATTGTCGACCATTTCACATACGGGATCTTCAGGGAAACGTAGCCTGCTGCCTGCAGGTTCTCGGCCGTATAGGAATCACTGGGATTCGTGGATTCCGACAGTTTTATCCCATCTGTCTGATTGATGTTCCGGTCCTGAAAAATGGAATCGAACGGCATATAAGGAATATTCTGATTGAAAAGATCTTCGTGGCTCTTGACAAATCCGAGCAGGCGCGCGTCGAATGTTCTGAACTTGCCTTCGCCATAGATCCCGGCTTTCAATTCGGGAGCGATCCTGCCAAGTTTGAACGGCTGAGTGAAATCCAGTTTCACCATGGCGAGGTGTTCATTCAGTGTCTGATAAACAATACCGGCATACTTTGGACTGGCGGTATTGCCGATCGCCAATCCGTATTCATTGAAATGTGGATCACCCTGAGTGGTGTTCAGGATGGTGGTCAGCCTTTTCTGGTTAGGTTCATTGCGGTAAGTATAGGAGTAACCGGCTGTCCAGTTAAGCTTCCCGTTTTTTCGTCCGAAATGGTGTTCTCCTCCGAGTTGCCCGGAATAGGTGGTCCTGCTCAAAAAGGCATACTCGGATGCCCTGATCGTCTGGGAACTGTAATATTCCGTCCCCTGACGCAAGGTCGTACGCGAATAGCCGATCTGGTTAAAAAGATTCTGGAAGGTTATTTTTCCGGAATTTTTCAGAGCGAAGGACCAGTTGAATAAAATCCCTGTCTTGGCGGTAGTGGTATACTGATCATCGTAAAAATCAAAGTTAAGAACCGGTTTATCTTCTTCGAAATTATAGACCTGGTAATCCATCCTGTGAATCGGGAGATACAAGTTGGTGTTGGTATAGTTTAGCGCCGTGATAAATCCGACATCGGTAGCCCCGATCCTGAAACGGCGGTTCAGCGCAACATTAAACCGGTTATCAAAGATCGCGTTGTGCATATCGGCCGTCCAGACTTTATTGATCTCCCGGCCGTACCGGGTGACAAGCTCCATGGCTTCGGGAGTATAGGTGTTGGAAAGGTCTTTGAATTCGTTGGTCCCCGGAAAATCCTCCGGAAGAGACCGCGTTCCGTTGTCGAATCCCAGGAAATCGGTCGGGCTTCCCTGGTATTTGTAATAGTCATTGAATGTCGTGTGTTCCCTGACGGAGGCATTGTAAGAGATTTCTGTGGTATTCTGATTCGGGTTGTTCCGTGTTGAGACGTCAATGAAGGCTCCGGAGAAATCTGCGGGAATTTCAGCGGCCGGCGTTTTATATACCATGATGTTATCGAGCAGTGAACTGGGTATGATATCGAATGAGAAAGCTCTGGAATCTGCTTCCGAACTGGGCGTAGACGCATTGTTCAGCCAGACCGAATTGTACCGTTGGTTCAAACCTCTCACAACAATGAACCTGCCGTTGAATATCGTGACCCCGGGAATGCGCCGGATCACTTCCGAGGCATCCCGGTCCTGCGATTTAAGGATCTGCTGGCTCGAGATGCCGTTTGCAACAAGGTTGGTATTTTTAATGGTATTGATGATCGAGATCTCCGTCTCAGTCTTCCTTCTGTCAACAATCACAACCTCCTGCATCATCTGCGCTTCTTCCTGCAGTTCAATATTGAGAAAAGTAACATTGTCCCTGGATACGTTCACGTCATTGATCAGGGTTTTGCTGTATGAGATCATCGAGACCGTAAGATTATATATTCCGGGTTTCAGCCGTTCGATAATGAACTCGCCGTTGAGGTCGGTTGATGCTCCGGTTGTGGAGCCTTCAATGAGTATGTTGACCCCGACAAGTGTTTCCCGGGTGGTTTTATCAATGACAATCCCTTGAATAATTCCGGTCTGGGCAAATAAAAAAACAGAGGACGCAAGGATTATCATCAACAGGAACAACTGCTTCTTCATTTTTGGCGCGTTATGGATGGGAAAGGATTGACTAAAAAAGAGCAACAGGAGATCCCCTGTTGCTCTGAGAAAAAAGTCCGATTAATAACGATTATTGTGGAATGGCGTACGGCTCGTTCTGAGGATCCCACACCACCCAGCCCTGCGTCCAGTCGGTTGTTCCGAAAGCGCCGATAAAGGTCTCCGGCGTGAAGAATGCGTTTTGCAGATTCGCATTGTCGAAACTGGCTGCTCCGAAAAGAGGTGATCCAGCCATAGGAACTGCATTTGGCAATTCCAGGTTGAATGCATCGGTAAGCTTCAGGTCGGCATTGTTGACCAGGGTGTCGTTGGCAAAATCGGCAGTGAAATACCAGGCAGCTAGTTCACCGGCGGTCATTGTGCTCGTGGTGGGAACCAGGAAAAAGTTTGATTGACTGCTGCATCCCGAAATCATGGTGTTATGGATCTGAAGGATTCCGTTTGTGGCATTGCCCTGGGCGGCTGAACCGTCGAGCAGGAGGCCTCCGAGGTATCCTGCGAACACGGAGTTATATACGCAGGTTGCGGTATTACGGCGAAGGTGCATTGCGTTTTTGAAGTTGGCATTGATGTTTTTCGTATTGGCGTCTGCTCTTGGGCCAATGATAGTTACATTGGAAAAGATGGGATGGGTGACCGGTACATTGGTAGAGCCGGTCGCGTCATTGTCAGATTCAAACCCGTTTGAACCCGAAACATCGGCAACATTCTTATCACGAACAGCCAAGAGGTATTGAAGATTTCCGACATACCCGTTATCGGTGTCAAAATCGTCATCCAGTCCGCGAAAAGCGATCAGGTGCTTGCAGTTTACCGTTCCGCCAAACCATTCAAAAGAGTCATCATTTATATAGGAAGCCATGATGTATTCGATGGTCGTTCCGGTGCCGACGCCACCCATGGTCAGGCCATTAATTTCTTTATCCGGCTGAAACGGATATCCTGCAAATTCAATCCGGCAGTACTTCATCGTACCGGAGTTGTCGTTCGGATCTGTTCCGCCGTAATGTGATCTGGGACCGCCTTCAATCTGTGGATCCCCATTGTTGACGGGCGCTTTTCCGCAGATGATGACACCTCCCCAGTCGCCACGGTTACGGAATCCTACCGGGCCGTTAGAGGTGAAAACTATCGGTTTATTCACCGTGCCTTCCGCCATGATTTTAGCGCCTCTTTCTATGATAAGGCTGCCCATGGTTTGTTTATCGCCTTTGATAACGGTTCCGGGCGCAATGGTCAGAGTGACTCCGTCTACCACATATACGAAGCCCTTAAGTAAATACTGTTTGTCGGCAGTCCAGGCCGTATTCACTGTGATCTCTCCAGTAACTTCAACCTGCTGAGCGACCGGCGCAGGCGGCGCTGGTTCTTCTTTATCCTTTTTACAGGAGGCGAGGCCAAATACAATTGCCATCGCAAACAATGCCATTGATTTCAGGTAACTTTTTTTCATGGTTTGTTATTTTTTAATACAGTTAATATTGCAATGCAAAAAAACCAATCCAATATTACTTGAATATGAATGAGACATTAATTAATTATTAATTCAACGCCTGTGACGCTCAGCGAAACCATCCCGGTTTCGGCTCCCGGAACTTCTTCAGCGGGTACGCACGTGCCCACACAGACCCAGATAACCTGGAAGCGGGTATTCCACGCCGGTTACCCTGATGCAATCGACGGTTGGCTTCGGGATTTGCGGAGATCCCTTTACGATCAACCACGTGACATCGGGCGGAGTGGCCCCGGTGGATAAATCGGTGACCAATGTCCCGGGCGGAGGGTGTAACCCATGACAATCCCGCGGGCTCGGGAGAAGAAATCTGCCGTCATTTTCCCTCCCCGTGCCCTCCCCTTAGAGGGGTCATCACTCCACCACCACCTTCTCCGCCGCCACCGTCTCCCCCCTGAACACCAGCCGGAACACATACATCCCCCGCTCCCATTGACTTACATCAATTTCTACCGGTGGCTGGCCTTGTTGAACTATATATTCGAGTTGTTTTTTCCCGAAAAGACCATAGACTTCCAAGGTGGCCGATCCCCATTGGTGATAAACCGTCGTTGCCTGGAATCCTGCCGGGCCGGATTGCTTTTGCAGCAATTCGGGGATCTCCACGGTGATCGTGTTTGCAGTAGGATTGGGATAAACCTTAAGCTGATATGCTTCCGGTTGTTGTTCAGGATCTTGGATGCTTACAATCAAATCGCAATCAGGATCTACCGTGTCGGAGATAATGGGATAGGGGCAGAGGCTGTCGTATGCGATTGGAATAATGTAAATACTATCCAATTCGAGATCGCTATTGATCTTATAAAAATAAAATGTACTGCTTAGGTTACTTGATAAACTTGCTATCTTCTGGTCACTGGTTATTATTGCATATGAACTGGCTCTCATCCAATCCTCAATATAATATTTTGCCTGTTGTTCAATCCCTAACGTGTCGGTTTTAACCCACTTATAGTAATTGTTCCCGCTCACTGTTCCCCCTAGGTGAATAACTATGGTCGTATCATTTAACAAATTCACGGAACCATAATGTCCCGGACAAGCTTCAGGGTATAAATCCTGATAATACGATTCCTCACCTTCTTCAGAAAATTTAAAAAGTGCAGGGGTATCACAGAAATTGCTGTGTATTGCAGCATCATAGATAAAGCCAGTTTGATTTCTGATTGGTTTATAATGCGGAACACCATGAAATCCGTTTCCGCTTCCGTATACCAATCTCCAGATCACATTTCCGGCTGTATCCGTTTTGATATAATAAGGACGCTCATATCCGCCAGGCATCCCCGGATCAGGATAGTAACATTTTGCTGAGATTATATAAAATAAACTATCAATAAGTATATTTTTACTATTCTCGGCAAACATCAAACTATCAGGAGGATAATTCTGTCGCCAGATCAGTTCTCCGGTTTGATCAAATTTAAATAATTGAATACGATTAAATGGATTTGGATCAGAATATATTGCCAGCAAAAGGTAACAGTTATCAGTGGTGGTTCTGACTTGTATGGCATAGTCTCCGATTCCTATTGTATTGATAACAGAACACCAATCCAATTCGCCGCATGCAGAAAATTTCATGATCACCGGATCTCCCCAGGTGTCATATTTATTGGATTGTCCTGTTACAACAAAACCACCATCTACTGATTGATCAATTCCTCCAAGGATTGATTGATACTGGCCATTCCCCACTTTTTTATCCCATAAAACGCTTCCATTGATATCCGTTTTTATAATCCAGCTATATAAATATGTGTTCTTGGGACCTATGATAAAAAAGCCTTTATCATAAGATTCAATAAACCAACCCGCATAAGCATTAGAAAACACTTTTGGCCAATCCTGAGAAAATGATTGATAATGAATGGTGATTGCCAGACAGAAAATGAAATACTTCAGTTTCATAACGATCACCTGATGATTGTAAACTTTTGACTTTGCAGGATCTTTCCTTCGTAGAACATAGAGCATAGGTATGTGCCAGGTATATATCCGGTTGTATTCAGTATAAATTGATCCTGCTTCTTGTTCACAATGATCCGGTCAATCACTTTCCCTTCCTGAGTGGTTATTACAAAAATACTGCTGTTTTGAGAATTAGAATATTCAGCAAGATAATATTCTATTATGGCATACTGATTTGTCGGATTTGGATACAATCTGAAGTAAGTATTTGGAGTTTGCTGTTCAGAAATTGTAATCGGCCTGGAGCCGGAAGGATTATTTACTTCTGGTAATAAGATCGGTTCATAGTGCTCGGTCAATTGATTAGCCAATAAGATATTCCTGGAATATGACTTCACCGGCTCATGTCCTGATATGACAAGATCCATGAGTGTATTAATTTGCACAGAATCCAGTTCCAGGATCAATTTATTCTCGGATTTCAACCCGAGCAATATCTCGAAATACTCTATGTAGTCATTGTGAATCGCTTGCCGGGCGCCGTTTAATGTGAAATTGCCCGGAATGGAATTCAGCGTATTGATAACCTGGGCCGTATCATCAATTCCGAGGAATTCAAAAGTAAGCAGATATTTTGATTTCAAAGATGTTTCCCCCTGAAGCATTAAAATCAGACTATCCTGAGATGATATGTTGATAGTGTCTGATTTATATGATCTCACTAAGTTTGAGAACAGATTCTGACGTTTGAGTTCATGGGCAGCAATCTTTCCTTCCAATATCTCTTTGGCTGAGATTTGTGTTTGCCCGGCAAGGATCTCACCCATCATCGGATCAGGCATCGGGATAAAGCGTTCATTCAGTTTATCCATGACCTCCGATGATTTTGCCGATTGCTGATTGGCAACCAGGATGTCCCGGATCATCGCATTGGGTAATACATCTTCTTTGGCGATGGCCGATTTCATGACCGTATCGGACAAATAGGGAGATTCCGTCAGCAATTCATTCCTGGTTAGTAATGCTTCTGGTGGGGTGCTGGTTTCAACTTTAAAGATAAGCAAGGAATTTGATATCCCGGCATGCCAGTAGCAAGATACATTCTTTTCATCGGATTTTAAGATGGTCACGCAAGCAACAGGTATAACCTTTTTTACTTTTTATGGATAAATGTCAATGACCCCTCCCCGGCCCATGCCTTTGGCTTGGCAGGCCTCCCCTTGAAGGGGAGGGAGAGGTTTGGGATGGGTGTTGACTGCAAGGTTGCATTAACAAGATGTTCTATGGCATATTTGGAAAAAACAAGAGTGCCGGACTATTATTTTTATGCTGATTCTTCAACCGTTGAGTTTGCGGGTAGACTGAGAAAGAAGATGACGCCATCTGAAAAAATACTGTGGGAGAGGTTGAGAAGAAAAAATATCCGGGGCATGAAATTCAGAAGACAGCATCCGATCGAATACTATGTGGCTGATTTTTACTGTCATGAAATACGGTTGGTAATTGAAATTGACGGCCCTTATCATCAACGAATTGATCAAAAAGAACATGATGATAATCGTTCAGCCGAAATGGACCGGTTTGACATCAAGTTGATCCGGTTCACGAATGATGAAATCAACAATCATATTGGTCGTGTAATGCAAAAAATCAGAGAGGAGATCGATACCCGATTAGCCAATCGAATCTGAATAATTTATTAGGGAAACTGCCTCCCTCCCCTCCAAGGGGAGGCCTGCCAAGCCAAAGGCATGGGCCGGGGAGGGGTCATCACTCCACCACCACCTTCTCCGCCGCCACCGTCTCCCCCCTGAACACCAGCCGGAACACATACATCCCCCGCTCCCATTGACTTACATCAATTTCTACCGGTGGCTGGCCTTGTTGAACTATATATTCGAGTTGTTTTTTCCCGAAAAGACCATAGACTTCCAAGGTGGCCGATCCCCATTGGTGATAAACCGTCGTTGCCTGGAATCCTGCCGGGCCGGTTTGCTTTTGCAGGAGCTCAGGGATTTCCACAGTGACCATGTTTGCGGCAGGATTGGGATAAACCTTTAAACAGTAAGCTTCAGGGTTTTCTTCCGAATCCTCAATGCTGACGATCAATCCGCAATCGGGATCCACCGTGTCAGATACAATCGGGTAAGGGCAAAGGCTGTCATACGTGTGTGGCATGGTGTAGATGCTGTCGAATTCGAGATCCGAGTTGAGCTTGTAAAAATAAAAAGTAGGACCACCAAGACTTCTTGAAATATTTACAATTTTTTGATCCGAGCTGATAATTGATAAACCGGTATATTTCATCCAGTTTTGTGTATATTCTTTTGACTGAAATTCAATTCCCAGTGTATCCGTTTTAATCCATTTGTAAATATCAACACCGCTTAAAGTGCCCCCAACCATGGTGATAATCGTAGTGTCATTGAGAAAATTGATCGCGCTATTTCCCGCAGGACATGAACCGGGGAAAAGATCCTCGTGATAATCTTCTGTTCCATTGATGGAAAATTTTATTAGAACAGGAGTGTCACAAAAATTACTATGTACTCCTGTCGAATAATAAAAAGATTTTGATGAATTTCTTATCGTTGAATAAAAAGGCGTTCCATGAAAGCCATTTACCGCTCCATAAACCAGCCGCCAATTGACATTTCCTGCAGTATCAGTACAAATGTAATAGGGTCGTTCATATCCTCCCGGGACTCCAGGATCAGGATAGTAGCACATACCCGAGATCAGGTATGCGCTGCTATCCACGCGAAGGTTTCTGGGTTCATCTTCAAAAGCATTCCCTTGCACAGGGTAATCCTGACGCCAGATCAACGTTCCACCGCTATTAAACTTATATAGCTGAGTATGATGCCAAGGGCTGGGATCGGAATAAATGGTTAATACTACGTATTCGTTAAATGGAGTTGGTTTAACGCTGATTGCATAATCATCTGTACCGGGTATACTTATCACAGTGCACCACTGAACCTCCCCACAAGCATTAAATCTCATAATAAAGGGATCACCCCAGGAATCATATTTGTTGGTCTGACCCGAAATAACAAAGCCTCCATCAATGGTTGGTTCAATACATCCGGCTATACAAAGGTATTGGCCATTCCCAAGTCTTTTTTCCCAGATTTTATCTCCATTTATATTGTTTTTCACTATGTAACTAAAATTGAAATTATTCAATGGCCCAATAATAAAACAACCCATATCATAATGTTCAGTAAGCCAATAAGCATACCTCCCTGTAAATATTTTCGGCCAATTCTGTGAGTATGAGATCAAATGAGTATTGAAAAATAACATCATCGAAAAAACAAAAAACTTTCTCATCTTGCAATTATTTTGCAATTGTGAATCGGCAGCTTTGCAAGAACTTCCCGTTAACAGAAAGACAGCAAAGATAAACTCCGGAAGAATATGTTTCCACGGGAATTATCATTTGGTCCTGTGCCTTATTTAGGGATATCTGTTTTATTTGTTTACCGGCAGCATCATAAATGGTACACATCGGGACAGACGAACCAATTGTAATCACTGAAAGATTGTATTCCAGAATAAGATACTGTTTGGTCGGATTTGGATATAAACTGAAATACCCTTCTGGAATTGTCAAATCCAATTTCTGAATTGGTTTGGATGGAGAAGTATTGACCGAATCGGGCAACAGGATAGGTTCACAATAATCCATTAGTTGGTTGGCCAATAGAATGTTTCGGGCATAGGAACATACTGGTTCCTG
>Ga0233425_10008271_pt1 | contig 13952 bp, 10 predicted proteins | sample Watercolumn_Towu_2_FD_181712 | JGI IMG/M metagenome (GOLD analysis project Ga0233425, IMG submission 181712) | Freshwater microbial communities from Lake Towuti, South Sulawesi, Indonesia - Watercolumn_Towuti2014_140_MG | ecosystem: Environmental > Aquatic > Freshwater > Lake | place...
AACGCCCATGGCGAGAAGTTGTTTTCAAGATTGCGGAACACCACCTGCACCTCTGGCGGGAAGTTCGACTCCATCAGCACAAGGTTCCGGCGCATCTCAACAATGGCGTCGACATGTTCGATGTTGACCGGACATTCCTGCATACACGCCATGCACGTTGTGCATGCAAAAAGCTCTTCCGCGGTCACATAGTCATGAAGCAGCGTTTTCTCCAACGGACCTTTCTGACCCTCGGGCACGTTCGCGGTCTGTCGAGGTTGAAGAACGAACGGGGCTTTTTCCTCAAGACGCTGACGAATATCCATGATGATCTTGCGAGGCGAGAGGATCTTTCCGGTGATGTTTGCCGGGCAGGACGCCGTGCACCGTCCGCACTCAGTGCAGGTGTAGCCGTCAAGGAGCTGTTTCCACGTCAGATCCTGAATATCACTAGCACCGAACTTCTCTACGTTCTCAGCTTCGAGGTTCAGTGGTTTGAGACCGCCCCTCGGTTTCAGATTCAAAAAGTAGACGTTCGGTATGGAAGTAAGAACGTGCAGGTGCTTTGAGAAGGGCAGGTAGTTCAGGAATCCAAGCACGAGCCCAATGTGAAGCCACCAGTAAACCTCAAACCAGATGTGCACAGAATCGATGCTCATGGTTTCGAACATCGGCTTTAGCATCCAGGAGAGGAATCTTCCTTCGGAATCCTGTGCTGCAGTGATCACCATCCTCGAGGCATTCTGACCCAGCATGGTGAGCATGATGAAGAGGATCGTGAGAAGGATGAGGGTCGCATCGAGCCCGCTGTGTCCTTCAACCTGCAGTCGCTTCGGACGGAGAACATTGCGACGGAAGAGCGCAACAATGACAGAGAGCACGACGAGGCCGCAGAACAATTCCTGCTTGAACGCGAACGTGCTGTACAAAGAGCCGAGGAAGCGGAATGAGAACCCGTCGACGAGTCCCTCTCCAATGGACTCGATCACAGCAAAGAGAAGCACGAGGAATCCCCAGAAGATCAGAGCGTGCATGATCCCTGCGAGCGGCTCGCGCAGGATCTTCGACTGGGCAATGGCGATGACGAGCGTCCGTTTCACACGCTCCCAGGGTCGGTCAAACCGGTCTTCCGCCTGCCCGAGGCGGAGATGGCGGATGATCCGTCGAACGCTCATCGCGAAGAACGTGAACGCTGCAATCAGGACAAGGAGAAAGAGGATGTTCTTTGTCGTCATGAGGTTCCCTTCAGGAGCTGTATTCTGAGTCCATGATCGTCACTGCTTCGCCTGCAATGCTGACCTGCTTCACGCCGTGCCCTGTCACCCGCAAACGTATCTTCACTCTTCCCTTCCTCTTGATCTCGTCGCCCTGTTCACCGACAAACTCAATCCTTCCATCGGGCAGTACGAACGAAGCCACCGGATAGTCCCGCGGTAGTGCATACTGGTAGAGGTACACTCCAAGCGGGCCATTTGCCGATCCCGTGACAGGGTCTTCAACAATGCCCGCCTCAGGGGCAAAGAACCGGGAGTGCACCGCGGAGCTTCGGTCGATCGTTTGAAGAGTGAAGACGCTGATGCCGAGCGTGCGAGTTGACTTCAGAATCCTGTGAAGCCGCGAGATGTCTGGCTCCAGGGCCTTCATCGTCGCCAGTCTCTTCACCGGAAGATAGAGATACGATTGTTTCACGAACGGCAAATCATGGTGCACGTCGCCCGACTTGATGCCGAGCGATTCGATAAGAGATGCAGGTACATGCTTCTGGACCTGAAATCTCGGAAGCGGCAGCTGAAATTCAACGATGGTGCCCGAGTACTTCTTGTCAACCAGGACTCCGAGGATTCCGCTCTTTGTCTGAACCCTGGTGTGGTACGATCCCGGCTTCTTCATCCCATGCATTCCTTCCTGCGCGAGGGCATGGAAGCCCGCGACGGTCGCGTGACCGCAGAGAGGAACCTCAATCTCTGGCGTGAACCATCGAATTTGAATATCAGCACCTTTCGCAGTGGGAGGAAGAACAAAGGCCGTCTCGGAAAGGTTCAACTCCCTGGCGATGTTTCGCATGGCCGAGTCCGTCAGTCCCCTGGCATCAAGCACAACACCGGCCGGATTACCGGCAAACGGTTCTGTTGTGAAAGCGTCCACATGTTTGATCTTGTAGGTCTTCATGGCGTTGTCCTTGAGAATCAGTGGGGGGAGATGGATTACTCGCCCGAGAGCTGAACGATAATTGTGCGATCACGCGGCCGGTTGTCGTGATCGACGAGAATGATTTGTTGCCAGGTCCCCAGCAGCAGTTCTCCTCGTGAGAATGGAATGGTGAGAGACGGTCCCATGAGAGAAGCGCGCACGTGCGAATGACCGTTCCCGTCTCCCCATGTGTCATCGTGATGGTACCTGAATTGTTCCGGGATCAGCTTGCTCAGCACCTCCGGGATGTCACGGCGCAGTCCCGGCTCAAATTCTGTTGTCGTCACGGAGGCGGTCGATCCGACGACAAAAACCAGAAGAGATCCTTCCTTGAGTTTGTGGCGGCCGAGAATCTTCGTCACCTCCCCGGTGATATCCACGACTTCTGACCCGCCGTTCGTTGAGAGGGAGAACCGCTCAGTTATGATTGCCATAGCCGAAGGGAAACGAGTGTTCTTTGATCTTTGATATAGAGCAGCCGCTTACCACGAAGAAAGAACGTATCTGGAACAGGCAGCGCCAGGCCTGAATTCGTGATTTCAGAGAAGATCCGATCTCCCCCCGGCACACGAAATACGCAAAGGTTGCAGTTGAACAATGGGCGGTCAACCTGCGAACGAGAGGCTTTCAGATAGTAGCTGAACGCGACACAATCCCGGTGCCTTAGCACATCGATCGGGCCTACCGGATTGGCGCCTCTGAGAGCCTTCGCGAGCAATCCTCTGATTTCATCGGAAGCAGCCGTATCATCGTACGGCTCCGGCACGACTACATTCTCCAGGTCTTGGTTCTCCACTGCAGCCGACTTCAGGTCGAGCAGTTCGCGAGGCGCATCTTCGAACGACCTCAGCACATCACCCGATTTCAGGTCGAGTTCGTATGCCACACGTTTCTCAAAAAAATCACGATAGCCGCAGAGGCTTTCCGTCGTTGCGAACCAAAACGTAATATCATCATTCCTCCAACGTTCACCGCCCGTCTGGACGTTGAACGCCCGAACACCCCGATGCTGGGGCATATCAGGCTTTGAATAGGAATGAAAGAGGAGCGTGTCGCCGATGACAGCTTCGATACCCACCCACCACGGCTCCTCCAGCCGCAGGTCTTTCCAGAATGGAACACCCGTCTGCTCGTCGAGGCAGAAGAAGCTTGCAGACTTACGCTCCTGATCGCGGGCCTCGCCGACAATCTTTCCTCCAACCGCACACATCAGACGCCAGAGCACACCTTCTGCGGTGAAGGCCCACTCGGGTTTGATGTCATGAGAGCGAAAGATCGAAGCGAATTTCATGCGCGATTTTCGATGAACGTAACATTTTTTCGAAGTATTTGCAAGGAAACGAGAACGTGAGACAGGTCGGGAAGGGAGTGCATCATGGTGTCAGAGGAAGGACAATCAAATAGACGCGGACGGCAGCAATCCAATACTCAATTGATCCAGCTCGGGAAGGGGAACATTTTGAGAGATCCCTCGTCGCGGAGAAGCACAATATCAGTCCTTGCCGCGCCTACAGTGACGCGCACATGGATGTGGTCGCCGTGCTCCTGCTCGGAGACATATTCGAGTTCGCTTCCCGCGCGATAGCCGAACCCTTTTTCCGCGATGTCTTTTGCTACACGCGCCCGCCTGTCTTCCTGTATGAACTCGAGTGCCTGAAGCTCTTTTCCGAGCGGGATCTTCGTTTTGTCGAATTTCTTCAGGTCGTACTGCATCGAGAGAATCGCGTCGACATCTTCTGATTTCCAGGCAGCCGAGAAGCGTTCTACAAATTCCTTCGCGCTCTGCGGACGCCTGTCGCTTCCGCATGATGCCAGCACAATCGCGACAGTCACGAAGAGTATTCTGCTTATCATGCTGGAACCGCGCATGCGAGCCCCTGAACAGTGTGAATTGATATCACGCCACCAGCGGACATGTTTATTCGTCAATGTGTACGTCTGCCGGTCAGTTCATCGCCCGGAGATCGACGTATACTGAATCTTCAACGATCGAGCCGAATATCCCCAAACCACCCCGAACATTTGTGAAGTCGGGGAGATCTGCCCGAATCGAAAACGGATCGAGAAATCCGTTCGCGAGGTTGTAGTAGACGTAGAGGCTCTTGTCGACTTGGGTGAGAACATATGTCGCGCCTGTGACCGTGATGGCACCGTAGCGGCTCTTCAGGTCGATCAGACAGGCTTTGTAAGCATTCACGCCAGAATAGGCAATCTCATACGTAAGAGCCTCGTTGCGCCGCACCAGGACCGGATACTCGAAGCGGAAGAAGTCCCCCTCCCCTGTCCATACCGCACTTGGAATCTCCTCACGGTGTCGGGTCACGAGACTTCCCAGTTTTGTTTCGAATTCAACAAAAATGCGAACCAGGTATCCGTACGTTGCTCGTGACAGCCGCACTCTGGTGGAGAGATCTTCGTCGTACTTTTCGGGAGTCTTGAGTATGTACGGATTGTTCGCGTACACCTCGCCCCTCGATGGCACGGCGACAGACGCTTCTGCATTCCCCTTGTCTGAAGTCACTCTCAGGGTGTACGTCTTCCCCGGACGGAGTGTGTACGGATAGGCGGCGTACCCAACAATGTCGTCAGTGTATCGGCTCCTATCCACCCTGGGAATGACGACAGCGGGAAGGATCGTCGACAGTGAATCTGTCATGAGCGTCACACGCGCGTTTCGGACATACGTATCGAGCTTGTTCTCGGAGGGGTCATGTTGAGAGGGATTGTACGTTGTATACACTCGGACAAACTGAGTGTCCGACCGGGTTGTGAGGACGGAATAGACGACCAACTTCTCCGTGTAGGGTCCCTTCGGATCGAAGGACACATCACAACCAGCCGCCAGTAGCAAGACTCCGCCGGCGAGCGCCCTTCCCGTGAGGCGGGCAATCCCGGCGAACATTTTCAAGAAGCATTTCAAGGATGTATTCATACTCACAAAGTAAGGTCCACCCAGGCAGAGTCTTCGACCATGGAGCCGAAAAGTCCCAAACCGCCTGAAACGTTACTGAAGTCCGGAAAATCCGTTCTGATAGAGAACTCGTCTTCGAATGCACGGACCAGCTTCCAGTACGTATAGAAGTTCTGGTCGACCTGTGTCAGGATTCCGAGTCCGTATTTCAGCCGAACGGAACCAACGGGATAGCGCGCATTGATCGCGTCGATCTGCCTGAAATAAGCAGTCCTTGTGAAGACGAACATTTCATTCGCTTCTTTGTCCACAATCTTTTCGCGCGACTCCCGGCGCCGAAGGTTGGGATAGAGTTCCTCGGTGATTCCACCGGTTCGCTGCTTGACCGAGGCAGGTACTTCTTCGACATGCGTCACCCACCTGCCCGCCTCAAGAGCTTCATACACAAGATAGAGCCGGATGAGCACGCCATAGGTGAGCTCGCGGATCCATCCATAGACGACGACCTGTTCATCCTTTTCGCCGCCGCCCTTGAGAACGTACGGATTGTAGAATTGGACGCGCCCCCGCTTCGGTACTGTGACAGTGGAACTGACAGTGCCGTACTGTGCTGACGAAACCGCGAGATTGTACGTCTTTCCCGGCTCAATCGAAAACGGGTACGCCACGTAGGACACAATATCGTCTTTGTACCTGGACTTGTCTGACCTCTGTACAATTGTCTCGACGAACCGGTACTGCCGCATCGATTCGGACACCCTGACCTCAGCACCGCGAACCGACGTTTCCTTGGTGTTCGCCAGGGGATTGAAGCCGACCGGATCGTACGAGGTGTAGACCCTCACGTACTGAGAGTCAGTGCGATTGGTCAGCACTCCGTAGACAGCCATGCGATCCCGATAGTCCCCTTTGGGTGTGAACGGACCTTCACATCCAGCGCCCAGGAGCGCGATCACAGATGCGAGAGCGACTATGTGTGGCCGACGGTTCAGATGAGTTCTAGTATTCGATACTCAGCGTTGCCGTAGGGAAGAACGGCAGCATGTTAATCTGTTGCCCGGTCTTCCTGTCAAAATAGAACACGTTTTTGCGATTGTACAGGTTCACAATGTGAATGCCGACAGTGCCGGAAATCGGTTTCAGGACGAACCGATACGTACCGCTCAGGTCGAGCCGGTGGTACGCTGGAAGCCGCGCATCGTTCTTCGCACCCAGAATGGCGTAGGGCTTCCCGGTTTCTCCGAGCGAAGAGCCTCGAAAGATATCTGAGAGACTGAGCCTGTCATAGTATCCCACCGTCTGTGTGAAGGGGAATCCACTTCCGATCTCCCAGCGGAGCGTGACATCGAGGTTTTCCATCGGATGAAAGACTGACAGAACATTGAGCGTGTGGCGACGGTCATACCGGGGATAGTACGTGAAGTTATTCGCGGTGATGCTTGTCCAACCAAGCGTATAGGCAAGATACACATCGACTGCACGCGTTCCGTACCGGATGAGGGACTCGACTCCGTACGCCTTCCCCTTGCCACCGACATAATCCGGGTCCTGCGCATCCACCTTTTCACGATTGTACGTCACCAATCTGCCGTACGACTTGTAGTACGCCTGCAGGTTAGTCGAGAGGGAAGGAAGGACGTTTCCCTCTATTCCTGCGACATAGTGATCGGCGAGCTCCGATTTCAGCTCCACAGGCACCTGAATCCATGCATCAAAGATCGAGATAATATCATCTTCGTTGTTGACCGTGATGACGCTCTGGCTGAAACGACCGTACGAGAGTTTGGCTTTCCAGTTGTCCCAGAGCCCGTAGCTGAAATTCAATCTGGGCTGAAGTACCTCGATATCTTCCGACCGGGCCAGAACACCAGCGAGATCAAGGTGAATTCCAACGTCGGCTTGAAACCGGCTCGGCGCCGTCTGAAAGCGGAACCACATGGACGCCTCTGCAAATGAGCTGCTCAATGTGGTTGTGGAGCCGAAATTGTTTGTGACCGTGTAGTCGAGCGAGGGGAACGTAAACTCGAATCCAAAGAAATAGAGATCGTGCGAGTCCGTGTAGAGCGTGGCATTTGCCCGAACCCCGGTCTCATGTACACTCGTCGTGGCAGGCGATATCTCGCTGGAGGATTTCGCATCCCGCTCAGCCCTGAACGTGTTCTCGAATCCGACCGCGTGCACAAACACTCTGTCCTGAATAAGACCGGACGCCACAAATCCCATCGCGCTCGTCCTCCAGGAATAATCAGGCTCGGTCGACTTTGTCGACTTGAGATCATCGCCGCTGAAGAACGCCTGGACGCTGTATTTTCCCTGGGCTTCTCCTGCTGTGATCGTGCCCTTCACGAATCCGTCGTAGAAGGAGAGGGGCATATCCTTGTTCAGGAACCTGCGGAATGTGTCGGAGAAGAGCGACTTGCGCCCGCTCACAAGGAATGTGAGTCCCTCTATCACCGGCCCGTCGACCTGCAGCTTTGTCGATAGAAAGTTGATGTTCGCACGGGCGGAAGTCCCGGTGGTACGGCCATCCCTCGATGTCATGTTCACGACCGAGGAAAGCCGTCCCCCGTACTCGGGCGGGAAGGCCCCCGTGTACACTTCCGTCGTTTTGATGATGTCCGAGTCGAAAATGCTGAAGATGCCGAACGCGTGATAGGGATTGTACACTTTCATCCCGTCCAGCAAGATCAGATTCTGGTCCCCCGCGCCGCCACGCACATAGAACTGGGAATTCACGTCGCTGGTCGAGACGATGCCGGGGAGGATCCTGATCGAACGGAACACATCTTCCATGGCGGTCACAGGTACCGCCTTCAGGTCGCGTTGCTCAAGCACATGGACACTTGTATGGATCTCGGTGAGCTCCCTCTTCGCTACGTCTGTCACCATGACTTCCCCAAACTCAACGGGTTTGGCGGGCAGCTGGAAGTTCACGACGAAGGTTTGACTACCATAGACCTCGATCGTCTTCGTTCGCGTTTCGTATCCAATGGAGCTTGCGGTAATCTGATACTTGCCTGCTGGCGCATTGGCAATGAGATAGAATCCCTGAATGTTGGTGCCCGCTCCCCTGCTCATGCCGGGCAGGATCACATTCGCGAACGGTATCCGCTCCCCTGTTGTGCTGTCCGTAACGATGCCACGAATGTCAATTTTCTGGGAGAAGAGCAGAAGCGGTACCAACATCGCTGCTGCAAGGCGTCGTATGATGCGGTGAACCATACCATGCGCTCCGAATGATGTTCGGAGGCAAAGTAACCATTTTCCGTCTGAGATGCTAACGACCTTCTCCCTCGGTTGCAACTGCCTCAAGTTCTTTGTAAGTTCACCGCACCATTCCGACGTTGATCACCTATCTATGGAGATTCCTGCGTGCTGAAGGCGCGTATCGCTGTAGTCGTCCTCCTGTTCGTTACCGCTTCATGTTCTCTTTTTTACCCGTCGGCGCGAACCGACACCTCTCCTGTTGGAATTCAATCCGCGATCCGGAGAGAGTTTGACGCAGACAGGGCGATGGAAGATCTTCGCACTTTTGCACAGCACTGGCGAATACCCGGTAGCCCGGCATACGATTCGTGTCTCGCATGGATTGAGTCCCGATTACAATCGACGTTGAAGCCTTCCCGGGATGGAGGCCCGCTCTTCAGCATACAGACGTTTGGAGATACAGCCCGCCGGACCGTGTGGGTACCTGAGAATGCGGTTCTCTCAATGGAATCGCCTGAGCAATTCGTGGTACATGACTACGCGTCCACTCCTGTCATGTTATGTGAGAACTCTTATCCGGCAGATGTGACAGCGCCGTTGGTCTACGTCCCCGGAGGCGACGCAGATGAGCACTACAGCCAGTTTGAGGTCAAGGGTTGCCTGGTACTGTCCGATGCGCCTGCGAGCCAGGTGTATCGCAAGGCCCTTGAGCGCGGGGCCTTGGGCGTCATCTCGTGCTTTGTGCCTCCCTATAACAAGCCTTCAGAACACCCTGATATCATTGCCGAGAGTGGAATTCCGTACGATCCGCAACGAAAACCGTTCGCTGTCAATATTTCACCCCGCACTGCACAGAATCTGAAACTACGGCTCCGGGCAGGGCCGGTCACGCTGCGCGTGCAGATCAACTCAACCTTCATTCAGTCGCGGGTAAAGAACCTGCAGGCTGAGATCGCGGGCGCAACAATTCCAGACGAGCGCGTCGTGCTCGTTGCACACGTTGACCACTACAGACCGGGTGCACACGACAACGCGAGCGGGTCGGCTACACTTCTGGAGATCGCCAGGTCTCTCGGTTTGGCCATCGAAAGAGGCACTCTCTCCCGCCCCGCGCGGACTCTGACGTTTCTCTGGGTCGACGAGCACCGGGGAACGAACAGCTGGATCAATGCGGACTCTGTTCGTCTCCGCGACGTCCTCGCCGCATTCGCGCTGGACATGGTTGGGGGCGACCCGGAGAAGACCGGAGGTCAGTTCCGGGTTGAACGCATGCCTGATCCTGGCACGGTGTGGATGCGCCCACCGGACAGACATTCGGGCTGGGGGACAGGATCGTGGGACAAGAGCAGACTGTTTGGCAGTTTCCTCAACGACTACTTCCTTGGCATCATCCATGCCCAGGCCGCGGCAACCGGTTGGAAGACCGCGGAAAATGTGTGGGAAGGCGGAAGCGATCACGATCCCTTCCTCTGGAAAGGTGTGCCTGCAGTACTCAGCTGGCATTTTCCCGATTTCGCCTATCACACAAGCATGGACAGTGTCGGAAACATCAGTCCGCGCGAGGTTTTCAACGCGGGAACCAGTTTGGCATCAGCCGCATATCTTCTGGCACTCGGATCCGAGGATGTCGCCCGAATGGCACTTCGGAGCATCGACACAGCCCGTGTCCAGCGGCTCGAGACAGTCAAGATGATGATGGACATGGAGCTTTCAGAAGTTCAATTCTCGGAATCGCCTGCGAGGGAGGCATCGAGAAAACGTGAGACGCAGATTCTTGAAGCGTGGTATCGCTGGTACGATCAGGTTTTTGAATCGGTTCTTCGAATCCCTGCAGGCCGACCTGCAGAGCCGCTCCGGGCAGAAATTCGTGCGCGACGAGAGATGAACCAGCAAGATCTCATCCGCATCAAGGCCGCCTTCGGACTCTAGGAGGATGCTGAAAAACAGAAACAATCATTGCTACGAAGGCACCTCGCCCGACCGCCGGTCAGGCGGGTCCCGTGGTAGGGGATCCCGTACAGCGGGACGGGAAAGTCACAACGTCGTTTTTTTGGAATTGCCGGATCCTCCCAAAATCGACGGTTACGATATCGAATTCTTTGTGTCTTAGTGACTTGGTGGCATGAGACCTGGTTTTTCGGCAAGCTGCTAAAGCAGGTTGTTGATTATTGTTTTTCGAAGACAGAAGCAAACCGCCAAGAGCGCCAAGAACTGATAGGATGGGAGAAAAATGAATCTTCAAATTCTCTTTGCGCCTTGCCGGTTCGCATTCAACAGCCCGCCGACACCTTCACCAAAAAAAGCGGGCGGCAACTTCCGCTGCCACCCGCCTCCCCAGAGCTGGAATCGAGATCCTGTCTGCTATCGCAGTTCCGCAATCTGAGTTGTGCCATCCGATGACGGAGTGAATGCAAACGTACCCGGGGAAACCAGGAGATTGTAGTACCACGCAGCGTGCAATCTGACCTTGAGGTCGTCGTCGAATCGCACCGCCTGCTTCACAGCATACGTGCCAACCCCGCTTCCGATCTTGCTGAGCGCCCACGCAGCGGCAATGCGGCACTTGGCATCTTTGCTGTTCCGAAGGACCTTCATCAAGGGAATTGTTGCCTCTTCGGCCTTGAATTGGCCAAGCATATAGATCGCGCTGCGGCGCAGCCCATCATTCTCGTTCCCAAGAGCGACCAGATAGTTCGCAACAGCCTGATCGAACTTCGCCTCGCCGATTTGTTCCTTCACCGTCTGGGCATTGGCCCAGGTTGCCGTCACGAACAGAACGGCTCCGAATACCACCGCCAGCTTTTTCATGACATCCTCCTGAATGAGAAGTGATTTGGATTTTGGATTGGGTAGCGAGTATCTCATGCCCGTGGAGATAAGCTCGATGAGGCTATTTACTCAAAGAGCGGGCCAGGGGAGGAATGGTCAAGTTGTGAAGATTTGGAGGGTTGTTTCTACGCCGTGTTCGGATCCGAACGTACCGCTGTTCGATTTAGAACGCTGCACGGAGAATGGAGCTTGTCACTTTGGGATACTTCTCAGTTTCAACAGCAGGTCTTGGAGGGAGGTAGACTGATCGATCTCGCTCAATTCTCTTCAAGCATATAGAGCTGCCACAGTTCCCTGTCACTCTTGTGCAAAAATGGCAAAAGCGCAAGCTTGCCCGTTTTCCCGATGTTCTTTTCCAGTTCGCGCAGCTCTGCGAACTTTTCCTTCGCTTCCGGATCGGGAGGAACTTCGAATCCAGACTGCCGCATCAGCAGAATTCCTTTCGCCTGGATCGACAACTCAACCCGGATGCGCAGAAAGCAGATCATATCCACAACAGCCTCAGGCCTGAACTTTTCACGCAACGATTGAAGATACCGACCCACGTGAGTCTCCAGCAGCCGGCCTGATGTCAGCATCTCCAGCAGTTCCTGATCGGAATCAAATCCGACACCGAGCCATCGGCGCAGGCTTGCTTCACTTCTCTGAAACACTGCTGCCATCACCATCGGAAGAAGAATAATGATGAGCATCGTCGACACTGCTGGGTTGAAAAAGAAGTGGTTGTAGAATGAGTGCACGACCGACGCGATGAAGTATCCCGGCAGGAAGCCTGCAAGGAGACCTGACCCCTCCCGATCCGACACATTCTTGAAGATCAACGCGAGAATGGCTGTCGCACCACCGTGCATAATCGCCGTGCCGAAGCCGCGGATAATCCAGAGGATGGGATGCTGCTCATCCAGCTGCTGCAGGTAATACAGGTTCTCGACCAGCGCAAACCCGGCTCCGACAGCAAAGCCGAGGATCGCTGCATCAACCATGAAGCCCACACGCTTCGTCCTGATGAGGTAGACGACATAGAGCGATTTCGCCAATTCCTCTATCAAAGGACCAAGATACCGGCGGAACAATCCGGGGTCGATTCCGGTGTAGATCAGAACTCCGCCATCAGCCAGGTAGCTCACCCCTGCTGCCAGGCACCCTGCAACAAGCGCAAGAAGAACCGACGCAAGCCTGACGAGCTTGTAACTATCCAGAATGACCAGCGTCACCAGAAAGGCGAGCACCGGAAGGAGACTCACAGCCATGTTGATGAGTGATGTCAGGGAGAGAATGTTCATGAAATCATCTGACATTCGGAATGTGATACTGCGTCACGTTGGTGGAGGCTGTCCCAAAAGTCATTCTGAGGGAAGACGTCCTGAGCGACTCCGAGCAACGCGAGGAGGAGTCGAAGGACCAGTCGACCGCCCGCCTGCCCTTCTGGATACTTGAAGGCGGGCAGGAAGAATCTGAATCACTCTGTCAGGTTAGCGGAGTTTACCCCGCCGACCTGCCCGAGTTTTCTTTTCGGGGAGGCGGGGCTCAGAATGACGCGTCCTCTTTTTGGACGGCCCCACCGAAGCCTTCCCTTACAGTATCTTCAGCGATATCATCAGCTCCTTTGTCGGGCGCTGATTCCTTTCTGCCGCGAGAGCGGCACCGACCGAAAGAGTAACATCGAGACGCGAGAAGATCACGATCTTGAAATCGACCTGGGCACCGACATTCGCATATGTGGTTTGATCGGCAGGACTGTCGAGATTCGTCGAGAGAACCGATGAGACCAGCGCAAGATGCCCCCACGTACAGTACAGGCTGGGGATCCCAAACCGGCGAAAGCGGATCGGCGGGAGGGTCCACTCAAGCAGCATCTTTGCGTAGTTGGTGCCACCGACAGCGTTGATCTCAGTTCCGGGGAAGCTGTCGTACTCCCTGAAACGCTTTGCCTCCGCATGATCTATCCAGTTGTTACCGAATCCTCCAAAGAAGAAATTCGCAAACGGCTCGCTACGATCCCCGTGCGCATAGCCGGCGGACGTGCGAAGCCAGAGTGACGAGTGCTGGAGTGGAAGCAACACACCATAGTCCAGACCTGCATGGATACGCGGGAAGAGGCTTGAACGCAGGTAGTACGCCTGCGCCTGAGCCTCCCACATGACCCCCTCTTCCGGCTCTATGCCGCCGAGCGACTTGCGCGTATTCTTGTAGTGCACAGTTGCATGGCCAGCGAGGAACTTGTCAAACGACACGGCCACATTCTGGTACTCCGGCATCCGCTCAAGCCCGCCGTAGCCGCTGAGTCCAACCTGGTACCCCATCGACCGAGGCGGATCGTTGAAGAAATCATCCTTGTAGAGGATAGAGAGTGAATACCCCTTTCTGCTGATCTTTGTCGGTCCAAATAGATCATAGAAATCGGACCGATTGTACGTCGCTGCGATGTTCCAGTACACAGACCGATACCGCAGCAACGCATGGAAACGTTCCTCCGGCCGCAACGAACGTTCAGGCGTGTATGATGCGGTGACATCGAATTTGTTTAATCCCAGCGGATCTCCAAAATTCGCACGAACACCACCCGCAACGGAGTTCTTGTACCCTTCGACGACCGGATAGAGAGACGACAATCTCAAATCTCCCACACCACCGTATTCACCCTGGTAGATGATCAGGGAATCGATGTTCACAGCAAGGGGCGATCCGAGTTTCCATGTTTCGACAATGGGGAATCGCTCATACGTCTCCTGCCCGAGATACTTGATGACCGGAACATCCGCACGCGGCTCAACTTTCAACACGACGGGACTGAATCCCTCCTTTGAATACCTCCACGCGAGAAGAGAATCGTCAG
>Ga0233425_10008272_pt1 | contig 13952 bp, 9 predicted proteins | sample Watercolumn_Towu_2_FD_181712 | JGI IMG/M metagenome (GOLD analysis project Ga0233425, IMG submission 181712) | Freshwater microbial communities from Lake Towuti, South Sulawesi, Indonesia - Watercolumn_Towuti2014_140_MG | ecosystem: Environmental > Aquatic > Freshwater > Lake | place: Indonesia...
CGGTGCAGGTAGTGATAGCTCGGAAAGGTATGCTCACCGGCGCTGCCGCCGCCAGCGGCACGGGTGAGGTACTGCAGATACGTGGACCAGGAGTCCACTACGGCGCGCGGATGTTGTCCGCCACACGTCACGAGTAGCGCCGAAACCAATACCGCGCTCGACGCCACAATGACGAAAGACACGGCCCATTTCCGCCTGGCAATCCGAAATACGCCGGGCATAGCAGTCGCAGCCGCCACACACAAGGCCGCGCCCGCAAGCACGGCGGTCTCCTTGGTCGCGTGCATCAATCCGAGACTGATCCCCAGCAACAGCAGCCAGCCTCCGATGACCGACCGAGACGGCTGCGGAGTGGATAAATCACAATCACCGCGATCCAGATTCAGGTTTGCCCAGAGCCGCCACGTGGACACAACGGCTCCGAGCGTGAAGAAGACCAGCAAGGTCTCTTGGATGTAGTAGCGGCTGTAGAAGGCCATTGCGGGAGAGACGGCCGTGAAAGCGGCTGCCAGAAACATGGCCAGCGGGCGGCGCGGATTGCTGAGCAGCACCGTGGCCGCAACCAGCGCGATGCCAAACAGCGCCGGCACCAGACGCAGGTCAGACTCGGTGACGTCCGAAAACTGCTGTTTCTGCCGGCACGTGGTTACCAGCCATGTGGCGTAATTGAGCGTGGGACCGTGGTACTCGTGGGGATCATAGCGATAGTCACCGTGTTCGAGCAGATCGCGGAACTTCAGGGCGTGCACCGCCTCGTCGCAGTGCATCGGGCGCTCGGCGAGCTGCGGCAGACGCAGGCTGGCCGCCACCGCGATCAACACGGTCAACACAGCCGCAGACGCGGCGCGCCGTCTCATGCCGGTTTGCCGAAGACTTCGATTTCCGTGTAGTGATTCTTTCCGTCCACGTGATTCCCGCGGCTGTAGCAACGCACGTAGCGGCCTTGCACGCCGCGGCAATCGATCAGTTTGCCCTCGGAAGTCTCCACATAACCCAGGTCTTTCCCAATGCCGTGTCCCGACGTGTTATCGTAGTCGTTATTGAATACCGTCTGGACTTCCAGGAAGTCGGGATCGTTACTGACTTGCACGACGACGTCGCGGTAGACGCGGGCTTCCGCGTGGTGGTGCCAGAGCAGGATCGCGTAAATCGTTGCGTTCTCTCCCAGGTCAATCTGTACCCACTCACTGCCCGCGCGCAATTCCAGATAGCCGAAATCCGAAGCGTCCTTGGCTCCATCGTTGACCAAATCGATCTCGCCGGCGCTCGGCGCCGGATCGCTGCACGTGATCGGACGGCCGCGTGACAGATTTCGTGTTCCCTCCGGAGCCAGGAATGGAGGCCGCGGTTTTCCGAGGGGCTTCTCAACGTTCGGCTCCTCGAGCGGCACCGGCGTGCCCCGAAATGCCGGTGCGGGCAATTCCAGCGCAATGGGCACCAGGTTCACGGAATCCGCCGCGACGGCAGGAGTTCTGGCCGCGGCGCTCGGGGGCGGTTCTTTCGGGACTTCAAGGGGTTGGACACGCTGACACCCGGCGCTTGCCGCGAGGGCAACCAGGAGCGGCACCGGTATGGCGAGTCGCATGAGCTTCAATTCCATGATTTGCGGTTCCTAAGGGCGATTCAAGAGTTTTTGAGCGCGACTGACCAGCGCAGCATCCGCGGACTGTTGCGTGACCTTATTGAGGGCCTCAGTCACTGCCGGATCGTTCTGGCTGGCGAGCTTCTCCGCGATCATCACCGTGGCGAGGTGGGCTTCCGGCGCGACCTCCTTGTCGTCCAGCATGGGAACCACGAGGCGCAAGGCATCGGTGGACGGCGCGACCTGCAGCACGCTGAGAACGATCCTTTTCTCTTGTGCGCGGCCGGCATGACTGGCGACCTTATCGAGCACTTGCAGATCCGCTGCGTGGTCCGGTTGCGGGCCAGCCAGGCGCGCCAGGCCGCGGACGGCCAGCACCCGGCCGCGCAGGTCCGGCGCGGTCTCCAGCAGCCGCACCAGGTGCGGAACAGCCGCGGCGTCAGGCCACTCGCAGACCGCGCGCTGCGCTTCGATGCGTACGACTTCTTGTTCGCTGTTCAATTGGGCGACAATTGCTTCGAGTGCCCGGGGACCGCCGGCGCGCGCCAGCGCCCGCAGCAACACCACGCGAGCCGCGGGATCCGCAGCCTGCCAGCCCGCGAGAATCGGTTCCACGCACGCACCTCGATTTCTGCCGCACAGAGTGCTGATCGCCAGCTCCGCGTGCCGTCGTTCTTCCGCCGAGGATGACTGACGGACGAGTTCCACCAGGGCAGCCGTGTCGGCAACTGCGGCCAATGACCGCAGCGCTCGCAGCGCCGCGAGGCGGACCTCCGGCGGCTTGTCGCGCGCCAGTTCCAGCACGGACGGTACGGCATCCTTGGCATTGCGGGCGGCCAGCACCGGGAGCAAGGCGGCGCGGACATTCGCGTCGCCTCCTTTCATGGCCGCGAGGATGGCGGGGTTCACATCCGCGCCGCGAAGTCGCGCAAGACTGTTCTGCGCCGCCGCTGCCTCTTCCTTGACTTCCGACGTCGCTTTCCCGGCGAGCAAGGGCACGTCGGCCGCGGTAGCCAGCGATCCCAGGGACCGCAGGGCCGCGCAGCGAACGAGCAAGTCATCGTTCCGGAGCATCTCCAGGACAGCAGGCCGGGCAGCCGCATCACCGCGGTCGCCAAGCGCCTCCAGCAATCCGACCTGCGCATCAGGCTTCAGGGAGGCGAGCAGGGCGGCGAACTTCAACGTGTTCGCTTCCCCGCGTACCTCTTCGCGTATCTGTTGAAGACCCAGTGCGCGCATGTCCCGGTCGTCATTGCGCAGCAGGTCCACGATCATCTCGGTCAGTTCCGGGCTGGCAGCCTCTTCAGCCGCGCGCGAAACGCCCGGCATCGTGGCGAACAGGGCCAACACCGCTGCCGATTTCCAGATCAGCCGATTCTGAAACAACGTGGATCTCCTTTCCTGTGGGAGCGGTCACCGACACGGGGAATCTACTTCTTCTGTCCCAGCGCTGCGACCTGACCGCGCACGGCCGCCACCTGCACGTGTTTGGGCATCTCGGGCTTGCTCAGCGTCTTGTAGATCGCCAACGCTTCCGCCTTCTTGCCGTCGGCCAGCAATCGCTCCGCGCACACCAGCGAAGCGTCGGCTGCGGCCAGCCGTAGTGCCTCGGGACCCTTGGCGAGGAACTCACCAAGAGCCTTGGCTGCGTCCGCGTTGCCAATCTTTCCCAGAGCGCCGGCCGCCGCCGCCGCCATCTGTGCGTCGGTGTCGGCTAACAGCGATACCAGCGCCGCCACACTCGACACATCGCGGCGAACTCCCAGGGAATTGACAATACCCACCTTACGCAATCCTGAGGCTTTGGGCAACGCGGTGCGCAGCGCTTGCAGAGCCGCATCATCGGGGATGCGTTCCAAGGCATAGCGCGCCATGTGCCCGAGCTTTTCGTCCAGCAACAGCGGTTCCAGCGCAGGCACGCATTCAGCCGTGCCAATCAAACTCAATTGCCGGCACACGAAATCCTTGGCCGCCTGGGGAGCTTGAGTCGGAAGGACTTCGGCGAGTCGCTGCTCGAGTGCCTTGCGGGCCGCCCCATCACTGCGGGAGGCCGCGATCGCAGCTTCGATCGGCTGCAGGGCCGCGCGATCTTGCCCCCAGTCATAACCTTTCAACACGGCAAATGCCTTGTCGGTCGCTTCGTCGGCCCAGGCTCCGCATCCGCACCAGCCCCCTAGCGCCACGGCCAGGCAGATCGTCGTTCGAAACATGGCGGTTCTCCTCATCGATACTTGCGAAGATTCACTGATGGCATTTCGACATGGTAAACACCAGCGGCTCACTCTGCTCCTCATCTACCACACTAAACGGTCCACGGTTCGCGCATCGTCCTTTGCCTCATGAGATTCGCTTCGACATCTCCGACAAACTCAAACTTCTCCGGATTCCATTGCAGCGACCGCTGAGTCCAGTGCGCGATGCAGCCCAGTTGCGCGACGATTGTCGACCGGCATCCGGCCGACACGCTGCACGCGGAACGTTCGCGGGTCCGAATGCACGACAGCCAGTTCAGGTGGTGATTCGTCACCGGGCGGTCGGGTTCCGTGGAAGCAGGTGTCTCGGCGAGTATTTCCCGCGGGTAGGCCTCCAGGAACCCCTGTCGACCGACATGAATCCAGCCGGAATCGCCGACAAACAGCGCGCCGAAAACCTGGATCGGCGTGTTTGCGTCCCAGCCTGGGGGAATCGTATGGTGGCTCGGGTCGAGCCGGGGAGTCACCTGCAACAGCGTGTCGTTGGCGTACTTGTAGGTAAGGAGCGGAACCTTACCCGTTTCCGGCGGCGTGATTTCCACCGGGCCCGATTCGTCCATGCCCAATCCCCACTGGACGACATCGAACGCATGCACCGCATTGCTGGTCAAGTTGCCCCCGCCAAAATCCGGGCAAACGTGCCACGGCACGACGAACTTGGGTGGTCCGACGTGGTGGAAGACGCGGTTGAAGGGGCGCCACGGCGCGGGCCCCAACCAGAGATCCCAGTCGAGCGTATCGGGAACAGGCTCCGGCGCGAAGTTGACGTCGTAGCACGTGCCGGGAGATGTCACGTACACATTCCGCACCTGGCCGATACGTCCTTTCTGCACGAGCTCGCAAGCCCGCATGAATTCCGGTGTCGACCGCTGCTGGAGACCGGCTTGAAAGATACGGCCGTAGCGGTCGATGTGTTCCATCATCGCCAGGTTCTCGCAGATAGTGAGCGACACGGGCTTCTCGCAGTAGACGTCCTTGCCGGCCTTCGCGGCCAATATCGTGGCCAATGCATGCCAGCGGTCACCAGTGGCGATGACGACCGCGTCGATGTCGGGTCGCGCCAGCAGATCGCGCAGGTCGTTGTACGCACTGCATCCCTTGTATTGCCCGCTCGCGGCCTGACTCGCGTAGCCCTGCTCCACGGTGTTCTTCGCGTCATCACGGCGCCAGCGATCGACGTCGCAGACGGCGAGAATCTGCGTTTGGGCGTACTCGAGCAAGTGATGCACGTGCCCACGTCCCATCATGCCGACGCCGATGAAGCCCAGCGTGATCCGTTCACTGGGTGCCACGCTGTCGGCCAGTCCCAACACGTTGGCTTTGACAACCAGCGGGGCCGCAAGCAATCCACTGGCTGCGGCACAGGCGCGGCGCAACGCCTGACGGCGATTCCAACGTTGGCCCTGGGACATGATTGGCGTCCTCAACTTCGGGGTGGGCAAGAGCAGATGCGGCGGAAAACTCTGTGCATGCACCATTGTCTTACTGAAGCACAAACTCCCTCAACCTTGCACCGCATCGCGCGGCAGAAGAAGATGAACGGGCAACATGGTCACCAAGGTGCGCGGTTCGGCCGGCGCCGCAAGCGATCGGCGTCCGGGTCGTTGACAAACCTCTCCTGTACGGGATCCCAGGTCAGTTTGCGTCCGAGTTCCATGGCGATGTTCGCCAGGTGGCAGACCGTACCCGACCGGTGTCCGATGTCCACGGTCGCGTTGAGTCCTTTGGGGCTGCGAGCGCGTACGCAGTCCAGCCACCGCTCCATGTGAGTCTTCGGGGGACCAGCCGGTGCCAGCCGCAGCTCGGTGGGACTCAGCGGCGTCTCGAGGATCGTGCGCGGCTCCGCCTTGAGTTCCGTGCGGCTGACATAGATCCAGCCGTCGCTCCCCTGAAAACGGACTCCATTGCCGTTGCAGCGCAACTCCACGCGGACACCGTTGGCGTACCGGAAATCGACGTTGACGTCGTAGAACGTATCGTGAAGTCCCGACGGGTTGCGTTTGCCGTGCCCCTCGACTTCCACCGGTCCGGAGTCATCGGCGCCGATTCCCCACTGCGCGATGTCCAGATGATGAGCGCCCCAGTTGGTCACATCACCTCCGGAGTAGTCACTGACGAAGCGAAAATTGTAGTGGCAACGATCCTGGTGATACGGAGTCCAGGGGGCCGGCCCCAGCCAGGAGTCATAGTCGAGTTCCGGAGGAACCGGTTGAGGCGTCCACGGTTTGTTCGCTCCTCCCGCACGGGCGATGATATCGACGCGCACCAGTTCGAGCTTGCCGATGCGGCCGTTGCGCACGTACTCGCAGGCGCGGATGAACGTCTCCAGGCTGCGCTGCTGGCTGCCGACCTGCACGATCGCTCCGTAGCGTCGAGTGGCCGCGACCAGGCGCTGGCCTTCTTCGATCGTGAGGGTCATGGGCTTCTCCACGTAGACCGCCTTGCCGGCCTGGATCGCCGCGATGGCGATGGTCGCATGCCAGTGGTCCGGCGTGGCAATCACCACGGCGTCGATGTCGTCGCGTGCGAGAATCTCCCGATAGTCCCGATGAATGGTGCAGTCGCGCGTGTTGGTGCGCTGATCAATCTGTTTCTTGGCCAACGCGGCGCGTGTGGCATCGACATCGCAGACGGCCAGGACTTTGTCGCCGCCTTCCACGATCTGCATTCCGCGGTCCCCGGAGCCGATCAGCGCGGTCGTGATGCGATCGCTGGCAGCGGGCTGGCTGGCATTACCCAGCGCCCGTGATGTGATGAGGTAGGGTGCTGCGACCGCCGTACTCACGGTTCCCAGCAGTTGGCGGCGTGTGATGAGCCGGCAGCGTGCGTGCATGGCCTTTCTCTCCCGAACAGGCCGGGTAACTGGCAGAAGCGGGAGATACACGTCTGCCCGCGATTCACGGCAATCAGTGTATCCGCACCGAACGGTGGCTCGCAACAGTCTGTCGCGCAAACGGCTCGCGGCCTGCACCTCTGGCCGCCCCGGCGTGAGCCTCGGAGCGATGATCGCGGAGAAAACCTCACGCGGAGACGCAAAGGCACAAGGAAGGACGAAGCTGAAGTCCGCGCTCGCGGGAATTGCGAACGGTTCTGGCGATCGATAGCATGGAGGTAGACTCCTCCGAATTCCTCTCCGGAATCGCGCACATGGCGGCTGGTGACGTCGAAATCCAACTCATTCGTGAAGCGGCCTCCGGCAACCGCTCATCGTTGTCGCAGCTACTGCTGTTGCACTACGACGGTCTCAAGCGGTTTATTGCGGGCCGGATTCCCGCCAACCTGCAGGGACTGCTGCGCCCGGATGACGTTCTTCACCAGACGTTCGTGCAGGCGGCGCACAAGATCAAGACGTTTGAACCGCGTCACGCGGGAGCATTTTACGGCTGGCTGTCGACGATCGCCGAGAACCTGCTCAAAGATGCGGAGAAGCGGCGGCGGCGGGAACGACGCGCCGCGGATCCGGCGGCATATGCCGGGCACCACAGCTCGATGCTGGTACTCGTGGAACGACTGGCCGGGGACAGCACAACTCCCAGCGATCGGGTGCAGCGCCGCGACAACGTGCGTTGTATGCAGGCGGCCCTGGCCACCCTGCCGCAGGAACAACGCGACGTGCTGGAATTATACTATCTGCAGGAACAGTCATTCGACCAGATTGCGTTGGCGATGGACCGCACGAAGGATGCGGTTCGCGGTATCTGCTATCGCGCGCGACGGAACCTCCGCACGCTGATGGGACGTTCGTCCATGTATTTCAGTGGTTAATGCAAAGCAGCTCCGCCAACAACGAGCAACTTGACGACCGGCAGGACCGAATCCGCCGGGCGGCTCTGGAAATCGATCAACAGCGCGCGGCGGGAAAAGCGATCTCTGACTCCGACATCCGCTCCGGCTTTCGGGAATTGATGCCGGAACTGGAGGTCGAACTGCAGAAGCTCCGCCGCATTGCCGGGGCCTTGGATCAGGCGCGCGAAGAGTCTCTTTCCCGGGCCTGGCGTCGGTTGGAAGCGGACGGATTGACTGACGAATTTGCCGACAGCGCCGAGGGTTCTTCCCAAGGGCACCGCTGTGCGGCCGCGCGTGCGCCCGGAGATACGGGAGAGGCTCCCGCTGTCAGCAGCCGGCATCGCGTGAACGGGAGGATGTGGGAGCCCACCCCCGTGCCAGAATCCATCGGGCGCTATCGCATCTGCCGCGTGCTCGGCGAAGGAGCCTTCGGTTGTGTCTATCTGGCACGCGATGACGAGCTGGATCGCCCCGTCGCCATCAAAGTGCCGCACGCTCAGCGCGTCAGCGACTCGCGCGACGTCGCCACGTATCTGGCGGAGGCACGGATTGTCGCGAGTCTGGACCATACCAACATCGTTCCGGTCTTTGACGTCGGGCGGACTGCCGAAGGCCGGTGCTACGTGGTTTCGCGGTTCATTGCCGGCACAGACCTGGCCACGCGCATTCGCACCGCGCGACTGGCTCATCGAGACGCAGTTCAGATAGTGCTGACCGTCGCCGAGGCTTTGCAGTACGCGCATGAGCGAGGCCTCGTGCACCGCGACATCAAGCCGGCCAACATCCTGCTGGATGAATCCGATCGCCCGTTTGTGGCGGATTTCGGCCTGGCGCGCAAAGATGCGGAGTGCGGTGAAGGGCGCAGCTACGCCGGCACACCGGCTTACATGAGCCCGGAGCAGGCGCGCGGTGAATCGCACCGCGTCGATCGGCGCTCGGATGTATTCAGCCTCGGAGTCGTGCTGTACGAACTCCTGACGGGGCAGCGCCCCTTCTGTTCGGAGAGTTACGAAGAACTGCTGCGGCAAGTGATCTGGCTGGAACCACCCGCGCCTCAGCACCTCGACGCCACCCTTCCCGACGAGCTGGTACGGATCTGTCTCAAAGCCATGTCGAAGCGGGCCACGGACCGCCAGGCAACAGCACGGGAACTGGCGGATGACCTGCGGCATTTTCTTGCCACCACGACCGCAACCACGGCGGATTCCCCCGGACAAGCAGCGGACGGCGGTGCGGCGGTCGCCCAGAAGGCTGTCTGGTACCCGCGCATCATGCCCAAGGGCCTGCGTCCCTTCGATGCGACGGACGCGGAGTGCTACGTCGAGCTGATACCGGGTCCGCGCGATCGCGCCGGACTGCCTGAGGCCATCCGCGGCTGGAAATACCGTGTCGAGAACCGCCTGCCGGAGGAGACGTTTCCGGTAGGTGTGCTGTACGGCCCGTCGGGCTGCGGCAAGTCCTCCCTGGTCCGCGCGGGGCTGCTGCCCCGACTGGAGCCCTCCGTGCGAGCGCTGAACTTCGAGGCAACGGTGGACGACACCGAAGCCCGACTGCAGCGGCGCTTACTCCACCAGTTTCCTGATTTGAACGCCAGCGCCAGTCTTCCGGAACTGATGGCCGCCATTCGTCTGGGTGCGGGGCCCGCGGAGCACGAGAAGGCCCTGGTGGTGGTCGATCAGTTCGAGCAGTGGCTCCACGGACGCGGCGAAAACGATCGTCGTCTGCTGGTCCAGGCGCTCCGCCAGTGTGATGGAGTGCGCCTGCAATGTCTGCTCCTCGTGCGTGATGACTTTTGGCTGGCTCTGAGCCGGTTCATGGGAGAGCTGGAGGTTGATCTCGTTCAAGGCCGCAACTCGGGCCTGGTCGATTTGTTCGACACGGACCACGCCCGCAAAGTCCTGGGCGAGTTTGGTCGCGGCTACGGTCAACTCCCGGCTGACAACCGGGAGTGGTCCGCCGCCCAGGTGACTTTCCTCAAGCGCGCGGTTGACGGCCTCTCGCAGGAGGAACGCGTGGTGCCGGCGCGGCTGGCGCTGTTTGCCGAGATGATCAAGCACCGGCCGTGGACCACCGTGACCCTGCGCGAGGTCGGCGGTGCCTCAGGGGTCGGCGTTGCCTTCCTCGAGGAGACGTTCAGCGCCCGTACGGCGAATCCGCAGAACCGTGTTCACCAGCAGGCAGCACGGGCAGTGCTCGAGTCGCTCCTGCCAGAACCAGGCCGCGAGATCAAGGGCAGGATCCGTTCCTACACGGAATTGCTGGACATTTCCGGCTACGGCCATAAGCCGCGGGCTTTCCGGGAACTCATGCGCATCCTCGACAGCGACACGCGGTTGTTGACCCCCACCGATCCGGAGGCCAGCGGTGCGGACCACCTGCCGAATGCTCCGGGTTATCGCTACTACCAACTGACGCATGATTTCCTCGTTCCCTCGCTGCGCGAATGGCTCACCAGGAAACAACAATTGACTCGCGCCGGCCGAGTCGAACTGCGACTGGCTGAGCGTTCGCTGATCTGGCAGGCACATCCCGAACGTCGGCAATTGCCGACGATGTGGGAATGGCTCACGTTTCGCTTGTTTACGCGACCTTCCCAGTGGTCGGCGGTGCAGCGCCGCATGATGCGCGTGGCTGCCTGGCGTCACGCGGTGGTCGCCGGAACGCTCCTCCTGGTCCTCCTGATGTTTCTCTTCACGGGAGTGGAGTTGACCGCGATGGCGCGGAGCGTCCTGATGAACGTTCGCGCGCGGAGCGCGGCGGTCTGGCTCGCGCTGGGACAGGAAGAGAGCGTTTGGCCGTTGCTGAAACACAGCTCGGACCCGACACTCCGCACGCGCGTCATTCACGGACTGAGCGCCGTCGTGATCACGCCGGAAGACCTGATTGACAGCCTGTCCCTGCAGGATGATGCGAGCGTGCGTCGAGCCATGCTCTTGGTTGCCGGCGAAGTCGCTGCCCCCGATATGCAACGACAAACAACGCGTTCCGAACTGCGCTATGGAGATCCGGCTCAACCCTTGATTCAGAAACTGCTGCACCTCTACCGTGAGGACCCAGATCCCGGAATTCGGGCGTGCGCCGAGTGGACATTGCGGCGAATGGACCACGAAGAACTGCTCCAACGGGCGGACGCCCAGGCAATGTCGGAGAGCTACACGGGTAGTCGCCGCTGGTTTGTCAATCGGCGCGGCCACACCATGATTGTCATCCCTGGTCCCTCGGAGTTCCTGATGGGCTCGGCTGGCGGACAGCGCGTGGCGCCCGCGGATGAACGTCCCCACAGTCGCTGGATCCACGGCTTCTGTATCGCCGATAAGGAGACAACGGTCGAGCAGTTCCGAGCGTTTCTCAGTGAGAATCCCGTGATGAGACGCGCGCAATTCGAAGTCGCTCAGGACGAACAGGACCTGCCCCAGACGGACGTCACGTGGTATGAGGCAGCCGCTTACTGCAATTGGCTCAGCGAGAAAGACGGTATTCCCCGCGAGCAGTGGTGTTATCTCTCCGGACCGGACGGGCGCTACGATGAGCGCATGCGTTCCGCCCCCAATTGCCTCGCCTTGCGCGGCTACCGGTTGCCAACGGAAGGTGAATGGGAATTTGCTTGCCGGGCAGGCGCCGACAGCGAGTACTTCTTCGGACAGGACCCTCTACAATTGACACACTACGGCCGTGTCGCGCCGGAATCGTCGAACCGCCCGGCACGCGTCGGAAGCAAGAAGCCGAACGATCTCGGGCTTTTTGATGTCCTCGGCAATGTCGCAGAATGGTGCCACAATGCCTACGAATCATACCCGGCGAACGATGCGCTGCAGGTGACTCTGGATACGGACACCGGCCGATTCATCGACCGGTCCGTGCCGCGTGTGGTGCGAGGCGGTTCGTTCCTGGACGTCGTCGGCAATGCGCGGCCGGCAGTGCGTAGCAGACTGCTTCCCGATCAGCGTTCACCCGTGACGGGATTCCGCGTCGCACGCGGCTTTCCGTAGCTGGATCGACTCCGTGGGACCTTGTGTCGTCGACGCGCAGTCCCGACAATCCACGCTCTGTCCTGTTCACGACGGTGGTTGGCGTCCGCGCGGAAGGGTCAAGCAGATTCGCAGCTCAGCAGGGGATGGATATGTGGGTGTGTCCGAGATGTCGAGCTCTTGTCAGTGACAACGAGGCTTCTTGTTCCTATTGCCGAGCCGTTCTACCTCCCGCCCCATCGGAAGCCATCGCTGCTTCGCGCGATGCGAATGTCTCGGCACCCGTGGATGCAGTGTTGGCGGAACCGCAGTTGTTGCCCGTGGGACCTCCGCCGCGAATTGAGGAACGTTGCGCCTCAGATCTGGCGATCTGGATGTGGTGCCTGGCGGTATTTGCGTTCTTCCCGCTGCTGGGACTGCCGCTGGCACTGGCACTCGGCACCTGCTCGCTGTTGCTGCTGGGGCGTCGTGACCCACTTCGCTGGGACCGACGATTGGGAGCAACAGGTCTGGTGTTGGCGCTTGCGGCGCTGGCCGCCGCGGTACTTTGGGTAGTCATGTGGCTGTTGAGGGGGACGTTCCCATTTACGTTCCCGGATGATTATCGGGTGGAAGAAAACAGATCATGGCTGGTCAACGCGCTGCAATTCGCGGTTCTCGTCGTTTCCATCATGCTGCACGAATGTGCCCACGCCGTGGCCGCCTATTGGTCCGGCGATGGCACGGCGGCCCGGCAAGGGCGAATCACGCTCAATCCGTTGGCGCACGTGGATGTGTTCGGGAGCATCCTGCTGCCCGTAATCCTGAGCATGGTACCCGGCGGAGTCGCCTTCGGGTGGGCGAAACCCGTGCCTGTTGACCGCCGGCAGTTGCGCCATCCGCGGCGCGGATTGCTGGCGGTGACACTGGCCGGCGTGAGCGTCAATCTCTTGTTGAGCCTGGCCTGCGCGACCGGTCTGCTGGTGGTTGGGACAATATTAAGACTCGCGTTTCCCGACGGCACAAGTCAGGGGTTCTCGATGATCCTCGCCGAGACGCAGTTCCAGGGTGTACCGGCAAGCCCCGCCCTGCTGTTGCTCATCTCTGGGTTGAAGACGGGCGTGCTGATCAACCTCGTGCTCTTCACTTTCAATCTATTGCCCATTCCGCCGCTCGACGGATTCGGCGTGCTCGAGAGCGCCGTGCCCCGGAGCCTGAATCCACTCGTTCATTCTTTGCGAGCCTTCGGGTGGCTCGGATTGCTGATCTTGATTGGCACTGGTATCGTAACGTACCTGCTGATACCCGGCGTTTTCGCGGCAGCCGCTCTGAATATGATGGCAGGAGTGGTCACCGGGTGGGGATGAGGGCGTGCGTGCCCCTGGCTCCCCAGCGCTTGATGCCGCGGGTCCGGGTCGACCGAAACGGCGAGAGTCTCCGCCAGACTTAAGGTGACTTGAATGCGAGCGGAACATCTTTGTGGAATTGAGGAGAATCGTATGCGATGCGCATTGCACACCATGATTGCCTGTCTTGTCCTTTCCGGTTTCGTGCGGGCTCAGGATGTGGAGCCGATTCCCGCGGAGGAAGCACACAAGTGGGCTGGCCGGCTGCTGGCCGACATCGACAAGGCGAATACTTCGCCCGTCAAGATCGCAGCGGACGCCAATCTCGCCAATGGCATTCACGTGCCGGATCGCTTGGGAGTCATGGTGATACCGCAAAAGGACCTGAAGGAGACCGAGGAACTGGCCGCACAGTTCAAATCCGACTGCGGCGCGCCGCTGGCGTATCTGCTGACGTACGCCGTGCGGCCGCTTGTCGCGGACAACGTAGCCAAAGCAGAGCAACTCCGCATCCTCAAGGTCATTGACGACCAAGGGCAGTCGCACGAGATCTGTGTCATCCCGCTGGCCGTCAAGCAAGTTGCCGACGACGACTACCGGTTGCAGGGGTATGGGGCTGATAACAAGCTCGTGATTGACGCCAAGTTCAGCCAGATATCCGAGTCCGGCTCGGGCAGCGTGACAATCGGCGTCAAAGACGCCGATGAGGTGACGCTGCAGGGGACTGTCGAAGTGACGGTCTTCGGCAAGTATCGCGCTGAATTCCGCGCTCAGCACACCGAAGGAAACTGACGCGGGCTGGCGTTCGAGAGAATCGCTTGGCCGCGACATGGCTCCGTCCGACTGGACCGCGCGACTTACGAGAGCCTGCGCCAGTCGACGTCAATGCGCGTGTGCAGTTGTGCCGCGGTTTCGATCACGTCGGGCTGCGATTCGACCAGTCGGCCCATAACGGACTCGATGTCCAGCGCCGCCGTCTCGCAACAGACCAGCGGCTCGACCCCGTGGTTGACGGTCACGCAATCACCGTATCGAGCGG